>OHBM01000058.1_pt1 | contig 86053 bp, 74 predicted proteins | sample 1577251 | NCBI WGS metagenome assembly OHBM01 (sample SAMEA3541557, study PRJEB24748) | human gut metagenome | biome: human gut; feature: human-associated habitat; material: faeces | place: China | collected 2012 | reverse complement strand
TGAAAATGTGTATTCAAAAAAGCCCAAAGTCATGTCTTTCCTTGAAGTCATTATTATGTGTATTCATCCTGTTTATGCAACGATTATCAATACCATCCGTAGATATTATGCAGATGGAGATCATGCTGCCGCACAGAAATTGAAAAATCAACTCCCTTGCTTCACTCCGGCAGGTACATTCAATGGAGCGCATGCTATCAAACACTTCCTCCTCCCCAGTCATATTGTCGGACTCGATTACGATCACGTAAAAAATCGTCTGGAAGCGTGCAGTCCCGTAACCCCGCGGTCAAGCTCATCCATCAGCCGTTCTGCCACTTCCTCATACCGGTTTGTGATAATAAAAGCTGCTTTGGAAGTCTTAAAGCCCTCCAGAAAGGCATCGGATATTTTTGTCGACACAAAAATAGAAACAACTGCATAAAGTGTAGGTCTTAAACCAAATACATATAAGCCGAGAATCACAATGGCTGCATCCAGTACCTGCATCACCTGAACCACCGTATAGTGCCGCATGTGTGACTGGATGATCGCCGCAACCATATCGGTTCCGCCGGCTTTCTAAATTATTATTTACTATATTAATATTGACTTTTGACTTGATTAAATGCTTAAAAATTCCTAATCTATTATATAAAATAGAAAAATGAAGCGACATCATTTTATTTCATTACAGGTCGTTCTTATGGCTTCATCCTCTCCCATGCCATAACTGCTGCCTCCTCCGATATCGTACAATGCATCTCATATAGCGGAAGTCTTTCTGCCATCTGTTTAATCATCGAAAGTGTCTTTAACATCTTGTCCTTTTCACCGGGACGGTAAGTCTGCTTATACAGATCCGGATATCCATCTATTGCAGAAATTTTTCTGATCATATTTTCTTCTCCTCTTCTCAAAATACAGATCCCCTGCACCGGCACTTCCACGTTTGTCTGCAATCCATGCTTCCCGCACCACGGAGTTCCACATACATAAATTCCATCATCTTTTATCCGAAGAATCGGTTTATCGTCATTAACCATCACTGCCCTGCCGCCGAAATGCTGTCTCCACATCCTTGTATGCGTGGATTTTCCTGTTCCGCTTGCAGCCGTAAACAAGTATGCTTTTCCATCCACAGCAACAGCAGAGCAATGAAACAGGACACAATTTCTGTCCAGTATTTTTTCACACAATTTTCTGTAAATTGCCAATGACTCAATAATTCCTTTTGATGCCCCCGGTTCACTTTTCTTTTTTTCTCTTTCAACTTCCTCGTCTGTAACTTCAATTACAAAATCTGGTTTGCCCTCTGCCTTCACTTCATAATCCCGGCATATTATTTCTGTATAATTTTCTGTAAATGCAATTTCAATTTCCGCATCTGCAATCCGATATCTTTTTCTTTTTCCATCATTCACCGTTCCAAAATACCATTTTTTTCAAGGGTTTCTGTAAAACTTCTTATATCTTTTCGTGCTGTTGCACTGTCAATATCATATCTTCTCAGATAATCCATAACTTTCCCGTCTCTGTTATCTCTTTATTCAGACTGTCCGAATGCCTTCGGCATCAGAATTATTTTTCCTGATTTCTTCTTCTGAATCCGAATACGAACGCTGCCGCTGCAAGGAGTAATGTTCCCGCATATACAAACAGGTTTGAGCTGTCGCCTGTCTGCACTGCCGAATTTCCTGTGCCGCTGCCTCCTGTACTTCCATTTCCGCCTGCGTTTCCACTACCGTTTCCGCTTCCGCCTGTGCTTCCACTGCCGTTTCCGTTTCCGCCTGTGCTTCCATTTCCGTTTCCTTCACCGTTTCCATCGCCGCTTCCGCCGTCGACCGGTTTCAGATTCTGGATTGCCGTATTCAATGCAAGCGCTGCCTGATCGACTTCATCCTGATCTGCATCTGCTTTTTCAAGAACTGCCTTTGCATTTTGAAGAGCCGCATTAAACTCTGCCTTACCTTCTTCTTTATACTGTGTCAGATCAAGCGCTTCCGCCTTGCCGATTGCCTCCTTAAGCGTATCTTTATTCACCTGAGGAGTCTGATCTTTTTCATTCAAAGCATCCTGTGCAGCTTTCAGCTCTTTTGCCATCTGATTCACATCGTCCTGTGTTCCCGCAAAGCTTCCGCCGGCAATGTCTGCAAGAAGTTTTTCCGCCTCTGCCAGTTTTGCAGTAAATGCAGTTTTGGCATCGTCATCTTTGTAATCATTCAGATCTAATCCCTTAGCCGCCTTAACTGCCGCTTCAAGCTCTACTGCAGAAATCGGAGGAACCGGTGTTCCCGGACTCTTGATATCGAATTTATCCAACTGCGGAGCTTTTGTATCGAACGCCGTAAATACGAGGCATCCTTCGCCTGCTGTTTTCACATTCAGTTTGAATTCTTTCGTATGTGTCGCATCTGCGCTGCTTGCGCCTGCCGTTACTTCTCCGGCTTCGATCTTGCCGTCTTTTTCTGCCCATTTGAATCCGTTCTGAGTGCTTCCGCTTCTGTAAGACAACGTAACTGTATATTCTCCCGCCTGCGGAGCATTGTAGTAAAGTGTCAGCGTATCGCCTTTGTTCATCGAGTTGACAAACTTACCGCCGCTTGCCCAATCAGCTTCCTTTACTTCCATCTTCCACTGACCGTCGCTTGGGTCTTCTACGTTTTTAGCTTCAAGTCTCTCTGCTTCAAGAGTCTTTGCATTTCCGTCTACAGGGAATTCAAATCGATTGTCTTCCGCATACATCTCTTTTTCAAATGTAGCAGTGATCGTATGTCCGTTTGCCAAAACTTCCTCAAATGTATATTTCGTTCTAGAACCTACGGATTTTCCGTCTACGACTACATCCTTCACTGCATAGCCTTCATTCGGCTTCATTTCAAATTCCTTTGAAGAACCTTCTTCTACTTCCACTGCTCCAAGCGGTGAAATCGTTCCCTGCTCGCCTTCTGCAACGGATGAAGTGATCGTGTATTTCTCCATCGGAACTTCTTTTGCCGTTACTTCAAATTTATCAAGGTTCGGAGAACCTTTGTCGTCTGCAGTAAAGATCAGTTCTCCGTCGCCTGCTGCCGTGATCTCTACATCAAACTCTAACGTCTCATATTTCGTTCCGTTAGACTCTGTTCCATATATGTCAGCCTTAGATCCTGCTGTCACGTTCTTGCCAGACCAGTTCAAAGAGTTCGGCTGTTTTCCGCTTGCCAGTCTTCCGCTCTGGTATGTTGCTTTGAACGTATATGTTCCCGCTTTATCTGCATGGAACGGAACTTTGATGATGTTGCCTTTTTCAAACCAACCGACTTTCTGTCCGTTACTTGCTTTATCATCTGCCACAAGGCGAACGTGTTTACCATTTTCCGATGTTCCTTTATCTAATATGAAGTGCTCTGCCTCAAGCTGTTTTGTTCTTCCTTTCAGACGAGGCATAATAAATCTATCTTCATCTGTGTATGTAGATCGCTTTGTAAGACTGTTCAGAGCCGCTTCCAGTTTCGTACAAGCTTCGGCATAATCCTGTGCTCCTGCATTTGTTTTTTCCATAACTGCTTTCGCATCTTTTATCGCCGCCTGAAGCGCTTCCCAGCTTCCGCTTGTATACTGCGCTTCATTATATCCTGCTTTCTCGATCTGAGCTAATTTTTCTTTTACTTTTTCTTTTGTATACTGCTCAGAGTCAGCGATCGTCACTGTCGCCGGATTATTGAATCCGATAATCGTTCCGTTCGTCGGATCTGCAAGAACAGCAGTAAAGGAAAGATCGCCTGTCTCTCCCGGCACTCTTCTTGTCTCAACATGAGCTTGCGCCTCTGTCTGACCGTCTGCAAACTTCAACTCCATATTTCCGTCTGCATTAAAGTGATCCTGCCATGCGCTTCCCGGATTTACCTGGAACTGTACCGTAGCTTCGCCTTTTGTTCCTCCGAGACGTTTTACCATGATCGGAGTCTTTGTGTTTTCATTAACACGATAGCTCGGATACTCGATCTGGAACATACCTTTTCCGCCGTTGTTCAATACTAACGCGGCATCTACTCCGATTGCCTCTGTACCCGTTCCTGTATTAACAATTTTTAATGTATGCTTTCCTTCTTTTAACGTATCAGACTCAAAGATTCTTTGCTGAAGCTTTCTCTTATCTGACTTCGTATTAATAGACGCCACCTTGTTGCCGTCGATATATACGTCTGCCGGACCGTGGCTCGGATCGATCGTACCTACAAGCCATACTTTCGTTCCTGTAAACTTCACAGTTGCCTCTGCATTCGGACGACACCACATACCTGTGCCTTCGATAAACTGATCTCCCGACTCCTTTGACCATCCGTCTGCCGTAAACGCTCTGTCATCGACTACCTGAAGTCCTTCCGGAATTCCGTTCGGAGCTTCCATACCTGCCGCCGCTTTATAAACGCCGACCTCACTGATCATAGGAATTTTATTTTCCGCGCTTTCATGCGCCGTTACCGTGATCCTGATCTTACTTGATTTTACAGGGCTTCTGCGGCTGAGACGTTTCGCGCCAACCGTTGTTCCCTCGTCAAACTTCTTCCACTCACCGTTCGCAGTCTGATACTCAACTTTAAACTTGCCGATTCTCTGTCCGAACTCAATCGACTCTTCGATAGACACAACATCGAACAGTGTATCTTTTTTCAGGTCGATCAGAAGTGTGCCTGATTTTGTCTCATCATTCACAGTCCAATATGTATCATCTTTTCCGTCCAATACGTTCTGCGGAGAATAAGTTGTGTCCTTTCCGCGAACTTCTGTTGCGGAAACCTCAGCATCTTTTGCAAGGTTCTTCTCAAACGTTTTATTAATAGCCGTACCGAATTCCGTTACACGTCTTAAGATCGCATCGTCAACTTTTCCTTTATTATTCGGAGGAACATTCAAAAGAAGCGGAGCATTATGACCTACAGAGCGGAAGTACATCTCTGATAATTCTTCCATTGTCTTCGGTGTCTTCTTACTATCTCCCCAGAACCATCCTGACGTGATTCGTGCGTCCGCTTCCGGAACTGTCCACTGATTTCCGTCTGGGAAACCTTTCGTATATCCGCCCGAAGAGTTGCTGTTAATCGTATTTTTCTCTTTATCTACATTCGATTTTGACCAAGTCTCCTCTGCCGCAAATCCGTTCTCGTTTCCGATCCAACGGACAGTTGTGTAAGCTTCTGCTCCGAACAGCATACAGTCGTCAACCTGATTTCCGGCAATTCCTTCATATTGCTGAATTGTGTCAAACCATTTTTTAAAGTCGTATTCCTGATATCCGGCGCCGCTTCCTTTCGCACCATCCATCCATACTTCTTTAAAATGCCCTTTATTTCCGTATTTGTCGTTTCCAAGTATCTCGATCAACTGATCATTATAATATTTATTGTAATCTTTCGCATCTTGCTGTTTTACTTGTTCCCAAGTCAAACCATTGACCGGTTGGTTTTTATCTGGTTTTCCATCATTATTAGTATCCACAAACTCTACTAATGCCTTACCGGATGCATCTTTATACCCATAGCTTTCATCATGGATATCCCACGGGGACAGATATAAGCCCATGTCCATATCATGTTCTGTACATGCTTTTGAAATGTCGGCAAGGACATCACCTTTTCCACCCTGATAATTTGTCGCGCCGGAAACGTCGTACTGCGTTGCTTCACTTGCCCATATACAGAAACCATCATGGTGCTTCGCAGTCACGATCAATTTCTTGAAACCTGCTTCTTTCAATGTTTTAACAAGTGTGTCCGCATCAAAATCTTCCGTCAGTTTAAAGATCTCATTCGGAGTCTTATCGCCGTAATGTTCTCCCCATTCGATCTCATTAAATGTATTCGGTCCAAAGTGGCAAAATGCAGCCAGTTCCTGTTTCTGATACTCATACTGATTCTTTGACGGTATCGTCTTGTCCTTCTTCGGCGCCGCCGTATCGTTGTCTGTCAGCTCATCCGTTTTAACGTATGTGTCTTCGGCAGCCTGAACCTGCACAACTCCGCCGGTCGAAAGAGCTGTCTGCACGATCATTCCGGCAGCTAATAACAATGCCAGATACTTTCTCTTTTTCATACTTTTCCTTTCCCCTTGATCTTTTTTTATTTTTTCAAGTTTCACAAGTATTAGAATTTTACCATATTCGCACAAAAATATCAGTATTTTCTTTGTTCTTTCTATATTTTTGGAACTTTTTCACAGCATTTCCATTACAGATGTAGTTATCTCTTATTATATTCTGTGCAAATCGACACCACATCGACCGTTTATTTTCTTGTAAAATTTTGACTGATTCATAAATTTATCGATTCATAAAATCCGACGGACTTTTTCCTTCATATTTCAAAAAAACATGTGTAAAATATGCCGGATCTTCAATCCCCACCATTTCCCCCACTTCACAAACTCTATATTCTCCTGTTTCGAGAATTTCTTTTGCCTTTTCAATTCTATATGAATTAATAGCGTCAGTAACTGTATACCCTGTCTCTTTTTTGTATACCCGACTCAAATAACTACTATTTACAAACAACTCTTTACCAATATCTTTCAGACTTATTTTCCCTCTATAATCCCTTTCAATAATAGAATTTACCTTTCTTGACAAGCTGCTTCCTTCTTTTTGTTCTTCTTCCAAAATAGTCGAAATAGCCTCGCAGGTTTCTCTCATCACCTCCGCAAGCGCAGCTTTTGATTTACTTCTATAAACTGCATCAAGCGCCTTCTCAGGCACCAATATCTTTTCCATTTTTTCCTTGCTTTTCACCTTTCTGACAAGGTACAATATTATTGCATGCGTATCCGACCGGCATTGCTCTATAGGACGAGTTTCCTGTTTTAAATATTCCTCAAACTCCTCTGCACATAACTTCTTGTTCTCCTCCATTCCACTGCGCAGCGCAACATACAAACGCCTCATATAACTTTCCACATCATTTTCATCTTTCCAATACTGAATATATTCCGTATAGTTTTCCTTTACATTAACAGGACTATTATCTGTATATATATCGGAAAGGTTTCTTATAGCCTGTTTTTTCCCCACTCTTCCCCATTCCGCACTCTTTACAACCTTTCCCGCTCCAATCCTCAATCTTATATTCTGAAATATCTTTGCTATCGAAACAACTTTTTCCAGTCTTCTTTGAAACCACGCAGCATTCTCCTCCGAGCCTTTATATTCTATAACGAAAATAAGCATCCCGCTTTCTCCCTCAGCCACCACAACTTTGTGATCTAAAAAAGTACTATTCAATATCTCTTCTATTCTATTTTTGCACACCTCATAATCATAACGTTCAATATCTCGCATTTCACACGCACATACCCTGCATGCTTCGCCTTGGAAAAAGGGGATCTCTTTCTCTCTGCCCACACATTTTTTTGCATCCACTTCACACTGCTCAATTATTTTTTTCACTGCTCTAGGCAATTCTAAAAAAAAATCGTTTTTCACTACAAAATCAGAAACCTGAAATTTTATTGCCTGTTGTGCATATGTAAAATCACTATATGCCGTCAAAATGATCACTTTAATATCCGGAAATCTTTCATTAAGCATTCCGATTAATTCCATTCCATCCATAATCGGCATCTTTATATCTGTTATTATAATATCTACATGTATTTTTTCTTCTTCTAAATATTTCAACACTTGCGCGCCATTTTGCATAGAAGCGCAAACTTTACATCCAAGCTTTTCCCACTCTATTAATTCCACAATTCCTTCCCTGATATTTTTTTCATCATCCGCAACAATAACATTATACATTTTCTTCTCTCTCCTCAATCGGTCTCTTAATGTAAATAGTGGTGCCTGTATTTATTTTGCTCTTAATTTTAATCCGGTACTCTTCTCCATAAATATGTCGAAGTCTTAAATCTACATTTTTTAGGCCTATTTTTTCTCTTGACGAACCGTTCTCAGCCTGTTCAAGTGAATTAAAATATTCTTTCACATCAAACCCCGCTCCATTATCCTGAACCGTCACAAGCAAATCCGTCCCCATTTTTTTTAATACAATTCGTATCACACCCTCGTTTTCTATATTTTCAATCCCATGAATCACCGCATTTTCCACAATGGGCTCAATCACAAATTTGGGTATAATACTCTTTTTTAGTTCTTCATCCTCAACAATAATTTTATAAAAAAATCTACCCTCAAATCTCATTTTCTGAAGATATAAATAGAATTCTGTATATTCAAGTTCTTCTCCCACTGTGATTCTATCAACATTGTTCGTATAAATACTGGCTCGCAAAAGTGCGGACAATTTCGATACCATTTTATAGATTGTTTCGTTCCCACTTCTCTTCGCTTTAATTTGTATTGTCAACAATACATTAAAAAGAAAATGAGGATTCATCTGATGTTGAAGAAACCTTATTTCCATTTCATTAAGCAATATCTGCGACTCATATTTATTGCGAATCAACTCCCTTAGCTCATCCATCATTTCATTAAATGCTCGGCCCAGACTATTTATCTCTGCATTTTTATATTCTTTGATCCGAATATCATAATTTCTATTCCGCACACTTTCCATCGCATGTATAAATTCATTTAGAAATCCCGTTGATTTCAAACTAATTACAACAGCTGCAATAAGACATATTATAATCAGCATAACCCCCAAAATGATATACGTCCGTATCCCTTCCAAAACTTTTTTTATCAGTAAACTTTGTGGATAAAGGTGAACAAGGCGTACTCCCTTTCCCAAATTTTCCACTTCTCTGGAAGTCATCATATATGTTTCGTTCAAATAGACTTCCCCGGTATCACATTCTGTAATTTTTTCATCTATATACGAACCTATTTCATCTTCTTTATTACTTGACAGTACTTTATTTTCCTCATCTATCAAATATACTACTTCACCTTCATTTTGAACGAGATTCTCATACTGTGATGCAATATCTCTTTCATTTGTCGCAACCATTATAATAAGCGGAACATCTCTTTCAAAATCCGATCTCATTCTGCGTATATGAAAAATCACATTTTCAGAGCCCATCACAAGTTCCGAATAAATGTATTTTTCTGTTTCTTGTTCTGCCGCTTCATACGCCTTATAAACTTCTCGCTGTACTTTATTTCCACCGACTGACTGCACATCAACATAATCCAAAAGATAACCATCATTAAATACCGCCGCATATTCAACTACATCTAATTTTTTTGCATTACTGTATATTAATATCCTGTTTAACTCTCTGCTAAATTCTGTTTTTCTAAGATAAAATTCAGAATTTTCCCGATCATAATAATGACTGTCATCCAGCCAATTTTGCACCCCGTTACTCGCAGCCAACTCTAACACCAAATTTTCCATCACCAAAAAAGATTGATCCATTACCTCTGAAACCGCCGTAACTGTTGTATCAATATTATCGGAAACATTTTTCTTGGCATTTATATACAGATAAAAAGACATAACACATCCGAATAACAGCAACTCAACAAACAAAGTTCCCACAAACAAAAAAATCAATTTATCTCTAAGCGATATTGATACAAATTTTGATTTTATCGACTTTTGTTTGAAGTGCCCTCCCCCTGACACTCTCATTACAGCATCTCCTTCCACTAATTGATGTTCTCTGTTTTCCGCCATGTAATATATTTTCTAAAAAGCAATCCAGAGTAATAAAACTCATTTATGCGTATCTTTAACACAATTATGCGTTCAAAATATGTTAAAGTCAAGAAAATTTCTGATTATTACCACGCAAAAGAGGGCCGATAAATATATGAAAATCTATAACTATGAAGGAAGAAAAAATCTCTGTGGCGAAAAAATCAAACTTGCCAGAACAAAAAAACGCATCACTCAAAGAGACTTGGCCGCCCGCCTGCAAACTCAAGGAATCACAATAGAAAGAGATAGTATTAGCAGAATTGAAATCGGCACCAGATTCGTCACCGATTATGAGTTAAAAATTCTTGCAAAAACTTTAGATGTAAGTATGGAATGGCTGACCGATGAAGAAACTATGAAAACCTGCTAAACACTATTGCTCTGAGAATTCTGCCGTGAAACTGCAAATAGCGGAATGACTTTCTAAATCAGACCGCTATTTGTCAAAACTTACTTATAAAGTAAATTTTCTATTTTTTCAATAGACAACTCTTCCGTATTATCCAAGAATACGTCCGGAACAGCCGGTTTAACACTCGCTCCAATACCGACAGCAGCTATGTTTGCGACCATAAATCTAACCCCATGTCTGTAACCTCTCTTAAATACTGGTTTTAACACTTTCCACATACCACCCACATTGTTTTTTCTCTGCTTTTACCCTGTGGTTCATTGTTTCTTTATATTCTTATAATTTTAACTTACACAAAACAAGAGAGCAGAAACTCTCTGCTCCCTTGTTTTATATAAGTTTTATTATCTACCACTAATTATCTGCTTTAACTCTTCATTTTCTGCCTTAACTCTCTTCAATTCATTTTCAAGTCTTTCATTCGTGCCAAGTAATTCTTTATTCTGTTTTTTAAGCTTTGTAATCGCAATTTTAAGATTTGCGACTTTTTCTTCTAGCACCATATCAAAAATTGCTTTTTTAGGATTATAACATTCTCCTTGTTGTAACTGAGCAGATTTTACAGCATTCTTAACTTCCTTATTTTTATAAAAAAAGCTATTTGAAAACCCAGTATATCTTACCAGGGCTGCTACTGTTACCCGTTCTTTCCTCTCCAACATTTTTTGAATTTCATTCTTTACAATTTCTGCATTTTGTTTGCCTTGTTGACGATTCATTGCCACAACTTTATCGTACTTCATAACGTTCTCCTTAAATACCCCCTCTACTTGTATCTTTTATAATTATATCACTGTAACTTCATGACCTCTATCTTTCTTTGAAGCTCTTTATTCATAGCTAATAATTCTTGCTTCTCTGATTGCAACTTTATTACTTGCAAATTGACTTTTCTTAACTTTTCCTGTAAATCCTCAATTTCTATCACACTATCAAGATTTGTTTTTAGCATACATTGTTGCCTATATCTTGCATCCTCCAGCATCCTTCTAACATCTTTATTTCTATAGAAAATGGCTTTTGATAACTTTGTTTTTCTCATAAGTTGAGCAGTAGTAATCCATTCCCCTTCTCTCAGCATTTCCTCTATTGCCCCAAATGCTATTTTCGTATACTGCTTTGATCGTTCTTTACTTATCTCTACAATCTTATCGTATTTCATATCAGATACCTTTTCTTTCAATTACAATCTATAATTTTTTCAGCATGGAAAGCTCTTTCTTTTTAATCCTGCCTTTTAGTTTCTCCACTTGAACCTTAAGTTCCTCTATCTGACCTCGCAATTCCTCATTTTCCTGAGACAAACTTCGGTTCCTGACCTTATATTCCATGATTTCCATCTGCAGTACCTCGGTGTTGTCATTCTTTGAATCTTTACTCCCACTCCAAATTCTCCGACAGGATACACTGGGCAATTGCACGGCTGCATCCAACCTGCTTCTCACTTCTGGATTTTTATAAAAGAACCCTCTTGATAAGCCAGTTTTTTTCACCAGCAGAGTTACCGATGGATATTCCCCCCTTTCTATCAACTGTTCTATAGCCATCGTGGCCAACTTAATTTTCTGCTCACTTTCGATCCGATTCACGGCTATCATCTTTTCATAATTCATATCCATCCCATCCTTTTATTATGTCCATTAATATAAGGTCCATTTTTTCTCTGGTTTTTCTCGTTTCATCAGCCATAACTTTATTCCCGATTCTCCGGTAATGGTGGACACTCTGTAATGTTTTATGTCCAAGTAGTCTTGCTATCATCCAATCCTCGATATGAAGCTCGGTTAATTTTTTCCCATAACAGTGTCTAAAAATATGTGTCCCGAATTTCAGCAGTTCCCCATTATCATCCCGTATATCTTTCTGACGAATCATCCTCATAACTTGTGCCTGGATCATTCCATATTGATATGGTTTCGAGGGATCATCCTTTTTTACAAAAACATATTCTGTTTCCCCGTAACGCTCTTTGGTATATTCCATGGCTTTTAAAATTAAGCGCCCCACCTCATTACTAACTGCCTTTTCATAAGTAATGGATTTTACTTGATCAATCTGGACAAAATATCTCCCTTCTTTCTCTCTAAGGCAATCCATTCTTAAAGTAAGTGTATCGGAAATGCGTGTTCCCAAAAGCTGGTGAACGATCAATGCTCTGGCTATCTGCTCGTCCAGATTAAAAATGTGGGAATTTAATCGCTTAATTGTGGCATCTGAATAAAATTTAAACTGATATCGTGGTGTACTTGGAAAATCATTATTTAAGAAAAGTTCCAGAAGATGCCTTCTCTCATATATATTCCCCACATCTTCAATCACACGTTTTAAGCCATACAGATCGGAACGATAATTCTTTCTTTCCGTTGTCTCCGTTTGTAAGTATATCAAATAGTCTTCAATATCTTCTCGGCTCAATTCCTGCAATGATTCCAGCTCCGGCTTTCTTGCCTTTAAAAAGCGGCTAAATCTCTTTACTGCAGTCATCTCTGAATGTATTGTCCCAAGTGCGGAATATTTTAAATGTAAGAATATGACTCTTTTTACCTCTTCTCTGATATCCGGCTGTAAAATATCGGTGAAGTTAAGGGTCTTCACATTTTTTATGGGATTTCTTCTGATTGGAAATTCAAATTTTTCCAACTCCCATATATCTTTTTCTTGTTCTTCCCGTTCATCTTTCACTTCAGCAAATTTTAGAATCTGACGCAGTTTTCTTTCCAATGCTGGTGTTTCTCTGGCTGTTATATCGTAAGCAGCCCGGTATTTCATGCTGGACAAGGCCAATCCCTTTTCTAACATCCACCCCTTTAAAATTCTGACCGTCTTTTCTGGATCAGCATTCTGCAATACTGTTATATTCTTCTCTATCAAAAACTTCCGTATATTGTTATAGGTGGTTAGTTCAGTAGCAAGGCTCGATAATGCTAAAGTCTTCCCCCGTTCCCATATAAAGGCTTCTAAGATTTCTTTCACTTCCCTGGATGGCAACCCTTCCAGATTAAAATAACGGATCTTACATATTCTCATAGAATTTCTTTGTTCTTCTGAGGCATGCTTATAGCTTTCCATTTCGTAAATATGTATCCTATCCTTTTTCATGTCCATATCTCCGCTTCTTTGGTGTGATTGTCAAAGCAATATTATTTTCTGGTTTATCAAAGTAATTATCATTTGCTTTTTCAATCTTCTTAGGCATATAGTCCACATACTGTTTAGTCATTTCTTCTGCTACATGTCCAAGGTAATCACGAATTGTTTGTATCGGTACACCATCATCATAAAATTGGGTTGCCAGCGTATGTCTGTAATCATGTGTTTTAAATACATACTCACAATCTGCTATTTTGTGCTTTTTACATTGCGTTCGAAAACGTTTTACAAATGAACCTATTCTATATGCTCCACCCTGTTCAGCTTGAAAAACATAATCGTTTGCATGAATATGATTTTTCTTTATGTATTGTTGCATAACCTCATACAGCATAAATGGAACAGGAATCATTTTATCTGCCTTCATTTTGATCTGATACACTTTGATCCAGGCATCCTCTCCATCCCAGTAGTATGCATCTCCTTTTAGCGTACATACTTCGCTGATTCTTAACCCTGTTGCCCATAGATGCAGGAAGATCAACCGCAATTCCTCTGGAAATAAATTCAGTTTGTGAAGTATTTCCATATAAATATCTTCCTCAACACTCCTGTCATGGTGAATAGGATATACTTTCTGCTCATAGTACTCTGGGTGAAACGGAATTTCCTTAATATGGTTTTTTATCTTTAGATACTCATAGAATTTTGTGATATCCAGTATCTGCCGGTTCACAGTTTCTGCTTGAATTTCTTGTTGCTGGATTTCCTTAAAATATGCACCTATCTGTTTTTCAGTTACATCAAGAGCACATACGTCAGGCCCTAAATACTTTAGAAATTTTTTCACATAGTTTTGCTGGCTTCGAATATTTCCAATGGTCAGACCTGTGATTCCTATCTGATATCTTGCATATTCCTGTAGCAGCTTTCTATTGTTCAAATTTTCTACTTGGTAAAAAGATAACCTATTCACCGGATTACATGGATTCACTCTTTCTGGTGCAAGGTGGAATTTTTCCATGTACCATACATTTGCATGCCAGTGGATCTGCTTTCCACTCATAAAGAGAATTTTTCGACTGTTATCCACAATCTGCATGGAGTTTTTATAGTTAACCACCTTCTGTTTTACTATCTCTTCTAATTTCTCAACCTCTTCCTGTTCCATGGTTTCTATATCTACTATCCCTTGCTTGATGCAATATTGATACATCCACTGCATAGGAAGCAGGAATCGTACTCTCCGATCCTTTGGATCCTTTACATTCTCAAGAATATGGATGAGTAGTTGAAAAATCTGCTGTTTCATCTTTTCTGATGCCTTGACACTAAAGTCCCATACCAATTCTGTCTTATCACGTACCTTATCAAATTCCATAGCCAGTTTCTGATCTGGCAAATATGGCAGGAAAAGGATCTGCTGTTCGTATTTCAAATAAAATTTTTTTGTGTTTGCAAATTGTTTCATCTCCTGTCTGATATGATATTGCTTGATCCGATCCAATGTCTTTAAATACCGAAGTACCTGTTCTGGCTTCTTTTCCTTCATAAGATACTGCTCATATTTTTCTCGGATAGGATAATCAATTTCTCGGATATGGTGAATTCCTTCCCGAATAAGAAAATTTTTGATATTACCCGTTAATGGCATTTCGATTCCTTCGCACTGCCGAATTTCTTCCAGTAGATCACCATATTCTTGTTCGATCCAGTGTGCTTTTTTGTTTCTGAGAAATGATGTCATACTATTTGCTGCCCTGATCGTACAGTCCCTGTCCTCAAGCAGAAACCTTTTATAATTTCGAACATCATTTTCTTCTACTAATATCACATTATAAATTCCTAACTGCATCAGATATTCTTCTGCATATCTCCATGACTTGTCTTGTACTGGTTCTCCCTCTATAAGCTGTTCATGCAAATAGGCCAATTCCGTTTGATGCTCAGTATCTAGTAATCTGATTGCAGGCACATAACCGCCTCCTCCTATAACAGATGATCAACTCCATACAGGGATTGGTTCTGGCTGTAAAATGCATCACTTGCTTCCATCAGTTCTTCCTCTGTTATATTCAAATATTTCATAGTTGTTTCAATGTGCCGATGACCAAGTGCTTGACTGATAAGTTCTAGTTTCCACCCTGCCTTTCTCCTGGTATTTGCGAAATAATGTCGCAGCATATGTGGTGTCACTTTAATTCCGGTCTTTTTTTCAAGACGCTCCATCAAACTCCGTACACCGCTGTCCTGCATTGGCTTCCCTGCATATTTTCCAGACACATTGACCAGAAGATACTCTTGTTGAAAGATCAGGTCCTTATATTCTTCCAGATAAAACTTTAAGATTTCGAATGTCGCATCACTGACTTTTGCCTTTCGGAATTCTGCATTCTTGGCACGTGCATCATTTTCATTATCTTCTCTAAAGTTTACATAGATCAGATGGTTTTCATAATCAATATCTGTTGCATAGCGATTGCCCAAAATTTCTCCGATTCGGAAACCTGTTTCTGCTAATAATAAAAGCAGGACTTGATCGCGGCAATTTGTACATGCCTTTAGTAAAATAACGATTTTGTCCTGCTCTATAGTTCTGCCTATATGTCCTGTTTCCTTTAAGTATCCGTGAAAACTTCTCCGATTCAGTATCTTTCGAATTCCTACAGAATTTCTTACGATGTATTGTGCATCAGATAGTACTTTTAAACTTTGCTCGCACCCTTCCTGCTGTTCAGCGAAATTATACAATCGAAACACTTCCTTGAGATATGCATTGCAAGTTTCATTGTATGGCTTTTTCGTGTACTCATCTTTGCTATGCATCCCAGCTTTTAACCATATAAGAAAATCTGTAAAATGTTCCTGTTGCTTTTCGTATTTCATATTCCATACATCTTCCATCGTCAATTGATTCTCACACAGATAGTTTAAGTAATATGAAATCACAAGAGCACTTCTCTTGATGGTGTTGGGCGAACCTTTCGCCCTCATTTTATGCATTAGATATTGGGATGGAAGAAGAACGATTTCTTGGCTGACTTCTTCCCGGATAAAATAGTATTTCTTAGATTTTTCTGTCTGCATATCCACTATGAAATGTTCCATTTCTTCACTTCCTTTCCTCTAACGCTATACACAGTATACCCACTCTATGCTATGAAAGCTATTCACAAATACCAACAATTCGGGAATCTTCCCCCTAAAATACTCACTACATTTTTTCCTATTTTCTTTGGGAAACTTAGCACTACCAACAATTTCTCTACAATCTGTTACATATAGTATTCAATTCGTTTTCGGTTCCGAATAAAATTTTCTACATCTGCCATTCTGTCTGTAATCTGACATACTGGAAGTGCATCAATTACCTCTTTGTGGTATTTCCCTCCTCTTCCTGCTCTAGAATCTAATATAGACACTACACAAGTATCTGTTTCCGTCCGGATTGCTCGTCCAAATCCCTGGCGCAGTTTGATCTGCATATCCGGTACTATGATTTTTTGAATATATTCCTTTAAAGTCTGATATCGTTCTCTTTCTGCTTCCCTCACAGGATCGGGTACCGCAAATGGCAAACGGACAATAATCAAAGAAGATACTACATCTCCTGGAAAGTCCACTCCTTCCCAGCAGGAACCAGCTGCAAAAAGCACACAATTTTTCTGTGCCTTAAATTCACGGATCACTGCCTGGGAATCTTTCCATACCTTCAGCAACGGAAATGGGAGATTCCCTCTCAATTCTCTGTATACATTCCCCATCATAGAATAAGAGGTAAACAGTACAAGAGTATGTCCAAATGTGGAACATACCAGCTTTCGAATCTGCTCAGACAAGAAACAGATTTCTCCACGATAGGTATCATACGCTTTTCTCTTTCGTCTTGGCATGTATAGTAAACAATTTTCATCATAATCAAACGGGGATGCAGCCTGATATTCACGTACTCTTCCCACATCTTCGAGTCCGTTCAGTTGCTCTGACCTTTGAAAACTCTCCCCTGCTTTTAAGGTGCCGGATGTAAGGATGGCTGGAAAGCCACGTTCCCAAATATCTGCCTTTATCAAACTCTCTGTTTTTCGATGAACAGTGCAAAACACTGGCAGTCCCTTTGATGTATACTCTAAAAACAATATATTGTTCCGGTCCACATTTAAAAACTGTAACAAGACTTCCCTGCTTTCTTTCAGCCGGTTCTTTGTCCATCTGGATAAATTCCCGATCAACAGATCTTCCGCCCGCTGCAGCCAGCGGATGCAGTTTCTTAATGCCTGTCTGGACTCCCTGTTGAGAACAAAGCGAAAACGTGCCTGTTCTTCTAACACTCCCTGTGGTCTTGGCAGGCTTTCAAAGAGCTGTGAAAATGCTTCCCGAAGTTTTGCCGCAATATGGGTATAATGTTCCCCTTCTAAAAGACTGCAGATTTCCATAAAATCTTCCGGTCCGAAAGACTTTCCGTACATCTGCCTTGCTGCTTCTGGAAATTTATGTGCTTCATCAATGATCAGTGCCTGATAATTTCTTAATAAAGGACGGAAATCATTGGCTCTGTGAAGTGTATCTGCCAGTAGATAATTATGATTACAGATCTGGATAAATACTTTTTCATCTGTAGCTTCTTTTAAATATTTTTGATAACGACAGTACATTCTCATCTCACAAGTTTCCGGGCAGTATTTGGGGACGCATACCATCCTGCGGTCAAACCCACTCAGATACTGTACAGAGTCCATGTCATATTGTTCTCTTAATGCATATAAAGCTTCTCTCTGCAGTGGATTTTTTGCTTTTCTTCGTACTGCATCCAACCGAAGCTCCAACCGATTGTCACATACAAAATGTTCTTTCCCTTTTCGGATGACTGCTTGGATAGGGGCAGATATGATTCCTTTCTTCAATAAAACCTGTGATAAAAAAGGTATATATTCTCTTTGGATGGCTTCCTGCAATGCAATGCTTGAGGTTGAGATCACAATAGGCTGACTCTGACCGCACATAGAAAAATATCCAGATAACAACTGGCTGTATTTTCGGAAAAGAATACACGCTACCAGGTATGCATAAGTCTTTCCTACCCCTACTGCTGCATCACATAATGCAATCTTGTTTCCACACAGGCTGGAAAGCATTTGATGGCAAAGTATGATCTGTTCTTCCCGAACTTTCATTCCTGCTTGCGGAAGTATTTCTCTGAATATCTCTTCCACCTCTTCGTGTGCCATTCTTCGATATTCGTTCCGATGCATCTTTCCACCCTCTTATCTTTATATTTGTGTTAATATCACATCAATACAGCCAGAGACTTGGTTACTCTGGCTGCATGTATCTGATATCAACAGCACACTCCGATTGATTTTCTTTTGTTGTTGGATATCGTATTTGTCCTCTCACTTCCCCGATATCAAATGGGCACATTATAGCCGGATGTCTGGCAAAACACCCGCACAGATATTCCAAACGTCTTACTGATTACAACGTAAGGTTTATCTATCCCTGCATTCGGACCTTCTGGTGTATCATTATCATCCACCCGGACTCATGGCGTCACATTCCTGCCTGGATGCTTGCAGAATAAAAGGGGCGCTCTTATATAAAACAATGATCATTGATGCCATCCGTTGTAGTAATAGCTAAACCATCCTTTTATATCGTCATGGCGTTTCTTTCTGCTACGCTCCGCCGGATGGGAAAGTTTCTATAATGCGGATATCCAATTATCAAGGAACAGAGGAGGGGAAGGCACTAAGTACCTTCCCGAAAATGTATAGGAAAAATTCCTACTTAGGAGAGAACTTACCTCTCCTACTTACTAGCCAACTTCCACAACAAAATATGACGCTAAAAAAAATATTTTTTTAATTTTTTTCTCAAGCGTTTCATTCGTGCAGAAACTGTATTCGCTTTCATTCCAAGCAATTTCCCTATTTCCTCTGTACCATAACCAAATGTTTTTAAAAGAATAATATACAATGTTACTTGATCCAACTCCTGCAGTTCTTTTCTTAGTTTATTGTCATCTAAAGATTTTATGAAGTCTTGCACGTTAACAGGCTGTTGAATTTCCCACTTTCCGGAAGCATCTTCAGTTCTCTCTATAAAATCTGTATCAGGCATTTGATGATTTTTGTAGTTACGTTCTTGTTTAAAACAATTCCAGTCATAATCACGAAGTTCTGCAATAACCTCTTCTGAGACGCCTAGTTCACGTAATTTTTTCTCTTCTTGTTCCTTCCATACTTTCCATTTATATTCTTCTTTTGCTTTGTTATATGCCATATCATTTTTCCTCCGATTTGAATTTTCGAAAATCAAATCGGAAGTGGTGGGCTTCTATTTCTTGGATTACTCCAATAGAAAAAGACGCACTGCAGATTTTCTATCCACAGTAACGTCTTTCTTTTTTGACAATTATATTTATAAGTATATGAAATATGGTATGAGACACCATATTTAAAACCGCATTTTTTTCTATCTGCTGTTACGCTTTTTTTAACGTTTTCTTATGACTGAATCTTCTCCTATTGCCTAATATTGCACATCAATCCCTTATTATAAATTATGTGCCTCTATCCCATTTTCTTTTTTAATATTGCTTAATACACCACATCAAATATTGTTCACTACTATTTTCACTTTTCCAATGTTGCATAATACACTAGATTTCATGGAGGTGAATAGTACACATGGCGCAGATTGATAGTCGTTTAGGTGATATGATTCGTAGCTACCGTGAAAAACTTGGTTTAACGCAAGAAGAAATGGCTGAAAGACTTCAAGTTAATCTTACACATTATGGAAATATTGAGCGTGCCGCATGCAATCCAAGCTTTTCTCTTTTTCTTCGGATTGCCAAAGAATTAAATCTTTCCGTAGATGCTTATCTATATTCTACAAGAGATGATACTGCCGCTGAGATTACACGTTTACTCTCAAAATGTTCCAAGCGCGAATGTCAGATTATCTTAGAAAATATCCTTACCCTTCTTAAGAATCGGGATGAATGCACGTAAATTGATGTTACAGAGTGATTCTGTTTTTATTCCAAATTTTATCTAGCTTTTTTCTAGTTTTAACATTAGCAAAGCGGTCCATGCACATGCATGAACCGCTTGATCATTTCCATTGCTTGATTTTTTCCAACATGTTGGAGGGAACTTTCAATATTCCGCTTCCGGATAGTAAAAGCAGCATATCCACCATTCCCTGCAGATAAGCTTGTTGGTTTTCTTCTTCTGCACATTGTTCTGTCAAGCCAACATATTTCTCAATGACACATTTTTGTTCATCTGTCATTTCACAAACTGTCTGCTCATAAATCGGCTGATATGAAAATTTTTCTTTCATAGCCTTTTGATACTCTGGTAATTGTAACTGTGAAAGTCTTCCGGTATCCTCACATCGAAGTTCCTTTAAAAACTGTGCAGTTTTTTCCCATACTCGCTCATCCATGCTTCCCTCTTCCTTTCATCGTACCAAATCTTTTTTTCTTTTGTTCTATTATTCCTCTATTTCCACTCCGAAACACATAATAATTGCTTTATATTATTCTTCTTTGTATGTTGTATAAAATAATTTTTAAAACTTCATCTTTAGAAGTATATTACCATTCCATTTCGCTAGAATCAATAATGTAACTTCATCTTTAGAAACATTGAGGATATTATGAAAATATATTGGAATGGTGAACGCAAAAACGTAATAGGATCTCGCGTTAAAGAATTAAGGAAAAAACAGGATATTTCCCAAAAGATTTTGGCAGCACGTCTTTCTCTTTCTGGGATTGATTTTACGGAATTGACAATTTTAAGAATTGAAAAAGGGACACGGTTTGTTCCAGATTATGAATTAAGTGTAATTGCTGATTATTTCCATGTAACTTCTGATTATCTGTTAGGCAGAACAAATAAAGAATAGGACAGGTACTCCGTATGTAGCGGGACCTGTCCTATTTCTTCGCAAATTTATACCCTATCCCTCGCACGGTTTGGATAAAAACGGGATTTCGGGGATCTAGTTCTATTTTCTTTCGTATATGACCTATATGTGCGGTAACATTTCCTTCATCACAGAAATATTCTTTTCCCCATACAGTTTCATATATCTGTCGATGAGTAAATACCTGCCCAGGATAACTCGCAAGGAAAAATAGGATATCAAATTCTTTTACTGTTAGATTAATTTTTCTGTTTTTGTGAAATGCTATTCTATTATTGTAATCCAAGTACAAATCTGCATGATTTAATATATTTTTTTCTTGTAGAGCAATTTTTTTTGCAATATAATTCATATTACAAAGCAAAATTTCTTTATAATTCCCCTCTTCTTCTTTTATTCGAATAAGAATTTCAACTTCTATAATGCTTCACCTGCCCTTTTAAATTTCAAGCAAACGCTCATAAATAAACTTTCTATTTTATTTCATCATTTTCTTTATAAATCTTATTCCACTCTCCATAGGTCAAACGGTTTCGGTACCATTTAGAAGTGTCATCTAAGTTCGACTTAATAACTTGATTGGATATATAGTGAAAACGGTTATTATCTAACGGCTGAATGACTAATTCACTTGTCATTGCATTATCCTGCATTGTTCTTTCCCACACCGCATTAATTATAAGTTTAATTTTCCCATCATCCATCTTTTCATATGATACTACTTCTGGATACGGTTCATACGTTGATCCATAGTCATATAATCCTCTTGGTCTGTACAAATACGTTTTTGTTTCTGCATTATAAATGGCATTAGACTCTAATACTTCACTTTCAACTGTTAAAAATGTTTGAATAACTTCCTCAAAATCTTGTTTTGGAATATAATATTCTACTCCTTCTTGACTATAATTATATGGAACATATTTTTCATATTTTAAAAGATACATAATCTCATATAGATCATAAAAATCAAGTTGTGAATAATCACTTTGATTCCAATTCGTTATAAATAACTTATTTCCAGCATAACCTACTGGCATAACATACTTTCTATTCAACTCCCGACATGCTTCATCCAATGGTTCCACACGAAATCCAATTTTCCCATGATATCCATCATATCCCTGTCGATCATATTCTTCTATGAAAAAATACCCATTTTTTGTATACTTCCATGATTGTACTTGAAATTCATTAATGTACTCAGCTTCTGGAGCGTCCTGATCCCAAGTCATATTACTACATATGGCATAAATTTCCCCATTTTGAGAGTTTAAATCATATCTCACAAATCCTCCTGATTCCATAATAGAAAAAATTGTTATACTATCATTAACCTCGTTTTGCACATTCTTGCAAAATTTTTTCACTAGTTCTCCATTTACCATATCTATTTGATTATTTATGTCAACCGCAATATAGTTTTTTCTGCCTAAATATTCAATAATGTCTTGTTGTAATTTCAATGAATTTCTATTGCTTTGATTCCATCTTTCTTTGTATATATGAAAATAATCATCTGCCAAATCTTCGGATTCTACCAGAATTTCTTCAGTTCTTTGAACTAATTGTACTTGATTTGAATTTTTTTGTATTTTATTACATCCTCCTAGTAGAAAACTAATGACACCAATAATGATCATTAATCTAACTTTCATACTCTTCCTCTCCAATTACAATATCAGTTATAAAAAAATCTATTTTCTTAATTTACTTAAAAATCTCTTCGCGGTTTATATTCTGGAATTTTATATGCTCCCTCACGTTCAATACAGTTTCCCAAATATATCCACTTGTCACCTTCTTCTCGGATTGTCACTTCATGTCTGAATGAACAATCTGTTCCTTCTTCCTGAAAAACAGCTTCTACTGTCAAAGTTAATGATCCATCCTCATTTTCTATACAATTCACTACTTCTGGGAAAGGTTGGAATTGTTGAATTCGATTCCATGGACCAATTGCTTCCCATGGATATACCCCCTTCACGTCATCGTATTGAGCATATATTTCCAAGGTTTCTATTGAAATATCAAAATAAGTTGTGACCACTTCTTCAAATTCTACTTTAGGAATGCCTGATGCATATTTTTTTTCATCAATTTTCTCCCCATACTTCATTGTGTATAAAAACTCAAACAAATCATTAAACTCTATATTTTCCAAACTGTTTTGATTCCAATCTACGAGGAACAGATTATTGCAAAAGTAACTAACCGGTGTAATACATTTATTTCCTAATTCTCTGCACTGTTCATCAAGTGGCAAAATTCTATAAAAAACATGCATATCCATTTCTTGATTTCTTGATAATGCCTTCTCCCATATAATCCACCCTTTATCAGTATAGTTCCAATCATATACCTGAATTTTTTCTATCTGCACAATATGTGGACTCATATTATCATCAAATGCAGCTGTTGCTGATGTTACATATAAATCTTTGTTTTTAAATTGAAGTTTATTATATATCCAAACACCACTTGTATTAATTACAAAAAATTCAGTTTCAGTATTTTCTCCTGTTTTTGCCAAAGAAAGAGCATCATCAACTTGTTTATAATTCAACATATTATAATCATGACTGCCACAGGTAATGGCAACATTCTCTTCTGCAATACTTTCGATCATTGTATGAACTGTCTCTTCTTCAAGAACAATATTTGACGCATTACCTTTATCTGCCTGACTGTATATCCTTTTGCATTTTCCAACCATTTTCCTTAAGCGATCACTAATGTCTTTTTCTTCTTTTCTCCCCATTTCAATATTTTTTAATTCATAATCATCATTTTCATCCATCACCACATTCTCTTCTTCTGTATTATTAATTATAAGATCATTTTGAGACCCATTTTTTTCACATCCGGATAATACTAAAGAAACCAAAATAATAGCCAACATTTTCTTCATTAACATTTTCACCTTTTTTCATCTCATTCCTATCGTAAATATTGATCCAATACTCTTTTATCTTTTTGAACTACATAACCACTGCCACCAATATTTTTTACATCTTCAACCATACTAATTAGCAATATTGGATTCTCAATATTAGGATCAGTTGTAAAAACTGCCATCCACCCCAATTCTGTTCCTGTTTCATCTTCTTTTGAAAGCTTTATTTCTGCCGTTCCTGTTTTTCCAGCCAAAGTGTAATCCTCTCTATGTAAACCATATCCCGTTGCTGTTGGTTCACTAATAACTTTCTTCATTGTCTCTAAAACAGTATGAATACTTTCTTTTTGAATAACTTCCGGCATCCATATATTGGGATTATAATTTGGGTTATATAGTAACGTCGGTTCAATTATATTTCCATCATTACTAAATGCGGAATAAATAGAAGCTAGATGCAATGGATTTATTAAGATTTGACCTTGTCCATATCCACTATCTGCCAATTGAATTTCTGACTTTATTCCTTCTGTATTTGAATACTGTGATATTGACATTTTAATATCAAATGGTATTTCTTTGTTAAACCCCAATTTTTCTAAAAAGCTAGTTAAATTATTTTCCCCCAGTTTAAGTGCTACTTTTGCAAAATATATATTATCAGAATATATCATTGCATTTTCCAGTGTTGCAGGTTCAGTCTCATGTAATGTGGTCACATAATAATCCCCCCATGACGAGTCTTTTTGCCAGCTTAAACCTTCGTTTCCATAATCTTCTACAGGATCAAGAATACCTGTGTCTAACCCTATCACTGCAGTAACAGGTTTAAATGTTGATCCGGGACACCATACCTGTCTGAATCGATTGTACAAAGGTTGCCTTTCATCTTCATTTAAGCTTTTCCATAATTTATCTGACATTCCCATTACAAAATCATTTGAGTTAAAAGAAGGAGTACTGACCAGTGCCAAAACTTCTCCTGTATATTGGTTCATAGCAACAGAACAACTCTTATCATCCTTAAACTGTTCATACAAGACTTTTTGCAATTCTGCATCAATTGTTAATTGAATATCCTCTCCGTTTTGAACCGGTTTATCTACAATAATATCTTTTCTGTTTCCAAATTCATCTTCGATATATATCATGCAACCATTTTGACCTTTTAATTTATCTTCATATAAACTTTCTATACCACTTCTCCCTATAACACTATTGGAATCATAACCTTTCCCTTTATTCTCTTCCAAATCTTCCGCTGTAACTTTTTGAATATATCCAACCAAATGTGACGCTGCTTCTTTTAAAGGATAGTCTCTAACTTCGATATCGTTAATCATAACACCTGGAATTGATAGTAATTCCTCTTGATTTTCCTTTAATTTTACAAGATTTTCATCCGGATTAATTTTCATTAATTCCAATTCACTAACTTTAGGAATTGTTTTTATAGGAACAAATGAATCATCTTTTACCCACTCTGCAGACAATTTGTTCTTTATCACATCAATATCCACTTCAAGCAACTCCGCAAGTTTAATTATTGTGTTTTCTTTATCCTGAATTTTACCCGGCACTAGCCCAACTGATGATGCAACCCCTTTTCCAGCTAACACTTTTCCATTCCGATCTAAAATTTGTCCTCGCTCTGCTTCTACAGTATCTATTCGTACTTTATCTGTAGACTCTAATTGCGGAAAAATAATACTATCTTTCCAAACAAGTTTATATTTAAATTTTTCTTTTATAAAGTTTACTTCATTTTGAAATTTCACTTCACCTGCAAGAGTATTAAATGATGTAAGATATGAAATCTCTTTACCATTGGATTTCTCATTTAAAATTTTAATGCTTAAATCCTTCGTTTCTAATCCTTCATATATGTTTTTATTTCTCTTTACAAATTCTTCCATAGAAATATTCGATGAATGTTCTTTAGAAATCATTTTATACATTTTTTCATATTCATGTTTATTGATATAATTCATATATTCGGTTAGCAATTGTTCAGTAGTGTTCTTATGTGTCTGTTTCGTAATAAAAAAAATCAAGCTCAATACTAAAATTAAAGAAAATATTATTAATATCAATCTACCTGTCCATTCAAATTTTTTTCTTTTCATAATTGTCTCCTGTTTCCATATCTTACGTTTGTAATATATTCTATTATCACTTTTTTGTCAATAGCCTTCTTGACGTTTCTATTTCAATGCTCTATAATTATTACGAAAGTAAGATTAAAGGAGAATAAACATGGATAAATTACCACAAATATCTGAAGCAGAATATGAAATCATGAAAATAATATGGGATGAGTCACCAATAAGCACAAATTCTATTTGTGAAAAAGTTCCATCTATACACAATTGGAGTAATAAAACAGTTCATACGTTATTATCTCGTTTAGTGTCAAAACATGTTATTTCTTATGAACAAAAAGGGCGTATGTATTACTATTTTCCCATTATCTCTAAAAATAAATATTTATCACAAGAGAACCATAATTTTTTATCTCGCTTTTATGATGGTGAAATGGCTCCGCTATTATCTTCCTTACTATCCAATGCCCAATTATCTGACAGCGATTTAAAGAATATGTATCATCTTATAGACTCTAAATTGAATGGTGGTGATGAAACCTAATGTTCTCGATTCACTTTTTATTATGTAATCTCACTATCAGTATCTTATTGGGGATAATTCTATTACTCAAAAAACTATTAAAAAATTATATTACAACTAATAGTCGGTATTATTTGTGGTACATTTTTGTATGTGCGCTTATTATTCCTTTCATACCATTCAAAAATATCGGACCACATCAATTATTAATAAAGTTACAACACTTTTTCCAACAAGCTACGGGTAAAATTGTAAATACTTCTACAAAACAACTTGATGATATAAATTTATCTGTTCAATTAGGTACTTCTGATTTTGCGTCAGCTCAAGATAATTTTAATTTGTATGATCTTGATAAATACTTATTTGCAATATGGATAATCGGGTGTATGTTTACATTAGTATATTTTATATATAATATTGTTAAAATTCATTTAATCCAAAAAAAAGCTTTTTTGATAACTTCTGAAAACGAACCAGAACTATACCAACAATACATTTCGTGTCATGAAAAATTAAAAATAAGACGACATGTCGCTTTATACGCTTCATGTAATATTTCAAGCCCTGTTTCTTACGGTCTTCTATATCCCAAGGTAATTATTCCTCAAGATATGGATATATTACTGTCTGAACAGGATGTATATTATATCTTTTTACATGAATTACAGCATTATAAACACAAGGATGCTGCATTAAATTATATAAGTTGCATTTTACAGATCATATATTGGTTTAACCCATTCATTTGGTACGGATTTCATATATTACAAAAAGATCGGGAAATTGCATGCGACAACTCAGTAATTAACATCATAGGGAAAAACAACTGTATAGATTATGGCTATACATTAATAAGATATGCTGAAAAAATGCAACACAATGCTTTTCTCTCTCCACTCTCTCGTTTAGGTGGAGAAAAAAAGGTCATTATAGATAGAATAAAAGAAATAGCAAATTATCAAAAAATTTCTAAAAAGCATAAGAGAAACAGCATTGTAATCTTAGTGTTCGCTTGTGTTCTAGTATACTGCATTAGTCCCTTATTAACTGTCTATGCATCACGAGACTCATCTTATAATTTGACTTCCCAAAATATAGATGACATAGACCTATCTTCTTATTTCAGTAAAACAAGTGGTAGCTTTGTAATATATGATATGACAAATGATAGATACAAAATTTATAATAAAGATTTAAGCACCAAACGAGTTTCTCCGGATTCCACTTATAAAATTTATAGTGGTTTATTTGCATTAGAGGAAGGTGTAATCAATTATAATTCTTCTAATCAGCACTGGGACGGAACAAACTATTATTTTGATTCATGGAACAAAGACCAAACCCTTACTACAGCTTTACGTAATTCTGTTAATTGGTATTTTCAAAATCTTGATACACAAATAGGATACCAAACACTTTATTCTTATTATAACAAAATTTCATATGGGAATTGCGATTTATCAGCTGGTATTGAAGATTATTGGTCCGAATCTTCCTTAAAGATTTCACCGGTAGAACAGGTAATCCTATTATCTGAACTTCTGGAAAATAAATGGGAGTTTGAGGAAAAAAATATTCAAGCAATAAAAGATGCCTTATTTATTTCTGATACATCCATTGGAAAATTATATGGAAAGACAGGTACTGGGTCATTGAATGGACAAAATACAAACGGTTGGTTTATTGGCTTTATTGAACACGGTGAAAATACTTATTGTTTTGCTACCAACCTTCAGAATTCCGAGAATGCCACCGGCAGTGCTGCTTCAGAAATAACTATAGAAATATTAAATTCTTTATTCTCTTAAAAATGAAAATACTTTATTCCCAAAAGCTAAGGAGGTTGATGCCTATTAACACTAGTGTTTATCAAGATAATCAAAGCTTAAAAGTATCGGCTTATATAGTTAATGTAGGTTTATGAAACATTTATAGAATAACTAATTTCTAGGATAGGCAGAAATAATATGAAAAAAAACAAGTCTTTTTATCTATTAATTATTGGAATTTTGGTTGGTATATTTGCATTTTCAGGTTGCACGAATCATAATAATTCAGACGCTAAGAATATACAACAGGATACAAAAGATCCTACTCCAGAGAAATTTTCTGTAGTAGAATCACAAGAACCCACACTAACTGAAGTAGATTGGTCTAATTATTTTGAAGGCTTAACCGGGACCGCAATAGTATACGATCCAACAGAAAAAAACTATATGATATATAATAAAGAACTGGCTCTAACGCAGAGATCTCCATGTTCTACATTTAAAATTATCTCTTCGTTAATCGGTTTAGAAAACGGAATTATTGATCCTGATAATTCTGTGCGTCCTTGGCGCGGTGAAATATTTTGGAATGAGGACTGGAATAGAGATATCAATTTTTCTGATGCATTTCGTACCTCATGTGTTTGGTATTTTCGTCAGGTCACTGATGACATTGGCAAGGTGAAAATGCAGAATGAACTTAATAAACTGAAATATGGAAATTGTGATATTTCTGATTGGGAGGGAAAGTTAAATACTAATAACAACAATAGAGCCTTAACAGGTTTCTGGATAGAATCGTCTTTGAAAATTTCTCCAAAAGAACAGGTTGAAGTGATGGAACGAATCTTCGGAACTGACTCCACCTACTCAGAAAGAACACAAAATATTTTAAAACAAGTAATGTTGATATCAGAAGAGAATAATACGGAAATATCTATTTATGGAAAAACAGGAATGGGAAAAGCAGAGGGTATTGTTGTAGATGCATGGTTCACAGGATTTGCAGAAACATTAGAAGGAAATAAATATTTTTGTGTATATCTCGGACAATCAGATGCAGGCAACACATCAAGCACTGCCGCAAAGGAAATCGCCATTCAAATTCTTAATGACAATAAATGACAATAAGATACCCTATCAAAAATCGCCTCAGACTCTCACAGGCTGGGCGATTTTTTTATAGTAATCTTTTGCCAAATCATTTTGTTCTTTTACTATGTACTCTAAACCTGATCTTAAATTAGTGACATACATAGTCTGTATTTTACATATTACTTCTACATACAAGCACATTATTATTTGGTCTAATTTACCTTTATATAACATCAAATAAGAGAGTGTATCTCTTTTAACACACTATTAACTATTAACAACGTAGCCTTATCAATTCCAATTATTATAAATAAATATGAAATATAGATATTTCTGGAACAACCCCCAACCGACCAGAAACATGTGTAGTTCCGATTCCTGTATTTACGTATATTTTTGTCTTTGAATTTAATTCATACATTCCGCTGACATAATTTTTAGCGAGGTTTGTAGAAGAGATAGCTTTTTGATTAATAGCAGGAATAAACGGGATATTAACTTGCCCGCCATGACTATGTCCGCTCAACACTAAATCATAAGGGTATTCTTGAAAAGAGTCTGCTGTATCTGGCTCATGTATTAACAGAATATTGTAATTCGAATCATATATCTTTGTAGAATCCGGCATATATACATTTCCCAGCATACTATCATCTAACCCTGTAAATAATATTTTTTTATCTGAATCAGTAGTCACATACCAATTTTCATTTTTCAGCACAGTAAATCCTGATTGCTGCATAATATTTTCATACTGTCTGGCAGCTCCACCACCGCAATCGCGATTCCCCCATATTGCTATTTTATCATATGTTGCATTGATTTTTTGTAGTTCTTTTATGATATGTTCATCATCATGATACTTGGCATAATTGTCATACAAGTCCCCTGTAAACACAACAACATCTGGATTTTGCTTATTGATATAGTTTACAACCTTATCCAGGTTCTTATAATTAAAATCCGCTTTTATATGCGTGTCTGAGAATTGAACAACTTTAATAAAATCAGAAGTTTTTTCGTTTAAATATAATTGATTTGATGCAATACGATACGGTTCGATTTTAAAAGCATAAAACACACAACTTCCAATCAAAATAAGAAGTGTGAAGACTGTTCCAAAAAAAATTTTCAAAAATCTTATCATAAAGATCTATCCTTCCCATAAATTATCTTGCTCAAAATAAAAGCTGCTTGTGACATTTATGTTACAAAAAATGTGGCATAAAGAAATATATAATCTTTAAACCACAATGTTTTTTAACTTACAATCTTCCAGTTACTTGCCTTACAAATTGTCAATTTATGCTGGACATCTGTGTGGTTTTGGCCTGATTAGTAACAAACTTTACAATTGCATTAACTATTACAGCCAACCATTGCATCTTAAATCTAAAGCTATAGCAAAGAATACTAATGTCTAAAATTACATCCAGGTAACCAACCCCAGATTCTGACATTCCATATGTATACTCACTCTACACTAATTCCAGCATATGCCCATGTCTCTCCGTTATCCTTTGACTCAAAGCGAATTCCCTGGATTTCCCCAGCTCCTGTTAAAAGCTTTATAGTCAGGATATCCTCTTTCTTTTTCGGCATCTCACAGTATTTATAATTTTCTATGGTAAAGTTAAGTTCTTTTGCCAAAGGCGGTAGCTCTGTCACAGTCTCCAAAGGTAGCTGAAGTTCCGTAAAGGTTGTACCTCCATCCCTGGTGACATAAAGGCTGGAATGGGACTGGGAAGCTCCTGTCAGCCCTGCAAACCCGAAATTTTTATCAAAGAATTCCAACCCCTCTGTTACCCCAAGATTTCCGCCAAAGGGATTCTGGTTTGCCATTTCCCATGTGTCACCGCCATCCGCAGTTTTTTCCAACTGGTAAAATCTGCTTCCCGCCGCCGCATCAGCCACCACCAGACGCCATCCTATCTTATCATCTAAAAAGAAATACATACTGCCGTCTGTCTGATCTACTGTCCAGCTTTCCACATCTTTTACCTCATCCATCTGTTCTTTATCTAACACTTCCTGGCTGATATATTCTGGTTCCATCATATAGCGAACAGGAGTGATATCTTTCACAGCTGGCATGTGAAGAGAAACCTCAAATCCCACAATTTCTCCGCCATTGAAAAGTTGTGTAAAATTTTCACTTCCTTGATCAACACCATCTCCGTCTGCATCACCGGGAAGATAACGCAGCCCGTCCATCACTCCGAAAGACCGGCGCCCATAATATACAAGTTCATAGGTCTCATTTTCCAAAATTGAAGACCACATTTTCACCTGATTTTCGCTGTCTGCTTTCTCCAGTATCCGGAGCATTGGCTCAAAACGCATATCGGCATTATAATCGGCATTGGCTTCTCCGTTCACCCAAACAATAATCTTCTCATTTATCTTTCTGTCATAAGTAATCAGATATGTCTTTTCTGTTCCTTTTTTATTTTTTCCGTAAAGAAAGGTATCTAAGGTCTGAACTTTCCCAGTCTCATTAAAGGACATCTTAAATCCATTTACCACATAAAGATTTTTCGGCATCTCAAGCTTTTCCTCTAAATCCGTCAGAATTCCTTCGATACCATCTTCAAAGAAGTTATCGTGGACAAAATCTACTTCCCTTTTCTTCCATAATTCATCAAGCTTCCATGACAAATGCCCGTTGTACGGAATTGCTGAATAAATGATACGCCCGCCAAAATAGATTGTACCAAGCAACGCAAGAAAAATCTCTATTCGTAAAAGAACTTTATTCTCGAGCTGAGATGTTTGCTGCATCTTTTTCCTTGCAATCATCCATAGTACAGAACTAAGCAAAATTCCAGACAGACTAATCAGCAAAATCAGCAAATGCCTTCTCAGCCCACCATACTGACATACATACCATGCCTGATATAAAAACAGCAGGTAAAAACAAAGACTGATTTTCCCACATAATTTATAAATATTCTTCATACACCCCTCGATTCTTTCATTTTTGTCTCTTCTAACATGATGTGTCAGTCATATTTGGGCAACTTTATCATATTCCAAAGATAACATGTAACTGTAATCATTTGAGATATGTCCATCCATAAATCCAATAAATGGATTTATGAATTGGAAAAGGGATTCTTATTTGATCCCTAACATTTATTTCAATCTAATAATTACTCTAAATTGATATTAATGTGATTTTTATTTTTTATAAATGTAATAAATTGCTCCTCTGTACCAAAACTAAATTCATCGCCATTAATTACAAGCCCTTTATTACCATATCCTAACCAACAAAGATTCTTTTTGATATTACAACAGGTTATATTCTTCCATTCAATAATGGTTCTATCGTACTTTCTTATAATTTCCAGCTTATCGTCATAAAAGTTATAAGTTACTTTCTCTTTATACCTTTTATAAGAATAATTTGAATCTAATTTTAAAAATATTTTCTTAGTATAACTTATTGTCCAATAATATAAAAATATAAAAGTTATTGCAATAAGCGGAATACTATAGATCCATTTGTCTGATCCAATCAAAGTACAAACTACAATTCCAATAAATACTTCAATGATTATAAAGTGACGACTCAGATCAGCCAATTCCCTTTTTCCATTTTTATTTTCATATTTTAAATTTTGATAATAATATTCTATCACCGCCTCATCATACAATGTATGATTTTGTAAAATGACATCCATTTTAATTTCTTCCTTTCCATACTCTACTCCAATCTTCTCCAGCTAATGTGTTTAATTTAATAAATCTTTTAAAGTCTTCTATATCTCCGATAACAAAATTTTCTTTTCTTATAAAAATAAGTTGATTAATAACGCGAATCCAGCAATACTCTTTTATGGTGCCAATTTCCATAATTTCGATAAAAGACACTATTATTTTCTTACCGCTTTCCGGAACTAAAACATTAATCTCATCTTTTTTTATTGTCATAATTCTTTTTCCAGTTCCATACTGTTTTAAAGCAGTTTCCATTTGTATATAAGTCGCTAGTCTCAGATATATATTATTTATCAATATCACAGCACAAACAAATAATATCATCATAGTCATAATCATTTCTCTTCCAATTTTACTACATAGACAAAATGAAAATATAATCACTGCTCCACAAAAGAATAATAATATCCTTCTGTACTTTCTATTTTGGGTTTGATAATATAAACAAAAGAGTTCTTTGTTCCACTCATAATGTATTTGAAATAATATATCCATTATGTTTTTCTCCTCAACTTATGCACTAACTTATTCTATACCGAAATAATACTCAAAAATATTTTTTCCGCATTCTACTGCGTTCCCTGCCTCATACCCATTTACAATTCGAACTGCTACTGCTATTTCTGGATCATCAGCAGGTGCATATCCTATAAATAGACCATGATCCGGTCTATTCTTAACTTCTTGAGCTGTACCTGATTTTCCTGCAACCGATATTGGAAATCCGTCAAATATCCCCGTGCTTTGAGTATATAATTCCATACCTGCATGGACTCCTTCCCAGCTTCTTTTATTGATTTCAATCTGGCTTTCCACTTTCGGGCTTGTTTCTACCCCGTCAATTTTGTCAATTAGTGACAATTGGAAACTAGTACCTTCGTTTGCAAGTGTTGTTACATACCTTCCCAATTGGACTGTAGAAAAGTTATTTGTTCCTTGTCCGATAGCTGATGGAATAGCATAATTATCAGTTATCTTAGGTTTACTTTCGGTTAACTCAATTCCACTTTTTTCATCTAAATCAAACATTTTCGCGTACTCTTGTATATAATTTAGTGCCTGTTTATCCGAAAATTCATCATTGTCTATCATTCCTAAACGATATGACACTTCACATAAATAATCATTACATGAATTCTTCAATGCGCTATCTACACCATTAACAGCCCCATGCCCTGCATGGTTCCAGCATTTTAAAGGTGGATCTACTTTATCAAACACTCCATCGCATTCAACCATGGTTGACTCATCTATTACACCTTCTTCTAATCCCGCAATAATTGTAACAGGTTTAAATGTTGAGCCTGGTGCTGATAACTGTTGTGTTGCACGATTAAATAAGGGTAATGATGCATTATTATATATTTTATAATAATATTTGTTATCCATTTGGTTTGCTAAACGATTATTATCATATCCCGGATAAGATACACATGCTAGCACTTTTCCTGTTGCGGTATCTGTAACAACTGCTGATCCCGAACATGGATCTAACGCTAAATCCGCTGGCGTAATTTCAAGTTTCTGTATTTTTTTAATTAACAAATCAAAAGTGGTAATTAGCCCTCGATTCCAGTTTTCGTAATCCTCATCTTCAGGATTTAAAAATTGCTGTTCATATAATAGCCTAACGATATCATCTGGCAATATCTCATCGTTGAGTACCAAGTATTTATTTATTAACTCATCAAACTGACTATTTTCCTGTAATTCATTTACTATAAAAGAGACCAATGATTCATAGATTTCATCTTTGTTCAAGTATTCTTCTTCTGACGCAATTATATCTGAATTTATGTTTCCAACACCAATTTGGTCATACAAATAGTCTTTCATTGATAATTCGCCTTTTTCCCATTTTTCAACTAATTCTTCATTATTGTTCTTGTTATTTATAATGTTCAAATTATCAATGATAAAACTCTGGTATTCTTGATTTTCAATTCCCAATTCATTATATTTCGTTGACAATTCTCTTAAATCTTTTTCAATACCTTGAACCACTTCACTTTTCTTTTTCAGAAAAATTTGAAAAAACTTTCTCTCTAATTCCGAAGCATCCTCTTCTCTTAATTGTTCTAAATCAATAACGCCATTGTTTAAAAGTGCAATATACACATCATATATTGGAATTTTTATTTCAGTAGTATCATCTACCCCTTTTTTATCAAAAGTTTTTGTGTTAATCAGATGTTGCACTAATATATCGGCTATCTTCCTTTCTAATGCTTCATATGTTTTTTTCTGTAATTCAACATCTATGCTTAAATATACGTCTTTTCCTGCTCTCGGTTGCTGTATTACTCCAAGATCTTGTGTAGTTCTCCCTGTATTATCTACATATACTTCCTTTTTCCCATCTCTTCCTTGAAGAACTTGATCTAAATATTGCTCCATTCCAGATTTACCCACTATGGAATTAATGGTTAATTTACTATCATCCCTTTCTTTTAACTCCTCGGATGATATAGTGCCTGTGTATCCTAATATAGAGGAACACGCTTCTCCTCCTTCATACACTCGTATTGTATCCTGTTTAATATCAACTCCTGAAATATCATATTGATTTTCCATAATGGCAGCAACAGTTTCATCTGATACATCTTTTGCCACTGTTACTGAAAGATATTTTTGATATGCCTGTAAAGATAATGCGTAGCGTATATTTAAAATATCAAGTAGATCACTTTTTTCAAACTGTTGCGGTAATCCATAATCTTTTTTTTCTTTATCTGTATACTTCTTCTCTCCTTGCGCAAAAACACAGAACTTATCTGATAAATAAGAGACTATTTCATCTGCTGTAGAATTTCGTTCCTTAGCTTCCATATCGTCGATGTTCGCTTTTCCATATACATCTGCTTTAAATCTTTGAAGCCAAAAATCATCTACAGAAAATTGGAAATTACCGTTTGGATCTATTATAATTTTTAGACTAGTTTCTATGCTATCTCCTTTACTTTTTATAATACGAATCATCTGATAAATTTTTGAATTCAAATTCAACTGTCGCTCTCGATCTGAATTATAAGTTTCTTGATCTTCGAATGTAACCGAATTAGCTAACTTATTTGTAGCAAGTGGTTTGCCATTACGATCATAAATATTTCCTCTTGCTCCAGATAGTACAATTTCTCTTTTCGTTTGTAAAATAAAATTATTTTCGTATTCTTGTCCTTTCACAATCTGTAATTGAAACAACCGTACTATTAAAATCGAGAACATTATAAAAAAAACAATTAATAGGACTAAACTTCTTGGTATTTTTAATTTCTTCATAATTTATTTTCTGAATTTCCAAAGAATAATCTCTGAAGTACTCCTTTTTAATATTTCCTCCCTGCATTTGTATGATTATAAATTTAAAAAATCATTGCGATTGTAGTTGATTATATAAATAAAAAGCATCATTTACATGAAATGGTTCTGTATTATGATTTCCTTCTGCATTTACTGTTATAGCAATATATTTTCGACCATTAACAATCGCTTCTGAGGCTAAACAAAGCCCTGCCTCATCTGTATAACCTGTTTTTCCTCCCACAATTTCACCCTCATCCAACTCCCATTGATCTCGTAGTTTAAACATACTACTATAAAAAGTAAAACCACTTAAATGCTGGTCTGTCGGCGCAACAAAATAACTTTTTGACTGAAATATATCATTAAAAGTTTGATTTTTTAATGCATACTGTAAAAGAATTCCTATATCTTTTACTGTAGTATAGTGAGATTCATTATGTAATCCTGTTGCATTCATAAAATGTGTATTATTCATTCCTAAATCTTTAGCTTTCTCATTCATTAGTTCTACAAATGCTTGTTCTGAACCAGCAACATACTCCGCTAAAGCAATTGAACACTCTCCCCCTGAAGGCAAAATGTTTCCATACAATATGTCAATTATTTTTGCATTTTCACCAGGTAGAAAGCCCGCCATTGACGCATTTTGGGCATATAGTTCATCAAATATTTCTGGCTCTAATGTAATAGTTGCTTCCAAATTGTTTATATTTTCAATTGCTAGAATACATGTCATTATTTTCGTTAATGATGCTGGAAATATTTTTTCATCCTGTTGAAATTGAAATATAACTTTACTGTCATCGAGACTGATTACAATTCCAGCACTACTATGTAGCTGATCTAAATCCAGTTTCCGCTGTTGTGTCTGAATAACTAATGGTTTTACTGTTTCTTCAGATTTTTCTTCTATTTTCTCCCTCTCTTGCGGATTGAAAATTTTTAATAAGACTAACAAACTGATAAGTATTATAAAAAGCAAACTTTCTATTATCCAAACTATCTTTCTATTTTTCTTTTTTACTTTTTTTCTTCTCTTACTCATATATACCTTAATCTTCTTTCTATAACCTGATAACTAAATATTCTTTTACAAAAACCACGCGTGTAAGACTTATAGCTAATAAATCTTTTTTATTTTTACAGGTGTCATATTTAGAAGTATATATATAACACCACGAATCTTACACGCGTAAGACATTTATAATATTACATCCGTAAGATTGGAATGTCAATATATTTTTTTCTATTTCATATTCTACGTGATCATGTTATTTGACCTTTTGCAAATTACCTGCATTGATTTTAATTCATCAAATATACCTTAACTTTAAACGAAACATGTCTATAATATTTGAGGGCAGAATCGCAAAAATACGAATCTGCCCTCAAATATTATAGTGCAATGCTTAGATATATAATTTAACTTGTTGAAATTCTTTTTCAATACTCTTCGTATACTGGAATATCTAATTCAATTTTCTGTACTTTATTAGACAAATATTGACAAGTTCCATCGCCATACGGTTTAATGACAATTTCATTTTTAAAAGCACAATCAGTATTCCTATCTGGCCATACAGCATCAACATATAGCGTGAGTGTTCCATCACTATTATCCAAATAATCTACTACTTCACCAAAAGGGGATGTTCCTCGATAAAAAAAGGTTCCACTATCATAGGTATTACTTTCCATATCATATCCACAATGCTTTCGCAATTCTTCTATTGTAACAGGTAAACAAGCTATCATAACATTTTCATATATTTCTGCTGAAATTCTCCCTGAATCTTTCTTTAATTGTTCACCTGTATGTACCTGATATAAATCCTCAAACAATCTAGGTAATAATATCGTTTCTACATTACTTTCGTCCCAATTTTGAGTAAGAAAATTATAGTTCAAATAGTTAAATACAGAAACATATTGATCAGTTAATATTCGCAATGTGTCCGATAACGGTTTTACACGATAATATTCTTTTAGTGCTGCATGTGCAACAATATACTCATATGAATAGATTAGATATCCTTTTGATGTGTATTTTATTTCAGCAATATTGTTCGCTGTTCCGTTTGATATTTCAGCTTGTTCTCCTTTTTCCCAAGTAAGAGTCATTGTAAAAGTTTGCAACACTTTATTTCGATATATAAAAGTTTCAGAACAAAAAGAACCATCATTATTTACCTCATATATTGTAACATCTGTTTCTCTATCCTCTAAATAATCCAGATAAAATTCTTCCACTTTTTCATAATTTTCCATATTCATATTTTCAGCCACACATACCAAACCATTTTCGCCAAAACGCTTTTTTATCTTTTTTACTTCCTCTCTTGAAATACTCTGATATCCTGTTGTTTGATCAATAATTGGATGATAAATATCCTTACATTGAGTTACTATTTTTAATAATTGATTTCGAAGTTCTTGCTTCTCTTTTTCTGTTAAAATACATTTCGTTTCTTCTCTAATAAATGGATTTTGGATATTCTGTTCTTCTTTTTCTTCTAACTGTTGATATACTTTCCAATTGTCTTCATTACCTTTTTTTTCTTGTATCTTTTCTTTGCAACTGGTCAAAGCATATAATATAATCAATATTGTGAGAAGTATAATCATTATCTTCCACTTTTTCTGCATTTTTTCTTTCTCCTTAATATTACATTTGTAAGACAAAATATAATATTATATGTATATAACTATAAAGTCAAGATTATTAGTATAAATTCAAAATTTAGATATTCTGAATACAAAAATTTAAAGTTCTATATATTTTAAGTAAAAATCTATAGTCAATTTATACGCCTTTTAATTTCCCTGTCTACAATTTTTTAATCACTAAATTTTTCCTTATGACACAAATAATTGCGTAAAGGAAAAGATATCAGTCAAAACAATCTCCATTTAAAGATTTTTAAAAAAAATTTATAAAAACACTACTTTAACAACAGACTTGTGAAATATTATACTCCACAAGTCTGCCTGTTTCCTTTTATTATGTTTATTAAGTGCCTGTATAAAATAGCACTTCTTATTCTCTTTATTTAAATAATCCCATATCCAAGAATAGTTGCACTTCCAACAGAATATGAATGTTTCCAAACCCCTCGGACATTATTACCACCAATGTTAGTACCTGTATTTCCTTCTACTGTATAAATGATTCCACCTTCATATTTTTCCACGATTCCCACATGATCCGATATGCCATCTCCATTCCAATCAAAAAATACCAAGGAACCTGCACTCGGAATGCCGCCTGTTTCCTGCCACTTTCCATGACTTTTAAACCAATCAATTCCATTTTCGCACAAAGAAAACTTCGGCATTGCACCAGATTCTATCAATCCAGCTTGTTCCCCACACCAACTGACAAAGCAGGCACACCATTCCACATAAGAATCAAATCCATACCATCTCCAGTATTTTTCCCCATTACTACTCCCAACTTCCTGTTTTGCCACTTGCACAATCTGTCCGTTTCCAAATATTCCGCCAAGGATACCACCTCCAGAATAGTATCTCTGAACATGAGGAACATATTGAGGATCTCCATATCTTGGCCAACCAAGTTCCGCTGCCTTTTCTTGGCTAAACTGCAATGCATTTTCCAGACTATAACCGCCATGATGTTCTAAAGCCCATCCAATATAACCATTTCCGTAATTATATCCTTGCCAACTGAGTTGTAGCCTGCTGATATCTAATGGACTTTCACATCCTGCCTGTCTTACACAATCTGCATAATATTGTACCCCTACCTGTATGGAATACTCTGGATCTTGAATCGCCCCTGGACTATTTGGATAGCGGGTATTGTACGGACATTCACTTGCCTGCATAGGATCTGTTCCACGTCCTCCGGATTCCTGCATCATGATTGCTTGGATTGAAGGTACATATTCCGAAATTCCATACTGTGAAGCATACCTCTGAATGGTAGATGTATAAGCCAGTACCTCCTGACTTAGTGGCTCCGCACTAGTACTCCCGGAGCTTCCTGCAATTCCACCAATCACCCCCAGAACAATTACCAACAGCACAACAATCCAGCCGCCTGCCACCAGAAAGGTTCCTAATGATTTTACTGCGGTAACTCCCGTTTTAACCGCTGTTTTTATTCCAGATACTGTCCGTTTAGCTGCCTTTGCAGATTGTGTTGCAGCCTTTTTCCCTTGGACAGCTAATTTTTTTCCAGAACGGTAAGCATGTTCTGCCTGTTTCTTTAATTTTGACGCTTCCTTTGAAGTTTTCGCTGTATGTGCTTGTTTGATACGATTTGCAGAATCTCTCAAAGGGGTCGCATTTTTTACCTCTGCAATGTTCTCTCTCGCTACTCCTGCTGTTCTTTTGTTTACCGCTTCTTTTGTTTTAATTCGTATATCAGTTTGACGTTCTGTTTGTGAATTTCCTTGAGTTCCACTGTTTCTACTCTGTTCAGCAGTACGATCCGCATTTTTACTCCTTCGTTCTTTGATGACTCTCCAGGTCTTCTCTGCCTTTTTTTTTGCCGCTTTTTTACTGCCTTGAGAAACGATGGTTTCCCCTTTACTGGCCGACCACTTGATTCCTTCTTCCAGCCGGTCAGAAGCATACTGTTCCGGAGACTGTTTGGGAGAAAAATGGGAACCGTCATGCGTAGATAGCAGGGAACGTTCTGCAGATTTTAAAGTAATATCCTTGATCAATTCTTTGGGAAGCTGTTTGGCATGTTCCCGGACTTTCAACGTCCGGTCTACCTCTTTTGTTTTAATATCTGCCTTATTCTCCTCCTTTATCGTTCCACCTGTTTTTTCCTATCTAACAGTTTCTGCATATCTTTTTGTGCTTTCTGTACCAGTGGGTGCTTCTCATAAGCCTCCACAAGTGCAATTAAATCCCGCTCCACCCCATTTCCTTGATATAAAGGATAGTGGATATCACTGTACTCAGGCACATCTGGATCATGTAAAATAAATCCAATCCCAACCCCCATACCGGATCTTTTCTGTTCCATTTTCTGGTATATCCGAAAGGCTTCTTTTAATGTGGCGCACTCTGTCACTTCTCCCATTGTTTCAAATTCCATGCATTCAGCTGTATAAAAAGATATTTTCTTTTCCTGTACATCTTTTATCACATTTACACACCCTTTCTCTATGAATCAAAAACCGTTACACAGTCCCCCATGTAACGGCTTTCATATTTTTTGATTCAATTATGACGTACTGTAAAACACATTTGATGAACGAACCTATGCTATACAGCTTTCAAACTTTCTCCTGGTTTTGTTGTCATCAGTTGGTACAACTTTGTATTCCTTGGGAATGTATTTTCAAATGGAACCAGATTTCCAGAACAGCGTATCAAACCACTTCCAGCTTTCACATTTGTGATATATCCTAACTGGTTGTCGGAAATGTTCAAAAGTCTTGCCAATTCTTCCCGGTCCGTACTTGCCTGGTTCAGCATAACTAAAAACTCACTGTTTGCGAGCATAAGTCTTGCCGTATCGGAACGTAGAACCTCATCTACATTCTGGCTCATGGCATTCACGAACCCATTATACTTTCGGATACGCTTCCATAACTTATAAAAAAATTCCGCACTGTATGGATAGCGGAATAACAGATAAAACTCATCACAAAAGATCCAGGTCCGTTTTCCTTTTTTCCAGTTCTGGATCACACGGTTGAAAATGGCATCCAGTGTTACCAGCATGCCAAGAGGCATGAGCTGGGAACCCAGTTCCCGGATATCATAATCCATGATACGGTTCTTCGTATCCACATTTGTTTTATGCGCAAACGTGTTCAGACTTCCACTGGTAAATAATTCTGCTGATAAGGCAAGAGCTCTTGCTTCTGGCTCTTCCTGCAGCATCAGCTGTCGGTATAAGTCCTTTAAAGTCGGCACTTCCTTGGTATAACCGCTGCGGATATAATCACGATAAGTATCAGCTGTACAGCGGTCAATGATGGATTTATCCTTTGCGCCCAGATTGCCTGCCCCTATCAGCTGTTCAAAAACAGACAACAGAAATTCTGATTTTTCAATTAGTGGATTGGTATCATCCCCATAGCTGCTGTCCATATCCATAGCATTCAGATGCATTCCAGAAGTTGCTGATACTTTTACAACTTCTCCCCCTAATGCTACTGTCAGGTTTCCAAATTCGGATTCCGGATCTAGAATTAGGATGTCATCCTCCGTGGCAAGTGCTAATGCAACAATCTCTTCTTTGGCAGAAAAACTTTTTCCGGATCCACTGACTCCTAAGCGAAAACTGTTGCCATTCAGCAGTTTCTTCCGGTCCACAACGATCATATTTTTGCTGACCGCATTCTGCCCGTAATAAATCCCGCCTTCCTGCATAATCTCCTGGGTATGGAAAGGGATCAGCACAGCTGTGGACTCTGTGGTCAGGGTACGCAGAGCGTTGATCTTTCGTGGTCCAAAAGGCAGCGCCGTATGCAGACCGTCCATTTGCTGCCACCGCAGAGTGGACAGCTGACACAGATTTTTCCTCGCAATGGATTTCAAGGTTTCCGTATCTGAGTTCAACTCCTTATAACTGTCTGCCATATGCACAATGGTCAACACCCCGAACATCATTCTCTGGTCTCTGGTGGTCAGATCATTTAACATCTCCTTTGTTTCGGTTCTCTGCAACTCCATCTCATACGGAATGGTTGCAGAAAAGTTATTGTTTTCGTTCTGCCTTCTCTGCCAGTTGGTCACGTTCGTTTCTACACCAAGCAGTTTGTTTTGTATCTCACGGACTGCTTCATCCGTAGGGACTGGCAGGATATCAATTGACAGCATTAAGTTTCTGCTCAGATCACAGAGTTCCGATACCATGCTGTCCCGGACGTAAGTTGCATAATCCTGCATATATAAAACACGCCCATATCGCCCATCAATCTTAAAATGATCCTGCAAGAACTCCATAGAATCTGGTGCAAACCAGTCTTTAAAATCATGTCCTCTTTTTACAGCTTCCTTAAAATCAAACTCTGCTGTCGCAGAAACGTCTTCTTTAAAGAAATCACGGAAAATCTTCAGACGCTCTCCAGCATCCAGTTCTTCCCCAATGGAAGATAACTTCGCCAGATGTGTGGTGATATCCGTTCCAACACGTGCGAAATAGGTCCTTGCCTCATCAATGTTCTTCTTATGGACACTGATCGTCAGATAACGTTCCCGAAGAATACTGTTATTGGTATCACTGATCTTGGATAACAACATTTCGTTGTATTCTTTTCGGTATTCATCCAATCCGTCCTCTTTCATAGGGATCAGAATGGATTGTTCAAATTCTGCCTTATTGATGCGGCGGTTATTAATGGTAAGTTTGGCGGATGCGCCGGAGTCCAATGCATTTAAAAGCTCGGAATAATCCAGAAACATTTCTGTCTTATCCTCTTTGCTTGCAATGGAATAATTGATATCCGTAAAACGGAACGATTTTGAAAACAGCCTGCCGGACTGAAAGATGCCATCCGGCCAGATCCGCTGTATCGGGATTGCCTGCTGTACAGACTTCGGAATCATAAATTTCTCTTTTTCTAGTTTTAATGTACGATGCAGCGTTTTAATCAACCGCATCCCCCCTTCCTTTCTTTTTTCTATTTTTGCTTCTCTTTCGTTCTACCAGCTCCGTGCCATTTCTGCAGGAACGTGTTCCGATTTCTATTGTCTCTTCCAGACATTTCAGATAGAGATTCTCCGATTGAAACACCAGCTTTTTGGGGCATAAGATCTCTGATTTTAACCACACCCATACGAACTTTTCCAGTGTCATCTGGTGATAGCGGAAAAAACCACATCCCGCAAAAGGGGCTGCAGCAAAAACACTCAGCCATCCGGCAATCTCCGTTCCACAGGTATCTTTTGTCCCTAGATAAACACCTACTGCAGCAGCAATCGCCAATACAGAAAAGAAACACTGCCGCATGCTCAGTCCAAAGAAAAAGGACTCCTGAAATTCCTGGATCTCTTTGTTCATTTTTACTTCCATTTTGTCAATACAAATAACAGAAAATAAGCCAGGGGACGGCCTTTTCTGTCATAACTCCTTTCCTTTTGTATTCCCACATTTTACCGTTCCATTTGATTTCGTTTTTTCTTTTTCGGCACTTGGCTCTGTTCTTCAAGTTCTGGATGATCCTTATAAAAACGTTTCATTCCTTCTGGATCTAATTCCTCCAGCCGCTTAAGATCAAATGCCACTTTTGCATAGGTACAGAATCCAGAATGTCCTCGCTCTGGAAGAATTTTACCCAACTTATGTTTTTGAATAAATTTCAATTTTTCCTTACTCCCAAAGTCCTGGATAAAGGCCTCATGAACATCCGATCTCTCAAACGGTAAATTTACCGTCAGATCACTAAAAGATTCCCATACACCATCTTCCTTTGCCAGCATTCCAATATACAGACCTTTTCCTGTATAGTAAGTGCCTATCTCCAGTTTGATTTCTTCATGTCCCATTTCCCAATCATATCCTAAAATTGGTTGTTCTTTCATACTCCTGCCTCCTTACTTATAACCCCATGATTTCTTTTACAATCCGGTCCGCTGCCTTAATTGCCCCTACCAATACTAATAGGTTAAAGATCAGCTCTGCCACATAATTCCATACAATATTCACCGCAGATAAACTGCTGTCTGCGATTGCCGGCGGACTGGCAGCAAATACAGAAAAAATAATGCAGGCAAGTGCAATGATTGCTCCTTCCATACAAACCCCTGCATAGGAACGGACAAAGTTCTTCCCTATGTTCTGTGTAGGCTCTCCCGCAAAAGTCGCAATGGGAATGGGTGCTATGGCTGTGTACATATACAGCTTGAACATCCTTCCATACACGGTCAAGATCATAATAAATGACAAGACTGTAATAAACAGGCTGCCAAGCAGTGTAACAATCCAAAGAGGAATAGAATCTAATAATCCTACACTTTCAATCTTCTCCACCATTTCAGCCGGAAGTTCGATTACATCTGAATCCCCACCAAATCCTGAATTTTGCATGATTGTAGATACCATTCCCTGTATGACAGAAAAAAGTGCCATCATCAATTCCAGCCCATACCCTACTGCCCCTTTTGCCAGTGCAAATCGAATAAACAATTTCACCGCATGCTCTGGCTTTTTTACGTCCAGATAGCTGCTACAGGTTTTCACTACACTGATCGCAAAAAAAAGTACTAAAAGTCCATACCCGATTCCTTTTAGAGCATCATGAATGGTCAGCATCACACTCCAGATATCTCCGCCTTTAAAGGTTTCCGGGCTTTGCGTTAAAAGCTGCCAGATTTCTGACAGCTTAGAATTCCATGTTTCTAACGCATTGTTTAGATTTTGAACGATCCAGTTATCACTTTCCAAGTAGCATTTCACCTCCCTGTTGTTTCCATTTACAGACAGGGAGAACAGCACAGTGTCTGCTCTCCCGCTGTACTGCTGATATCAGATTACACCATGATCAAATCCAAAATCTCTTTTGCAAAGGTAATGATGACGCCGCCTGCTAAAGTCAAAAATCCATTTGCCCTCTGGCTTGGATCATGCGATTTTAAAGACAAGCCGATCTGCACCACACCAAATCCTAACAAGATCAAGCCAATCGCCCGGATCAAGGAAAAAATAAAATCAGACAAGTTATTCACCACTGCTAATGGATCTCCTGCAGCCAGAACAGGGGTTGTACACCACATCATGGCGAATACGATTACTGCATAGCTGACAAAAAATCGTTTTTGTACACCACTCATTCGCAAAGGCTTCGTCTTCGGATTCTTTTTCTTAAACAATTTCTGCATCATATGCACGATACACATTCCTCCCATCTAAAAAGGCTGCTCTTTGCCGAGGATGTCCTCTTCACAGAGCAGCTCATAATCATCTAAGCGTTCAATATCAATATTCAAATCATCATGTGACCTCGGAGCTTTCGCATAGTCATACGGAGGCGCACCGCCATCTTCTGTCCATTTCACATTTGGATGTTTCTTTAAATTATATTTGTCATCCAGCATGGGACGTTCCCCTCGGACAAACAGGATTGCTTTCCGGTTATCCAGTAAGCGGATCTCATCCGGTGTAAAGAGTTCCCGCCCTGTCTGCTGATAGTTCGTAGAATAACTTCCGTTTCGTCCTTTTGTCTGTCCATAAGTATTCGTATCTAAAGTTTCTTTTCCCAACAGTTCCGAAATATATTTATGTCCCTCTTTTTCGTTGCCTCCCAGATATAAAAATTCATCATGAGGTAAGGTTCAGCTTGTCCTTTACAGGACTTGCATCCCCTCCCTCCCAAACCGCACGTACACCTCTCGATGTATACGGCTTTCCGCTTATTATATTTGCGGTATTAAGAATGAATCAGTTTATGACATTCGAGGCATACCACAAGAGTTTTCCGTCTCCTTTTGCGCATAAGGAGTACCCACTCCGCATTGCCCTTTAAGTCTTTTAGTTTCTTTACTTGATGGATTTCCAGATTTCTGCAATCCTTTCCACAAAGTTCACAGGTATGGCGTTCTACTCTCTGTTTCAGAGTGTTGGTTTTAGCGTATTTTGAGAACTGCGGAAGTTCGCTCACATTGTCAAACTTCGTAGCTGATTCTTTTCGCTTAAACCCGTCTCTGTAAAAGGTTGTAGTTTTCCTTCCTGCTCTGGTATCGTATGCGATTGTAAACAGTCCTCCAACACAATATCTGCGCTTGATTTCGTGAACATTTGTTTTATACTTACAGGCAAATGTCTTGTACATACTGTACTTCATAAGATTGGCGAATCTGCCTATCTTAAAGGAATCATTTGCTATGGCATAGTAGTTATAAAGTCCACGAACTTCCGCATTATATCTTGCCAGAATCTCTATATCGCTTTGGTTTACCAGTTTTCCCCTGTGTAGGGCTACAAATCTTTCTTTTCCATTTTCGTTAATCTTGATTTTGATTGCATGATATTCCAGTAACTTTCCCACCCATTTTTCTCTGGGTACAAGTAATTTCACCACTCCTGCATTGCTCCTGATTTTGTATCCTCCTGCGGATTTCTTTAAATCCTGACTTCTGGATACCGTAATGTCGTAGCCTAAAAATCTGGCTCTGTCTCCTGTATGTGTAACCTTAGTTTTGGTTTCGGACATTTCCAAATCCAGTTCTTCCCTGAGGAATCTGCCGACATCAGCTTTAATCTGTTCTGCGTCCGCTTTGCTCCCAATTACCCCAATAATAAAATCATCAGCGTAACGGGCGTACTGAATCCGTTTATACGTCTCATCTAAAGGTTCGGTAGGAGTTAGTTGTCGCGCTTGCTTTTCAAGCGTTTTCAAATGCTTATTGCGTTCCCAGCGTTCTTCTGGAGATAAATCCGCCCACTTCTTTTTGCCCATACATCTGTAATAGGATGCCTTTTTGACAACTTTATTGTAGTCGGAGTTCATTTGTTTCTTCTTTCCTCGGTTATATTTCTGTGCGTATTCTTCCATAAATTTGTCTAATTCATGGAGATACACGTTCGCAAGCACTGGACTGACACCTGACCCCTGCGGTACACCGCTATATGTCCGATTGTACGTCCATTGCTCCATATATCCTGCTTTTAGGAATTTCCAGATAAGTTGTAGGAACATTTCATCATCAATGCGTTTTCTCAGCAATCTGATGATTGTGTGGTGATTAAAACTGTCGAAGCAGGCGTGTATATCACCCTCAACAAACCAGTTCGTTCCCGTAAAGGTTTTCTGAATCTGGTATAATGCTGTCTGACAGCTTTTGTTTGGTCTGAACCCATGAGATGTTTTCTTAAACACAGGCTCATAAATGCTTTCTAAAATCATTTTCACTACTTCCTGCACCAGTTTGTCATTGCCTGACTGGATTCCCAACGGGCGCTTTTTATTGCTGTTTTTCTTAGCAATATATTCCCTGCGTGCAGGTTTTGGCAGGTAACTTTTATCTCTCATGGATTCAATAATCCTTTGGATTCTTTCGTCACTCATGCCATCAATGGTAGTTCCATCTGCACCGGCAGTCATACTGCCTGTGTTTGCATATATGTTTTTATATGCAAGCCAGTAGAACTCTGGATTGTACAGATTCCGATATAATCTCTGAAACCTGTAAGATTCATTCTTTGACTTTTCCGTCAAACTACTTAATACTTGGATTGGATTTCTCAATGCCTCTCGCACCGTCCTTTCATATCGTATTAGTAAATAAGCTGCTCCCCTTCGCCATGTGAACGTCATTAACGTCTCGGACTACTATGGGAGCTGTGTGACCATGCCCGTTACCGGGTTTAGGTCATCCCCAGTTAGTATTTATGGAATTAGCGTTTCGTGTTGTCGGCACCGACTTTCGCCATTTACCCGCTGTCTTGCGGTTGTCCTTCCATGAGTATCGCTTGCTTTCATAACTGCGAAATGAAACCAACATGGAATGGCATACGTTTCAATCCTTTTCGTATGCGGAGTACGGATTCCCCCACTCTGGCTATCGTTCAGGCAGTTTAGCTTTATACCTCATACACGAATTTTTATTCTTGAATTTTCAGATACACAGGATTAGTACCTTACCATTCAGGCTCTCATCTATTGATAAGAGCGACAACATGCTACACTCCCCTTCGGGTTTCCCCTCTCGGATAAGTTGTAGAATAATAGGTTGTGATTTTTCATCACTTGATACTTTTACCTACTGCTTGCTAAAGGCAGTATTCCATAAATACCACGCCGCCGAATTTATAATGCGCTGGCGACTTCTGGGCGCACGCAATTACCTACCAAGCTTTCCCATGAGTCCTTAAACAGGGCTTTCATTTGCGCCATATTCTGGATGATGATACTGCAGGAAATTGCGCGTGACCGCATGGTAGCAAGGATCTTATCAAAATCATCCGGCAAGGCTACATTCGGCCACTCATCCATGATACAGTGGACGGGTACCGGCAATCTCCCTCCATATTTTCGGTCTGCTACATAATACAGTGTCTGGAACAGATTGCTATAAATCATACCTACCAGATAGTTCAAAGAAGTATCGGCATCGGGGATACAGCAGAACAACGCCACTTTCTTTTCTCCGATACTTGCCAGATCCAGCTCATCCGTACAGGTTAAGTTTGCAATCTCTTTCAGATTAAATGCAGCCAACCGGACACCAACAGAAATCAAGATAGACTTTGCTGTTTTTCCCGCTGCCTGCTTGTAAATCTGATACTGTTTCACCGCAATGCTGTCCGGCTTTCTCATTTCTAACCTTTCAAACAAAATGTCCAGAGGTGACTGATATTCCTCATCTTCTTCCTTAACCTGGGCACTACCTAACATCTCCATGATCATAGGGAAATTCTGCTCTTCCGGCGGTGCTTCATGTAACAGGTACAGCATCAGAGCCTGCAACAGCGCTGTTTCGCTCTTCTCCCAAAATGGATCCGATGCCTGTGAACCTTTTGGTGTTGTATTGCGGATCAGGTTGTTGATAAGTTTTAACACATCTTTGTCATCATGGACATAACAAAATGGATTATAACAAAAGGATGTATCCGGGTTGATCAGATCAAACACCCGTACCTCATATCCCATCCGTTCCAGCAGTCCTCCAGTCTTCCGGAGTAGCTCTCCTTTCGGATCCGTTACTACAATGGAACAGCCACCGCCTTTTTTCGACTCAGCCTGAGAGCATTGAAGAATATTAGGAACTGCATAGGTACGACTTTTTCCGGCTCCTGAGCCACCCGCCACCAAGACATTTAAGTTTCTCTGGTGCTTATAGACTTCCTGGCTCATGCGAAAGTTTTGTGTCAAAAGAAGATTATGGGTATACTCCTTGTCTGCATATCTCTTACAAATCTGATGGACGTCTCCCCAACGGGCGGAACCGTGTTCCACACCTCTTCTATAATTTTTCTGCTGAGAATAATAGATACAGATACCTGTGATATAGGCAAATGATAGAATCAAGATACACTTTCCCGTATATACGGTGTAGTGCAAAGAAAAAGGCTGGCGAAGAATCTGACTCAGCCTGTCTAAAATTTCAAATATATTTTCCCCTGGTTGAATCGCACAGGCAAGGGAAGCCCCCATCCACCAGACAATCGGAAGAAAAATCCCCCAGACAATCAAGTCTGCTTTTCTAAATGTTACCTCTGCATGTCATGCTCCTTTCTCTTATGCGGCTCTCCTATTTTATGGAACGAATCCACTTCTGGCAAAACCGCAAGGGAACTACCATTCTCCCAGTTCACATGGATCTGTCCGGCATCATCTACGTAACATACTTTTCCTTTTAATCCAGAGGGCATATTCCTTTCACCCTCCATCTCATCTAAGCAAATCTGCGTTCCTTCTGGATACATCTTTCGTATGCGTTCTACCTGTTTTCGATCTAATATCTGAATGATCACCCCTCCTTTTACCACGGGAAGTGCTTGGTCCTATGGGGTTTCATAACCTCCATGATAGCTGCTTCCACACCATCAGTATATTTTCCTTCCTCTAAACGCTGATTGCGGAGATCATTTAAGGCATGGCGAAGAACCCTCTGTTCATCAGAAGTGATTTCCATCCTCTTTTCTTTCAGATCAAAATCCCAGAGTTTTAAACCCATTTGTCTTGCCTCTTCTGATTCAGGTCCTTTTTTCCGGTAAAGACTCAGCAATGCATCTGACATCATATTTCTTCTGGTTTCTTTCATTTCGATATAATATTTTGTCATATATGACACCTGCCTTTCTTACACCAACCATATCACACACGTTCCGCAATAGCTATCACAAATCCAACTTTTACTGTGCTTTATCGCTCTGGTTCATTTTTACTCTTTTTCCCTTTGTCCGGAGATTTTTTCTCGCTTTCTCCTACTGTAAAGGTATCCTCTGTCACAAACTGCTGTTCCGGCTCCCGCAAATTCCGTTCGATATGACCACGGATTCCATAAGCTGCTGTCCGGACATCATTTAAGAATAGCCTTAACTCCTGTGGATCTTTCTGACCATGCTCCTGAATTCCTGCCACTTTCTCAAGATCAAAACCGGAGACATCCACACCATATCTTTTTCCTAATATGTATGTGGCACAAAATGCCTGTGCATTAACTCTATTTCTGGCATAGTTTCCATCATGCTGGTCTAGTGCTGCACAGGCAAGTTCTCGGTTAATAGCATGAAAAGTAGTAATTTCTGACATTCCGTTTCGTATGTAAATCGTCCTTTGATTTGGAATATATTGTGCCTGAATCTTATCCGGAAGATTATCCGCAATCTGCAGACGGATATTCTGATTTTTCAACACTGCTTCCAATAATGTGTGGATATCTCTCTGAGGACGTTCCTCTAACGGCCTTCCTTTGGTCTGCGTAATATCATAGCCCTTGCTGATCGCATAACCGGAACGCATTTCTCCATCCTTCTCATACTTTGTATCAATAATATAAGTATAACCATGTACTCCTGTTCTCAAGGAACGTCTGTCATGCTTCCACTCATCAAAAGATTTTACCAGCTTTACTTCGGGATTCTGGGAATATAAAAGCAAAAGGTTCGGAACCTTTGGCATATTATACTGCCCTGCCATAAAATCCAGAAACTTCTGCAAGGACGCTCCATCCTTGAACACCGACTGTGCCTGTCCATCGATCTGCATCCACGTTTCTTCCCGCTCCTGTTTCTTTAAAGCTGCATACTCTTCTTTCGATAACTTTTGCTCCGAGTTCTGATCCTCCACAGGATTCTGAATCATACCTGTTAAATCCATATAGCATTACCTCCCTTTTCCCTTTTTCTTGTATTTTCGCCCTTTCGTCTTTTGACGCTGTCTGCTTTGTTTCTGCCGATTCTTCTGTGCCTGCTCTTTTTTTATCTCTTTGATCTCTGCACGCACAGAGGGCTTTGCTCCATGTTCCCTATTTTTCTGACCGGAAGAAAAATCTCTGCTGGGCGAGGAAGTCCCGGACGGAAGCTTTTCTTCCTTCCCCTGCGTAAAATTTCCTTCTTCAAAGAACAAATCCCCAAAATCAAACTTCTGATCCGATTCATCAATTTCAAATTCAATGGTTCCTTCCGGCATAGATACTGTTTGGACTTTCTTTTCCTGTCCTTCTTTAGTGGTTCTTTCCAGTTCCATTCCCTTTGTTTCTTCTTTCTTGGGATCGCTTGTATCAAATTCCACTTTCCCGGATTCTGCTTTTACATAGTCAATATCCATGCGATCCAATACCCGGTTCATTTTGGCAGCGTCTTCTGCAAATACCATAATCTCGTTATTGATTGGTTTCTTTTTATCCTTAATGACGACATATAAAAGACCTCTTGCTTTTGCTTCTCTGGCAAATTCTTTCATACGGTCATCCGGCACGGTAAAAAATTTGGTCGGCCTTCGTTCTTTGATCATACGTACCATCTGTGTCTTTCCATAAGTCTTTTTCTGGTCTTTTAACACTGCTACGATGAAAACTGCCAGATTTTTTGCGATACTCCCGGAAATCCGAAGCGTATGTTCCATCCCTTCCATCGAATAACGAACAATCTGATCTGCCGCATCACCACCGTAATTCATACCGCTCACCTCCTCGATTTTTTACTTCACATAGGATTCCTTTATCTGCTCCTTCTTTCGTTGCATATTTTTCTCTGCCTGTTCCATCCTCTCCTTTGCCCGTTTCATCCGCTGCTCCATTTCTACGGAATACTGCTCAATCCGCAGCGACATCCGGATATCCTTGCGGATCTGTTTCATCTCTTCTGTAATCTTTCCAATCCGTTCACATCCGGGCTGGCTGCGATACAGTTGCCCGCGTTCCAATAGCAACTGTGCCATTTTTTCTTCCAGCGGGTGCCGGAATTCCTGCAGCTGTTCTAGGGTGGAAATGTCCTGTTTCTGAAGAAATTCTATCTGCGCAATCCGCTGATCCAGCCTGCGGATATCTTCCCGCACTTCATAAGGGATGCGCTTGGGTTTCTTTTGAAAAACACCCATCTGATACAAATAGGAATAATACAATGCCTGTAGTCCGGTCCGTTTCTTTCTTTGTTTTGACCATTGCAGATATACTTTTTCTGTCTCCCGAATCTTTGGTCTTAAGATCCACTCCCGGATTTCCATTTCTCCATATCCTTTTCCCAAAGATCGTAAGCGTACATATCGTTCCATTCCAGGAGCCTTTAGAGCAAGATATTTCCTATCTGTCCGCCATACATAACCTCTTGTTTCCATTTCTTTTACAAACTGAGTCCAGCTGTAGCTTGCTTTCACTGTCTCACGAATATCCGAACGGATGGCTGTCCGCCAGGTTGGTTTTCCCTCTTTCTCCGCTTTCCATTGTACATAATGTATCCCTTTTTTCTGATTTGTCTGGATTACGGACAACCCATATTTTCGGCAAAGTTCATCGGAAATCTTTCGAACCTCCATATAATAACTTTGTTCATTGCTATGATACTTATGCCCATCTTCCATAGACACGGAATTCCAGACCAGATGGTTATGGAAATGACTGGTATTTAAGTGAGTGGTGATAACCACTTCAAACTGTCCTCTCAGCAGACGCTCTGCCAGTTCCACTCCTATCAAATGTGCCAGTTCCGGACTAACCTCTCCCTCTGCGAAACTTTGTACCAGATGGAATCCCTGCACCTTGTCTGTTTTATGAAATCTTTTTTTCGTAGCAACCATATCCTGATATGCCTGATCTATGGTACAGCCAATGGCATCTTCAAAAAACACTTGCTCCGTTTTATCCCGGTTCAATGCATAATCGATTGCTTCTTCCAGAGAACCGGCCGTATTCCCTTTCTTTTGAGTCTTTTCTTTATCCCGGATATAGTCTACAGAACGGTCCAGGCGGTGAACGGGAATAATACTTGTATATGCAATAAGCCATCACCACATTTCCCTTACTTCTTCCCAGACTTTTCTGGATATCCTCAGCATTTCGTTGACACTCTCCTGACTGGCAGTTCCTGTTGCATTGGCAACGTGTGCCAGCTGATTCGCATTATTACACAATCCTGCAACTTTCCGCAGCAAATCTGCATGATGGGTACAAGGCTTTGCACGCACTTCCGCCCCTAAGATCAAGGTACGGAGATATTCTTCCCTGTTTAGCCCACTGACTGCAACCTGTGTCTCCAGATGTTTCATTTCTTTTGTATTCAGCCTTATAGGAATCACATGATTGCGTTTCCTCATTCAGACACCTTCCCCTCTAATGCTGATGTTTCTTTCTTCTTTTCAATATGTTCCATATCCTCATCTGCTTGTTTTCCTATCACCGTAAGGCACACAATTCCAACTCCACACATACCGCCAAACATTGCACCTATGATAAAATTCCACATATTTGATCTCCTCTCATGCTCTGTCACGGGGGATTGGGGTTCTCCCCAAAGGGCGTTTGGATATCCAAACGCTATGCTTGCAAAACGAGTCGCACCGCAAGTCTGTTTCCTTTCCCCCTTTTCCCTTATTTTGTTTCTTTGATCTGAATCAGCCCTTCTAAAGTCGTACAGATAATATGCAGTCGATCCGCTGTACTGATTTCTGTATTCATGTTTTCTGTCACTTCACTTCCACAGACTACTACCATGCGGCATCGTTTTAAAAGCAGCATGGACATCTGTGCAAGCCCCTGCTGGTCTTCTGCATTACTCTCATCCAAAAATGGCACAAATCCAAATCTGGGACAGATTGGAATATACCCCAGTTCATAAATCTTTCTGCAGTATTTCTGCACCTTTACTCTGCTGTCCTCTTCAGAGCAGCTCACATACGCAAACGCTCGATCCATATCTCATCTCCTTTCGGCAGGCATCCTTATGGATGCCCTAAATTTCTATCACAAAAAACGGACATCCTATTGGACATCCACTTCTTCTTTCAATGCTTCTCTCACTCTTTCCGTTCCCAATTGGAAGTAGGCATCTGTCACTTCAATCCCCACTGCCTGGTATCCCTGCTGGGCAGCCGCAAGAATCGTAGTACCTGCTCCGGCAAAAGGATCTAAGATTCTTCCGCCTGGTTCGCATATCTGCACCACGTCCTTCATCAACTGCAGCGGTTTCTCTGTCACATGCACCCGGTTCTGGGGATTCCCATATCGGAACACACCTGGAAGACAGGAAACCGGACGGCTGATCGGCATAGGTCCGTTGCTTCCCCATATGATAAACTCTGTCTGCTGGCGGAACCTTCCCTTTTGTGGCCGGCTGTTTGTCTTATCCCAGACCGCTGTTCCTCTCCAGATCCACCCCGCCCATTGAAGAGCATCCGTCATCGATGGATACTGTCTCCAATCAATAAAAAGGCAGATCGGAGCACCACTTTTACATGCTTTTCTCACATCATACAGCCACTCTGCCATCCAATGGGTCCAGGAACGCTGATCTTTCTGGTCTCCGTCAAAATCTGGCAGGGCTTTTTCCGGTGACATACTGCTGTATTTCTGATTGGTTGTCCGGTTCCTTTCGTTCTGCTTTGTACCGCCCGATGCGTAGGGCGGATCTGTGATCACTGCATCAAAAGTTCCCGGTTGAAACGCTTTTACTAATTTCAGTGTATCTCCGTGTAAGATCCTCCAGTTGTCTCCTCCTTCAGACTCTACAGGATACATTCCATCTTTCAATATTTCCCCTAACTGCAGGGTATGTTCCATAGGCATCATCCTTTCTCTTCAACGAATTAACCGCTTTTTCGAGTTTACTTTTCTCTTATCGCTCCCGATTTTTTTTCTTTTCATCGAGACAACGTTTCAATTTTTTATCTCTTCCACTGTACTCATAAACATGATCACTTAACATCTGCTGGATACCCATTTCACGGTTCCTTTGTTTCAACGCCTCTCTAAGATATTTTATCGGCGCATTCTCGGTTTTTCCTACAATCAAAACTTCATGGATATTGGCTGGGATCACATAAAAATCCATACCTGCCATTTTCCTTAATTGTTCTAACATTCCCGGATATGTGATGGCAGTCGCTCCATTTCTCCCTTCTCTGTTTGAAAGGATAAAGTAAGGGAATCTGCCATTCGTATCTACTGGCATCACCACAGGAGGATTTATTTTTATCGTATTTTCCATGGCCTGCTTCATCATAGTGCTTTGACTCACGCCACAAACTTCCAATACATCCCTTCCCAGTCTTGCCATAACCAGCTGGTTCTTCTGTTCCAATCTAAGATACAGAACCAATGCCCCAATAGGCTGCTTTTCGAAAATTCCATGAGATAAATGTTCTCCGTTGAACTCAGAACGTTCTAGTTCTACCACCAGCAGATTTTTTATGCAATCATAATCTCTGAAATCAATTCCTTGCGTACCATCTATCTCTGGGATCATCATAAATGCAGTATTTACTGTATCTTGTATAGTTTCTATAACTTCTTCTATACTTTTTTTGTTCTGTGAAAAATCCTGATACATCTCCTCCATAGAGATACCTGGTACAACTTCCTTGTCAGACTTATTGATGATCAACATCTCGCCAAGCCCGTACTCTGTTTGATCCACAATAGTGATTACATAACCTTCTTCTTGTGGCAGAATCCTTTTTGCCTGTTCCATGATCTGTTGTTTAAATACAGCATATTCCATAGGTTTACCTTTCCCTTTCTGTTTTCTTTTTTCCTTGTTTCTCCGGCTTTGGTTGATCCATATTTCTGCTCAGTTCCGTTTCCACGTATTCGCTGATGATCGCAAGTGCCTGCTCATAACTTTTGGAAGACGTGACTCTGTCAAACATCTCTTTTGCGGCTTCTGGCTGTCCATTCTGTTTTAAAAGCCTGCTGGCATCACCTAAAATAGAAAAAACATTTCCATTATGCCCAAGCAGTTTTAACTTTGGTTTTATTGCACATTCCGGTTTTATCTGCTCCGGAATCTTGTGCAGGATATCCATCCGGAAATAGTCACTATTCCAGAAATGAACATTTAAAACACCATCTTCTACCGGAATATCCTGTTGTTCAAATCCTTCTCCCCAGCCATCGGAATATTGCCCAGTCAGATAAGTTTCCAGTCGATTCATTTCCCATCGATCTAAGGGCGCTTGGATGGTAACTTCCGCACATCCCATAAGTTCTCCATCCTTTAAGACAACCGACAACTCCAGATTTGTAACTTTTTCTTTGACGGAATCCTTTTCATCGTAATATTCCATCAGATCTTCTCCTACATGATCCGTTCTCTCTTGCATCTTCTGTAGGATGTCTGCTCCATATACTGCCAGTGCACGGCCATCCATCACGTCATCCGGGTACATCCGGTCACTCTCGTTTTCATAAAATTCTGCCTGTAATGGTGATAATAAATATAGTTTTCGTTCCATAGAGACTCCTACCTTTCCATTCGATTTTTTTCTTTTTTTTCCCATGCTTCCTTTGACAGGTCTGCATAGTCTGCCCCTTCACGCTCCGGTAAGTTTATCAAAATCTCATATGTATCCCGATATGTTCTTTTCATAGTTTCACACGCATATCTGCCTGGTCCGTCATTATTGGTACAGATTTCAATCTGCGTAACCTCCGGATGGTTCTCCAGAAAATGTTCCAATGCCAGTGGCGGTTTTTCCTCTTTTTTTCGCCTGCCATCTTTTGGAGCATAAATCCCCCCAACGGACAAGCGATATTTATCTGTACGATTTCCCTCCAGCGTCATGTGTGCTAAGGTTTCGATTGCCGCTTCATATACCGCCACTCTGCAACACTTCCCACTTGGTGGAACACAAAAACAATATGCTTTATCACTTCCTGACTGTTCCATCTTAAAGGGTTTCCCCCGGTCATAGATTCCCCGCAGGAAAGCATACCGGGCTTGTCCTTTTTCATCCCTGCCAACAAAAACAACATTATGATATGGCAGGCTTTCATAGAGAATCCCTTGGTTCACACAGTACACAAAAGTTTCCCTGCTGATTCCCCTGTGTTTCAGATAATTCCAGATACGGTTCACATCCTTCGCACGTTCTGGAAGAGCAAATGGCTTCTTTGCCATTTCACGTTCCTGTATGTTAGGCGGTATATAAGATGGGTTCTGCTCCAGCAAAAAACCAACTGCATCCAGAAAAGACATCCCATTCACATGAACCAGGAAATTCAATGCACTGATTCCTCCGATATCCCTGGATTTCCAATGCCACTGGCTGGTGATCTCATTGATCTTGAAGCTGTCATGATCGGTCAGCTCATATTCATGTCGAAGCCCTCTGCATGGTTTCAGCCGCTGTGGTTCATATCGTTTTAAGTATTCAATCGCTGTCATTTCCCTGGCCTTTTCCAAATCTTCTTTTTCATACCACGGCATTACAATAGTGCTGACCGTAGTGCTTCTACCTTATCGGTACGTTCCCACGGAAACTCCTTTCTTCCAAAATGTCCAAACACCGCTGTTTGGCTATAGATTGGACGTTGCAGCTTGAAATGGTCTATGATCTGTTTTGGCGTCAAACCAAACACCAGCGGAATGGCTGCAGCCAGACAGTCATCCGCACACACAATTCCAGTACCAAAAGTATCTACCTGCACCATCACAGGTTCTGCCACACCAATTGCATAAGCAAGCGAAACCAAACACTTTTCAGCCAATCCGGCAGCCACCATGTTTTTGGCAATATACCTTGCCATATATGCCCCTGAACGATCCACCTTTGTTGCGTCTTTTCCAGAAAAGGCACCGCCTCCATGTGGCGCTATGCTACCATAACAGTCCACCATTAATTTCCTTCCTGTCAGCCCCGTATCTGCATCCAGACCGCCCACCACAAATTTCCCTGACGGATTGATCAAAATCCTGGTATCCTCATCTGGTGGAAGCAGCCGCAGTGCCGGGCGTAACACTTTCTGCCGAATCTCCCGTTCCAGATCTTTTTGGGACTTTTCTTCAGCATGCTGGCAGGACACAATGACCGTATCCAGACGGACAGGTTTCCCATCTTCATATTCCACGGTTACCTGTGCTTTCCCATCCGGCAGTAATCCCTGGATATATTCACTGATCCTGCAAGCCGACAATTCCCGGACAATCCGATGTGCCAGTACCACGGGAAGTGGCAGAAATTGTTTCGTTTCACTGCATGCATACCCCGTCATGACTCCCTGATCTCCGGCTCCCATTTTCCATTCTTCGCCAGCTACATGCTGCTTTCTGGATTCCATAGAGTTTTGAACACCCTGTGCGATATCCGGGCTTTGCTGATGGATCAAGGCATCAAAGAGGATTTCTCCTGCCTGGTATCCGACTTTTTCTACTACATCTTCAGCAACCGCCAAAACATCCGGCTCATACTTACTTGTAATTTCCCCGGCCAGAAGTACCGTTCCCTTTGTTGCAAATACCTCACAGGCTACTCTTGCTTCTGGATCCCCTTTCAAACACTCATCCAGAATACTATCTGCAATCAGATCACAGAGTTTATCCGGATGCCCTTCTGTTACAGATTCCGCTGTATAAAATCGTTTCATATCTTTTTTCTCCTTTCAGACAAAAACAGCAGGAACACGATACTTACCGCATTCCTGCTGTTTATTTTTCTCTTTTTTACCCTGCCTTTTTACAGGCTGGATTTATGCTGTTTGTTTTTTCCGTTCTACTTTTATAACACGGATAAATTTCCCCATCAAAGGGAAATAAGTCACCAGAAAAACGAAAAGTGACCCCAGAAACGGAATCTTCCTTTTCTCCTTTGGAACACTCAACCCAATCATGACTCCGATGGCACATAAGCAGAACTTAACGAGTGCCAGATCCTTCCACGTACAGTTCTTAATATATGCGTCAGCATAAGAAAATAGAGACTTCACGAACATTCCCCCTTGCATTTTCACACAGAATTTCCTAGTTAATTTCATTATATTCCGTCTGCCTCGCCAGTACAAGAATTCCCATCTTTAAATCTCTTTTTTCTACCCTACATCAGGAGGATCCTGGCGCTTTCCTGCATGTAAGAACAGACTACACACAGGAAGGCTCGTCAACACCCTGTTGCAATTCTCCTTGTTTTGAACACTTCCAGCTGGAAGAGAGGATGAGAGATCATGGATTTCGAACACTTCTTGGACACCTTTCTTTTCCAGCCGGTTTTCCTATTTTCCCGGACAGCCGGGAATTTCCCGGCTGTTTTGAAATACCACTATTATTTAGTTTTCTTCTTTTTCATCTGTTTCCTGCTTTTTCTTGCGATAAACAAAGCATCCAATCAGTATTCCTGTACAAACCGCACAAATACCAAGAAGCAGCATTGGTGATACCGTATCATCCCCTGTTTTTGGAGCATCTGTTGGGATTCTCTGATTGGTCACATCCAGCTCCACTAAAATCTCTCCATCCTTTTCCCCTTCTAAATCAAAGGTAACCGGATGTGGCCTGGAATCCAGCTGGTATCCCTCTGGAGCCTTTGTTTCCACAACTTCATACTGGAACAGTTCTTTGATTCCTTTCTCGTTATAACTTCCGATCAGCAGTTCTTCACTTTCTGCCTGCCCGTTCTGGTCTGTCTTAAGAACTCCGGCCACTTCATTGGTCGTTTTATTCCGGATTTCAAATTCTGCACCTGCAAGGGCATCTCCGCTTTGAAGGTCTGTTTTCCTTAAGAAGATTTTTCCATAGACAAATTCATTTTTCATGGATACCTTCTGTACTTCACCCGTATCCTCTAAAGTAAACTTCACATCCTCCGCCAGCGTGTATCCAGAAATTGTCTGGGTTTCACGAAGCGTCAGTTCTTCTCCCACTGGCAGATATTCAATCCGATGTTCTGTTCCATCGGAAATCCATTCATCCAGCACTTCTTCTTTGCTGTTTAATACCTGAAGTTTCACACCTACAAGCTCGGTATCTCCAGTAATATCCGTTTTGCTGATATCCACTTTTGAAAAATCATCCTTCATTTCCACTTTTGTGATCGTTCCATCTTCTTTAACCTCAAAAGACACATCCTCTGCACTTACATATCCATCCTCTAACGGTGGAAGTTCTTCATGAAGGATATAGTTTCCCGCCGGAAGTGCATATTCCAGATGTTCTTCCTTGGTTGTGATCCATTCACGGACAACGGTTCCTTCTTCATCCAGAATCTGCAGTTTTGCACCTTCTACCGGTTCACCGGTTACAATATCTGTCTTTGTAAAATGGCTTTCTGTCGGCTGGTTCTCTACTTCCTTTTCCAGAAGGATAGCCGGAAGATTCTGGTCTTCATACGTTGCATCAATTTCCCAGATTTCATCATTTGGCAGATATCCCGGCAGATGCTGGTCTTCTTTTACATAATAATGTCCATGCCACAGGTCACTTTCAAAGGTAAGTCTGCCTTCCTGATCTGTCGCTTTTGTTTCAAGCAGCGTATCTTTTTCCACCACAACCTTGCCCTGCATATTTTTGATATCTTCCCCGGCATACAAACCAAACACCACACCCTCCAGTGCTTCTTTGGTTACGGAATTTTTCTTCTCCACAGAAATTTGGATTTTCTGCCGCTCATTCTTATAAGTAACACCTTCATAAACAACGGATACTGTGTCATCTTCTGCAGAAAGTGTGAACTCCTTCTGTTCAGGATTTAAGACAAAATGGTCACCAGCTGTCGTTTCTTTTAAATAATAACTTCCTAATGGCAACTCTCCTATTTCCGCTTTCCCATCTTCATCTGTAGTCAGCGTTGCCACAAGTGCATCTTTTTCATAACGGATGATGCGGTTTCCATTCTCATCTACAGCTCCGTCTGGCGTATAGATGGTTTCTTTCGCATGAAGTTCAAAAACAGCTCCTTCCACACCGGATTCCTCATAGATAAACTTCTTTTCCAGTCCAGATTCAACTGAAACTTCCCCCATAACCATATCTTTCAATGTTACAAAGAATTTTTTTGCTTTTTCCAGCAGGTTCTCATCTTTGACTGTTTTTAGCTGTTCTCCTACTTTTTGCAAAGTAAGATGACCTTTCTGCACCTCATTATACTGTACGACTTCCACAATATAAGCGCCTGTATCCGGATCGATCTGATGAGGCGTGTCAGAATTAATCACAATTTCAATAGCCTTTGTTTGTTCTTCCTCATACCCTTGTCTCACATATCCATCCGGTGCCTGGATTTCTTCAATCCGATAATGCCCTGCCTTTAATTCTTCTGGCAGGATCAGATATCCGTCTGCATTAGTGGAAAACTCAGAGATTTTCTCTTTCTCTGGATAATATACCATTTGTTCCACATATGCTTTTTTCTCAAAATCCCAAATCTTATAAGTTGCAGAATTATTTAATACATTATGGTCTGTTTCCGCATCTTTCTTTATGATCTTCAGCATGAATTCAAATGGGCGGTCATCAAAGACTCTCCATTCCTGCGGATCTCTGCTGTCTTCGTTTACAGTTACCAAAAACGGATGGACTTGTTTCAGATTTTCCGGTGTTTTGGTCTCTGCAACCACATACTGTCCATATGGAAGTTCCACGCTCTTGGCATATCCTTTTTTATCTGTTACAAGGACAGGTACTTCTATTTCTTTCCCATCCTCATATGTGACTGCCACTTCTTCGTCTGTAAAATCATAACCAATAAAATCTTCCGGGGTAAATTCAGAACCATTTCCCGGTTTTAAGGTACCGTCTTTTACTTTGGAGAGATTGCTGACCAGATATATGGTAAATTCTGCTCCCTCCACTAAATCTGTCTCCGTCTGATCTCCATCCTCTGAAATCTTAATGATCTGAAACGCCTGTTTCTTAACTTTTTCCTTGACAGTCAGCGCCTTTACTACAATCGGTTTTTCCTGTCCTTCATAAATAAGCGTTGCATCATATTCCATTTCGTCCAGAAGGTATCCTTCTGGTGCAGCGATTTCTTTCACATACATTGCTCCAAGGTATACATTCTCAAATACGATTTCTCCGCTCTTTCCAAAGGTTTTTTCCTGGATCAGGCTTCCTGCTTTGTATAAAACTCCAGTTCCATCTGGTTTCTGGATATCTTCTTTCGCATACAGCCCGTAAACAGCACCGTCCAGTTTTGCATCTCCCTGCGGAAGGAAATCTCCCGTATCCACGTCCTGTTTCTTAACTGTAATCTTGCCTTTTACCGAGGTATTTACTGCTTCTACCTCTACACTTGATCCAGCGGACACATGAACCGGATATACAGTCTTATTGATTGCATATCCATTAGGCGCTGTAATCTCTTTTACATAAACAGTTTCTAATGCTGCATCAAAATAGTCACTGTAACTGATACCGTCTTCACCTGTCATAGCAATGGTCAACAGCTGGTCCGTACAGGTACTGTTTTTATAAACGCCATAGACTGCACCATCTAACGGGTTCCCTGTCTCCGCATCCTTTTTCAGAATCTTAACTCTGGCAAGATTTAGCCACTGGATATCAAAAGATACCGGAGCTGCTTTTTCAGAAATAAATGCTCCGATATCCTGATTGTTTCCTCCGGTGGAAGTTAAAACCAATGTTTTCCAGCTCTCACGGACAGAACCATAAAGCTGCCCGCTTTCCCATTTCCCAGTTACCGTAAGAGGTGCCTGCAAATAAAACGTATCTCCCCCATAAACTTCCAGATTTCCGCCGCTTACATTTGTTCCTTTTGACTTGTTATATCCGGTTACACCCTGTGGAACAGGAATGGTAATCTTATTCCGATGGTCACCGTTCAATGTAATATCTGGTGTTTTCTGGATATCACCTTCTCTTACTGCAGTCACATTTGCATTGGAAAAAGACAGCTCACCTTTTGGCGGCTCTTCCATGCCAAATAAGTGATTGATATAAGCAATCACACCTGCATTGACCAGGTTTTCATACGGGCATCCTGTAAATGCCAGATCCCCACAATAGGCATAAGATGCTGCAAGATGGGTATAAACATACTTTTCGTCATCACTTTTCCCGGACAGGTAACTGCCTGTGATATCTCCAGCTCCACCATATCCATAATAAAGAACTTTCTGAAGATTCTTATTACTTTCCAGAATATCCGCAACATAGTCACCAGTAGGCGGTGATGCACGGTGGGATTCCAGACAGTACGCCAGTTTTCCATTCACCGTAAATAAGCATGTCAGATAATTACCTAAATAATCCGGATAGTAAATGGTCCGTCCTTTATTCAGATGGACTGTTTCACTTTTTCCCATACCATCTGCAGCAGAAAACATCATCACATTTCCCTCTTCAATATCTCTTTCCAGTTCTGCAAGGACATCCGGGGTATCTTCCGGCTGGGAACTGGTAATCTCTACAGGAAGAGGCTGCTCCGACTCTTCTTCAGAAGACGTATCTTCCTTCTGTTTCTCCCCGCCATTGGATTCCGAGTGTGCCAGCCCTTCCGTATCGGTCAATGTGATGGTCCGTCCAATCATATATGGCTCACTTCCATCTTTTGGGGTAACCAGATACTGTGCGTAATAAACACCTGGGTTTTCCGGCTGGAAAGAGCCTCCATCCTGATCTTTGATTTCAGACAGCAGGACACTCTCCCGCTCCGGGTCATAAGAAATCCCTTCCATAGAAGTTTCTACCCGGAACTCTTTATCTGAGACATCTTTTACAATATCTTCTGCTCTTACCTTCTCTTCTGTCTGTTCCTCAAATACCTGCGTTTCCGTTTCTACTTTTGTCTCCGGCTGTTCCGCCGCAGCATAAACGGATGAAGAAATCATCGAACTCATTCCCATACTAAAAGCCATGACAAATGCCATGGCTCTGGTTTTCCATTTTCCTTTCATAATCATTCTTTCTCCTTTATCCTTATCGTCCCACTTCCCGACCATGAGACTCTTTTTTCTTCTCTTGCTTCTTCATTTCTTTTCTGGTCGTATGGACAGCTTTTTGAATCTCATTTTCCGATAATCCATTCTGCCTGCATCCTTCCAGAATCCCTTCCAGATATAATTTGCCCGGAAGTGCCGGTTGGCTCTGGTAGGGTTCATTCATAATATATACAGCTGCATAAAGTTCCTGCCCATCTTCACACTGCACAAGAATATCCTGTTTTCCATATAGATATGGATATCCTTCATAGTAATCCAGGCTTTTTTCGCATTTTTCTGTAATACTCCATAACACACCCGATACCTGTTCCCCTTGCTCCGGCAGGATACTGGCTACTCCATTTCCCCTGCTATTCCCCCGGAATACCAAGCGGTAATCTTTCACCACTACATTTCCTATTACTTCTGCATCCGGGCATCGAAATTCCATTTGATCCAAATTCATGTTGCTTCCATACGCAAAATACAAACGTTCTTTGATAACTTTCCCTCCTTTATCGCTCTTCCTGCTTTCTCTTCAGACATTCATAGGTGTTCTTGTCATATCTCCATGCTTTGTCCCCTTCCAGATGATCCAATAAGTGTTTCCGCACATTCTTATATTCTGGTCCGATCAGGCCAAGCCGAAGAAGAAAGGTCCGAAAAGTAAAACAGGGATTTTCAGAAATCTCCGTCTTTCTCATATGGGTACATTTCTGATTGATAGCTTGAGCAGAAATTGCTAAAGCAAGAGTGATATTTGCACGTACTTTTCCTGCATGGAGGGTACTGTTAAAACACCGCCATTCCACCGTTCCCTTATCAAACACAGCATGCAGGTTCAGCGCATAGTACCTGGTATCATCATAGTGACTATGCGATCTTCCTCCCATTCTTCTTTCCTCATACCACAGCTGACGAAATTTATCCATGGACATATTCCCGGAAGGCATTTTCCGGATATCTTCTAGCACATTTTCACGGACTTTTTTACACCATTGTTCCACCCGGCTGGGGTTTACCTGCAATGCTTTAAATAAAATATCTTCTTTGGAATACATGATCGTGAGCGCATTCTTTAAACTTCGTGGTGTATGATTGGAGGCATCCACATGAACATGCATTCCACAGGAGGAATTGACTTTTCCCCCATGGCTTCTTAAACAGCGGACAACCTGTTGCAGTTTTTCCATTTCGCCATATTCCAGTTTCGGACTGACCATTTCTGTGCTGTACTCACTATCTGCATAAACATAACGGTTTCCATTTCTTCGCTGTGTATGGATGCTCCCATCGTAGGTAAACTTCCACTCTTTTCCTTCCAGATCTCTGACTCCCCAAGTACTGTAGTAGGTTCCGATATAATATGGCTGTGTTCCAAACAATTCTCCTACTGCGTTTGCTGCCTCTTCTCTGGTAATCCCCGTCATTTCTATTTCGGTTCCAAAGTATTGTTCTTTCAGATCCATCCTGACACCACCTTACTGCAGAACATGGATACCGGAATGTACCTGAAACAAGCGTCTTCCTATGGCTTCGATCACATTAACGGTTACCCCGTTTCCGGCCTGCTTATATGCCTGTGCATCAGAATTAAGTTCCAGGATCTTGTCGATCTGTTCCTCATAATATCCCTGTAATCTCAAGCATTCCCGTGGTGTCAGTCTCCGGATTCTTCCTTCATAACACACCCCATGCCGGTCCTGTGCAGTTAAAGTGAACATTTCTTCCTCTGGTGCTTTCATCCTACGTCCCTGTTGACGGACGTTTTCCCTTTCGGGTGTCAAAACAGCTCTTGGTCCCTCTTCTTCCAATGCTCCGGAGCGTTCCCCCAGATGTTTGTCACTAAGGCTATTCTGCCTTGTTGTGATACAGCGTGCCACTTCGGTTACACGCAGTCTGGAATCCAGATCTACAAAATGCACGGTTCCCTGGGTACTGCCCGTTGTCAGCGTATGGGCAACCTGATGCCCCACTCTTCCCCGTCGGGTATTCATCCCGGCATATCCCAGATCAATGCTGTCGCCTTCATATGCCATCTTATAACCTTTTTTGGTGTTTTCCTTAATGGGTACCCCAACATCATAAAGCCCTGTTTTTCCTCCCATCCCTCCTGCAGTGGAAGTGATAGTACAGCTTAATCCGTCTTTGGAATAAACTCTGCTCCCTTGGCAGCCTGGGACGATTTGAACAAGAGCCTTCTTGTTTGCTCCGGTGAAAGGTAATATTTTTCCGGCACATCTTTCATCAAGATATCCGATAAGATACACTCTTTTTCTGGACTGAGGGACTCCGAAATCCTTGCTGTTAAGCACTTGCCATTCCACATGATACCCCAGTTCATAAAGCGTATATAAGATGGTGTTAAACGTCGCGCCTTTGTTATGCGATAACAATCCGGGTACATTTTCAAGTAAAAGATACGGAGGTCGTCTTGCTTTAACCAGTCTGGCAATTTCAAAGAATAAAGTTCCTCTGGCATCTTCAAAACCTTGTCTTTTTCCAGCAACTGAAAAAGCCTGGCACGGAAATCCTCCGCACAAGAGATCAAACTCTGGTAGTTCTTCTGGGCGTATTTTTTTTGCGTCATTACAAAACCACTCTCCTTCTGTGTTAAAAATTGCTCGATAACTTCGGTCTGCATACTTATCGATTTCGCAATGTCCAACACAGGAAAAACCACCAGCCCTGTTGAGCCCTTCCCGAAATCCCCCTATACCGCTGAACATATCAAAAAATCGAATATTTTTTCTGACCACTCCCTTCAACGAAAAAAAGTACGGGCATACCCGCACTTTTTATACAGTTTCCTTATTTATTCTGTTTCTTCCTCTGATTCTGCCTCTTGCAGACGCTCTTCATTCTCTAATTCCAATTCTTCAGGCTGTGTTACATGAAGTTCCGGTTCATCCTCATCTTGTTTTTCCAGTTCATCCGCTGCATCCAGTGCCTGGGTAATAATTTCGATCAGATAGTCTTTCTGAGTGAAACGCCCGCGTCTTTGGCGTTTTTCCTTTTCTACTCTCTCTTTTAAGCGGTTGAATAATTCCTCGGATACTTGTACTGCCAATGTTTTTGCTTCCATTTTTTCCACTCCTTTTTTCATAAAATGCTCTTCGATAACCTTTTGTAAAAACTGAGGAATTGTCATCTCTGTTCCTTCCAGTTCTTCCCTGACCTTTTCATGTAATTCTACTGGTATCTTGCCACAGATGTTTTTGGTTTCCATAGAAGTCTCTCTCCTTTCTTTTTGTTACAACCAACATACTCCAAAGGTCATCACAAAGCTATTCACAATACCTGACAAAGAAATGCTCTGCAAACGAAGCATATTACATACTCAAGTTTTCCCTGCTCTCAGTAGGCATCCCTCCCTTCTTTTGCCGCGCTCTATCTATGCAAGCTCTTATCTTTTTCTATCTCTTTGTTTCATCCGCTTGATCTGCTGGCGGACAGCCCGCTCCGCAAGATCTGTCATGGTCACTTCTTTTCCAATCCGGTTGGATTCTTCTTTTGCCAGAAATTCCAGCTGGTTTACCTGGTCTTCCGGTAACGTTACAACTACCATTCTGCTCATGGCATCCCTCCTTCCCATGTGTTTTTCCTATTCCTCCTGCAGCATTGAGATAAAATCCAATACCTGATCCGGCAGCTCCTCCGGCTCTGCAGTTGCGACAGTTTGTCGCATATCGCCACATTTTAGTTCTTCTCGAACACTTTTCCGGATCAGCTGTTCCAGTGCATCTGCCTGGTCATAGAATAAAATCGCATCCACAAGAAACTGGCTTTTCTCTCCTTCCGGCACTTTCTCCAGAATGCTCCATGCTTTTCTATGGTTTCGGTCTTTCCTATTAGGCCGGAAAGAAAATACCGGACGTTTCATCGTTTCAAAATCTGCCCTGCAAGCCTTTCAAATCCCGCAGCGTTTAAACATACGTCTGGCAGGGTAATAAGCCGACACAGGCGGTCCTGGGGGCTTACGTTGCGTTCAAAAAGTCTTGCTCCCCCTCCCAGAAATACAGCCGGAACTGCCTGCAGATCGAAACCGGCCTCCATGATGGCAGATACGATCCGCTTCACATACTGTCTCCCATAAGTAAGTATGATGTTCTTTGCCTCTTCAGATATGCTGCAGCTCTTTCCGTTCAGAACACGTTCCACCTGTACTTCTGTGATCGACAGCCCCGTATCTCTGCGGACTTGTTCCAGAATCTCGTCTTGGCAACGGATGACTCCCATTTCCAGACTCCTGCAGGTTGCTGCATTTGGGACACCATTATCCAGACGCATGATGTCAATAGTCCAACCGCCAATGTCTACTAAAAGAACAGAAGGTTCATCCCGGATGATCTCCGGGTGCATTGCTACGACAGAATAGCCCTGTGGGAACAGTCTGACATCCAGAACCCGGATTTCATAGATTTCCCCTTCGTATTCAAACACTACCGGATTTTTTCTTTCCAGCAGGTAATCCCGAAAGTTTTTCTTTTCCCGTCCGAAACTGGTAAGCGGGAGGCCAGCGGCCAGCACCACCTCCGCTTTTCGGGGAGCCTTCCGGAAGCGGATCTCCTGTGCAATAGCTGCGAGTGTCAATAAATAATACTGCTCATTCTCCGTCTTGGTACGCAAAAGCGGCTGTCTCCCTGTGCCGCACACATAATATTTCCCTCCTATCCTCAACACTCCACGATTGGTATAAGGTTCATGCTCATATCTTACAATCCCTGATGGGAAACAAATATGCGCTGTTTTCATGGCAGAATAGCCATGATCTACTCCAATAATCATGCAATTCCTCCTTTTTTGCAGACAAAAACACCGCCCCCGAAAGGACGGCATTTCTTCATTACTCTTCTTATTCTTTTATCATTGCTAAAATATCTTCCATGCCATATTGATAAGCTAACTCCCCGTATCTCAGCCACTCGGCATTGAGAGCAGAGAGATAATTATCAATGACTATAATGATTTCTTCTGAAAGCCCCATACTACGCAGTTCTTGTTCATATTGAAACACTTCATCCCTTTCTTTTTGATATTTTGGATCAAAGCGGAACTCCTTTTCTGCTTCTTCCAATCGGAACTGCCTCATACATTCCAAAATTTCCTTTTTTCTTTGTTCCGGTTCCCTTTCCTTCGTTTCTGAGATCTCTTTTAATAACTTTTGGTAATGGAACATATCTGCTTGTCCAAAGTAATAATAGTATGCCCGTTCCAGCATTTCCCGGTTAGATGACAGCTCGCTGTAGGTTTTAAATACCTGGTATTCCTCATCATTTAAGGTTACCCCGTTATTTCCATCAATCAGTTGTATGATAGCTGGATACTTTTCACACAGTTCTTTCATTTGCCTGGAATAGTCTTGATAATCTCTATTATATCTTTTCAAATAGAACACTACCCGATTATCCACCATAGACTCTAAAGTCCCTGCCCATGCTTCTTCCGGTGACAGTTTCATAGGCACATCCTCCTTTCCAGCACAACAGGATACCATATTTGTGCCAGAAAGCTATTCACAATACTACACAAAGAATCTGCTCTCTTTTGTAGCAACTATCCAGCTTATTTACATTCTGATTTTTCAAAAGTACTCTCCCTTTCCTGCATTTGTTTTACCATCCAATATCGGATTCCAAACACATACTCGCAAAAATCGTCCAGCTGTTTTAACGTATATTGATTCAATGATATACGTTTCATCTTCTCCCATACTTCATATCGGTATCTGGGTAGGTCAGAAATATAGGTACAGCCAATACAATTTTTCATTCTTTCAAACAAATCCTGTTCTCTCTTTTCTATCAGCAGACTATCCCCCTTTCTCCAAAAGAAAAACAGCCTGTCCAAGCTCATGCTCATTTTAGGCTGCTTCACATCATCTCATTTTCTTTGTCAATATCATATAAATCATCAATACAGATTTTCGTATTGACGATCTGTATCACTCTGGCGGATGTATCGATTCGGGACACCATCCCTTTTTTCTGCAGATATTCTCCTTTGAAGAAAAACACTGCCGTGACTACATCATTTTTCTTAATCTGTCGAAGTTTCCGATCCAGCTCTTCCTGGTACTCTTCCGGCAGTTCTATTTTGGGTACTACGATTTTCTCTTTTTTTCGAAGCGCTTCTGGATAACCTTTTAAAGCAGCAAATGGCATAAATTGTTTTGCTCGATCTTCTCGGTTCATACGCCCTCTATGTTCCACTTTTATGCCCTCCTATCTGACGGTTCCGTTCCATCGTAGTGGCTCCTGCCTGCAGGTCCATCCCTTTCAAGATAGCGTTTTTCCCGAACTTTTCTTTAATATCCAAGATTGCCTCCTGCATCCGATGTTCCCGTTCTAATTCCGCCGGATCTGTGAACAGGTCATACTGCTGATACTGCTCATCTACCACCTGGTTAAAGGTTACAGTCATTCGCCGGACGGAAGTATACGGATCTACAATCTGACAATATAATTTTTCCGTAGCCGCAATAATTTGTCTGGCTGAACTGGTACTATTCCGTAACCCTATGGTCCCGTGTGCAGGTTTCTTCTCCAGCCGGTTACTGTATCCTACATGCAGGGTAATGGAATCTGTGACCAATCCTTTCTCCACCAATTCCAGACAAAGAAGGTCAGCCATCTCTTTCACCACAAGTTTCCCTTTTTCAAAGGTATAATCGCACTCCAATACCTGCCCGCTGGAAAGGGAATTGATCTTTGGTCTGTAAGATTTGATATCCTGCATGGTAGTGCTTTCCCTGCCCCAGGCGTGATCGATTAGTAATTCCGCATCTACCCCAAACATCCGGTAAAGCATGTCTTCATCTGCATGGGCAATCTCTCCCATTGTCCGGATACCTGACTGTTCCAGCCGGTTGGCAATCCCTTTTCCGATTCTCCAAAAATCTGTCAGCGGCTTATGATTCCACAAAGTCTTGCAATAGGATTCTTCATCCAATATCCCAATATGATCCTCTACATGCTTTGCTGTGATATCCAATGCAACTTTGGCCAGATACAGATTTGTTCCAATCCCGGCAGTCGCAGTAATCCCGGTATGTTCAAGAATATCTTCCATGATCCTTACACTCAGTTCCTTTGCAGACATCTGATACATTGCCAGATAATCCGTTACATCCATAAACACTTCATCGATACTGTAAACATGGATGTCTTCTTTGGAAATGTATTTCAGATAAATCGCATAAATCTCTGCCGAATAATCAATATAAAGCTGCATCCTTGGTGGAGCCATGATATATTCAATTCCTTTGGGTATTTCAAAAACCCGACATCGACCTGGAACGCCCAGTTTTTTCATTGCCGGGGAAACCGCAAGACAGATAGTTTTCTCTGACCTTTCTGGATCTGCTACTACAAGATTCGTAGTCATGGGATCTAATCCTCTTTCCCGGCATTCCACAGATGCATAAAAGGATTTCAGATCAATACAGACATAGGTTCTATCCTTTTGCATGTTCCAACCTCCTCCAGATTAGTATCCGCATTTTTCAGTTATTTTCATTCAGAACCGGATAAAATAATCCCTAAAAGAAATGTTACATTCGTCCATTGCTGCCACAAAATGAAACTGTTTTAATATATTTCTTCTTACAGTTGCATATTCCTGTGCTTTCATCAAAACTGCCTGTACTTCAAAATCCTCATAGATATGCTCTAAGATCAGGGTAAGCAATTCCTTAATCATCTTTTCATTTTCATATTCTGGCAGTAGATCAATCCTCAGAATTCCTATTTTGGAATCATCTGCAGAATATTTATAGGACGGACAGACCTCTACCATTCCGGCAATCTTGTTCTGTTCCTGGTCTACGATAGTAAAACGTACAAAATCTTTTACTTTATATCTACTCTCCCAAAATTTCATACATTCTAAGAACTTCTCATAGTCTGTATAATAAAAATCATCCCCACAGCAGTCACCGTTAAAATATCGGGCAGCCTGGGGATTACTGTAACATTGGAATAATCCATGTGCATCTTGCATTTCCATCTTTCTTATCTCAAAACGATCAGACTGGTATGTCGGACAATCTTGAAAAACATCCTTCTTCATTTACATTCCCCTTTCTGTTCTTATTATTTTATCAGAACATACGTTCTTTTTCAACATGAATTTATTGTATCTTTTTTCCATATCTATGAAAAAGACCGGCCTCACTTGACCGGTCTTTACTATTTTTTTCTTTTTGAGAACTATTCTACAACTTCATATCCATCCCATTGATTTATAATGTGTCTCAAAATATCATCCATCTTTTGTCTGCTCTTTCTGGTTTCTTCAGCCATCACCTTATTACTGATTTTCCTATAGTACGACACACTATCTGTATTCTTATGTCCTAACAACTCAGCGATTGTTTCATCTGGTATATGTAATTCTGTAAGCTTAACTCCATAGCAGTGTCTAAAAATATGTGTCTTAGGTGTAAATGGTCTTCCTTTATCATCTCTTAAGTCCAGTTCTCGAATTGCTTTTTGTAAATGATAAGTCATTGTTGTATATGCCATGGGTTTTTCTGGATTTTTCTTGCTTACAAAGACATAATCTTCTACACCGTATTTCTTCTTCGTATATTCAATTGATGCTTGTACAAGACTTTGAATTTCTTTTGTGATTGGTTTTGAATAAGTTCTGCCTTTTGTACTGTCAATCCGAATCCAGTAAATCCCCTTCTTTTTTGATATGCAATCCTGTTGTAATGTTAATATTTCAGAAATTCTAGTTCCTAAAAGTGTATGTAATAAAAATGCTCTTCCCACCTGTTTTTCCATATAAGGGACTGCCTTCATCCAAGCTTCTTGTTCTCTTATCGAATATGTCTGAAAACTAATTTTCGGACTGCTTGGTATATCTGTATTGAGCATTAGACTAGTAAACTGCTTATCTTCATAAATTTTTGAGAACTCTTCAAATGCTGCTTTTAAACCTTTCAATTCTTCAGTAAGATTTTTTTGCTTTTTGATCTCTGTTTGTCTATATATAAGATACTCTTCTATGATATCTCTATCTAGCTGATATATTGTTTGAACATCAGGATAAGATTCAAGTAGATATAATGAAAATTTTGTCATTGCCCAAACCCGTTGTTGCACCGTAGATAATGACAGGTATCTGATCCAGAGAAGGACTGCTCTCTTCATGGCACAATGTATTTGTAACTGAGTGATTTTAGAAAAATTAACGATAAAATTCTTTGGTATCTTTTCACTCTGATAAGGCAACTCAAGTTTTCGAATGTCCCACCTTGCTTTCTCAATTTCCACCCGCATATCATGTTCGAAGCTATATCTGACAATATCTTTAAAATTTTCCAGTACTATATTGCAATCCACCAAGTCTTTATATCCTTTTCTTTGATACCTATAATTCAATTTACTTATTTGTGTTTCTGTACACCAGTTTTTAAAATCATGAAGTAATTCCGTATAAGGATAGTCTGCCAATGCATTAATCATAGGCTTATGTGAAAAACAAAATTCCCCGAAAAATTCAATCATGATTTTTTTACGTTCCATTTCCTGTATAGACATATTTCTGTCTCGGAAATAAATGTAATTAATGATTTCCTGTCTTAATGACTCATATTGAAATGAGGACAGATCATAAAAGCTATCATTCTGAAAGTTCTTCTCTTGTCCTGGATATATTTCCGAAAAAAATAGTTTGCTTTTCATTCCTTATTCTCCGCATATTGGATAATCTGTGTTTCATAACACACAATACCGTATTACACGGAGAATATCTATTCATCAAACTTACCAATTACCCGCCTTCAAAACTGGCAGATATATTATTTCTCTAATACTATTTTTCTTGTATACCAAAATCTAAAATAAGAATATAGATTCCAAATATTTGCTTTTAAAGGGAAATCTTTTCTATATTTGAATTTTGTAGCAAACGGAATCTTATGAGCATCACACCATCCAGCTATTTCTTTCATATTCGTAGCTGCCCCCGACTCTATCCTTTTTACCAAACATTGTTTATTTATCTCGTCCTTCCCTCTCTGAAAAGCCAAATAAAAACATACATTATAGTATTTTATTAAAACTATTTCTCTCATATCATTTACCTTTCTTAGAAAGTTTAAGTTGTCCATGTTCTTGTGTATAGCGTGTATATAGTTTATTTTTTAGGGATTTTCCGCCTCTTTTACACTCTATATACAGGTGCAAATTACCGCCTGAATCGCTTCTATCCCTGCCGCCGCATCTTCAAACGCAATACATTCCCACGGTTGTAGTTTTAAGTGTTCCATGCAATCTATAAACACTTCCGGATCCGGTTTCGTATATCGTATTTTAGAAGCATCAGCCACATAATCAAACATAGACAGAATTCCAAGTCCCTCAAGAACCGTTCTCGCATTCTTGCTCGCCGAAGCTACCGCAAGAAGAATTCCCTGCTTTTTCGATTCATTCAAAAAATCCATCACTCCCGGAAGAATATCTTTTGACGTCACCTGCTTGATCAACGCTTTATAGTATTCATTTTTCTTGTCTATAAATTTCGCTTTATCCTCAGATAAAAATGTTTCCTGCGCCCCATTTACTTCTAAAATTATCTCAAACGAACGCTCTCTGCTTACTCCTTTCAACCGCTCATTTACTGTTTTATCAAACGCAAGTCCCAATTCATCCGCCAGCTTTTTCCATGCGAGAAAATGATATTCAGAAGTATCCGTCAACACTCCGTCTAAGTCAAACAAAAACCCTCTTTTTTTTACCGGCATTTCCTGCACAGATACTTTTTCACCTTGTACATGTACCTTATATTTTCTTCCTTTCCATGTAAGCGTCGTCTCCATACTCTTTATAAACGATGGCATATGTGGTTCAAATCGAAGTTTCTCTCCCTGATAAGCCGGCAGCATCCCCATAAACCCTTGAACAGCCATTTGCCACAGCGCGCCACAATTTGCTATATGGATTCCATCTTCCGCTCCTCTGCGCACAAGTTCCATATCTACCGCTATTGTCCGATCAAGAAATTGTTCTGTTTCTTCTTCCATTCCCAATCGATTTGCCACAAGCATATGCACTGCCGGAGATAAAGATGAATCATGTGTTGTCAAAGGTTTATAATATTCATATGCCACCCTCAACTGCTCCTCTGTAAATTTTTCCGGGAAAATACTCATTAACGCAATTATATCCGCCTGCTTGATACACCTGCTTCTATAAATCTTTTCCTGAGAAGCGTAATGACCAAACGCTTTCTTCTTATCCTTCCAAATGGAATCCATATCTATTAGTGCATAATCTTCAAAATCTGCACTTTGCAGATACAATTTTCGTTTTTCATCATAAGGAACGACAAGAGAATCTGCAATCTTCTTGAAAATCTCCAATTCACTTTCCAAAGTGTTTGTCTTTTCCATAACTTCGCGATAACGGTCCGGTTTCTTTTCTTTCAAAAGGCGTAATGTTTCCAATGCAGAAATAAGGTTGAATTTCACCATATAGTTCGTAAACCCATTGTCCCTTGTCATAGGAGAATATTCATCCGGTCCCATCACATTCAAAAGATGATATTCCCCGTCTTCGCCTTTATCCACACGTTCACTCCAAAACCTTGAAGTTTCCAACAGAATTTCAGCCCCTTTATCAAAAAGGAACTTTTCATCACCCGATGCAAAGTAATAATGCATTACCCCAAATGCTACATCTGCTGTAATATGAACTTCATTATCCGCATATTCCCACATAGAACACTGCTCTGTTCCTGTAAGCCCTGACTGCCACGGATAACGTGCTCCTCTGCAATGATATCGCTGCGCATTTTGTTTTGCTCCTTCCAAAGTCCAATATCTATAGCCGATTAAACTTTTCGCCGATAGCGGATCCGTATACAGATAAAACGGAAGAAGATACATTTCACTATCCCAAAAATATCTTCCATAATATGCCTCGCCGGCAAATCCTTTCGCGCATACCTGAATACGTTCTTCCTCTTTTCCGCCACATCTAAGTAAATGATAAATCGAAAACCGAAGGCTATCCTGCAGCTTTTGGCATCCCTCTACAAGCACATCGGAATCTTTCCACTTCTGCTCCCAAATGATTTTACTTTTTTCAAGTAATTGTTTATACTCTAATCTCGCTGTTTGTTCAAGACACTCTTTCATTTCTTTGATGTAGTCTTCTGTCCGGTCTCTCGAACATCCCAGTACACTATATTTCACTAATGTCGCATTTTCAGTCAAAGCCCCTTCATAAATTACATCTATTGTTGTTTTCTCTAACTCTGTATGACATACCGCATCTAAACCACGCAACTGATTTTCACACATAATAGATGCTCTTTCTCCAACATCTGTCTTAACTGTAACACCAATTTTATTCTCTTTTTCAAACAGGCTGGATTCTGTAAAATGACAGTAACCATTTGTAGTAACTCCGGCATCAATTCCACTCTTAACAGTAATGTAAGGCGTTCCTTTTCTTGGTTTCAAGTCTGCCTGCTGTACAAACAATCGCTTTTCATCAAGACTTGCAAACCTTGAAAATTTAACATCAATCTCCTCTCCGGAAGCTGTAATCCAAGTGAAGGATCTCGTCAATTCTCCTGTTTTCATATTAAGAACCCGTCGGTAATCTCTAATATCACTTCGGATCATGTCCAGCTTCTCATTACCTGCCGCAATTTCTATCCGCATAAAATACGGTAAATTAATGATCACCTCTTCTAAAAAAGGATGCTTTCCCATCATAAGCGGCAAAAATGTTCCCTGCTTTGAAAGTGGATGTCGCTGCTGCTCCGTAGTGACACTCTTCATCGTTCTGGTGTACACTTCATTTTGCGGAGCATCTGCAAGTCCTTCTTCAAAACTTCCTCTCACATGAAAATATCCGTTTCCTTGTGTAAAAATTCCTTCATAATATTTATTTTTGTCTTGATCAAATCCATCTTCTACAATTTCAAATCCATTAATCCGCAAAATTTCATCATTCATCATCCGCATTCCTCCGAATTCTATTCTTTTACAGAACCGGCAGCCAATCCGGATATTACTTGCTTCTGCATCAACATATAAACAATAATACTTGGAACTGTAACAAGCACCGTAGCTGCAAACATAGCTCCATAATCACTTGCAAACGCACTCTTGAAATAATATAACGCAATTGGAAGCGTTCTTTTTTCAGTTCCCGTAGTCAATGTCAACGCAAACTGGAATTCATTCCAACAAAGCAGGAACTGAAGTACCCCGGCAGTCGCAAATGCCGGTCTCGTAAGCGGCAAAATAATTTGTACAAATGTTCTGAAAAATCCTGCTCCATCAATATATGCAGCTTCCTCCAAAGTAGGAGAAATTGTCTTATAATAGCTCATCATAATATATAAGGTAGTCGGCATTCCAAGCGCCGCATATACAACTATCAACCCTGTCAACGTATCGTAAAGATGTGCCGAATTTAACGTTTGATATAACGGCTGCAAAAGCGCGGCTCCCGGAATCACAAGAGCTGCCGAAAACAGCATTGTAATCAAACCCTTAAATCGAAATCTACATCTTACAAGCACATATGCTGCCATACTGAAAATCAACAAATTCAATATTGTTGCTATAATTGCCACCAAAATACTATTTTTGTAAAATGTCGTCAGCGGAGCAATCTCGAATGCTTTCACATAATTATCAAGCTCCTTGCTCATTCTATCTCTCCTTTACTTTTCTAATTGTCTATAATATAAATAACGCCCTTTACTAATGTAAAGGGCGAAAATCTCGCGGTACCACCTTATCTTACAGACAATTTTCTGTATCTCTTAAGTTCTTTAACGGAAACCACTCCGGGAAATCCTACCTGCCCTGCCTCTGCATTCTGAAATCCTGAATCCAGGAACCTCCACAGACTTTCCAGCCCTTCAGATATCCGGTTTAGAAGCTACCTTCCATCATCCCTCTCCGAAACCGTCTTTCAGCCGGGTGATCTTCTCTCCCAACCGGTCTGACCGGCAGCTTTGCTCCTCTCCCCGAACGGTTCTCTCTGACGGCAGTAACGATGTACTCCTCTTCCTCAGCACCTTTAATTCTTTACTAAATTGTTAAATATTTTTTAACTACAAATACTATAGCGGTCATGTGCTGATTTGTCAAGGGATTTCAGGTGGTTTAGAGAATCTTAAGAATGCATCTGCTTCCGCTTTCTATTCTTTTTCTTCTGTATTTCTTTTAACAAATCAGACTCTTATTTCATCCATTTTCTTCTGAAAAGGACTCCTGCCACTACTGCACCTGCAAGCAGCATCACTGCTGCAGGGAATACAACGTTTGTCATATCTCCTGTCTTAGCTGCTTTATTTACTGTACTATTTTGATTCTTGTCGGTTGTAGTGTTTTTGTTATCTGACGGCTTGTTATTTCCGGCATTTCCATTATTACCATTGTTGTCATTTCCGCCGTTATAGTTATTACCGCCGTTATTGTTATTACCGCCATTATTGTCGTCTTTATTTTCAGACTTCGTTGTTACGCTGAGTGCTGCTGCCGCATACTCTGTTGCATTCTCGTCTGTTCCGACTGCAACAACCTGGATCTGATAAGTCTCTCCTGCCTTCAGACCGGAAAGTGTATATCCTACTGCTTCTTTGGAAATATCGGTTGCATATACGGCTCCGTTGACATAGATCTTATATCCTGCGATTCCTTCTGTTGATGCCGGTGCATCCCAGGTGATCTTAATGGAATCTTTTGTCACTTCACTGCTCGCTACATTTTCCGGTGCTGACGGTGTTGCCGGCTGATCCGGGTCTTCTTTATCCGGAAGTTTTGCGATGGTCTCTGTCTCTTTTGTCTGGCATACAGAGCAGGTTCTTTCTTTCGATCCTTCTTCAGTTGTCGTAGGTTCTTTGACTGTTACCCACTCACCAAAAGTATGTCCTTTTGCTGCGATTTCCTGTGCTTCCTGTACAACTGTTCCACAATCCACGCAAACTACTTCGCCTGTAGATCCTTTTTCTGTACAGGTTGCTTCTTTTGCATCAAGAACAACTGTTGTAGAATGTGTACACTCAACTGCGTCATCGGTTACGATCACATAGTAAACTACGTCACCGATCTGTACGGATGTTGTTCCTGCCGCAACTCCTGTAAAATTGATCGTTGTGCTGGCTTCTGCGGCAGGATTCCGGTAAATCGTATTTGTAACCTTGGCAACATGTCTGAAGTTTGAATGATCCAGTGTCGGGTTCATCACATAGTATGTTCCGTCAACCTCTGCCGCGATCAGATACTGTCCTCCATCTTCAATCGCTGATGCTCCGGTGATCTTCTCATATCCCTTGATCGGTGAATCGGCTGAAGCTGTTGCGGACTTTTTAAACAGTTCAAATGCACATGCTGTTGTATCAAGTGTTCTCTGTCTGTCATAATGAAGTTTGGATGCATCCCTCCAGAAATACAGGTAACGTGAAGCTGATCCGTCATACAGAGATACCTTGCCATTAGAATTTGTAACATCAGCAACTGTAATATTGGCTTTTGCTGTTTTGTTCGGGATTCCTACTGTTCCCATTGTTACAAATGTGGTTGCTCCATCTGCTGTATGTCCTGAAATTGCATAAACTCCATTGCTGATCTTCTTGAATGTATACTGACACTCTGAAAGTCCCCTTACATTCGTATCCCCAAATACTGCGGTACTTGTTCCCGGATACGCTGCTCCCTCTGTAGCCGCTGCTGTCTGCTTTACCAGTTTTGCCACATGATTATACTTCTGGCTTCCTGTAGTAGAAAGCAGGATATATCTGTTACCCTGTGCATCTGCTTTTGTCACAATCAGCACGCTGACTCCGGCTTTCAGTTCTTTTTCACTTGTTATTTTCTTAAATCCATTGATCAAGTCATAATCTTCCGCTGATGTGGACGGTGTATATAACTCAAACCAGCAGTTATCATCTGCCACATTCTGTCTGTCGAAATGAAGTTTTGTCGCATCGGTACTGTGGAAATACAAATACTTTCCACCGCCGCCTGATGAATTATCCATAATACTGAATGTCGCATCAGAAGGATTTTTTTCAAAGGTAATATTGGCTGCTGTTGTTACATTCGGGATACCGGCAGTAGAAGATGCCTTTGGTCCAAGGTAAATCCCGTTTCCATTTGCAGCCGTAGCTTTTACTTTATAAGTGTAGCTGTCACTTCCTGATTCTAATGTATACATACATTTGCTCAGATCTACAGTTGCACCATCAAACGTTGCCATCGCTGTGGCAATCTGTGCCACCGTCTTTTCATATGTATCCTGTACATCCTTACCTGTTACGGTAACTCCCGCTACTGCTGTATCAACAGAAGATGTATCGGCATCTGCATAGTTTCCGTCTTTTACTGTCAATGTCCTGGTCTCATCTTTTTCAAGGCTGACCACTTTGTACTTTTCTGCATCTGTAATCGTCACATTCATAATAAAAGATTCTTCACCTGCTTTAACAGTTACTTTCACCTGTTTCAGACCGGTTACATTCCCCTTGGATGTCAATGTCAGTCTTCCATCTGCATAAGTTGCATCCAACACTGCTCTGTTAGATGAAGAAACCGTAATGTCAGCATCTGCATCAAGGCATCTTACAACATAAGAAGCCGTTGCATCTGTATTGATCACAGAAGAATTAACTACAGCACCGTTATCATTTTCAACCCATACGCCACTGGTCGCTGCACCATTTACGATATCATCAATTGCAATTTTATCAAACTCAAGCTGCTCATCTTCATCTTCATACAAAAGACCGATCTGTGCATCTGATGTCTCTGTAATACAGGAGTATGCATAATGCGTACCATCATTGACTACATACGGATTATCCTGCCACTGAAGGCTTCCGTCATCCTGTACCAGACCAACCCAGATACGTCCTGAATTACGTGCTGATGTATCAGATGGACCTGCAAAAAGAATTGCAGTCTTTCCGTTTACTTTCTTTGAATATGTAATGGCACTTAACTGGCAATTGTTATTATACTTAAAACCTGTCTCTTTTGGTTCTGACCATGTAAGCCCATCATCCTCAGATATATAATAGGCATTGGACATACGCACAAACAGATACAATCTTCCATCTGCTTCTGTAATAACTGCTTCAGAGCTGTTGCCTGATACAGTAGCTCCGCGATGCCAGGTTGTTCCATCATCATCAGAATAGATTGTAGATGTCCTCTGAACTCCACTTGTATACTGATAGCACGGGAAGATCAGTCTTCCCGTAGAAGTTGTAATTCCTCGTCCCGGTCCGATCAGAAATACCTGCTCGGATTCATTCTTGGCATCTACAAGCTGCGGTGCTGACCATGTGGCTCCGTTGTCCGTTGATTTTGTAATATAAAGAAAATCCGTTGGAAACTGGAAGTACGGTGTATCTCCACAGAACAGGTTTGTATCTACTGCTCCGTCTGCACTCTTAATGTTAAAATGATCATCGATCGTATAGTCTCCGTCTACAACTTCACTGGTACTGTTATTCTTGATCTCATAACAGGACTCAGATGTCGCATCGGCTTTTTTTTCCAGATGATAATCATAACTTGCAGCAGCACGTGCTGTTGAACTGGAAAGACCATTTACACTGGTTGTACTGAGTGCAAGAAGCAGATTTCCATTTGTATCATAACCTGTACTTCCTGCCTTCGCCGGATATCTTGCTGCATTTGCAACTGCCAGACCTGCCGGCAACAAATCACATGCGAGGTAGATTGTATCTCCGTCAGCAAGCAATGCAGGATCAATAAATGCTGTTGAATCACGATTAAACCGGTTTCCGTTATCTCCCAGATAATTAGCTACCGTATAAGACCAGGTTGCTCCATTATCTGTGGATCTTGATACTGCCGTATCCAATCCTGCTCCGTCTCCGCAAATATCCCATCGGATGTCTGTTGCTGCAATTAATGCTCCATTACCTGCAGTTACCAAGGCAGGAATACGGAATCTTGTAAATCCTTTGGATGAATTATGTTCCTCCAAAAACAACGTTTTCGGGAACGGCTGCTCCACTGTTGTTCCATCTGCCGGCTTTGTTCCGTCCTTTGAGTTATTCGTTGCTCCGGCTGTCACCGGAAAGCACCCCAAAGTAAGAACACCTGCCAGCAGAAATGATAATACTTTTTTTCTGTTCTTCATTTTTCTCCCTTGTATGATAATTAGGAAGTTAATTATCACACGTTTCCTTTCTTTTAATATCGTGGTTCAATACAATTCAGATCGAGTGGCTTAAACTGCGATCGGTTCTGACAACAATCCTGATGCCACAAACTCTGACATCTGATCCGCAGCCGAAACGCTACCACTACTCTCCGGCTACTCAATTTTTCTCCAATCAGACCGCAAAGCAGATATGTTTCCATATAATAAAACCGAGCTTTCCGCAAGGCTTCTCTGATGATGCTAACCTTACAAAAAGCCCGGAAATACGACACTTTTCTGCACTTGATTTTATTTTTTTGACAGCAAACAGACCGTCTCAATATGTTCCGTATGCGGGAACATATCGACCGGCTGGATGCGCTCGACGCGGTAGCCGTGCCGGGTGAGGTAACCGAGGTCGCGCGCGAGCGTCTCCGGGTTGCACGACACGTACACCACCCGCTCCGGCGCTACGGTCGTGACGGCGGAGAGAAAGCGCTCGTCGCTGCCGGCACGCGGCGGGTCGAGGATGACGACGTCGGCGTGTTCGCCGGCCCTGGCCATGCCCTGCAGGAAGTCGCTCGCATCGGCGGTATAGAAGCGGACGTTGTCCGCGCGGTTTGCCTTCGCGTTGCTGATCGCGTCGCGCACGGCGTCGCGGTTATTTTCCACGCCGATCACGCGCGCGGCATCCCGGCTGGCGAAAATGCCGATCGTGCCGGTGCCGCAGTAGGCGTCCACGACGGTCTCCGTGCCGGTCAGCCCCGCGTATTCGAGCGCCGTGCGGTAGAGCACCTCCGTCTGGACGGGGTTGATCTGATAAAACGCGCGCGGCGAGATGCGGAACGTGAAATCACCGAGCTGCTCGCGGATATATCCCGGTCCGTAGAGCACCTCGCTGTGCGCCCCAAGCACGAGACTCGTCTGCCCGGCGTTGATGTTCTGCACCACGGTCGTGATGTCCGGATGCTGCTGCAGCAGCGCGCGCACGAAGTTTCGCTTGCCGGGCAGCATACCGTGCGCGGTCACGAGCACGACGAGGATCTCCCCGCTGCGCCAGCCGCGCCGCACGAGCACGTGCCGCAGCGTGCCGCGGCCGGTGTCCTCATCGTAGGGGCGGATCTTGAAGCTCTTGAGCAGCTTGCGGATCGTGACGATGATCCGGTCGGCGACCTTATCCTCGATCAGGCAGTCGCTGACCGGGACGATGCGGTGCGAGGCCGACTGATACACGCCCGAGATGATCTGTCCCTGCCGGTTGACACCGAAGGCGGCCTGCACCTTGTTGCGGTAGTGATAGGGGTCGTCCATGCCGAGGATCTCCTCAACATGACCGAAGCGGCCGAGCAGCCGGATGGCCGTCGCCTGTTTGAGGTGCAGCTGCTCAGGGTAGGAGAGGTTTTGCAGCTGGCAGCCGCCGCACTTTTTTGCAAGCGGGCATACGGTCGTGTTGGGCATGGGAAGACCTCCGGTTTCGTAAAAATTCTCTGCTTAGTGTATCACATCATTCGCCGCTTTTCCACACGGTTTTTGCGCGCGGGAGATTCCACTCAAAGTGTGCCGCGGCGCAGCGGATGCCGACCACGACGAGCACGCCGGTCAGGATCGCGCCCGGCCCTTGCCACACCTGCCGCAGGAGCAGGTAGAGGATGCCGCCCACGATGGAGGCACAGGCGTAGATGTGTTTGCGCAGGATGTAGGGCATATCCCCGGCGAGCACGTCGCGCAGCACGCCGCCGCCCGTGCCGGTCAGCAGACCGACAAAGACCAGCAGCAGCGGGTCGGTGCAGTCGGCGAGGGTGATGGCGGTGTTGATGCCCGTGATCGTGAAGATGCCGAGCCCGGTCGCGTCCATGAGCAGCATGAGCGCGTCAAACACGCGCTTGCTGCGCCCGATGAGGCGGCGCACAAACGGGAAAAACAGCACGACCGACACGCCGAGCGCCACGAGCAGGTACATCGGGTCCTGAAACGCGCGCGGCGGGGTCAGCCCTACGACGAGATCGCGCAGGATGCCGCCGCCGACGGCCGTCGTGATGCCCAGCAGCCCCACGCCGAAAATGTCCATGTGCTTTTCGATGCCGAGCACCGCGCCGCTGACGGCGAACGCGACCGTTCCGGCCAGCTCGAGCAGAAAGAGGAACGTTTGCATGGCCATGACCTCCAAAAAAAGAGTACACCCCCGCCGGCAAGCAGGTGTGCACTCTGTCCTTTTACCTGAAAGATTGGCCGTGCGGCCTTGCTTCTTCGGTGCGGAATCGTCTCTCCAGAGCTCCGTCCGCCGCCGGTCCTTTTGCCTGAGAGTGTGACTCCTTCGGCGGCCGCAGCGCTCTCCCGGTGGCTTCATACGGCATATATCTGCCGCCAGTATAGCAGATGCGGCGAAATTTGCAATGCCGAACTGTTTCGTGTACACTGTTTTTAAGACATGGCGGGAGGTGTGCGCATGAAACGTATTTTATTGTGTCTGCTGTGCGCGGCGCTGCTGACGGGCTGCGGAAAAGAGACCGACCCCGCCGTCGCGGCGGCGCAGCGGTATCAGCCCATTGTGCAGGCAGTCGGTGACGGCACGCCGGCTGCCGCAAAGTCGATGCCGGCATGGAGCTTGTTCACGCCGGAGACAGGGTTCTTGCGCCAGCCGTACTCGCTGGAGATGCGGCTGTAGCTCTTCAGCGGGCAGGCAAAAC
>OHBM01000056.1_pt1 | contig 86560 bp, 75 predicted proteins | sample 1577251 | NCBI WGS metagenome assembly OHBM01 (sample SAMEA3541557, study PRJEB24748) | human gut metagenome | biome: human gut; feature: human-associated habitat; material: faeces | place: China | collected 2012 | reverse complement strand
AGCTGGATAGAGCAACGGCCTTCTAAGCCGTGGGTCGGGGGTTCGAATCCCTTCGAGCACATTTGAGATAAGGAAGACTTTTGGTCATCACTGTCTCGCATGGTGGGTATAGCGCAGTTGGTTAGCGCGCCAGATTGTGGCTCTGGAGGCCAAGGGTTCGAATCCCTTTATCCACCTTTTTTCATTAGTGAAGTGTCGTAATGGCACGCTTGGTGTCATATTTATAGGGCTATCGCCAAGCGGTAAGGCACAGCACTTTGACTGCTGCATTCGCTGGTTCGAATCCAGCTAGCCCTGTTTCATTATGGGGTATTAGCTCAGTCGGTAGAGCACTTGACTTTTAATCAAGTTGTCGGGGGTTCGAATCCCCCGTGTCTCATTGAGTAAGATCAATATACTGTATGTATATTGATCTTTTTTAATGCCTATTGCAAAAATAGGACCTATATCAGACTATTGTCGGACGAATCATGGTATGCTAAAATAATTCATCGAGAACAATGAAATTGCGAAAGAGACTGGATTTACTAATGGAAAACAAGATAAAAGAATTGCGTTATGCAATTGTGCAGTCCGTTCCGGTGATGTTGGGATATCTTTTTCTGGGATTTGCCTTTGGATTAATGCTAAATGATGCCGGATATGGATTCTGGTGGGCCTTTTTTATCAGCCTTTTTGTCTATGCGGGAAGCATGCAATTTGTCTTGGTTACGTTGCTTACAGCCGGAGCAAGCCTGTGGTATACACTGATCATGACCCTGTTTGTTAATGGCAGACACATGTTTTACGGACTTTCTTTTGTGGAGAAATTTAAAAAAATGGGTGCAACTTACCCCTATATGATCTTCTCACTTACAGATGAGACATTTTCTTTATTATGTGATCTGAAAGTTCCGGAAGGAATGCGTGAAAAGCGAGTCAGCTTTTACATATCTCTGTTGGACCAGTGTTACTGGATTCTGGGAAGCTGTGTGGGGGCCCTGGCAGGAAGTATGCTGCCGATCAATACGACGGGAATTGATTTTTCCATGACAGCTTTATTTACGGTCATCGTAGTCAATCAGTGGATGGATACGAAGGAACATAAACCGGCAGTCATCGGTGGCGCTGTCGGAATACTTTGTCTGATTTTATTGGGGGCGGATGCCTTTTTACTGCCGGCACTGACGATTACGGCGATTATTTTATTAGGAGTTAAGAAAAAATGTTACATTCCATCGGAATCATAGCAGTTGCAGCTATGGTTACTTTATTCATACGGGCAATTCCCTTCGTACTGTTCGGAGGGAAGAGAGAAGTTCCGGTGACCGTGACCTACCTGGGAAAAGTACTTCCGCCGGCAATTATGGCCATTCTCGTTGTATACTGTGTAAAAGGTATTAATCTTATGGTCGGGAATCATGGCATTCCGGAACTGTTATCCATTGCAGTGGTTGCAAGCCTTCATATTTGGAAGAGAAACACTTTACTTAGTATAGCGGTAGGAACTGTACTTTATATGATATTAGTGCAAGTAGTATTCTAAATCAGTGTGAAAGGGCAATTTTTCGCCCTTTTCACACTATTTTTTTATAAAATTAAATGCTATAATGAGCGCAATAGGAATAATATGAGGGAGAAACGTAAGATAAAATGGAAAACGAAAACAAAGATATAACCGAAGAAACAAAGAAGGAAAATAAAGAGGAAATAAAAGAAGCGACAAAGGAAGAAACAAAAGAAACAACAAAAGAAGCGATAAAAGAAGAAACAAAACCGGAAGTAAAAGAAGGAGCCAAAGAAGAGACCAACGACAAACCGAAAAAATGTAAGAAAGGTCTCTGGATCGGACTTGGAATTTTAGTAGTACTCCTGGTAGCTTACGGAGTTGTAGCTTTTTACTATCACTCCCATTTCCTGTATCAGACATCGGTAAATGATACGGATTGCAGTAATCTGACAGCAGTCGAAGTGGCAGCGATCATGGATAGCCAGTCCCAGCAGTACAGCCTGCAGATATTCGGAAGAGATGAGAATGGTGTACAGGAAGAGATCGGAACGGTGACAGCACCGGAGATCGGAATGAACTGGGTGGATACGCAGGGAGCAGCGCAGGAGCTTTTGAACAGACAGAATGAATTCCTGTGGATCGGGATGCTGTGGAGCACACAGAATTATGATATGGTCCAGGGAGTAGCCTACGATGCAGATAAATTGCAGGAACAGCTGGCCCAGATGCCTGCTTTACAGAAGAAAAATATGATTGAGCCGGAAGATGCATATATCAGTGAGTATTCCGAAAAAACGAAGAGTTATGAGATCGTTCCGGAGACACTGGGAACGACACTGGATATGAACCAGGTAGAGGATGTGGTATCCGCAGCGATTATGGCGGGAGATACTTCGGCAGATCTGGAAGAGCAGGGATGTTATGCGACCGCAAAGCTAACTGCAGAGGACACCGCACTGGTAAAAGCCTGCGATACCATGAATAAGTGGGTCAGCGCGCAGATTACCTATGACTGGAACGGCAATAAGGTCGTTGTAGACGGAGATGCTATTCACGAATGGATCCAGGCGGATGACAAGGATCCGCAGTTAAATGAGGAAGCTGTCGCCGAGTTTGTAGCGGAGCAGGCAAAAGAGTACGATACTTACGGTAAAAAGAGAAAATTTACCACTGTACAGGGCATTGAACTGAACCTGCCAAGCGGTGCATACGGCTGGAAGACAGACCGTGAGGAAGAGACTAAAGCATTGACAGAAGCCATTCAAAACGGTGAGACTGTGGATAAGGAACCGGTATACATCAGCAAAGGTGCTCAAAAGGGAAGCAATGATATCGGTAATTCGTATGTCGAGATCGATCTGACGAATCAGCATCTGTATCTGTTCAAGGATGGAGATATTGTTCTGGAGACAGATTTTGTATCCGGCAATATGAGTAAAGCTGATTGCGTGACACCGCCCGGAGTATTCGGTCTGACCTATAAGACCAGAAATGCAATATTGCGTGGTGCAAATTATGAAACACCGGTTAATTACTGGATGCCGTTTAACGGTAATATTGGCATGCATGATGCAACATGGCGGAGAGCTTTCGGAGGAACCATTTATCTGACATCCGGTTCTCACGGTTGTATCAATCTGCCTTTACACATGGCAGCATCTATTTATGAGTATGTATCCACCGGCTTCCCGGTAGTATGCTATTATTACTAATTCTTTACTGAAGAGGGGACAATTGGAAGGAAGGCGACCCTATGAAACAACGTTCGGCAAAGAAAATAAGAAAATGGAAAGAAAAATTTGAGAGAGAACGTGAACTTAGACAGGAAATCCGGGCTGCAGCACCGGATATTCTGCGTTCTAAGAACTTCAGATCTACCAGGTCTCATGTGCAGCATGGAAATATGACCGTGAATGATCACAGTATGAACGTGGCAAAATACAGTCTTGCCATTAGTGAGAAACTGCATATTCCCTGTGAGAAGAAAGAGCTGATCCGCGGAGCATTACTGCATGATTATTTCCTGTACGACTGGCATACGCAGGATTATGTCAGCCCTCATAAGCTTCATGGATTCTATCATCCCGGCAGAGCACTTAAGAATGCGCAGCAGGAATATCAGCTGACACCCAGAGAGAGAGACATTATAAAAAAGCATATGTGGCCCTTGACAATTTCGGCGATGCCCATGTGCAGAGAGGCATGGATCGTGACTATGGCAGATAAATGGTGCTCTCTCATGGAGACTTTTCATGTACACAAGGGTCACGGAGCGTTGATCGAGAAGCTTCGGGAGACGAGAGAAGAACAGAAAAAATAAACGGGGAAGGAATTCCCCGGACGGGAGAATAATAAGTGGGCGAGCTGTACCGGAGACTGAAGGCATATAGTGAAACGGATGAATACCCCTATCATATGCCGGGACATAAGAGGCAGGTCTGTGGTGAATTACCGCAGGAGATCATGAATATAGATATCACGGAGATTGATGGATTTGATAATCTGCATGCCCCGGAAGAGATCCTGCTAAGATTACAGGAAGAAGCTGCCAGACTGTATGGTGCGGAGGAAAGTTTTTATCTGGTAAACGGCAGTACCTGCGGTGTGTTGGCTGCTATCAGCGCAGCGGTTCCGAAGGGCGGACGGCTCCTTATGACCAGAGGCGGACATAAGTCAGCGTATCATGCAGCATACCTGAGAAATTTAACAATATCTTATCTGTATCCGGAAATGATGCAGGAGTATGATATTTATGATGCGATAACTCCGGCACAGATCGCGGAAGCACTGGAGAAGGAACCCGTGCCGGATGCAGTATTTCTGGTGTCACCGACGTATGAAGGCAGAATTGCGGATATAGAGAAGATAGCGCAGATCGTACATGGCAAGGGAATTCCTCTGATCGTGGATGAAGCGCACGGAGCGCATCTGGGACTGGCGGAAGGTCTTGCGAAGAACAGCTGTCAGTGCGGAGCGGATCTGGTCATTCACAGTGTGCATAAGACTTTGCCGGCACTTACTCAGAGTGCGTTGCTCCATGTGAACGGCAATCGGATCGACAGAGACCGCCTGCGTAGATTTTTGCATATTTACCAGTCCAGCAGCCCATCCTATGTATTGATGGCAGGAATTGACAATGCACTGCAGGTAGTAGAGGAGCAGGGAGACTATCTGTTTGCAAAATTCCAGATAAATTATCTGAGGATGCTGACAGAACTGTCGGAATGCAGAAATTTAAGCTTTTTACCGCTGGATGCCAGACAGGATATCGGAAAACTGATCATAGTATCTGCAAAGGCAGGTTTGTCAGGACAGCAGATTTATGATATTCTATTAAAGAAATATCATCTGCAGCTGGAGATGGCAGCACCGGGATATTGTCTTGCGATGTTCACCATAGGAGACGGGGAAGAAGCGTATCGGAGAATGACAGATGCGCTGCTTGCAATCGACCGCGATATCACTGCGGGAAAATGGCAGAGCAGACAGAAGCAGGACGACAGAGAAGAGGAGGAAATCTCTCTCTATCAGCTGCATCCCGAAGTGCGGATGTCCCTTGCCCAGGCTTGGGATGCCGAAAAAGAAGAAATTCTGTTGTCACAGGCAGTGGGAAGAATCGCAGGAGATTTCGTGAATCTGTATCCACCCGGGATTCCTGTGCTGGTACCGGGAGAGAAGATCGAGGAGACACATTGCAGACAGCTTGCGGAATACCTGAAAGAAGACCTGAATGTTCAGGGAGTGACAAAAGATGCCGGGTATCGCATTACCGTAGTAAAAAACAAATAATTTTAACAGCAGAAAGGATTTAGCTTGTATGAGAAAAACCAAAATTATCTGTACCATCGGTCCCGCCAGTGAGAGTGAGGAGAAATTAAGAGAGTTAATGCTTGCCGGAATGAATGTGGCACGATTCAACTTTTCCCACGGAAGCCATAAGGAGCAGCTGGTAAAATACAACAGAGTATTGAAAGTACGTAAGGAACTGGGATTGCCGGTAGCAACTCTGTTAGATACCAAGGGACCTGAGATCCGTCTGCGTGATTTTGAAGGCGGTAAGGTAGAGCTGGTATCCGGTCAGCAGTTCATCCTGACTACGGAAGAAATTATGGGAACCGCCCAGAAAGCTACGATTTCCTATAAGAATCTGAAAAACGATATCAAAGTCGGTACAACGATCCTCATTGATGACGGTCTGATCGAGATGACGGTAGAAGAGATCAGAGGTGAAGAGATCGTCTGCAGAGTAATCAACGGTGGTTTTGTATCCAACCATAAGGGCGTGAATGTGCCCGGAGCAATTCTGTCCATGCCGTATATCAGTGAGGTGGATCTGGCAGATATTGTGTTTGGTGTAGAGCACGGATTTGACTTTATCGCAGCGTCCTTTGTCAGAACCAAGGAAGATATTCAGGAAGTGCGCAAGATCGTAGAGGACAGAGGCAGCAAGATCAAGATTATTGCCAAGATTGAGAACATGCAGGGTATCCAGAATCTGGAAGAGATCATTAACGTGGCAGACGGTATCATGGTAGCACGTGGTGACATGGGTGTCGAAATCCCTCTGGAAGAAGTACCTATTCTGCAGAAGAAGATGATCAAGATGGCAGTGGCACAGGGTAAGCACGTAATCACTGCGACCCAGATGCTGGAATCCATGATCAAGAATCCCCGTCCTACCAGAGCTGAGGCAACGGATATTGCCAATGCCATCTATGATGGAACAACAGCCATCATGTTGTCCGGAGAGAGTGCAGCAGGTCTGTACCCGGTAGAGGCTGTTAAGACTATGAGCCGTATCGCAGAGAGAGCGGAGCAGGATATTGACTACCGTGGAAGAATGCAGAAAGTCAAGGAAGACAGACAAGAAACTCCCGATATTACTACGGCAATCTCCTATGCGACCTGCAGTGTGGCTTCCGATCTGAATGCAGCAGCCATCATCACCGTAACCATGTCCGGATTTACCGCGAATATGATCGCACGTTATAAGCCCGGATGCCAGATCATCGGCTGTACATTGGATGAGAAGGTATACCGCCAGTTAAATCTGCTGTGGGGTGTAAAACCTGTCATGATCCAGAAGGAGCGGACCACGGATGCTCTGTTCGAGGAAGCGGTATTCAAGGCAAAGCAGGCAGGTCTGGTAAAGACTGGTGACACAGTTGTCATTACCGCAGGTGTACCCCTGGGCGTGGTAGGTAAGACCGATATGATTCATGTGGTGGAAGTAGAGTAATGAAAATATGCACAGTGGTTGCTAATATTCCGTAAAAAGTGTATATTTGTCTAAGAGTATATGGCGCAAGACAAATTTGATTACGATGCGTAAGCGGAGATTATTGAAGATGCAATCGGATATTTTGTCGGGCAAAGAAAAATTGTAAAAACATTATCATACAGCACAGACTGTCTGGTGGGATGAGACCAAAATGCAGTGTGACAACAGAAAAGAGAGAACTATGGGTAAAATAGTGTATCTTTGCGGAAAAAGTTCTTCCGGGAAAGACACCATATTCAAAGAATTATTGAAAGGCACGATGGATCTTCGGACTATCGTGCCTTACACGACGAGACCGATCCGTGCCGGAGAACAGAACGGCATGGAGTATTTTTTCACTGACGAGGCAGGTTTTCAGGCTTTGAAGGATCAGGGAAAGATCATCGAGGACAGGGCATATGATACGATCTATGGTATCTGGCGTTACTTTACGGTGGACGACGGGCAGATTGCTTTGGAAAAACAGAACTATCTCATGATCGGTACATTGGAAGGCTATGAGAAAATGATCGCATATTTTGGCACTGAGGCAATCCTTCCGGTCTATATTGAGCTGGACGACGGTGTACGCTTACAGCGGGCACTGGACAGGGAACTTCGCCAGGAGAAGCCGAAGTATGAGGAGATGTGCCGCAGATTCCTCGCTGACAGTGCAGATTTCTCCGAGGAGAAGCTGGCGGCGGCAGGCATCCGGGAACGATTTGAAAATACAGATCTGACAAAATGTCTGCAGGATATTACGAAGTACTTAAGGGAAGCCGGAATTTGACCGAAAAATATGATGATACATGAGTTGGCAGACAGAAAAGAGGTGGGCGTATGGAAATGAGAGTCAATCAGATACAGCAGCCTGCTCCGGTGGAGCAGACACAGAATACAGCGCCCACGGACGGCAGTTTCAAGTTCATGCTGGCGAGCCATGTGGAGGAAGCGGAGCTCCAGGAGCGGTTGACAAATCTTATGGCAGAGATCACGACAGAGGGAGAAAAGCTGGCGAAGAAACGGGATGTGAAGGATATGCGGCATTACCGCGGACTGGTCAAGGAGTTCCTCAACGAAGTCGTGACGAGATCCCATTCTTTTTCCAGAGAGAATTTTCTGGACAGGAGAGGACGGCACAGGGTATACGGCATTATCCGTCTGGTGGATGAGAATCTGGATCAGTTGGCGCAGGAGCTGATGAAGGACGAGAAGGATAACCTGGCAATCCTGAATAAGATCGGGGAGATTCGGGGACTTTTGCTCGATATCTTTACCTGAATGCGATACATAAATCTTAAGCAGCTATGCAACGTTCGACAATTCATTTACGAAATGAATTTTTTAGAACTTGCATAGTTTATCGAAAAACAGTACGATAACGTTAAATATTTGAAAAATACGGAAAAGTAATAAGTACACGAGAAACGAAGACAGATACAGACAGGGGGAATACTAATGGCAACATTTCATGACATTATCGGTCAGGAACAGATCAAAGAACATTTACAGAACGCTATTTCGGCGAAAAAGATTTCCCATGCTTATATCATCAACGGTGAAAAATCTTCCGGCAAGGAATTCATTGCCAGAGTATTTGCCATGACTTTGCAGTGTGAAAAGGGTGGGACGGAGCCCTGTCAGGAATGCCATTCCTGTAAGCAGGCACTGTCGGATAACCAGCCGGACATCATCTATGTCAGTCATGAGAAGCCGAATACCATCAGCGTAGATGACATCCGTGCGCAGATCAATAATGATATTGCCATCAAGCCTTACAGCAGCCCTTACAAAATATATATCATGAATGAAGCGGAGAAGATGACGCCGCAGGCGCAGAATGCGATTCTGAAAACGTTGGAGGAGCCGCCCGAGTACGCAGTGATCATGCTGTTGACTTCTAACGTGAATTCTCTGCTGCCGACGATCCTCAGCCGTTGTGTGGTACTGAACATGAAGCCGGTAGCCGATGAACTGGTGCGTAATTATCTCATGCATCAGCTACAGGTACCGGATTACAAGGCAGAGGTATGTGTGGCATTTGCCAGAGGCAATATCGGCAAAGCAAAATCCCTGGCCTCCAGTGAAGATTTTGATAACATTAAGAATGAAGCATTGTCGCTATTGAAATATATTCAGGATATGGATCTGAGTGAAATCACCGCAGCGATCAAAAAGATCACGGAATATAAGCTGCAGATCAATGATTATCTGGATCTCATCGCCATCTGGTACCGGGATGTGCTTCTGTTCAAGGCTACCAGTGATGTGAACCATCTCGTCTTCCGAGAGGAGATCAGTGCTATCCGCCGCGTAGCACAGCGCAGCAGCTATGAAGGAATCGAGGAAGTCATCGAAGCCCTGGACAAGGCCAAGAGACGTCTGGATGCCAATGTAAACTTCGACCTGACTATGGAACTGCTTATGTTGGAGATCAAAGAGAACGGGTAAAAAGATTATATAAAAATCCTTAAAGAGAGAAATCTGAGGAAGATGGATAATACAATCTCTGATCATAGCCTCGCAGGACAATACGCCCCTGCGGGGTTTTGTATACATCCAACAGTTCCTGAGCACCCAGACTGCCGAAAGGGATTTCTGTACGTTCATTGCTGTTCAAATCGATACCGAGCAGGATAGGAAGAGCTTTTTTATCCGTAATGATATCATGATCAATGCAGAGGTCCAATATTTTCCCGGATTCTATCGAAGTCAGATTTCCTGCCGGACAGGAGAGATATCTTGCATTTCCGGTCACAACGTTCAGAATTGTGACTTGCATCATCTGGATATCCCGACTTCTGGGTCTGCTATAATTTTGCTCGATGAAGGCGACTTCTTCTGCCCCAACGATAGTAAAATCTTTAATCGTTTTTGTCCGGATCGTATAGATAGGGACAGTAAAACCTGCTTTTTGAAACAATCCCCCCTTACGATAGCGATAAAAAGTATCCTGTAAATAGAGATATAATTCACCTTTTAGTTCAAAGAATTTTGAAAAGGTAAGTGCTTGTCTGTTGCTTTCAAGCAAAATTTCAGGGGAGAAATTTCCTGACATTGCCTGAGAAATTACTGCCACATGAAAGTTATTTGCCAAGAACAGATCTTCGCCATACCAAGAGCAGATGTCATAGGGATCGCGAGACTCTTCCTGATAGATGACTTTCCAGTCAGCAAAGTTTGTCAGACTCCGGCCGACAGAGAGGTAATAGGTCCGATCCAACAGGTGATGGTTTATATCACATTTCGGATTCTGCCAGATTGCTGCATAGTGCCCGGGGGTTCCGGTCAGGCAGTGCACCCATTTCGGAATATTATGTAAAATATGGGGTTCTGGGTCAAGTGCGATCAGACAGCTTTTGATATGATCACAATTCGCATAGGCATTGTCTGCCAAATAGAGACCAACTACCGGAGGATGATAGCAAAAGCGCAGACCGTCGGGAATCGGATACGCTTTACAGGGCAGACACTTTCCGAGATCAATCCGTTTTGCTTTACTGCCTGGCTTTTTCCGGGGCTGTAGCAGAAGAGTTACTTTTCTTTGCAGAGCTTTCATTTCCTGCTCGAAATCCTCTGCCTGTCCGGATGCAATCAGAGTCAGCAGATATGCGTCACTATCTTCCGATATCATATACAGAAGATAGTCAGCGAGGGTGATCTCCTGACCAAATGCTTTCAAAATATCAAGTGTCTGCTCCATTGCATAGTTCTCTGCAAGGGATGTCATATTTTCTGAGGAAAGCATCGGAATCTCTTCGCCAAATGCCTCCTGTAGGGCAAACAGAATGTCTGAACTGTCTGCTTTGTAATCCACTTCTGTAACTTTTCGGGTTCCTATATAGTCCATATGGGTGGTCTCCTTACAGTAAAAACGCAATCTGTAAAATAAGCTCACGAATGCAACATCTCGGTTCGCGAGATAATCCGTTCGCTAATGAGCCTGGGCTTATTATAGCATGAAATAATTGTAGATTCCTAGGGAAAAAGCATTGTGTCAATCGTTATATTTAGTAAGAACAGATGATAGGAATGTCTGCCCGGAACAATAAAGTGATTATGCGAAGGGAGAAAGATGGTATAAAATATACTGGAAGTGCATACTATAATTAGATGATGATAAGAGATTAAATTCAAAAAAGTGCAAAAATTGCACCTGTACAATTGACAAGGTGCAATTTTTGCACTAATCTATTTATAGAGGTGCAAAAATGAACGAACTGAAAAAAATGAGAATGGAAAAAAATCTGACGCAACAACAGGCAGCGGAATTCATGGGGATATCATTGCGTTCTTACAAATCATATGAAAACGATGAAGAAAAAATCGGAACGTTAAAATATAATTATATGATTGAAAAATTGTCTGAAATTAATCCCATTGATGAAAGCCATGGAGTAATCAATATAGATTACATTCAGCAAAAATGTGAAAAAGTGTTTGAGGAATATGAAATAGAATTTTGTTATCTTTTTGGATCTTATGCCAAAGGGAAAGCAACTCCGGAGAGCGATGTGGATCTGCTTATTTCAACAGAAGTGAGCGGATTGAAATTTTATGGATTAGTGGAAGAAATAAGGACAGCGCTGCATAAAAAAGTGGATGTCCTCAATCTGAATCAATTGACGGATAATCCCGAACTCACAAAAGAAATATTAAAAGATGGGATAAAGATATATGGATAACACGAAAAATGACAGTTACTATATTCAGAAGATCCAACAGGATTTAGAATTTATAGTCCATCATATGAAGGATGTGGATATAGAAGAATTAAATGCAAATGAAGTTCTATTAGATTCGATGCTGTTTCGCATGATACAGGTTTCAGAGAATTCCAGAAAGCTGACAGAGAAATATAAACAAAAAAGGAAAACAATTCCATGGAATGCAATGTACGGAATGAGAAACCGAATCGTACATGATTATGGTAATGTGGATTTAAAAGTAGTTTATGAAACACTAAAAAACGACATCCCGGAGTTGCTGGAAATGGTAACAGTGCAATAATTTCATAGATTGTACGGGTAAAAACCTTGACATTTCCGCTATTTCGGTATTATCATATCAAGGTAAAGGCAGTGAACGTGCACAGTAAGATTCTATTTTCCTGACAGAGAGGGAAGCCCACCGGCTGAAAAGCTTCCTGAGGTTCAAGCAGAATCGAAATTCCCACGCGAGCCGCATACCGGAAGAATTCGAGAGCAGAGGTCATGGATTTGGTAGGGTATGACGTTTCCTCACTCGTTACGTGAGTTAAGAGTCTTATCGTGAATGTAAAAATTATTTCATTTTTCACATAAGGAATTTGGGTGGTACCGCGGATATGAATTCGTCCCAACGGGGTGAAGTTGTATGCGCGGTTTTCTTGTATATAAATTTCCCCAGGCACAAGTAAAAATACGTGTGAAGCATTCACACAGAAATGAGGAGTAAGATGGCAGATTTAAACGAATTGAATGAAAAAGTCGAACAGATCAAAGCCGACATCCGGGAACAGCTGGAGAAGATCGAGAACACCAAGGGTGTCTACGAGTACAAAAAAACCATTCTCGACAAGAACGGTATTATCGGCGGACTGATGAAGCAGATGGGTTCCGTGCCCAAGGAAGAGAAGGCTGACTTCGGTAAGAAGGTCAACGAACTGAAGAACTGGGCAAGCGAGCATTTCGATGAGCTGAACACGAAGTTAAAAGAAAAAGAGATGGAGCTGCGCTACGAGAGCGAGAAGATCGATATCTCCATGCCGGCAAAGAGCCGCAAGACCGGTAATCTGCATCCCGTAACCCAGGTGCGTAACCAGTTGATCGATATCTTCGCGTCCATGGGCTTCAGCGTATACGAAGGTACCGAGATCGAGACCGATTATTACAACTTTACCGCACTGAATACCCCGCAGGATCACCCCGCAAGAGACATGCAGGATACCTTCTACCTGTCTCCGGAATTCCTGCTTAGAACCCAGACCTCTGCAGGTCAGGTTCACGTGATGGAGAACCAGAAGCCTCCCATCAAGATCTTAAGCCCCGGTAAAGTATTCCGTTCCGATGATGATGCGACCCATTCTCCGATGTTCACCCAGATGGAAGGTCTCGTAGTGGACAAGACCATCACTCTGTGTGACCTGAAAGGTATGCTGGAAGTACTGGTACAGAAGATCTTCGGTGAAGGTACCACCACGAGACTGCGTCCTTCTTATTTCCCGTTCACCGAGCCTTCCGTAGAAGTCGATGTCAGCTGTTTCGCCTGCGGTGGCTGCGGTTGCCGTCTGTGCAAGGGTACCGGCTGGATCGAAGTACTGGGTGCAGGTATTGTAAATAAGAAAGTGCTGGAGAACTGCGGCATTGACTCCGAGGAGTACAGTGGACTGGCATTCGGTATCGGTATTGAGCGTCTGGCAATGTTAAAGTACGGTATTAACAATATCAAGCTGTTATATCAATCTGATATGCGTGTACTGGATCAGATCAATGATGACTAAGATCACAGGAATATGATTTTAAAACAGTAACGATGCAAGGAACATTACGAGAGGATGTCGTACAAGACGGCATCGAAGGAGGTAAAAGATATGTTAGTACCACTTAGTTGGTTAAAAGAATATGTGGATATAGATGTAGAAGCCAAAGAACTGGAAGAGAAGCTGTTCTCCTGCGGTTTTGAGGTAGAGGAATCCTACGAAGTAGGTAAGGACATCAGTGGCGTGGTAGTCGGACTGGTAGAAGAGTGTGAGCCCATCCCTGAGACCCACTTACATGTATGTAAAGTAAATGTAGGCGGCGCAGAGCCCCTGCAGATCTGCTGTGGTGCAGACAACGTACATGCAGGCGGCAAATACCCCGTAGCACTGGAAGGTGCACAGGTATACGCTACCGCAAAAGATCATGTGACTATCGAAGGCACCATGAAGATCAAAAAAGGCAAGCTGCGCGGCTATGAGTCCTTCGGTATGCTGTGTTCCGGTACCGAGCTGGGACTGAATGAGGATCTGTATCCCGGTGCAGGCTACAACGGACTGCTGGTACTGCCGGAGGATGCCGAGATCGGTGCAGATGTAAAGCCGCTGTTACAGTTGGATGACTGGATCTTCGACATTGCCATTACCGCCAACAGACCGGACTGCGAGAGCATCTTCGGTATTGCCAGAGAAGTAGCGGCGATCCTGAACAAACCCGTGAAGACGCCGGCACTGGATTACACCGAGAGCGGCGTTACCAAGGACGGTTTCACCGTAACTGTGGATGCTCCGGATCTGTGCCCCAGATATATCGCACACTATGTAACTGATGTAAAAATCGGCGAATCCCCCGCATGGATGAAGAGACGTCTGGCACTGGTAGGCATCGGATCTATCTCCAACGTGGTAGATATCACGAACTACATCTTAAAAGAGCTGGGTCAGCCCATGCACGCATTTGATTCTTCTTACATTGAAGGCAATGCCATTCATGTAAGACGTGCCCATGACAAAGAGAAGATTGTGACTTTGGATGAAAAAGAGTTCGAATTAAACGAAAACAACCTCGTCATCTGCGATGGCGTAAAGCCCGTAGCACTGGCAGGTATCATGGGTGGCTTAAATTCCGAGATCCGCGATACCACAGAGGCTGTCATCTTCGAGTCCGCAAAATTTGCAAGAGACAATATCCGTAAGAGCTCCAGAGCACTGGGACAGTCTTCCGATTCTTCCCAGAGATATGCCAAGGGCGTGGATGAGTATGCTACCGTTATGGCAAGCAAGAGAGCACTGCATCTGATCGAGGAGCTGGGTTGTGGTAAAGTATCCTCTACCCGCGTAGAGGCAAACACCGGTAACTCCATCGAGCCTACCGAGATGAAGGCAAGCATCAAGAAGGTAAACGGCGTACTGGGTATTGAAGTACCTACCGCTGACATCGAGAGAATCTTAAAGTCCCTGAATTTCCAGCCTGTCATTAACGGCGACGAGCTGACCATTCAGGTACCTGCATACCGTGAAGATATGGAATCCTATCCCGATATCGCAGAGGAAGTCATCCGTATGTACGGTTACGACCATGTAACCCCGACTTTTCTCGCGGCAGCAGCCGTAACCAGCGGTGGTATGAATACGAAGCAGAAGACCGAGCTTAAGATCAAGAGAGCACTGTGTGCACAGGGCGCATTTGAGGGCGTACATTACTCCTTCTTCTCTCCTTCCGATCTGAATCTGTTAGGTCTGCCCGAGGATGCACCGGAGAGACAAGCGATCCGCCTGATCAACCCGATCAATGAGGATCTGTCTCTGATGCGTACCACTCTGGCTCCCCAGATGATCCACGCGATCGGCCGTAACCAGAAGAACGGTTGTCTGGAAGGCAGAGTATATGAGATCGGCAATAAATTCATCCCTAAGGATCTGCCTCTGACCGAGTATCCCGATGAGAGAGAGACTATCTGCATCGGTATCTGGGGTAAGGAAGAGAATTTCTTCACCCTGAAAGGTCTGGTAGACACGGTAGCAGAGACGCTGTTCATTGATTTCGAATATGTAGAGGACAAGAAGACCTTCCTGCATCCTTATCGTACCGCAAAGATCCTGTACAACGGCGAAGAGATCGGCTACTTAGGTCAGCTGACCTACGAGATCCAGAAGGAAGAAGACATGCGTGAATCCGCATACATCGCAGAGATCGATCTGAAAGCTCTGCGTCCTGTATACGGCAAGGTTCCCACCTTTGCTCCTATCTCCAAGTTCGCGAAGGAGACCAGAGACCTGGCACTGGTAATGAACAAGTCCGTTACCTGCGGCGAGGTAGAGAAGGCAATCGCAGAAGCCAGCAGCTTCGTAGAGTCCGTGGAACTCTTCGATGTCTACGAGGGATTACAGGTAGGTCCCGAGAAGAAGTCCATGGCATTCACCGTAACCTTTGCTCCGAAGGAGGAAGAATTTACCACAGAGGCAGTGGACGGCTATGTGAAGAAGATCCTGAAGAACCTGAACAACAAGCTGGGTGTGGAACTTAGATCTTAACATAGTAACTATTCAGAACCATAAATTATTAAAAAAACTCTCCGAATGAAGCCTTCACTTAGGGATTATAAGAAAAAACAGTTTTTGAGTGACGTCTTCAAGCGGTGACAAAAGAAAAAACGACCATACAAGGGTAGAAATGCTCCTATATGGTCGCTTTTTATACTCAGGTACCGAAATGGTATGTGAGGTTATTTTTGTTGTAGCCAATTCATATAGCCATGTTGTTTTTGCAGCAGCTGAAAAAGACAAATCCTCCGGAGAACTTCTATGTGGCACTGGAGGAATTCGGACTGTAAAGAGGTGCCATAACCGGCGTGAAGCCCGGAGCCTGATTATGTCATTACGGTTGTGGATGAAGCATATACTGAATTTGCGCAGGGAGCTCTATCTGAATAGGAGGAGGTAGCTTAGATGTACCGGGTAATTGATCTACACTGTGATACGATACCTAATATGTACTCGGATTTCAGGGAAGGGAAGGAGACTTCTCTTCTTTCCAATTCTGGAAGAATCGATTTGAACCGGATGAGAGAAGGGGGATATATTTGCCAGTGCTTTTCCCTTTTTACCCATTTGGGAGCATTGAAGAAAAGAGGCGAGTCACCATTTACACATGTATTGGGGCTTGCAGATTTCTGGAAAACACAGATAGCGGAATATCCGGATATCATAGGACAGGTGACAACGGCGGAGAGTATGGAAGAGAACGCCAGGATGGGAAAGCTATCAGCTATGATGACAGTGGAAGAGGGCGGAGTGTATGAAGGAAAACTGGAAAACCTGTATGCACTATATGACAAAGGCGTCAGAATGTCTACCCTGACATGGAACTTTGCAAATGAACTGGGGTATCCCAATCCGGCAATCGCACCGGGAAGTCCCCGAATCCCGGACATGGTCAATGGACTTACGGATACCGGGAAAAGCTTTGTGGAGGAAATGGAGAGAATCGGCATTCTTATTGATGTTTCCCATTTAAATGATGCCGGCATACGGGACATTTTTGAGCTTACGCATGGCCCTGTGATCGCAAGTCACTCCAACGCACGTACACTCTGCTCACATCTGCGGAATCTCTCGGATACTAATATCAGAATGATCGGAGAGCGGGGCGGCGTTATCGGTATCAACTATTTCGTAGGATTTCTTGAGGATGGTGGAAAGATCGGGCGGATCGAAAAAATGGTGGAACACATGCAATATATTAAAAACCTGGCAGGAATCGATGCAATAGCACTGGGAAGTGACTTCGATGGCTTCGGAGAGCCGTGTGAGTTGTCCGGCGCAGAAAAAATGCAGCAGCTTGCCGCAGAGATGGAACGACAGGGTTTTTCTTCCGCGGAAATTGATAAGGTATTTTCCTTAAATGCTTTAAGGGTATTTCGGTCTGTGCTGTCCTAAGGAAACTTATGTATCATAAGACGTGTATCATAAGACGCTAATATTTGAGTAGTCATTTTAGAAAAGATATGATAAAATAGCAGTTGCAGGCGCATTTTGCGCAGGCAGCTGTTGTTTTAATTCATTATAAGTGAAGATGCCATGGGCATCAGTGAGGTAGATAGATATGACAAAAGTAATCGGTGTGAGATTTCGTACAGCGGGCAAGGTATATTTCTTCGATCCGCTGCAGCTTGAGATAAAGAGAGGCGACCACGTGATCGTGGAGACCGCCAGAGGCATAGAGTTCGGCACGGTCGTTGCGGGAGTGCATGAGGTGGAGGATGACAAGGTGATCCAGCCACTGAAGCCTGTGATGCGGATCGCAGGAGAGAGAGATATCGAGCAGGAGGCTGCCAACAAAGAAAAAGAGAAGGAAGCCTTCAAGATCTGTAAAGAGAAGATATTAAAGCATGGTCTGGAAATGAAGCTGATCGATGCGGAGTATACGTTTGATAACAACAAGGTATTATTCTATTTTACAGCAGACGGACGTATCGACTTCCGCGAACTGGTCAAGGATCTGGCAAGTGTGTTCAAGACCCGTATCGAGCTGCGCCAGATTGGCGTCAGGGATGAGACCAAGATACGCGGCGGTATCGGTATCTGTGGACGACCTCTGTGCTGCCACAGCTATCTGTCGGATTTCGTGCCGGTATCCATCAAGATGGCGAAGGAGCAGAATCTATCCTTGAATCCCACCAAGATCTCCGGTGTCTGCGGCAGACTGATGTGCTGCCTGAAAAATGAGGAAGACACCTACGAAGAACTGAACCGCAAGCTTCCCGGTGTGGGTGACTATGTCCAGACGGCAGACGGACTGCACGGCGAGGTACAGAGCGTCAACGTACTGCGTCAGCTGGTCAAGGTACTGGTAGAAGTCGGTGACGAGAAGGAACTGAAGGAGTACGAGGCAGACACGTTACAATTCAAGAGACGCCGCGGCAAAAAGGGCGGTCAGGAACTGTCTAAGGAAGAGCAGAAGGAACTCGAGAAGTTAGAGGAGATCGAGGAGAAGGAAGAAGCGGAAGAACGCGCAGTAAAACGTGCGGAGCAGCGCCCGGAGCGTCAGGACCGCAGAGAACAAAGAGCCGACAGCGAGAATCATGGAGACAGCCGCAGGCGCGACGGACGCAGAGACGACAATCGCAGAAATAATAACCGTGGTGAGAATCAAAACCGTAATGATAACCATGGAGAAAGTCGGAACAACGAGAATCGTGGTGACAACCGCAGAGACAATAACCGTGACAACCGCAGGGATAACAACCGCGGTGACAGACGCCGTGAGAATCGTCCGCAGAACCGTCCGGAGCAGGTAAGAGAGAACAGCAATGCTCAGGGTGCAGAGCAGTCCGGAAGCCAGGGACAGGCACAGGGAGACAATTCCTTCCGCAGAAGACAAAGACACGGTGGCAGAAGAGACGGCAACAACGGTAATAACGGTAACGGAAGAAAACCGGAGAACACGAATGAAGGTTGAACTGAAGGATAAGGAACGAATTGATGACCTTCAGCGGAACGGTTATCAGATCATACAGAATCCGGAGAAATTTTGCTTCGGCATGGATGCGGTGCTTCTGACAGGATTTTCCCACGCCAGAGAGAAAGATATTTTACTGGATCTGGGAACAGGCACCGGGATCATTCCGCTCCTGATGGAAGCAAAATACCACTGCTCCCATCTCACCGGCCTGGAGATCCAGGAGGAGAGCGCAGATATGGCGAGACGCAGTGTGGCGTTGAACGATCTGCAGGACCGCATTGACATCGTGACAGGAGACATCAAGGAAGCAGACCGGATATTCCAGGCTGCTTCCTTTGACTGTATTACCTGTAATCCTCCGTACATGATCGGACAGCATGGCCTGACGAACCCGGAGGAACCAAAAGCGATCGCCAGACACGAAGTGCTCTGCACGCTGGAGGATGTGATCAGCAGGACAGCAAAACTGTTAAAGCCCGGCGGACATTTTTACATGGTGCATCGCCCTTTTCGACTGGCGGAGATCATGACCATGCTGGTAAAATACAAGCTGGAGCCGAAGCGGATGCAGCTTGTATATCCCTACATCGACAAGGAGCCCAATATGGTGCTCGTCGAGGCGGTGCGAGGCGGCAGATCCCGCATGACCGTGGAGAAGCCGCTGATCGTGTATCAGGCGCCGGGAGTGTATATGCCGGAGATATATGATATATATGGATATTAGATAGTTAAGAATATCATGGCTTTGAATAGTTATAGACTACTATGATTTGGAGAGGAGGCAGGAGCTCATGCCCGGAACTTTATATTTGTGTGCGACGCCTATCGGCAATCTGGGAGATATGACACCGCGGGTGGTGGAGACCCTGCAGACGGTGGATGTGATCGCGGCGGAGGATACCCGTAACAGTATCAAGCTGCTGAATCATTTCGACATCCACACACCTATGACCAGTTACCACGAGTACAATAAAGTAGAAAAAGCGCACCAGCTGGTAGGACAGCTGTTAAACGGACAGAACATTGCGTTGATCACTGATGCCGGTACCCCGGCGATCTCCGATCCCGGTGAAGTACTGGTGCGGATGTGCCAGGAGCAGAGCGTTCCCGTCACTTCTCTGCCGGGTCCTGCGGCCTGTATTACAGCACTGACCTTATCAGGACTCAGTACAAGAAGGTTTTGTTTTGAAGGATTTCTACCTGCGGATAAAAAGGAAAAGAAAGTGATCCTGGAGGAACTGAAGACCGAGAGCCGTACCATGATCCTCTACGAAGCACCCCATCATCTGATCCGGACACTGGAGGAACTGTATGCGGCACTGGGGGAGCGGCGGATCACGTTGTGCCGTGAACTGACCAAGAAGTTCGAGACCGTATTCCCCACCACTTTGGAAAAGGCGCTGGACTACTACAAGACAGAGGAGCCCCGTGGGGAATATGTCCTGATAGTGGAAGGGAAAAGCCCGGAAGAGAAACGACAGGAAGAGATCGCATCCTGGGAATCCATGAGCATTGAAGAACATATGGCTTATTACGAAGAGCAGGGTATGGATAATAAATCCGCCATGAAGCAGGTGGCAAAAGACAGAGGTGTCGGAAAACGGGAAATCTATCAGTATCTGCACGGCAACTCATGAAACAGTGAAAATGCCATAATGAAACCGAACAAAACAGACAAAAGCATATGAGGATAATGTAGGATACATCCATGAAAGGCATATGCGGAGAGAGGTAAAATGACTAATTGTGACGCATGTGTCAATTATGAATATGACGAAGATTATGAATGCTATTGCTGCATGGTGAATCTGGATGAGGATGAAATGTACCGCTTTTTATCCGGAACCCAGCAGGAGTGTCCCTACTTCCGACTGGATGACGAATATGCAGTGGTAAGACACCAGATGTAAGGGAAAAATTCACGAAAGCAAGGTCAAAAAGTCTACTCAAATGGTAGAGAATGCTGATTGTGAAAGTAAAGATCGAGTAGTATAATACGAAGTTGCGTGCTGAAAAAATAGTGCGCAGCTTCTTTTGTTTGTGTGCAATCCGTAGGCATCAAAGTCGGGGGCTTTTGACCCCGACATCAAAGAAATAAAATACTAAAGTTAACAGGTAGGGTGACAATGTCATGAAATATGTGAAACAACTTTCGATTATCCTGGGAATCTCCTTTCTGGCAGAGCTTCTGGAGATCCTGATCCCGCTTCCCATCGCAGCCAGCGTTTATGGTCTGGTGATCATGCTGGTGGGGCTGATCACGAAGCTGATCCCGCTGGAAAAGGTGGAGACCGCGGCGGATTTCCTCGTGGATGCCATGTCCATTATGTTCGTGCCTGCTACCGTGGGAATCATGGCAAGTGTGGATGCTTTAAAAGAGATGCTGCTTCCCATCTGTGTGATCACGGTGGTATCCACGGTACTGATCATGATCGTGACAGGCCGGGTATCCCAACATATTATCCGGGGACAGAATAACAAAGGTGCTGCAGTCGTGCAGGCGGTCGGAACCAAAGCTACCGCAGATGATAAGGAGGACAGATAAATGAATGAAATATTAAGTCAGTCCATCTTTTTCGGCATTGCCATTACACTGGTCACCTACGAGATCGGTCTGTGGATCAAGCAGAAGACCGGAAAAGCCATTGCCAATCCATTACTGATCTCCGTAATCCTGATCGTGGCAGTATTGTTATTGTTCCATATAGATTATGAGACCTATGCAAACGGCGCGCAGTATATCAGCATTTTCCTGACTCCGGCAACGGTCAGTCTGGCAGTGCCTCTGTATCGTCAGCTGGAGCTGTTAAAGACTTATCCCAAGGCCATTTTCGGCGGAATCATTGCCGGCGTTCTGACTGCCATGGTGAGCGTTTTTGCTTTAAGTCTGATGTTCGGTCTGAATCATGAGCAGTATGTAACGCTTCTGCCGAAGTCCATTACCACGGCTATCGGTATGGGGATTTCTGAAAAAATGGGCGGTATTGTGACCATTACGGTAGTCGTGATCATTGTCACAGGTATTCTTGGCAACATTCTGGCAGATACGATCTGCCGCCTGTTCCGGATCGAGGATCCCATTGCCAAAGGTCTTGCCATCGGCACCAGCGCCCATGCGTTGGGAACCGCGAAGGCCATGGAACTTGGTGAGATCGAAGGCGCCATGAGCAGCTTATCCATCGTGGTCTGCGGTATTTTGACCGTGATTTCCGTATCTATTTTTGCAAACTTCATCTAGTATAGAAAAAAATATCCTGCACATACTAACCTCGCATAGAACAGAAGGAATCAAAAGGAGGTTAACAGCATGAGTGATATTTCAGAATTAGATCTGCAGAATCTGCGCCATCTGATCGGCGGCTTTGACACGACCCACTGCAAAATGCAGGAGTATGCCAAGGAAGCGGAGGACCCGAAGGTAAAACAGTTTTTTGAAAAGGGTGCCCGCAGCGCTATGGAGAACAAACAGCAGCTTATGAAGTTTTTGCAGTAAGGAGGCAGCAGAATGCAGGAAAAGACAATGGTAGCAGATACTTTGGCCGGGATCAACGGTGAACTGACCCGCTATGCGGGAATGATCGCTCAGTCAGAGAACAAGGAATTAAAACAGACACTGAAGCAGTTCCGTACCGCCTGTGAGCAGTCCCAGGAGGAGTTGTATCAGATCGCCAGAGAGAAATCTTATTATGTGCCGGCAGAGAAAGCCACTGCGGAAGAAGTGGCACATGTGAGAAGCCTGTTCGCACAGGGAACTCTGTAAAAGAATTTGAGAGAATGAACCAGATAAGCCTTTCGGAAAAAATATTACCGGAAGGCTTATATTTGTATGCCGGGAAAAAATTTCGGATGGAAATGCAGGCATGGTAGGACATGACCGAAGGCGCGATTCGTATTTTCATAGGACATCCCGACATTCGCATATAGTGAAACGAAGGAATAGCAGGCGGTTTGGAGAAGATGCTTAACTATATCTGGGCAGGAATGATCCTGTTAGGTGTGATCTACGGAGTCTGTACCGGGCAGATGAGTGCATTGACAGGAGGGGCGCTTGACAGTGCCGGAGAGGCGGTGAGCCTCTGCATCACCATGGCAGGGGTCATGGCACTGTGGATGGGACTGATGGAGATCGCGCAGGAATCCGGTATGATCACGAAGATGACAAAGGGGATTCGGCCTTTTTTGAAATTCATGTTTCCAAGACTTCCGGAAGATCATCCGGCGGGGGAATACATAGCCACAAATCTGATCGCCAATGTGCTGGGGCTTGGCTGGGCGTGTACCCCGGCGGGACTGAAAGCCATGGAACAGCTGGCGAAGCTGGAGGAGCAGAGGAGAGAACAGCAGCAGGGAATGCAGTCTGTGAACAGGCAGTCACGGCCCGGAACCGGAGAACGACTGGAGAGCGGACGGCACGGAACGAATGTGTCAGTTGCCAGCAATGAAATGTGTACATTTCTGATCCTGAATATTTCGTCCTTACAGCTGATTCCGGTCAACATGATTGCCTATCGCAGCCGATACGGCAGTGCCAACCCGGCGGTGATCATTGCTCCGGCATTGGTGGCTACACTTTTCAGTACTATCATTTCCGTCATTTATTGTAAATGGAAGGATAGGTGAGGATCATGATAAACGTATTGACACACATGTCAGATATTATGATCCCCATGGTGATCTTCTGGATCGTGGGCTACGGAATGGTCTCGGGGGTGAAAGTATATGAGACTTTTTTGAAGGGGGCAAAAGAGGGGCTGCGCATTGTGGTGGAGATCCTTCCGACACTGGTAGGACTGATGATGGCAGTGGGAATCCTTCGGACTTCCGGATTTTTTGAATTGTTGGGGAAGCTGATCGGACCGGCGACGCAGGCGGTGGGACTTCCGACGCAGCTGATCCCGTTACTTATTGTAAAAATGTTCTCTTCCTCCGCGGCTACCGGGCTGGTGCTGGATATTTTCAAGACCTGCGGACCGGATTCTTATGCCGGGATGCTGACCTCGATCCTTATGAGCTGTACCGAGACGATTTTTTATACCATGAGTGTGTATTTTCTGGCGGCAAAGGTAACGAAAACCCGCTACACGCTGCCGGGGGCACTGCTGGCAACGTTAGCGGGAACAGTGGCAAGCATTTTTCTTGCGGGGAAAATGTGATGATAATCCCGCAATATGCGAATATTGGGTAGAATTGTGAGAGCGCGCAGTACGGAACAATTCGTGGGCATCATGTAACTAAATCAATTGTAGACTTCGTAAAATGAACAAAAATACCGTCAGAGTGATGGAACTTAAAAACGTGGTGGCAACAACCACGCTGGAAGTCAAAGTTCCTTCGTGGTTCATGTTTTTCGCCATAATATAACAGCTTACGGTGGTGGGGGAGCCTAACATAATGAGGATTGCCACCAGTTTTTCTCCGGTAAAGCCGAAATACACGGCAAGCGGCAGGAACAGTGCGGGCCATACTACCAGCTTTAATACGGTTGCTACTCCGGTGGGGGCTAAAAGCTTTAAGGCTTTTTTTCCCTCGAATCCGGCACCGAGGCCGATCAGGGCCAGAGGGGTAGCCAGTACGGCAACATTGCTGATGGTCTTGGAAATGATCACGGGATAATGGATCCGGCAGGCGCTGGACAGCATGCCCAGGGCGATACTGATAATGATCGGATTCGTGATGATCCCTTTTAAGGATTTCAGCAGGGATTCTTTATCGAAGCCCTTCGCATCCGGTCCGGTGAAGGACAGGATCAGTACGGCGGCGATATTGTACAGGGGAACCGTACCCACGATCATCAGGGGAGCCATGCCGGAGTTCCCGTAGATGTTCTGTATAAAGGCGATACCCAGGACAGCGGCACTGCTGCGGTAGCTTGCCTGGACAAGCTCTCCCAGGCGGGATTTGTTCTTATAAAAAATGCCTGTCACGACCCAGGTGATGACGATGCAGAACAGGGTCACAAAGAAGCAGAACAGCACGTAACCGGTATCCCATACACTGTAAAAATCTGCAGTGGACATGTCCTTGAACAAAAGTACGGGCAGGGTGATCTTATAATTGAATGAATTCAGGGTTTTGACAAAAGAGTCGTTGGTAACATGCAGCTGCTGTAAAACATAACCGATCACCATGACCAGGAATACGGGGATCGTTGCATTCAAACTGAATAATAGTTGTTCCATGGGAATGTGTATGCCTTTCTGTTATCGGAAGCGGAATATAGGAAGCGAAAAGCCCCTCTCCTTTTGCAAGTATAGAAAAGGAGGGAGGCTTTGTCAAGCTACGGTCTTGTGTTGTTTTACAAGGCTGCTCTATTTTACAGTAGCTCCTCCAGCAAGGAAAAATCACAGCAACCATTTTCCAGATAAAATGTGTGAAAGCGAAGGTCACAATATCCGTCACCCCAATGGGACCGGGCAGTTTCCTGTAGCTTTAAAATCTCCAGATAGCCCACATAATACTTCGGATAATTGCAGGGCTCCTCCGCAATATAAGTGTAGATCGCTTTGCAGACTTCCGGGGAATCAATGCCAAACTTTCCAAGGAATGTGGCAGTCTGATCGTATCCGGCACCTTCCCCGTGGATCAGGAGGTCCAACAGAGTATACATGCACAGCTGAAGGCTCCGGGTATGTTTTTCCAGGAGAGCGGCCTGTGCGGCATCCGACTGTCCGGACTGTTCGAGCAGATCTGCCGCATAATCATAGGAAATAAATTCCACATACAACGCCCAGCCCTCCAGATATCCGCCGTACCAGACAAGCTTTCTCGCAGGATCCGTGTTTTTATCTAAAAAGGCACGGTTACTGTACACGGTCTGATAGAGATGACCGGGAAAACCTTCGTGTGCCAGGGTCGTATAGAGCTCCAGCCCCATGGGAGAATTGCGGCGGTTTATATAGATGACATTATTGTCGGAATCTCCCAGGGGAGTCGTCAGGTAAAAAGCCGGCGCACTGTAAGGCTCCAGACTGGGAACGACATCCTTGACAGTAAAGGAGGGAGTGGGATTACTGACAGGAAAGTCATTTATCATGTGTGATTGTAGATCGGAAAGCATTTCTTCCGGTTCCGTGATGGGAAAATCTTCCGTGATCCCTTCGGAAAGCATGGAAAGCAGAGAAGGGGACTGTTGTGCCAGGCTGCGGATGGCAGACTGTTCCTCCTGAAATTGCGCCAGAAGCATCTGCACCAGTTCTTTTTCCGAACGGGAGGAACCGGTCTCGGCGAAAAGCAGGTGGTGATAGTAAGTCTTCCCGTCCGGCAGCAGGGCGAGACCTTTCGGCAGGGCGTCGGATGTATCTATGATTCCGTCGGGAGACGCCTGAGAGATAGAAGACACCTGATCGGCAGAGCCGGAAGCCTCCAGAGAGTACAGCCCTTCGGATAGTGTGTCGTAGGCAGGCTGTACTACCGTGGTGAGCAGCCGGTCATTTTCCTTAAGAAAGGAAGAGACGGCTTCAGCTGATAATATGCCCTGTGCTTGCAATTCCACCAGCCGGTCTTCAAAGGTAGTCTGCAAAAAGTGGGTTCCCTGCGTCAGTTCTTGTATGGTGACGATGGTGTCACATTGCTTTCGGACTTTTTCCAGGGAAACATCCGGCATGAGGAAGCCTGCGGCAGCTTTTTCCTGCTCATAGAGGAGCAGGGAGGCAAAATAATCGTCCACCTGGTCTAAGAGCGCCAGGTAGTCTGTCACATCGCGCCTGGTACGGAAGGTGTATTCTGCCAGCAGGACAGGAAGCTGTGACTGCATTCCCGAAGATGGGGACAGCGGTTCCTTGTAATAGGGAAACTGCGCCAACGCCAGGTCATTTTCCAAGGATTGCTGTATGAGTGTATAGGTGAAAGCATTCTCCGGTGAGAGCTTATCGTAAGCAATACAACTTAGTTGCCTAAGGAGCGCAGAACAACGTTCCCCACTCGCGTCCGACTGCCCAGAGGTATAGATCGGAAGGACAGGCTCATAATCCGTGATCCCAAAGGCAGCGGGATCCGCAATGGTGTAGTGCATGTTCAGGGTGCTGGCAGTCATTTCCTCCCGGAAAACCTGAGAGGTGAATTGTTCAAAGCGCCTGTCTGCGGAAGTACAACGGGACAAAAGAGTCATAGCGCCGGTGAGGCCGCAAAGGAGGCAGATACACAGAAGCAGTTGGGGGAAGGAAAGGGAAGGACGTTTTCGCACGATAGTTACCTGATGACAGAGAGTGTTGATAAAAGTATATGTGAACAGCACCTAGGATAGACTTACCCGGTGCGCAGGGCACCCTGACATCCTATGGATAAGTGATTTAGAAAACGGAGTTATGCACTATACAACCATGAAAATGTATCTACAAAAGACAAAAGATGTATGGACTTTGAAGCATTGTCTTATTATACTGAAATTAATTGGGTAGGATTGTGGTAGTGCGTAGCACGAAGCAATCCGTAGGTATCAAAGTCGGGGCTTTTGTCCCTGACATCAGTAATTATAGGGTAAAAAGATAGCAGAGTGTAAGAGATAATGAAGGAAAAAGGAAGTAGAAACGATATAAAAGCAAAAGGAGAAAATTAAATGAACGAAACAGCAAAAGAAGTCATCAAAGCAGGAAAGGCGGTGCTGGGTATCGAATTTGGTTCCACCAGGATCAAAGCGGTACTGGTAGATGTTGGTCACACCCCCATTGCCATGGGAACTTATGACTGGGAGAACCGACTGGAGAACAATATTTGGACATATAGCCTGGAGGACATCTGGAAAGGACTGCAGGGCTGTTATAAGAGCCTGGCAGACGATGTGGAGGCAAAATACGGTGAGAAGCTGACCACGCTGGGGGCACTGGGATTCAGCGGAATGATGCACGGCTATATGCCTTTTAATGCAGAGGGTGAACTCCTGGTACCTTTCCGTACCTGGAGAAATACGATGACGGAAGAAGCCTGCAAGAAGCTGATTCCGGTATTTCACTTCAATATCCCCCAGAGATGGAGCATTGCCCATCTGTATCAGGCAATCTTAAGCGGAGAAGAGCATGTAAAGGATATCGCATTTTTCACCACCCTGGCAGGCTACATTCACTGGAAGTTGTCCGGTGAAAAAGTACTGGGCATCGGTGAGGCAGCAGGCATGTTCCCTATTGATTCCACCATTATGGACTTTGATCAGAAGATGTTAGACCAGTTCGATGGATTACACAATTTTGACTGGAAGATCCGCGATATTCTGCCCAAGGTACTGGTAGCCGGAGAGCCTGCCGGTGTTCTGACCGCAGAGGGTGCCAGATTACTGGATCCCACCGGAACCTTACAGCCCGGTGCGCCCATGTGTCCTCCCGAGGGTGATGCGGGAACCGGAATGGTAGCTACCAACAGCGTGGCTGTCCGCACCGGTAATGTCTCTGCCGGAACCTCTATTTTTGCCATGATCGTACTGGAAAAGGCTATGGAAAAAGTACACGAAGAGATCGATATGGTCACTACTCCCGACGGTATGCCCGTGGCAATGGTACACTGCAATAACTGTACCTCAGATCTGAATGCCTGGGTTAACCTCTTCGGCGAGTGTGCAGAGAGCTTTGGCGTGAAAATAGACAAGAACGAGCTGTACGGTGTGCTGTACCGCAAGGCACTGGAAGGTGCTGCGGATTGCGGCGGCGTAACGGCATATAACTATTTTTCCGGAGAACCCATCACCGGTCTGGATGCCGGCCGTCCTATGGTGGTAAGAACTCCCGATGCGGACTTTTCACTGGCAAATTTCATGCGCTCCCACTTGTACAGTGCAGTTGCTACGTTGAAGATCGGTATGGATATTCTGTTAAAAGAGGAGCATGTGGCAGTGGATTCCCTGATGGGACACGGCGGCTTTTTCAAGACTCCCGTGGTGGGACAGCGTGTCATGGCAGCGGGTATGAACGCGCCGATCACCGTTATGGATACGGCAAGCGAAGGTGGTGCCTGGGGTATTGCCATTCTGGCAGCTTTCATGAAGGAGAAAAAAGACGGCGAGACCCTTTCTTCTTATTTAAATGACAAGATCTTCGCTGGACAGACCGGAACCACATTGAAACCAGAGCCAGAGGATGTGAAGGGATTTGAGGCTTTCCTGGAAGAGTATAAAAAGCTCCTTCCCGCAGAGAAGGCAGCGGTTGCCGCAAAATAATTTTTCGGTCGTAAATTATACCTGCACGACACTTATGTGTCGGAAGGTTTGCAGCGGTGAAAAGAAATGAGGTTTAGGATATGTTAGAAGAATTAAAACAGAAAGTATATGAAGCAAATATGGATCTGCCCCGGTATGGTCTGGTGACTTTTACCTGGGGAAATGTCAGCGCCATTGACAGAGAGAGCGGATTGTTCGTCATCAAACCCAGCGGCGTGGATTACGACAAACTGACACCGGAGATGATGGTAGTCATGGATCTGAACGGCAGTAAGGTAGAGGGAAACTTAAATCCCTCTTCCGACACCGCTACCCATCTGGAGTTATACAAGGCTTTCCCGGAGATCGGCGGTATCGTACATACCCATTCTTCCTATGCCACCAGCTGGGCGCAGGCGGGAAGAGACATTCCCTGCTACGGAACCACTCATGCAGACTATATCTATGGCCCGGTTCCCTGTGTGCGCTGCCTGACAAAGGAAGAAATCGAGGACGCTTATGAGGAAAATACCGGACACCTGATCGTTAATGAGTTCAAACGTCTGGGTAAGGATCCGAAAGCAGTGCCTGCCGTTCTGTGCAAGAACCATGGGCCTTTTGCCTGGGGCAAGGATGCCAAAGAGGCTGTCCACAATGCGGTAGTACTGGAAGAGGTGGCAAAAATGGCTTATCGTGCAGAGACGATCAACCCCAGAATTCAGCCGGCACCGCAGGAGCTGCAGGATAAGCACTATAATCGCAAGCATGGAAAGAATGCATACTATGGTCAAACAACTTTGAAATAGAATTTGGCTTATAGTGCGTGGACGCTTGCGTACTAAGCACTATATGACAAATTCTATTAGCGAAGCGCCCCTCCATGAAATAAATTTTCGAGCGAAGTGAGAAAATTTATGAATGGCAGGGCAAAGTTGTTTGAGTAGAATCGCAATTCTTCTACTAGACTAGCATCGGGAAGTATGCTAGTATAACAACGTAAATTGCAACAGACAAGCCAATATGGCGGAATGGAGGAAACAATGAAGAATTTAGAACTGCAAAAGCGTGCCAATGATGTCCGCAAGGGCATTGTGACCGCAGTTCATAGTGCGAAAGCAGGACATCCCGGCGGATCCCTGTCAGCCGCAGATATTTTTACATTTTTATATTTCGAGGAGATGAATATTGATCCGAAGAACCCCGATATGGAGGAGCGCGACAGATTCGTGCTGTCCAAGGGTCATACAGCTCCCGGACTCTATTCCGCACTGGCTCACAGAGGATATTTCCCGGTAGAGGATCTGCCTACCCTGCGTCACTTAGGTTCCTACCTGCAGGGTCATCCCTGCATCCATATCCCCGGCGTGGATATGTCTTCCGGATCTCTGGGACAGGGTATTTCCGCAGCAGTCGGCATGGCACTGGGCGCGAAGATGGACAAACGTGATTTCCGTGTATACACACTGCTGGGTGACGGTGAGATCGAGGAAGGACAGGTATGGGAGGCTGCTATGTTCGCAGGCTTCCGTAAGCTGGACAACCTCTGTGTTATGGTAGATAACAACAACCTGCAGATCGATGGCCCCATCGATCAGGTATGTTCTCCTTATCCCATTGATAAAAAGTTCGAGGCATTCAATTTCCATGTGATCAATGCTGATGCACATGATTTTGATGCGATCCGTGCAGCATTCAAGGAAGCAAGAGGGACCAAGGGCATGCCCACCTGTATCGTATTCCACAGCCTGAAGGGTAAGGGCGTCTCCTTCATGGAGAACAATGTGGACTGGCACGGTAAGGCTCCCAACGATGAGGAGTATGCAGTGGCAATGGCAGACCTTGATAAGATCGAAAAAGAATTAGAGAAAGCAGGTGAGCAGTAATGGCAGAGAATACCGTGAAAAAGATCGCAACCAGAGAAAGCTATGGTAACTCCCTGAAGGAACTGGCAGAAGAATTCCCCAATCTGGTAGTATTGGATGCTGACCTGGCAGCAGCTACCAAGACCGGAATTTTCCGTAAGGCATATCCCGACCGTCATATCGATTGTGGTATTGCAGAGGAAAACATGATGGGTGTGGCAGCGGGACTGTCCTTGGTAGGTAAGATTCCTTTCGTAAGCTCATTTGCAATGTTTGCAGCAGGACGTGCATTCGAGCAGGTACGTAACTCTATCGGCTACCCGCATCTGAATGTGAAGATCGGTGCAACTCATGCAGGTATCACAGTAGGTGAGGATGGCGCTACCCATCAGTGTAACGAGGATATCGCCCTGATGCGCACCATCCCCGGCATGGTAGTAATGTGCCCTTCCGATGATGTGGAAGCCAGAGCTGCTGTTCGTGCCGCTCTGGAATATGAAGGACCTGTATACATCCGTTTCGGACGTGCCGCAGTACCCGTGATCAACGATCATCCCGGTTATCATTTCGAGATCGGTAAGGGAACAGTAGTCCGCGAAGGTAAAGATGTCACCATCGTAGCCACCGGTATCTGCGTAGATTCCGCTCTGGGTGCAGCGAAGATGCTGGAAGAGGAAGGCATCAGCGCAGAGGTTGTAAACATCTGTACCATTAAGCCTCTCGATGAGGAGATCATCCTTAACAGCGCGAAGAAGACCGGCAAGGTAGTCACCGTGGAAGAGCATTCTGTCATTGGCGGACTGGGAAGTGCTGTCTGCGACTGCCTGTGCGCACATTACCCTGTACCTGTGAAGAAGGTCGGTATGCAGGATGTCTTCGGTGAGTCCGGTTCCGCTGCTGCTCTGGTAGAGAAGTACGGTCTGGATGCCAAGGGCGTTTACAAGTCTGTCAAAGAATTTCTGTAAGAGAATATAAGATATCAAGAGGAAGCCGCCAGTTATGTGAAAACAGAGACTGGCGGCTTCTTTTGCGTCGTGGTATCATGAACTCGAAATAATAAATGAAAAAGAAGACAATATTGTAAAGAAGTCGATAATCAGGTAAAAGAAGTCGAAAATCAGGTATCAAAAGTCGATATTCAAGCGGAAGTTACACAAGAATATGATACTATATTAGATAGAAATATATATACGGTGCTGGTGTCACAACGGTTGGTGCTCTTAAGAAAGGCGAAATCATGTTAAGCAAAATGAAAAAATCTGTTGTAATTTGCATGAATAGTCTTATATCTGTAATTATTTTTTGCATGATAATAATGCTTTTATGTAGTTGCGTCAGTGCAGCTCGTACGACTTGGAAACAGGCAAAAAAGACTTATCATTCTATGGTGGAGTACTATACGCGCGATGTAGAAAATAATTTGAGCAATATTTCGGACTATCTTCTTCGAATAAGCGAAACAGCGGATTATTATGGTATGACTAATTGCGAAGAGGATAAAGAATCTATGAACAATTTGTCAAGACAGCGGCTGTATAATCAATTGAATGAGGATATTCTTGTTTATAGTTCTGCGGATTACTTTTTTATATTTCAAGACAAATATGCAGATATCATGATGGTGGAATCTGCAAAAAAGAAAGCAATAATACAAAGTCAGAATATCAGAGAACAGTTGAAAAGGTTATTGGAGAGTAGAGAACCTACAGAAAAATGGGAGCTGTTTGATGCAGAAGGTTATCAATATTTAATCAGAGTTGTATCAAAGGATGGTGTGGGGATTGGCTGTGCAGTGAGCCTTAATCGACTGATTGAAACAATGCAGGCTGTACAACTAAGTGATTATTATGTTTCTTACTATAAAATAGGCACAATGATTTTAGACAACGAGTCAGGGAAAGATCTGAAAATAGAACTGCCAATTGAAGAAACAGATGTGGGTGTAAGAATTGTAATTCCTTCCGAAAAGCTATTTGAAGAAATAAGACCGTTATTGAACTTCAGCATGGTCTTTGCTGTGATTTTGATTATACTGCTTTTTGCTCTTTATATTTCCATGTATCACTGGTTTACAAATCCGATAAAAGGGATTGTATCAGTAATGCAAAAGGTGGATGAAGAAGGAATAGATCTTAAAATGCCGGAGTTTGACAACTGGGAAGAGTATCATATTGTCAGTAAAAACTTTAACAATATGATGGAAAAAATTAAAATTCTGAAAATTGATGTTTATGAGAAAGAAAAAAAGCAGTCTGAGCTGTATAAACAATATTTAATGCTTCAGATTAACCCTCATTTCTTTTTAAATGCTTTAAATACTATTTATATGTTGAATAAAAGAAAAGATAACAATCAGGTAATATTCTTCTAACATATCTGATAAATTATTTTAAAAGTGTGTTTGTTCGTCAAGGAGAAATGGTTCCTCTGAAGGAGGAAATCAATTTTATGTTAAACTATATGGCGATTCAAAAGTTTCGTTTTGCGGGTGCTATGCATCTTCAGTGCGAAATAGAGCCGGAAGCAGAAATTAGTATGGTGCCGGCTATGTGTGTATTAACTTTTGTGGAGAATGCAATCAAATATTCCACGGATTTCTCAGATGATTTGATGATTGTCGTTTCGGCCAAAGTAGAGGGAGATAATATAAAAATTGAAATTCAAGATAATGGAGAAGGAATTGAGGAGAACATTCTTAAAAAAATAAACCAGAACGAGAAAATTGTGAAAGACGACAGGGAGCATATTGGAATAAAAAATATAGTAGATAGAATGCATATGCATTATGGAGAGGCTGCCAGCGTCAAGGTTACAAATCGGGACAGTGGAGGAGTTAGCGTTGTCATAATTATACCAAAATGAACAAAAGGGAAACTATAAGATAACTAGAAAAAGGTGTTGGAATGGAGATCAGCTATGAACTTACTTATTGTAGATGATGAATATCTGGTGGTCGAAGAAGTAGTTACAGTAACGGACTGGGAGCTGTTGGGTATTACGGAGATTTATTCTGCTACAAATGCAGTTAGCGCAGTTCGAATTTTAAATGAGAAAAAAATTGATATTATGATCTGCGATATTGAAATGCCCCAAACAGATGGATTGGAATTATCAAAAAAGGCAAAGGAAAATTTTCCGGATTTAGAAATCGTCATGTTGACAAGCCATGCGGAGTTTATTTATGTCAGAAGTGCCTTGCGATACGGATGTTATGATTATCTGCTTAAACCGGTCATGGAAGATGATATTATTAAGGTGATGAAAAATCTTGTCACTAAGATCGAAAGAGAGCGCCATCAGGCGCAGTTACAGGAAGAAGGAATTGTATGGAACCAGTTAAAACCAGTATGGAAAGAAAAATATTGGGAGGAAATGCTCAGAGGACTACGTGATGATCCGAACAGGGAGTGTGAAGAATATGAGGAGAAGCAATGGAAAGAGGAGCAAGATAGAAGGCTGATCCCAATTTTATTTTATCAATATGCAAATGACAAAACAGAAGAGGACATAAAGCAGACCAGGAAGAAGGTAAAAGAGGAATTGGGAACAGTGGCTGGCGACGTTCTGCTTCCGGTATTGTCTCAAAAAGAATTTGCAGTCCTGGTTTTTATTTCAGACGAGTGGCTGAGTCCTGACACTGAAAGAAATGGCATAATATTAAAAGATGCGATATTACAGCAATTTAAGACAGAAAGATTATACGAAAAAATTGGAATATGCATAGGAGAAGTGTGTACAGGGAGAGAAGTGCAGTCCATGGTAGATAAGCTTCGTCAGTTTGCATGGAATAATGTTTGCAGTAGAAGACAGATTTTGGATATTATAAATATGCCTAAAAACAGTGAAGCAATTGGTATGCCTGATATGACGCTATGGAAAGCATATCTTGATAATGGCAAGACTGTGGAACTTCAAGATAAAATCCGAAAATGGCTTTGGGGAAAAGACAATGAGGCAAAGTTAAACAGAAGAGCACTTCAAATGCTTCAGTATGATTTGGAACAGTTGTTCTATTCGACACTTCAGGAAAATGGAATTCAGGCACATCAATTTTTATATGATAGAGAAAATGGATGTAACAGAGTTACGGCAATTGGTTCACTGGAGGAAATGGATGCATGGATTGAGGAAACTATGGGAGCTGTTTCCAGGATCATGCAGGATGTATCGAACTTAAGTGGAATCAGGGAACAAACGATTTATTATATACAGACACATCTCGATGAAGAACTGAATAGGATAAAAGTTGCTTCAGCACTGTATTTAAATCCGGATTACCTGGATAGACGATTTAAAAAAGAAATGGGGTGTTCGGTAAATCGCTATATTTTAAGGGAACAGGTGAATATGGCAAAAGGATTGCTGTTAAACCCAAAGATTTCCATATGTGAGATTGCATCCCGGTGTGGCTATGAAAATATGTCTAATTTTTCTGCAATGTTTAAAAGAGAAGTAGGAATTTCACCAAATGAATATCGAAAGAACGGTGGGATGGAAAGGCCTGATCTTTGAGGATCAGGTCTTTTTGTATAAAAATCATAAGTGAAGGTCGAGTTTCAAGTAGAGTCAGAACATAATAACAGATTATACTATAGTTGATCCTGGATGAAAAGAATGATATGGAAAGGGAGGAACAAAATGTTTGATTTTTTTTCAAAGGAAGATAAACAACTATATAATATGTTAGGACATCTGAATATGGCTGAAAAAGAAATAAGCTTAAAGGACAACAGTGAAACAGAGATATATGAAGTTGCCGGACCGGATGATAAATATGCTTTTTTGCATGAAGCAGCTATTATAGAATATCATGGAACGCTATTTGCCGCCTGGTATAATTGCGAGGAAAAAGAACTGATCGGACCTACTCCGATCAGACAAAAAAGGTCAAAAGACGGTGGAAAGACATGGAGTGATATTGAAACGATAGCGGAGGATCAAACCGGCAAAATTTTGTTCTGCCCACCGGTGTATGGTATTTGCGAAGATAAACTATATATGCTTATTAATGAAATGGTATCAGCAGATCATATTCATGCTCTTGATCTTTATGTATTTCAAGAGGAAAAGGACAGTTTTGAATTTTTATGGTCCAAACCGATTCCTTTTAAACTCAATACGAATGTGTATAAGATGACAAATGGGAAATTGCTTTTGCCGGGACGTATTGCTGAACTAGATGGCTTCCCAAATACTCCGGCGGTACTTATTTCGGATTCCGGGAAAATAGATGATGATTGGAGATTAGTGTATATTCAGGAAAATGGAGACTTACCTGATGGTTCTAAGTTGGTGCATCCGGAAATTACCGCAATCATAGAAGATAATAAAATTGCCATGTTTTCAAGAGATGACGAGCGAAAAGTTCCGCTTGTATATTTATCACAGGATTATGGCGAGACATGGTCGGATGCCTTTTCCTATGATATTCCTTTTTCAGATTCAAAAATATATGCGGGCACGCTTTCCGATGGTAGAAACTATATAATAGGAAATTGGTATCCGGGAAGAGAAAAACTTGTACTCGTATTCTCAAAACCCAAAGAAAATACCTTTGAGACCGGCATTATACTACAAAATGGCTTTTCCGACAGATTAGGTTATGGAAAAGCGTGGTGTTACCCATGCGCCTATGAGGCAGATCATAAATTATACATTATATATACTGTATATTTAGAAAATGAAAAAAGAGGGGCTGTATTGTCCGTTGTTCCGTTGATATAACAGCTCCTGTATTTTTGAAAAGGATGCAGAAAACATGGATATAAGTCTGTTGGAGGAAACAATTATGTTGTATACGGAAACAAAGGAATTACAAAAATACAGAGCTCCAAAACGCTATGGCAAGGAATCCCGAGCATTGAGGTGACAAAACGAGGAAGGATTTTCCTTACTTTCTATTCAGGTGGGGTCAAGGAAGAAATAGGAAATTATGTAATCGTAATTAAATCGGATGACGGAGGGAATCATTTCTCGGAACCGATTGTTATTGTAAAAGAAGATAATGGAAGATGCTTTGACCCATGCCTTTGGATAGATCCGTTGGGAGAACTTTGGCTGACATGGGCAAAGTGCCCGGACGATGGTTTATATGCATCTGTTTGCAGAGATCCTGATGCAGAGGAGCTGGTTTGGGGAGAAGAATTTCTGGTAGGCCATAATGTAATGATGAGCTGGATTTCGATAAAACAAAAAGCGTATAAAATTCATAAGTGAAGGTCGAAATTCAGGGAGAAAGAAATAATTATAAGAGATATAGTTTAATTACAAAAGATACAAAACATACATAAAAGGAAGGAGAAAATGATATGAAAAAGAAAATTGTAAGTAAAGTATTTGCCTTATTGTTGGCAGCATGTACAGTGCTTTCCGCATGTGGAAATGAAAGCGGTAATCAGAGCGTAGGTCAGACAGACAAAAGTGAAACGAATGACACTGTGCAGGAAGGAGAGGAACCATATACCATTGTTTATGCATTTGATGTATGGGTACAGCAAGAAGATTGGGATTTGGTAGAGGAGAATCTAAGTAACATTGTTTATGACAAGATTGGTGCCAAGGTTAAGCTTTTGCCTATGACACAAGCAAACTATCAGCAGGAGGTTAATCTGATGATTACCAGTGGCGAAAAGCTGGATCTGGTAAATACATCAGCCAGTGCTACATTCAGTAGTGATATCGCTTCCAATAAACTGCTTGGGCTGGATGAAGAAACGGTTCGTAAATATGCACCGGATGCAATGGAAGCAATCGGCGACGATATGGAAGTTACCACAGTTGACGGAAAAATATATGGATTTCCGACCATACGTGGTATTGCAAGTGCATACGGACTGATTCTTCGCAATGATATTATCGAGAAATATGGAATTGATGCTGATGCAGGATTAACAGTAGAACAATTAGATGACCTTTTTGCCAGAATTAAAGAGGGAGAACCGGACAAGTATGTAACGCAGCCGCAAGCCCAGGGAACCAGCATTCTGGAAAGCCTTTTTAACACATATGATGGGCTGTATGATACCATGGGAGTCCTGATGGATTGGGGACAGGGCGATCTGACCGTGCAAAATCTCTTTGATACAGAATATTACGAGGAGTGTGTGAGGAAAGCCAGAGAGTGGAATGAGAAGGGCTATATTCTTCCAGATGCTTCAACGAATCCTGATACAGGAGTAGCTTATTTCAAAACAGGAAAAGTGGCATCCACACTGTCCCTGATTCATCCGGGTGTGCCTACAGACAGCACCAATATGACAGGTGTTCCATGCAGTACAGCAATTGTAAATCCGGCTTTTGCAAGTTCACAATCGGTTGGATCTATTATTCAGTCGATCCCTGTCAGCTGTAAGAATCCTGAAAAAGTGTTGGAGTTTGTCAATCTGCTTTATAGTGATGCAGAAGTATATAATGCGTTGGTATGGGGTGTTGAAGGTACACACTATCAGCATGTAAAAGGAAGCGAAAAGTGGATTACTTATCCGGACGGTGTAACTGGAGAAACATCCGGCTATACTCTGGGTGCAACTTACGCTTTTGGAAATCGTTATCTGAGTTATATTTGGAATACGGATCCCGAAGATTTAAATGAAAGATTTGAGGAATTTAATGATAATGCAATCAAATCTAAAGCGCTGGGATTTTTGTTTGACAACACTCCTGTGAAGACAGAAGCGGCGGCTGTACAGGCAGTAATGGATGAGTATCGTCTGCCTCTGGAGAATGGAGTGATCGATCCTGATGAAAATTTACCGAAATTCCGACAGGCACTGAAGGATGCAGGGATTGATACTGTTATTGCAGAAAAGCAGCGGCAGTTAGACGAGTGGGCGGCAACAAAATAAGTAAAGTTTCTCGGGAAGGTCAGCTGTATAATACAACTGACCTTTCTATTCAAAGGAGCCTGGTATGTATAAAAGATTAAAAAAAATAAAAAAGCTTTTGCCACTATACATTATGGCTTTGCCGGCATTGGTTTATTTGTTTATTAACAATTATTTACCACTAACGGGTATGGTGGTAGCTTTTAAAGATTTCGACTACAGCAAAGGAATTTATGGAAGTGATTGGGCAGGCTTTAGAAATTTTTTGTTTTTATTTAAAAACTCAGTTGCTTTTATTATTACCAGAAACACAATATTGTACAATGTGGCATTTATTATAATTAATACAGTTTTAGGTATTTTAGTAGCAATTCTTTTGAGCGAAGTGACAAGCAAAAAGGCTTTAAAAGTATATCAGACAGTGATTCTTTTGCCATATTTGTTTTCTATCGTTATTATCAGTTATCTGGTATTTGCTTTCTTAAGTACGGATGTAGGATTTATTAATAAAGGGATCCTGGAGCCCTTGGGAAAAAGCACAATATCCTGGTACAATGAGTCAAAGTACTGGCCTATAATATTACCGATCGTAAATACATGGAAGTCATTTGGATTTCAGGCAACTATTTATTATGCCAATGTTATTTCTATTGATAAGTCTTACTATGAAGCGGCTCAACTGGATGGGGCATCAAAGCTTCAACAGGTACGGTATATCACACTGGTATTGTTGAAACCGGTTATTATAATGATGATATTATTGGCGGTTGGAAAGATTTTTTATTCTGATTTTGGTTTATTTTATCAGGTTACGCAGAACTCAGGAGCAATATACAGTACTACAAATACAATAGATACCTATGTGTACCGCACATTGATACAGACAGGAGACGTGGGTATGTCTGCAGCAGCAGGAGTATATCAGTCAGTAGTCGGCTTTTTAATTGTTTTAATTACAAATTTGTTACTTCGGAAGATCAGCCCGGAAGATTCTCTGTTTTAGGAGGTGTGAGATGAAACGAATGAAAGTAAACAAATCAGCATTAGTAGCACATATAGTTTTAATTTGTTTCGTGCTTTTCTGTACTCTTCCTACGTTGTTGCTGGTAACGTCTTCTCTGTCGGATAATGATAGTGTGTTCCGAAATGGTTATTCCTTTTGGCCCAAAGAGTGGAGTCTGGGAGCATATCGCTATATGGCAACGCAGGGACAGACGATATTCCGTGCATACGGGATTTCAATACTAACTACATTTATAGGTACGATTTCCGGATTGATGCTTACAGCCATGCTGGGATATACACTTTCGCGTAATGAATTACCCGGAAGAAAGATAATCAATTTTCTCGTGTTTTTTACATTGCTTTTTAACGGAGGTATGGTTCCCACCTATTTATTATATGTAAATACGTTACATGTCAAAAATACTATATTTGCATTACTTTTGCCAAATAATATTTTGGTAAATGGTTTCAATGTTCTGCTGGTGAGAACATACTTTAATAACAATACGCCTAAGGAATTGATCGAATCAGCTATGGTAGATGGCGCTAAGGAGTTCCGAATTTTCTTTAGTATTATTATGCCGATTTCGAAACCCATCCTGGCTACGGTAGGATTGTTGATTGGTATTGGTTATTGGAATGACTGGTATAATGGTCTCCTTTATCTTACGAATACAAAATTATTCAGTCTGCAAAATTATTTGAATAGAATTTTGCTGGATATTCAGTTTATGACACAAAGTATGGCAGGAAGCGCAGAGGCTGCCAATGCCTTGGGTAAAATGCCTACCATCACGGTTCGTATGGCAATTGCAGTAATCGGTATTTTACCTCTTATGATGATATTTCCGTTTTTCCAGTCCTATTTTGCAAGAGGTATGACAGTTGGAGCAGTGAAAGGCTGAGAAGTGTTTTAAAAGGAGAGCGAAGGATAAATATTGTAAATTATAAAGGAACAAATTTGCGAGTGTCAGATATAGCGTTGGGAGGTGGAGTGCTCGGGAGCCGTATTTCCGACCAGGCATCATTCGATATCCTCGATTGTTTTGTAGGAAATGGGGGTACATTTATTGATACAGCGAATGTGTATGGAAGGTGGAATCCAGGAAATCTTCCACTATCTGAATTATTGATTGGAAGATGGATGAAACAGCATAGATTGAGAAGCAAGCTGGTGGTTGCGACCAAAGGAGCCTGCCATGCACTTGAAACACCGAACATAAAAAGGCTGGCGCCGGAAGAAATACGAGAGGATCTGGAGAGCAGTTTGAAAAGCTTACAGACTGATTATATAGATTTATACTATTTACATGCAGATGATCCGAAGCGTGAGGTTGGTGAAATTATTGAAACTTTGAACAGCTTTGTCAGAGAAGGAAAGGTAAGATATTTTGCTTGTTCGAACTGGTCGGCAGAAAGAATGTGGGCTGCAGATGCTTACGCGAAAGAGCATAATTTGAAATCCTTTGTTGGGCATGAAATTATGTTCAATTTGGCAAAACCGAATGACGAGGCAGTGGAGGCAGCTGTACAGACCCATATGACAGAGAACATATATGAATATCACCAAAAAACCGGTAAACCGGTAACTGCATATACTTCTCAGGCAGCAGGATTTTTTGTATTACATAAGGAAGAGGGATTTCTCAAGGACGATAAATTTGCTTTCCCCAGAGATATGTTTTATAATGCGGAATCCTTAAAAAGAGCGGAGAGGGTAGACGAACTATGCAAGCTCACGAATGCCACTCCATTGGAAATAACATTAGCATATCTTTATGCGCAGCCTTTTCAGGTTATTCCGATCGTAGGACCTTGCAGGGTTAAGGAACTGGAAGAGAGCCTTCGTGCATCAGAAAAGAGATTAACGCAAGAGGAAGTAGAGTTTTTGTTTTCATAATGGAGAGAGCTGACTTAAATGACATTCTATTTTTGCAATACATTTGGAAACACATCGACAGATGGGATATATCGTATTGAGCTGGGAAGAAATGAAAGCAGGGAAACTTTGGCTGCACCACTGAAAAATCTGGAATGGGCGTGTATTGCGCCCAACGGAATACTGTATGCGGTAGGACAGGAAGAATCAGGGGGAAGTTATATTCAGTCGTTTTATTTGAAGCAACTTACAGGAGAACTGGTTTTTTGGAGAAAAGCTGTTTCCCATGGAGAGGAATCAGCCATATGAGCTTTTGGGAGCAGGGAAAGGCTCTTTTGATTGCTGTGTATGGAGAACAAATGGTTGTATCAGTGGACGTAGCGGAGGGGCGCATCGGCAAAGAATCTGGAAGGGTGATTTTCAAAGGAAGTGGTCCGGTAGTTAGCAGGCAGGAAGCGTCTCATCCGCATTTTGTAAAGTGGATGCAGGAGGAGTGCTGGATTGCTGATCTGGGCGCGGATGCAGTATATCATAGTAGTGAGAGCCAACTTTGCGGAAATCGGGACAACTGGAGAATAGATCAACAGCCCCGGGGATCAGGTCCAAGATTTCTGGAGATACATCCATTAGGAAAAATTGTATACCTCGTTACAGAATTATCGAATGAATTGATCGTGTTGGAGAAAAATTCAGACGGAGGTTTGAAAGAAAAGCAGCGTGTCAGTTTGCTCCCTGCCGGAGCACGAAAAAGTCTTTCTTCAATTTTGTGTTCAGATTGGACAAAAGGAAGATTGTTCGTAGGAGTACGGGGAGCTAATCTGATCCGGGAATTGGTCGTTGAGCAAACCGGAATGATCCGGGAAGGGAGAATTTTGCAAACACTGGGATGGCCCAGGAGCTTTCTGTATCTGAAACAGCTGGATTGTTTGCTGATTGCTGATGAAGAATTTGCGGAATCAACCGGAAGACTGGAGCTTTTTGATCTGTGTGAGGGAAAACGTTTATGGGAAAAAAGAATGCCAAGAGCTTATCAAATTTACAACGGAGAGTACAATAACGGAACTGAAAGGTAAAGATATGGAGAAATGGATGAAGTGTTACGTAGGAACGAACTCCTTGAGAGGATCGAAAGGTATTTACACATTGGAGGTAAATACTCAAAATGGGGAAATGAGGGAAGTTTCAACAGTAGAGGCTGACGATTCTGCATACTTATATGTTTCGGAAAAGAGAAAATGTCTGTATGCGGTTATGGAATCACTGGAATATAAAGGTGTACCGGGTGGTGGTGTTGCTGCTTATCGCATAGAGGATAATAAACTTTCATTTTTAAATAGCAGATATGCTTATGGTGGCTGGCCATGTCATGTTATAGCGGATGAGGAGAAAGATAGTCTTTTAGTATCAGTTTTTCGTAATGGATTGTTAGTGGTCTACGGCATTAACCAGGATGGAAGCATTGGTGAGGAAAGACAAGTAGAGCATCACCAGGAACCAAATGGAAGGATGTCTCATATTCATGCATCCATGCCTACACCGGATGGAAAATATATTGCGGTTGCGGATTGCGGTCTTGATTATATTTATCTTTATGATGCAAAAACGTATCAAAAAGTTTTCGAGTGGAAAGCACCGGAAGACAGTGGACCCAGACAACTCCGTTTCAGCCCGGATGGAAAATATCTATATATGGTATCCGAATTGAGCTGTCAAATTTTTGTGTTTGAGTATCAGCCGGATTGTATAGATATGTTACGAAATGTCCACGTAATATCGACGAGACGTGAGGATGGTTATGACCGGGAGAATTATACTTCAGCACTACAGATGCATCCATCCGGTAGATATCTTTTGGCTGGGAACAGAGGACACAATTCTATTGCTGTCTATGAGGTAGATAAGGAAACCGGTTTGTTGATGTTGAAAGGACATACAATGTTGGCAGGTGATTTTTGCCGGGAGTTTTGTTTTGTACCAGATGGCTCTATGCTGATAGTAGGTATTCAGCATACAGATGTGGTACAGACCTTTTTCTTTGATGAAAACAAAGGAATTTTAAAGTGGAGCGGACAGGAAATTGCAATTCCCTCTCCTTCCTGTGTTATAATGGGCTGCGATGGTGACTCTGCAAAGTAATGTTGGCAGTAGATACAGATTCATTTGTAAGAACGTATAATTTGCGAGCTTATATATTTATCTATAGGAAGGTGTTGTATGCTTTTACTCCAGAAAATGATAATGTTTTTCTTGATTATGCTCATCGGATATATCTGTCGGAAAAGCGGTGTGTTTAAAGATACTACAGGCAAAACAATTTCAAGTATAGTAATCAATATTGGAAATCCTGCGCTGATCATTGCATCTGGTATGAATCCTGAGAGGCTGGAGAATAAAGGAAAATTGTTGTTTACTCTAGGGGTTGCTCTGATCTATTTTGCAATTCTGTTTGCTGTCGCGGAACTATTGCCCAGATTGCTTCATGCAGACAGAGAGGACTACGGTGCTTATCAGGTCATGACGCTTTTTTCCAATATTGGTTTTATGGGTTATCCTTTGCTGGATGTCATGTATGGCAGCAATGCAATAATTCACGCTGTAATCTTCAACTTGTTATATAATGTCTTGATCTATACTTATGGCATCCACAAAATGCAGATTGGTGGTTGTCAGAAAAATATAAATTGGAAACAGCTCGTGAATATAGGCGTAGGCTCTTGCATTATTGCGATAGTTCTGTATATCACCAATCTTCCGGTCCCATTGATCCTTGAAGATACAGCAACTTTCACTGGTGCCATCACAGGTCCGTTAAGCATGTTGGTCATTGGTGACTCTTTGGCGCAGACCCGGTTAAGAGATTTATTTACAGATGTGCGCCTACTCATTTTTTCTATAATAAAACTGGTATTATTACCGGCATTGCTTCTGTGGGGGCTATGCTTTTTTATCAAAAATCCTATATTCCGAGGCGTTTGTCTGGTAATGATGGCAACACCGGTAGGCAGCATGACAGTAATGTTGGCACAGCAGTACAATGGCGATTATCGGTTGACATCCAGGGGCGTGGCCCTAACTACACTGCTTTCTGTGATCACAATGCCGTTTTTATTCTGGGTGCTGAAGCTATAGCTACCAATTTTCTGAGTGTAGTTCTATTCTGAATGTAAATATTCGTTTTTTTGCGTTATCAAGATGTCGGGAGCAAAAACTCCCGATTTTACTGTGTTGGCTATATTAAACTTTTTTGTAGAAAGTATCGCCATTGGAACCTAAAACAACGTCTGCTGCACGTACCGCTCGGGGAATTCATGCAGGTAAGTAAAGCATTCCTTCGGGGAACACAGTATACCATTGGCTGCGCAGGTATTTTGAATCAGTGCCATAAGCTCTTTTGCGTGAGGACTGGGAATATCGTAGGCATTTCCGTAGGTGCTGATATATTTTTGCCGGATGCCGGGAAAATCACGATCCAGCGCCTGATAGAAATATTCCCGGTCACCTTCCCGCAGCGTGACACCAACATCGAAAACCAGGATCCCCTGAACTCCTGCCTGCAGGCAATAATCAAGCAAGCCTTCTATATTCTCCCTGGTATCGTTAATAAAAGGAAGAATCGGTGTCATCCACACAAGAGTCGGTATTCCCAACTCTTTACATCTCATCAACACTTCAAAACGTTCTCTCGTAGTAGACACATTCGGTTCAAGCCTCCGGCACAGCTCCTCATCATAAGTAGTGAGCGTCATCTGCACCACTGCTTTGGTTTTCCTATTGATAGATTGCAGCAGATCGAGATCCCGAAGTAACAGATTGGATTTTGTGAGTACCGTGACACCATATTCATATCGATCGATCAGTTCCAGACACTTCCTGGTCAATTGGAACTCTTTTTCAGCGGGAAGATACGGATCGCACATGGCACCTGTACCGATCATACACTTGTGCCGCCTGGAACGAAGTGACCGTTCCAACAGTTCAGGAGCATTTTCCTTGACCTCGATATCTTCAAAGGCGTGTGTAAAACCGTAACATTTGCTGCGGCTGTCACAATAAATACAGCCGTGGGAGCATCCACGGTAAATATTCATTCCGTTATTCTGAGATAAAATCCCCTTCGCCTGGACCAAATGCATGACAGATAGCTCCTTTATAAAGACGGTGTGGCTGCATTCATGGTAACATATCATGACGGCCAATACAACGAAGCATAGAAAAAGAAAATCAGGTAAATCATGATGGTGAGAAAAACTATACGGAAGAGAAACGGTGTGATATGATTCGATATATGCAGATCATGTAGAGAAGGTGTGGGAGAAAAGATGGAGCAGAAAAAGACCGTCAGTATGGCGGCATTGCCGCAGATACGGGCGTTGGGACGCACCACGGGAACGGACGTGGTGAATCTATTCTGGACAGGCAGCGGAATAAAGCCCATCAAATTACCGCGAAAGAGATCGAAACATATCTGCAAGAACTGTTATAGAAGAAATTTATAATTTCTTAAGAAAAATGTGACGTAAAATGTGACAACTCCGCGTTATATTAAAACCCATAGAAAGTAATTCATTTGGAGGGGCTGGCAATATGACGCAGGAAAATCGTTCAAGTAGACAGGCAGAGATCCATATAACGCAGATGCGGAGAAATCCGTATCTGGTGGATTATCAAACCGGGAAAAATACGAGCAGACATACAGGAAGGCACACAGAACGGTCACAACACAGCACACCTGCAATGTCTCAGGAGGGCACAAGGACAAGAACATATCCTCAGCACAGTGTAGCGCCTCGGCAGGAAAATAGAACCCACCAGCAGAAGCAACGAACTGCGGATGCGGTATATGGGGAAAATGTATACAAAGACAATACCTACAACACCCGTGCAAGGCACCGACTGGCGAGGGCGGAGAGACAGCGTCGCCGCAGACGGGCAAGAATTCGCAGATATATCCGGATGACTCTGCTTAGTGCAGGAATATTGTTAGGAATCATCGCGTTGACAAAGCTTCTGAGGGTGCCTGCCAGTACCGCGGAAGCCAGTACACCCTTGGAAGCAATAGACACGGTACAGCAGGTGGACAAAGGGATTGAGAATACCACAGGGACCGGGATCCAGGGACTGTCAGAGGAGACTTACGCAGCGCATCCTGACTGGACGGAGGATTTCCTTACGGTCAATGAATATTCCAGACCGGGAGATCCTTTGACGGAGGTGAATAATATTTTCGTGCATTATACTGCCAACCCCGGCACCAGTGCGGCACAGAACCGCAGCTATTTCGAACAGCTTAAGGACAATCATGAGCGCAGTGCCAGTGCGCATTTCATCATCGGGTATAACGGGGAGATCATTCAGTGTGTTCCTCTGGATGAGATCGCTTACGCGGTGCAGACACGTAACGAGGATTCCATCTCTATCGAATGTTGCTATAAGGCGGACAACGGACAGTTCACTCAGGAAACCTACGATTCCCTGATCAGGCTGTTGAGATGGCTGATCGATGCCTATGATCTGCAGCCCGACGATATCCTCCGCCACTATGACTGCGGCGGCAAAAAATGCCCCATCTATTACACGGAGCATGAGGATGCCTGGGACCGGTTAAAAGAGGATGTCAAAAATCTATAAAGAATTACGTGATCACATGATACAAAGAGAGGAACTTTTCCCGAAAGGAAAGGTTCCTCTTAGTTTATCTTGTTTTAAGAATGCAAGTTTGTTAGAATAGACGCATACGGAATACGATTTCCTTGTCAAGGGAAAAAGTGTTGCAGACAAGGCCCTAAGGGCAGAAATGAGGAGTATCATGAATATTTTATCACCTTCAATTCTTTCGGCGGATTTCTGGAAGCTGGGAGAGGATATCAAAGCTGTGGAAGGAGCCGGCGTGCCCTGGCTGCATGTGGATGTGATGGACGGGCTGTTCGTGCCGTCAATCTCTTACGGAATGCCTGTCTTGAAGGCAGTGAGACCCCACACAGACATGTTCCTGGATGTGCATCTGATGATCGAGAAGCCGGAGCGTTATGTGGAAGAGTTCGCTGCCTGCGGCGCGGATCTGGTGAATTTCCATCTGGAAGCCACAGAGGATGTGAAGGGTTGCATTGATAAAATACGTGCCACCGGCAAAAAGGTCGGCATCACCATCAAACCCGCCACCCCGGCAGAGGCAGTGGAGCCTTATCTGGAACTGGTGGATATGGTACTGGTCATGACCGTGGAGCCCGGTTTCGGCGGACAGAAGCTGATCCCGGAATGCCTGGATAAGGTAGCGGTGATCCGGAAAATGATCACGGACAGAGGACTGGCTACCGATCTGGAAGTAGATGGCGGCATTCATCTTGACAACGTAGCGCTGGCACTTGATGCGGGAGCTAATGTTATCGTGGCAGGTTCTGCTGTATTCAAGGATAACATCGCGGCCAATGCGAAGGCGTTCTTAAATAAATTGCAATAATATCGAGAAAACGACTGCCGGCAGACAGTGACGTAAGGACAGACAGTCGTCTGTGAATGGAGAAGGGAGCAATATGGAGTTACAGATATTACACGCAATACAGGGAATTCATCAGGTATGGCTGACGGAGATCTTACGTTTTTTTACCACGATCGGTGAATGTGGACTGGTCTGGATCGTCATTGCAATCGTCCTGACATGTATACCGAAGACCAGAAAGTGTGGTCTGACTATGATGATCGCAATGGCTATTACCTATCTGGTGGGGAATCTGTTTCTGAAAAATGTGATCGCCAGACCCAGACCCTGCGCAGTCGACAACAGTGTCATATTGAAGATCCCGTTTCCTTCCGAATATTCTTTTCCTTCGGGACACAGCTCCAATGGATTCGCCGGTGCAGTGACGATCTTCTGCTATTATCGCAGAGCGGGACTCTTAAGTCTGCTCATGGCGGTGCTTATTGCATTTTCCAGACTTTATTTTTTCGTTCATTACCCGACGGATATCCTGGGTGGAATCCTGCTGGGAACGCTGGATGCGCTGTTGGCAGTCTGGCTGGTGAAACACCTGGAGGATCGGGCAGATGCGCAGTTTGCACCGAACGCAGATAAAACCGCACACGTGCAGGAAAAATAAAATAACGGGATAGAAACCGGGATCAGACAGAAAGGGCAAAAACGGTGATGAACAGCAGAACGTTATGGAATGATAATTGGTATTTTGCCAAAACGGAATTAGGTGTGAACTGGGAAGACAGGGAGATCTGGGAAGCCAAAATGCAGCGGGTGGATCTGCCCCATGACTGGTTGATCTATGATACGAAGAATCTTTATGGAGACAGCATCGGCTGGTATCGGAAGAACTTTGCCTATGCCCCGGATAAAACAGGAAATAATGACCGTGTCATCCTCCGCTTTGAAGGTGTCTACATGGATTCTTCTATTTATGTAAACGGTGAGCACCTTGGTGACTGGAAATACGGCTATTCTACCTTTGACTGGGATGTTACGGATGCTTTACATGAGGGAGACAATGAAATCGTTCTGCGCGTCGTATTTCAAGCGCCTAACAGCAGATGGTACAGCGGTGCCGGAATCTACCGGAATGTGTGGATGATCCGGCTGCCGGAGACCCATATTCCTCTGGACGGCATCTACACATCTTCTGTCGAGACGAAACAGGGTTATGACCTGACCATTGACACGGAACTGGAATGGGGAACAGATAGTGGAAATTATGAACTGGAATACAGTCTGCGGGATGCTGATAACAGCAAAAGCCCCATAGAAACAGAAAACCAGGAGCTTTTCCGGGGAAAACAGTCTCTCATCTGTGGACAGAACAAGATATCCGTGACGATCCCTGTGGATAATCCCAGAAAATGGGACATTACGGATCCTTACTTGTATGATCTGCAGGTATGCCTGTGGAGAGTGCAGGAGACCAGCAGCCGGGAACTGTGTCAGGAAGAACATCTGCGTATCGGTTTCCGCACCATACAGTTTGATCCCAACCGTGGTTTTTTATTAAATGGAAGGAAGATCCGCCTGAACGGTGCCTGCGACCATCATGACCTCGGAGCACTGGGCGCGGCTTTCCACAAAGAAGCCATGCGCCGCAAATTCAACCTCATGCGTTCCATGGGCGTCAATGCCCTGCGGACTTCTCACAACATGCCGGCGGTGGAAGTGATGGAGCTGGCGGACGAGATGGGATTTTTGGTATTGTCCGAAGCCTTTGACATGTGGGAGATGGCGAAGAATCCATATGATTACGCCAGATTTTTCAAGGACTGGATGGAGAAGGATGTCCGCAGCTGGATCCGCCGGGACCGCAATCACCCCTCTGTTATCATGTGGAGCATCGGCAATGAGATCCCGGACACCCATGCGGATGCCCACGGACAGGAGATCACCGGAAGCCTCATTGCCGCGGTCAGAAAGTGGGACTACCGAAATGTGGCGCCTGTGACCATCGGCTCGAACTATATGCCATGGGAAAACGCACAGAAATGTGCAGATATCGTGAAGCTGGCGGGATATAATTACGCGGAAAAATATTATGAAGAGCACCATAAAAAGTATCCGGACTGGATCATTTACGGAAGTGAGACTTCTTCTGTCGTACAGAGCCGCGGCATCTATCATTTCCCGCTGGATCGGGCGACACTGATCGAAGCAGACGAACAGTGCTCCGCTCTGGGCAACAGTACTACCAGCTGGGCAGCCAAAAATACGGAATACTGTATCATTATGGACAGAGATACCCCCTATTCCTGTGGACAGTTCATCTGGACAGCTATTGATTACATCGGTGAGCCGACGCCTTATCAGACGAAAAACAGCTATTTCGGGCAGATGGATACAGCGGGATTTCCGAAGGATTCCTATTATCTCTTCCGCGCAGAGTGGACAGACGTGAAAAAAGATCCCATGATTCGTGTCTATCCTTACTGGGATTTCAATCCGGGGCAGCAGGTGGATGTGCGGATTACCAGCAATGCTCCGGAGGTGGAACTGTTCGTAAACGGTGTATCACAGGGAAGACAGCAGATCGATCATGAAAAGGGAACGGTGTTGCAGCCTTCCTGGAAAGTACCTTATGTGCCCGGCAGCATCTGTGCTGTGGCTTACGATGAGACCGGCAGAGAGATCGCAAGGCAGGAGAGACATTCCTTTGGCAACACCGATCATTATGTATTAAAGGCAAATAAAACCACTCTGTCTGCCGACGGTGAAGATATGATCTTCCTGGAGATTACGGCAGAAGATAAGGACGGACATCCCGTGGAAAATGCTTCTGACTATGTGAGAGTGACCGTGGAAGGTGCCGGAAGGCTGATAGGACTGGATAACGGTGACAGTACTGACTACGATGCCTATAAGGGAACTGTCCGCAAGCTGTTCCAGGGAAAGCTTCTGGCGATGATCGCTGCGAAAACAATCCCCGGAGAGATTCGCGTGACCGTGGAGGACGCATGGACAGCCACGGCAGTAGTCAAGACTCCGGACAATGCAGCTGCCGGGCGCCGCACGGCGACAATGACGCTGCATGCTATCGAAGCACCGATTCGTCCCGGTATCTGTGCAACGGAAGAAAACAGAGAATATCCGCCTGCCTTCGTGGAACCCGGATTCGTGCCGGTACGCAAGCTGGAACTGAGTGCAGCCGCAACGACGCTGACACCGGAAAACCCTTCTGTACTGCTGCATACCCGTATTTATCCTATGGAAGCCACTGACCGTAAGCTTCTGTGGAGCGTTACGGATGCCACAGGTATTCCCAGCCCGATCGCAAGGCTGGAAGAGCTTCCGCACGGCGAAGGCATCCGTATCACAGGCATCAGTGACGGAAGCTTCCAGGTGAGATGTATGTCCTGCAACGGTACCCCTTCTGTGAAAATGATCTCACAGCTGGAGTTTCAGGTGGAGGGAATGGGACAGACGTTTCGGTCACCTTATGAACCGGTTACTGCTATTTCCTACGACACAAGCTTTGGCGGGGACGTGAGCCGCGGTGTGGAGAACAGTGCAGGAACGGATAAAGCACAGCCTACGGGCCTGGTTTATAGATCCGTAGATTTCGGCGAATTCGGAAGTGATGAGATCACGCTATCTATCTTTGCGAATGATAATGATCCTCACAGAATTGAAATCTGGGAGGGAGAACCCGGGGAGAATGCATCCGGATTCGGAGAGACGGGAGAACTTGTCGGAGAAGTTACCTATCAGAAGCCCAGCATCTGGGAGGTCTTCCAACCGGAGACATTTACACTGTCCCGGAGACTGAAAGGCGTGGTAAATCTGACAATTGTGTCGGAAGATAAATTTTTCCTGAAGGAGTTTCATTTTACCAAACAGGAGAAAGCTTATGCGAGACTGTCTGCCCTCACAGACGGCGTTACTTATGGAGACAGCTTTGTAAGAACCGCGGATGCCATTGAACAGATCGGCAACAATGTCTCCCTGGAGTTCAGTGATATGGATTTTGGAACGGAAGGAACTGACAGCATCGTCATATGCGGCAGGACACCTCTGCAGCACAATACGATACAGTTACGATTCAGTAATGGGGAGACGCAGGTACTACCCTTCCCGCACAGTGGGGCATATCGTGAAATGCGATTCCCGATACAGAAAGTGACGGGAGAACAGAAGGTGACATTTGTATTCCTGCCGGGATGTAATTTTGATTTCAAATGGTTCCGGTTTGAAAAAAGTGGATCGGAGGAGTAAGAGAAAATGATGAGCAGATGGAACAGAAAATTATGGGCATTGATACTTGCAGCAGGGATGACGGTATCTCTGGCTGCCTGCGGAGGAAGCAACCAGGCAGCAGGCGGCGCATCCGCGGGTACACAGGATGGGACTGCCACCCAACAGAACCAGAGCACAGGCAGCAACACCGACAGTACTGCAGCGTTAGCGCAGGATGCCCGGGCGTTACAGATCATAGACGACAACTACCGCACCTACTATGAGCTTTTTGTATATTCCTTCTATGACAGTGACGGTGACGGCATCGGCGATCTGCAGGGAGTCCTGGACAAACTGGACTACCTGAATGATGGCGACGATACGACGGATACGGACTTAGGGATCAACGGCATCTGGCTCATGCCGGTAATGCCCTCCACGACCTATCATAAATACGACACTACGGATTATGAGAATATCGATCCGCAGTACGGTACTCTGGATGATTTTGAGAAGCTGCTGACGGCCTGCCATGACCGTGGGATCCGCGTGATCCTGGATCTGGCGATGAACCATTCTTCCAGCAGGCATCCATGGTTTTTACAGGCGACGGAGTATCTGAAAAATTTGCCGGAGGGAGCACAGCCTGACCCCTCAGAATGTCCTTATGTAGATTATTACCATTTTTCAAGGGAAGCCCAGGGCGGATATGCGCAGGTAAATGGGACAGACTGGTATTATGAAGCAAGATTCTGGGACGGCATGCCGGATCTGGATCTGCAGAACGAAGCGGTGCGCCGGGAATTTGAGCAGGTGGCGGACTTCTGGCTGGATATGGGCGTGGATGGTTTCCGCCTGGATGCGGTGAAGGAATACGTCACCGGCTCTGTGGAAGACAATGTCGAGATTTTAAGCTGGTTTGCCGATTATGTCCATGGCAAGGACCCGGAGAATTATCTGGTGTGTGAATGTTGGACAGATCAGAATACCTATGCGCAATATTATGCGAGCGGCGTGGACAGCATGTTTGATTTTACCTTCGCTGACAAGTCCGGAATCATCGCAAATGTGGTAAACGGCAAGTCATCCGCGGCATCCTATGCAAAGAATCTGGAAGCGGAGCAGGCTATGTATGCGCAATACAATCCGGATTACATCAATGCCCCTTTTTACACGAATCATGATATGGGGCGGAGCACAGGCTACTATGCCGGGGAAAACAGTGAGGCACAGACGAAGCTTGGCAATGCCCTGAATCTGTTGTCCGGCGGAAACGCCTTCCTTTACTATGGGGAGGAACTGGGAATGAAGGGCTCCGGCAAGGATGAGAATAAGCGGGCTCCCATGTACTGGAGCAAGGATGACAAAGCGGAAGGCATGTGCAAGGGACCTGCGGATATGGAAGATTTTCAGATGAAATTCGACAGTCTGGAAGAGCAGCAGGAGGATCCGGATTCCATTTACAATTATGTAAAGCAGGCGATCCGTATCCGGAACCAGAATCCCGCTATTGCCAGAGGCAACACCACTTATCTGGAGCAGTATTCCGGCGAGCAATGCTTTGCACTGACAAGAAGCTATGAAGACAATACTTTATTACTGTTGGGAAATACCTCTGCGGAGTCTGCAAGTGTGGATCTGACCGGACTTACCGTTGGAGATACCGCAGCAGAGGATATGGTACTGCTTGGAGAACTTTATACCGGAGAGGAGAGCGCCAAACGCGAAGGAACTGCGGTCACACTTCCGGCATATTCCATTTTGATACTGGGGGAAAAAGAATAACTGCAATGAGCAGTAATGAGACAAAACTGCATTGACAGTCCGGATTTCCTGTGCTACTGTAAGAATACGCAAATGCAACGAGGAAGAGAGTATTTATCATAGAAGTTTTACAGAGAACATTCCGTATGGCTGAGAGGAATGGAACGGACAGATAGAGAAGATGGCTTCTGAGCGGCGCACCGAACGGATACCGGAACAGAACAGGAACGGTAGAAGCAAGGCTGCGACAGGATCCGCCTGTTACAGCGGATAGGGTTACGGACCCGAAGAGGTCTGTGCTGTGAGGTACAGACGAAGAGAAGTGGTAACACGAGATTATGCTCGTCTTCTTGAAGAACTTTATGTTCTTTCGGGAGACGGGCTTTTATTTTTAAGAAAAGGAGAATCAGATTTATGGAAAGCAAAGGAAAATATTATCTTACAACTGCCATTGCCTATACGTCCGCCAAGCCTCATATCGGCAATAATTACGAGATCGTACTGGCTGACAGCATTGCACGTTTCAAGAGAAAAGAAGGTTATGATGTTTTCTTCCAGACCGGTACCGATGAGCACGGTCAGAAGATCGAACTGAAGGCAGAGGCAGCCGGTATCACACCCAAGGAGCATGTGGACAAGATTGCCGGTGTCATCCGCGGACTGTGCGATCTGTTAAATATTTCTTATGATAAGTTCATACGTACTACCGATGAGGATCATGAGAAGCAGGTACAGAAGATCTTCAAGCGTCTCTATGACCAGGGTGATATTTACAAGGGGGCCTATGAGGGAATGTATTGTACTCCCTGTGAGTCTTTCTGGACGGAGTCCCAGCTGGTAGATGGCAAGTGCCCGGACTGCGGCGGTGTGGTAAAGCCTGCCAAAGAGGAGGCTTACTTCTTCCGTATGAGCAAGTATGCGGACAGACTGATCAAGCACATTAATGAGCATCCCGAGTTCATTCAGCCCGTATCCCGCAAGAACGAGATGATGAACAACTTCCTGCTTCCCGGCTTACAGGACCTGTGCGTATCCCGTACTTCCTTCACATGGGGTATTCCGGTGACTTTTGATCCCAGGCATGTCATCTATGTATGGCTGGATGCACTGACCAACTACATCACAGGTATCGGCTACGATGCAGACGGCAACAGCACCGAGCAGTACAAGAAGCTGTGGCCCGCAGACCTGCACCTGATCGGTAAGGATATCATCCGGTTCCATACCATCTACTGGCCTATTTTCCTGATGGCACTGGGCGAGCCCCTGCCGAAGCAGGTATTCGGACATCCCTGGCTCCTCATGGGCGGCGGCAAGATGAGCAAATCCAAAGGAAATGTGGTCTATGCGGATGATCTGGTAGATTATTTCGGCGTGGATGCGGTGCGTTACTATGTACTGCATGAAATGCCCTTTGAAAACGACGGTAACCTGACCTGGGAGCTGGTGGCAGAGCGTACCAATTCCGACCTGGCCAACACCCTGGGCAACCTGGTGAACCGTACCATTTCCATGAGCAACAAATACTTTGGCGGTGTGGTAGAGAATAAAAACGTTCAGCTGACCGAGAACGACGCGGCAGTGGATGCGGATCTGAAGCAGACCGTGACCGGTACCTATGCAAAAGTTGTGGCAAAGATGGAAGAACTGCGTGTGGCAGATGCCCTGACCGAGATCTTCGGTATCTTCAAGCGCTGCAACAAATATATCGACGAGACAGAGCCCTGGGTACTGGCGAAGGACGAAGCCAAGGCAGACCGCCTGGCAACCGTACTGTATAATCTGGTGGAAGGTATCATCATCGGAGCTTCCCTGTTAGAGCCCTACATGCCCGAGACAGCAGAGAAAATTGCAAAACAGCTGAACACCTCCCTGCGGGACTTTGACCAGCTGGAGCAGTTCGGTCTGTATGAGAGCGGCAGCAAAGTAACCGACCAGCCCGAAATCCTCTTCGCACGTCTGGATATGAAGGAGGTAGCGAAAAAAGAGGCAGAGCTGGAAGAAGCCATGATCAAGGCAGCAGCGGAGCATGAAGCACAAGAAGCAAATGCAGAAGCCGAAAAAGCAGAGCAGGAAGCCATTGATATCGAGCCCAAGGCAGAGATCGAATATGACGATTTCGCGAAAATGCAGTTCCAGGTAGGTGAGATCATCTCCTGTGAGGCAGTGCCTAAGTCCAAGAAGCTTCTGTGCAGCCAGGTGAAGATCGGCAGTCAGGTACGTCAGATCGTCTCCGGCATTAAGGCTCATTACAGCCCCGAGGAAATGGTAGGCAAAAAGGTTATGGTACTGGTGAACCTGAAGCCCGCGAAACTGGCAGGAGTATTGTCCGAGGGCATGATTCTGTGCGCAGAAGACGCCGAAGGCAACCTCGCTCTGGTAACACCTGAGAAAAATATGCCGGCAGGAGCAGAGATCTGCTAAAACAGTTTAACCATGAACAACGGGGATGTAGGGGATGTAATGGTTACTATTTTACAAAAAAAGTAATATAGGACTTAAAATTTTATATAAAATGATATATAATGAATAGGACGCGGAAGCATATGGCTGTAAATTGACATTTGTTTTATGCGTCCTATGATTTTCTGCAATCAAGGAGGTCTTATGATCAAAGAAGAATTCTACTTTGACTCCCGGGACGGTGAGAACCGTATCCATGCAGTGCGATATACACCCGATGACGGTAACGTAAGAGGCATCGTGCAAATCGTGCACGGAATGGCAGAATACGTGGAACGCTATGAGAATCTGGCAGAATTTCTGACGAAGAGAGGAATCCTTGTCACCGGTGAAGATCATCTGGGACATGGAAAATCTGTTTCAGAGGGTGGAACTTTCGGTTACTTCTGCGAGCAGGATCCTGCGACAGTGGTGGTCCGGGATGTGCATCGTCTGAAGAAGATTACGGAAGAACAATATCCGCAGGTGCCTTATATTATTCTGGGACACAGCATGGGATCTTTTATTGTGAGGAACTATCTGTGCCGTTACGGCAGCGGAATCAACGGTGCAGTCATCGTAGGTACGGGAATGCAGCCGGCGGGGCTGATTTTTGCCTCAAAAGCCATGGCGGGAATACAGAAGCTGTTCTGCGGTTCGAAGCATGTCAGCCATTTTATTGATAAGGCTGCCTTCGGAGGCTATAACAAACGAATTGATTCTCCCAGAACTTCCAGCGACTGGCTCAGCCGGAATACGGATAATGTGGACCGCTATATTGCAGACGAACTGTGCGGATTTACCTTTACCGTGAACGGTTTTCAGACTCTGTTTGAATTGATCCGCAGATTGCAGAAGCAGGAGAATCTGGAAAAGGTTCCCCAGAACCTGCCGATTCTTATGGTATCCGGAGCGGAAGACCCCGTGGGAGATTACGGTAAGGGTGTTCATAAGGCATGTAACTCTCTGAAGAGAGCCGGAGTGAAGAACATTACCGTGAAGCTGTACGAAAATGACAGACATGAACTCCTGAATGAAGACGATGCAGAGACAGCGATGGAGGACATCTGGCAGTGGATCTGCAAGGAAATCCCGGGGATCGCCTGAGAACAGAGGAGTCCCTGATCCTGAATCGGAGAGACGGTGCAGTATGGCAGATATGGCGAATAGCTACGAGATCAGATGGGCAGAGGACAAAGACTGGATCCCTGCCATGCATATGATCTGGAAGACTTTTTTGAAATATGAGGCGGTGGATTATACAGAGGAGGGAATCCGTAATTTTCATGAATTCATTACGGATGAACACCTCTATAAGTCGTTCCGGCAGGGGAGATATCAGATGATGGTGGCTTTGGATGGCGCCAGGATCATCGGAGCGGCTTCTGTGCGGAACTACAATCATTTGTCGCTTCTTTTCGTGGACGAAGAATATCATCACAGAGGTGTTGGACGGAGTCTGATGGGAAGAATGTGCGAATATCTGAAAAAAGAGGCGGGGGAACGGTATATGTCGCTGAAGGCAGCTCCGTATGCCGTGGATTTCTATCGAAAGCTTGGATTTCATGCAGTACATGCAGAGGAAGCTTTTTCGGGGATCCGCGTAACACCGATGGAGAAATTTTTATAAAACACAGAAAAGGATATGACGTAAATGAAGATTTTTGACCTGGACAGTCCGTTAATGAATGTACTCAATAAAATGGCAGACCTGATGTGGCTGAACATTCTGACTCTGATCTGCTGTATTCCCATTGTCACGGCGGGAGCTGCATTCACTTCCATGCACTATGTGGCACTGAAGATCGTGCGCAATGAGGAAAGCTATATTACCAGAAGCTTTTTCAAATCATTTAAGACTAATTTCCGTCAGGCAACGCTGATCTGGCTGCTGATCCTGCTGATAGCAGCAGTGCTGGGTGGAGATTATTACATTATCACCAAATCCGGAATACAGTTCAGCAGCGTGCTGGTGATTCTGATCATGGCAGCGGCAGTACTTGTGATCTGCACGACACTGTATGTGTTTCCGGTACTTGCTAAATTCGACAATACGATCATGGGAACCATCAGGAATGCTTTTATTATGAGCATTCTGCAGCTGCCCAAGACAGTTGTTATGTTTGTGATGGCGTTTTTTCCGCTGATCATATACCTGGTATCTTTACGACTGATACCGATCATTTTCCTGTTTGGCTTTTCCCTGCCGGCATATGCCTCCGCAATGCTGTATAATAAGTTTTTCCAGAAACTGGAAGACCAGCTTGTGTCAGAACAGGAGCCGGCACCGGAAGTATCACTGGAAGAGGATGAAAGAGTATTTCATGATGAGATCGATGAAAGCATTAAGATAGAGGATAAGTAGCAAGGTCGCTTACCGGGCCGGGGTCTGATGGCGGAGACTCTAAAGACAGCAGATAAGAGGTGTTCAGAGTATGCAGAAGAAAAAAATATGGGAAAATTTCCTCCAATGGGTTCTGCCATGTGTATTGTTAGTCATTGCACTGGTCTTGAGCATATATGACTTTAATAATCAGATGGACACAGCAATACAGACAGTGGTGGACGATCAGGCGGAACAAATCGGACTTTATTATGCTGCCGGGGTAGAGGATAAGCTGAAAGCTTTGGAAAATATCACGGATGCGGTTGCATCGATCATGGCGAGCCGCCCGGACAGAAGTGATGCGTTTCTGAATGAGAAGCTGGATACACTGATGAAGGCCAGTGATGCATACATGGTTGTATACTGCGCAACCAACGGTACGGGCTTTCTGAATGACAGACGGCAGATCGATATGACAGAGCTGAATTATTATGACAGTATCCTTGGCGAAACACCACATTATCTATTTACCAAAACGGATGGGATCAACGGACAGTCAGCCTTCATCTATGTATGCCCTATTACCAATTCCGGAAAGGTAAACGGATACCTGCTCAGTTATATGGAGCCGGCAGAGATGTCAGATTTCTTTGAGAATTCCGTATACGGAGATAAGGCATTTTTCTCTCTGGTCAATCGTAACGGTAGTATTATGGCAAGCTATGGTGCCACAGATCAGACCACTATTCTTAAAAACGATTTCTGGAATTCCTTAAAGGGGATAGCGGAGAGCCTTGGAAGCTGGACACTGTTTGACAGACAACGGCAGAAGGGTGACAATGGAATACTGCATGTCAATGAGAACGGTGTAGGTAAGATCCTCTGTCATTTCCCCATTGCGGACACAGACTGGAATCTGGTGGTAGGCATTGATGAATCCTATCTGTCCGGTATTCGGCAGTCCTTCCGCGAACCTATCGTGGATCTGATCGTCAAGATCAGCATATCGATCGCAGTAGCCCTTATTGTGATCACGGTGATCAATGTACTGGTACGCATTAAGGCCTCGGAACACAGCAAAGTACTGGAGGACAAGGCGGATACCGATCTGCTGACCGATCTGAACAACAAGATGGCCACAGAGCGTAAGATCCGTGAATATATGGAGCAATATCCGGACAAGCAGGGGGTATTGTTCGTCCTGGATGTAGATAATTTCAAGAAGATCAACGACACCATGGGACATGCCTTCGGAGATGAAGTGCTCCGGAATCTGGCAGTGCGCCTGCAGTCCATGTTCCGCGCAACGGATATTGTGGGCCGTACCGGTGGTGATGAGTTCATGGTATTTCTCAAGGACATCCGTGATATTTCCATGATCGAGCGGGAAGGGAAGAAGATCGAGCAGTTTTTCCACCAGTTTGAAGTCGGAGAATATGTGAAGTATTCCGTCACGGCCAGCGTGGGAGCAGCAGTGTTCCCCAGAGACGGCAGAACTTTTGAGGATCTGTACAAATCCGCGGACAATGCGCTATATGTGTCAAAAAGACATGGCAAGAATCAGCTTACGTTCTACAAAAAGCCGGAAAAAGAGACAAAATAGAGATCCCCTTGTGGAAAGTGTCCAAGAAATAGAAACAGATTTGTTCAATCTGACAAGCATTTTCAAAAAAAGAAAAGTTTATAAGCAATTCATACAATATGATTCAAAATCTTTGTGAAATAGTGGTATGGCACATTTTCGTGAATTTCGATATACTGATTTCAGATTCAAACGAGACATATCGTTTCACAATGAGAGAAAGTAACATTGTAAATATGAAAGGAGTATTTTCAAATGGCAAGTTTATCTTTAAAGAATGTCTGCAAAGTATATCCTAACGGTTTTGAAGCTGTTAAGGATTTCAACCTTGAGATCGCAGATCAGGAGTTCATCATTTTCGTAGGTCCTTCCGGATGTGGTAAGTCCACCACTCTTCGTATGATCGCAGGTCTGGAGGATATCTCCTCCGGTGAACTGAAGATCGGTGACAGAGTAGTTAACGATGTAGAGCCTAAGGATAGAGATATCGCAATGGTATTCCAGAACTATGCTCTGTATCCTCATATGTCCGTATATGACAACATGGCATTTGGTCTGAAACTGAGAAAAGTTCCCAAGGATCAGATCGATAAGATGGTTAAGGAAGCAGCTAAGATCCTGGATCTGACTCCGCTGCTTGATCGTAAGCCCAAGGCTCTGTCCGGTGGTCAGAGACAGCGTGTTGCTATGGGACGTGCAATCGTTCGTAACCCGAAGGTATTCCTGATGGATGAGCCTCTGTCCAACCTGGATGCTAAGCTGCGTGTACAGATGCGTATCGAGATCGCTAAGCTGCATCAGAGACTGGGCACCACCATCATCTACGTTACACATGACCAGACCGAGGCTATGACCCTTGGTACCAGAATCGTTGTTATGAAGGACGGCGTTATCCAGCAGGTAGATACTCCTCAGAACCTGTATGAGAAGCCTTGCAACCTGTTCGTAGCAGGATTCATGGGATCTCCGCAGATGAACTTCTTAGATGCTACTGTTAAGGTAGAAGGCGACGTAGCTAACCTGGTAATCGCAGGTCACAGCATTCCTCTTCCTCCCGCTAAGTCCAAGAAGCTGATCGATGGCGGTTATGATGGAAAGGTTGTTACTTTCGGTATCCGTCCTGAGGATGTATATGATTCCGAGATGTACATCGAGACCTCTCCTCAGAGCGTATTTACCTCTACCATCAAGGTTTACGAGTTACTTGGTGCAGAAGTATATCTGTACTTTGATCTTGACGAGTTCCCTATGACCGCAAGAGTAGATTCTCGTACCACTGCAAGACCTGGCGATACCGTTAAGTTTGCTCTGGATGTTGAGAAGATCCACGTATTCGACAAAGAGACCGAGCAGGTTATTACCAACTAGTCTTAATCTATATTGTATAGAATTACCCCATCTGTTGATAGCAGATGGGGTTTTTTGTGCTCTTTTTTCAGGTGTGTAGTTATCTAATCGTAAATATAGACAATAAATCGAAAAGTTGTGATATTGAGACTGTGCAATCTGCATGATACCATAGATTTAGAAACAGAGATTACCACCTACAAAGAAGGGAGCAGAGACTATGAATTATGAAAAAGAAATAGAAGTATTGGGAAAATATGATGTGGTAGTAGCAGGAGCCGGACCGGCAGGTATCTGTGCTGCAGTAGCAGCAGCCAGACAGGGAAAAAAGGTTGCATTGATTGAGAGATATGGTACGATCGGCGGAAACCTTACTATCGGCTGTGTAGGACCGATCCTTGGTAAGGTCGCAAAAGGAACCATGTATGATGAAATCCGTGATCTTCTGGGAGTACAGGATCGTGAGCATGGAGGAAACAAGGTGCAGGATATGGAAGACACTAAGAGTGTTTTACTGGACTTTGTAATGAAAGAAAAAATCGACGTGTATATGCAGACTCCCGTTGTTGATGTATTACATGATGATAATAAAATTAAGGGAATCGTAACTTCCTGGAAAACAGGACTCGGTATTATTCAGGGAGAAGAATATATTGATGCAACCGGAGATGGAGACATTGCATATTTTTCCGGAGTGCCTTATGAGATGGGTCGCCCGGGAGATAAGAGATTACAGCCGGTGACTGTAATGTATATCATTCAGAACGTGGATGAATCCAAAGCAATTACCTGTGTGGGAGAAGAGGATGAAGTAAAAATCGGTGGAGAGCGCTTCCTGGAGTTCACCGCCAGATGTTGCAAAGAAGGTATTTTACCGGAAAATTGTTATTGTGTGAGACTTTATCGAACCACCTATGAAGGAGAGAGACTGGTCAATACAACGCAGGTAAATTACGTGGATCCGCTGGATCGGAAACAAATTCTGGAGGCCGATCAGGAATTAAGACATCAGATGAATATTATTACTGATTTCCTTCGCAAGTATGTTCCTGGATATGAGCATTGTACAATAAAAACCGGAGCTTCTACTCTGGGAATTCGTGAGAGCAGACGTTTTTCCGGAAAATATGTAATGAATATTTCCGATCTGAGAGAAGCGAGAAGGTTTCCGGATGTTGTAGTTCATAAGGCACAGTTCGTGGTAGATATCCATAATCCGGTAGGCGGCGGTCAGGCAAACGGAATTGCAGAGTATGTGGATGCTTATGATATCCCCTGGAGAAGTCTGGTACCTCAGAAAATGGAAAATCTGATTCTGGCAGGAAGATGTATCTCGGGAACGCACGAAGCCATGGCATCTTACAGAGTTATGGCGATTGCCATGGCAATCGGTGAAGCAGCGGGAATCGGTGCAGCACTTGCTATAGACCATGATGTTACTCCTGAAAATCTGGATGTGAAATATATTCAGAAAGCATTGATGGACAAAGGAGCAGTACTCTTTGATGAAAAATAAAAAAGGAGGGACGGAAATGAAAGCTTCCAGAGCTGATATTTCAAAAAGCTGCAGAAAGAAATGGATGTACATTCGACAGCATCCGGGGATGTATGTCATGCTGTTGCCGGGATTGTTCTTCCTGTTTATTTATAAGCTGTTCCCACTTTACGGTATTCAGATTGCTTTCCGGGATTACAATGTATTCTTGGGCAACAACCCTATTGATGCCATTGCAAAAAGCCCGTGGGTAGGATTGAAGTATTTCGAACAGTTATTTTCCAGTGCGCAATTCCTTAAAGTTCTGGGAAATACACTGACAATCAGTGTTCTGAAAATTATTTTTCTCTTCCCGCTGCCGATTATATGTGCCATTTTACTGAATGAGATTCATCATAAGCTCTATCATAAGCTGGTGCAGACGGTGATTTATGTTCCTTACTTTTTATCCTGGGTAATCATTTATGGTGTATTTTACTCTATTGTAAGTTCCTATGGAGTATTGAATTCCATGTTGGGATTAGCTGGAAGCGATAAAATCAATCTCCTGTCGGATCCTGTAAAGTTTATCGAACTTCTGGTATTTACAGAAGGGTGGAAAGAGACAGGATACAATACGATTATTTATCTGGCATCCATCACCGCGATTGACGGAACCTTGTTTGAAGCGGCCAGAATGGATGGAGCCAACAGGTGGAAACAGATCTGGCATGTAACATTGCCCGGACTCTTACCGACAATTGTATTGATGCTGATCTTACGTGTGGGAAACATATTGAATGCAGGTTTTGAACAGATACTGGTATTCTATAATCCCTCTGTATACAGTACAGCGGATATTATTGACACCTATGTGTATCGAATGGGATTGGGGCAGATGGATTTTTCCCTGTCGTCAGCAATGAGCCTGTTCAATTCCGTAGTAGCATTTATACTGATTGTCGGAGCAAATGCGGTTAGCCGTAAACTAACAGAACGAAGCATCTGGTAACGGAGGGTATGTATGAAGATAGTACAGAAAAAAGAGCGCCGGGACCGAAGCCAAAAAGCAATTGAAATACTGGCAAATATATTAATGGGATTATTTTGTGTTCTGATTATTCTTCCATGTATGAATCTAATTAGCCAGGCAGTCAGCCCGGGCGGAGATGTCGTCGGAGGAAAGGTGTATTTCTGGCCGACCGGAATACAGTTTGAGGCAATACAATACATTCTCGGCAAAACCAATTTTTTCATGGCAATGAAGAATTCCCTGATTGTGACAGGGTTAGGAACCTTGATCAGTGTAATAGTGACGATTATGACATCTTATCCGCTATCTCGTCCGGAATTCTGTGGTCGAAAGTTTTTCACATTCCTATATGTATTCAGTATGATCTTTTTCGGAGGTATGATCCCCGCATATATGGTTGTGAAGACATTGGGACTGATTGACACATATGCGGCATTGATTTTACCCTTTGCCATTGTACAATTTAATATGTTTATGATGAAGAACTATATGGAAGGACTGCCAAACGAGGTAATTGAGTCGGCAAGTGTGGATGGGGCCGGCGACTTCCGGACACTGGTGGCTATTGTCTGTCCGATGGCAAAGCCTGTTATCGCCACAGTAACACTTCTGTATGCAGTGAATTACTGGAACAATTATTTCCATGCAATGTTATATACGACATCGACAAGCATGCAGACATTACAGGTATATTTGAAAAACCTGATTGCCAATATCCAGTCAACATTGGCAGAAATATCGGGAAGCACTGCAGCCAGTCCCAATCTGACTTCGGATGGACTGACGTCCGCAGCGGTACTGATGTCCGTTATTCCGATTGTGGTGCTTTATCCATTTTTGTCCAGATATCTGGTGTCCGGTATTACTTTGGGTTCGGTGAAGGGATAATGGGATCTGCAATTCAGATCCGGATGATATAATTTAAGAAAGAGAGGTATTATTTATGAAGAAACGAATGATGGGGTTATTGTTGAGTACGGTGATGATATCATCCCTGCTTACGGGCTGTGGGGGAGGTGCTTCAGATAATTCTGCAGGAAGCGGTTCCTCTCAGACAGGTGGAAGCCAGACAGCGGCTGTTTCCGAATTAAAAGGACCGGGCAATGTAGAATTATCCTTCCTGGGACAGAGCCTGGACTTTGATCCCAATGCCGATGTTATGGCAGGTGCCATTGAAGAGAAGACGGGATATAAGGTGAATTATTCTATGTTACCTTCGGACAGCCCGGATGAAAAACTGATTGCTGACGTTGCCGGCGGAGTAAAATATGATATACTGAAAGTGACACAGGATCAGTTTGAAAAATTATACTCCAAGGGAGCACTGATGCCTTTGAAGTCATTGTTGGAAACTTATGGTCAGGATATTCTGAACGGCCTGGAAGACAAGGAAATGTGGACACCGTTTTCCGATGAATCCGGTGAAATCTATGGAATTCCTTTTGTAAATGAGTATCCGAAGCAGGTAGAGTATATTACCTGTAGAAAGGATCTGATGCGAGAGGCCGGAATTATGGAAGTACCGGAGACACTGGACGAGTTCTATCAGGATCTGGTGACACTTAAGAATTATTACGGAGATAAATATATTATTTTCTCTGCTTCCGGCGGTTGGGATGAAGGCTGTAAAACAATTGCGGCTGCGTTTGGTATCTACAATGACTGGATGGTAGATGATGACGGTAATGTCATTTATATGACCGAGCATAAAAATTATCAGGCATACATGGATTTCATGAAAAAGTTATATTCCGAGGGTCTGTTGGATTCTGAATTTGCGGTAAATACCAGCAATAACGTGCAGGAAAAACTTGCCAGCAGTCAGGCAATTATGGGATCCTGTTCACATCCGGCACAGATTACAGTATCTACTAGTCTGGTAAATAATTACGGAGTAGCCAAAGAGGATATTGGATATATCTGCCCTCTGGAGGGAGAAAACGGTGAATGTAAGTATATGACCAGAGACGGTGTGAACTATGTTACCTGTATTCTGAAGACATGTGAAAATGCAGCAGATGCAATGAATTATATGAACCTGAAGGTACAGAATCAGGAGTATATCTGTATCGGTGAAGAGGGCGTACATTTTAACAAGGATGCCGAAGGCAATTATATTCCTATTATGCCGAAATTTACCGATGACAAGGGATTTGCATGGTGGTATATCAATGCGACCGATACGAAGACCTATGAAGTACAGTGGCAGGCAAGAGTACATAAGAGTGAATACCAGTGGGATGCTTTTGAAAATACAACCCTGTATCTGGTAGAGAACCGCCCGGAAATCTACGTGGTGAATCCGTTCCTGTATAAGCCGTCTAGCGGTGCTTATGTAGAGAAGAATCCCGCTCTGAAGAATGAACTTCAGAATTACATGCTTCAGGTAGCCTGCGGTAATGATAAGGGGCTGGATACCTTTATGCAGGACTGGAAGGCAGCAGGCGGCGACTCTGTGAAGGAAGATTTGCAGACCTGGTATGCGGAGTATAATGCAAAATAAATCCGGAATCTGACCGGAGGTGGGCTTTATGAAGGAAAAGACGGAAATGTTGCGCTATAGTGCAATCATAGTGGATGATGAGGCAATTGTCCGGGAAGGACTGGTAAAACATTTCGACTGGAAGAAGTACTCCATAGAAATCAAGGGATGTTTTGCGGACGGAACAGATGCATGGGAGTTTTTGAAAAATCAGGAAATCGATATTTTGATTACCGATGTAAAAATGGTGCGGATGGATGGCATTGAGCTGACCAGACGTGCTGTGGAGAAATATCCCAATATCAATGTGCTGTTCATCAGTGGCTATGGGGACATTGATTATCTGAAGAATGCCATAAAGCTCGGTGCTGTGGATTATATTCTGAAGTCTATTGATCTGGAAGAACTGGCGGAAGCCATGGAACGGACTACGGAGAGAATCCGCAAAAGAAAAAGATATGAGAAGATCATTCGGACTCCGAAGGGGAAAGAATCGGAGTCCGGAGATCAGGAACCGTCGGTGGAGCACAATGCGGCCATTTATAAGGTGAAGGAATTGATCGAGAGAAAATATAATGAACAGCTGTCTGTGGAATGCCTGGCAGATGCGGTGAATCTTTCGACAACCTATTTGTGCAGTCTGTTCAAAGCGCAGACCGGGATGACATTGAATGACTATATTACAAGGATCCGCATGGAAGCAGCAATGCTAATGTTATCCGATACGCAGAAACATACTTATGAGATCTGCTATGATGTGGGATATTTGTCACCAGCATATTTTTGCAGACTGTTCAAAACGTACACGGGAAAAACACCGAAGGACTGGCGCAATGAGAACCAGCGATTATAAACGTAAGGGAGTAATAGAATTGAAAATAAGGAAGAACAGAAATGTAAACCCCAGATGTATGATGTACTATTTTGTGGTGGCAGCGTTCCTGCTCTTCCTTTTTGTGTTCTGGTATCTGAGTGATTCTGTGCGGGCGCTTGAGGGAGATATGAATACACAGATGAAGTATACAACGCAGAGTACTGCGGATTATGTATATTATCGTCTCAACCGCGTGGCATTCAGTGCGGATGCACTGAAAACATCCGTCAGTCCCATTATGTACGAAACGAATGATCCGTATGAAGAATACCGGGAAATACGTAATGCGCTGATGACGACCTTGGATGATAAAGTGCTCTCCTATTGCAGAATTTATTTCACACAGGATAAACTGTATGCCAATCAGTTTACAAATGAATGGATGCTTGGAAAAATAGAAGGACTGGAACAGGATATGCCGGAAGACGGATGGACCTATTCTTTCTGGGGAACACCGCATGAGGAAAATTATGGGATTACCATAGGGAGCCGGCTGGTCATGAGTTATTATTGCCCGGTCAGATCGCAGACAGATTTCAATCAGGTGGATGGTGTGATCGTCATGGATCTTGACGTGGCAGAAATCGAAAAAATGCTGCTCCGGGGAGGAAGTGATACCCTCTATCTCATTGATGAACACGGTCAGATTCTGGTAAGTACGGACGGTACCGGGATCGGTGAGGAACTTTTGAAGGAGCCGACCGTATCGGAACTGCAAAATGAAAGCGAAAACGGAAGTCTCTCTGTGGGACATACCCGATATGTTTACAGCAGACTTCAGGATACACACTGGTATCTTGTGGGAAGAATTGAAAACTCGGACATCTACAAATTATATTGTAAAATTTTCGCGGTGGGCGCTTTTGTTGCGGTAATACTGCTCTGCGTTGTGGCAAGTTTGTTGCTGGGAATCAAAAATGCAAATTTAAAATATCATGTATCGGAAATTTCGTTGCAGTCGGCGCAATATCAGATGCAGGCCATGCAGGCACAGATCAAACCTCATTTTATGTATAATATTCTGGATTCCATTAAATGGATGATTCTGGATGAAAAAACGCAGGAGAGTGCCAGAATGTTGAACGAGCTTTCCAGATTTTTGCGGCTGAGTTTTGGAAAGGGAACCGGTATTGTAACCATGGCGCAGGAACTGGAATGCCTGAATGCTTATGTCAAACTTATGCAGGACAGATACGACGGCGCATTTACCTACAATGTAGATGTCGAAGAGGATACGTTGGATAACCAGATTCCTAAGTTTACTTTGCAGCCATTGGTAGAAAATGCATTGTTGCACGGATTACTGCATTGTGAAAAAAAGGATAAATGTATCATGGTGAGAAGCTGGATGGATGAAAATGCCTGGTATATTGAAATAGAAGACAATGGTATGGGAATGGCGCAGGAAGAAGCGGATCTGATTCTGGAGAACGAAAATGATGTGCAGGCAGATAATTACGGCATCTATAATATTCGAGGCAGATTACGGATATTTTCGGAAAATCGTTGTCACATGAGAGTAATTTCGAGACCCGGAATCGGAACCTGTGTGTGTATTGAAATTACAAAGCGAAAGGAAAAATAAAATGAAATGTTATATTAAAGATTACCCCCGCCCACAGCTGGTCAGAAAGGACTGGAAAAATCTGAACGGGAAGTGGAAATTCTGGTATGGGGACGAGGAGCAGCCGCGGGTCCGGGAGATCACAGTACCGTTTACCTATGAAACGTCGGCAAGCGGAATTAACGACACAGATGTGCATGGCATTGTCTGGTATGAAAGAACGGTGGAACTGAAAAGTGTGGATCCGGACACCCATAGCGTGTTATTGCATTTTGAAGGAAGCGATTATCGGACCAGGGTATGGATCAACGGGTGGCTTGCGGGAGAACATACGGGAGGATATGAACGGTTCACTTTTGATATTACAGAGTATATAAAAAGTGGAGAAAACAAGATCCGTGTCTGTGTGGAGGACAGTCTGTCCATGACGCAGCCCCGGGGAAAACAGCGCTGGCAAAAAGAGAACTTTGGCTGTTGGTATGTACAGACTACAGGGATCTGGAAAACCGTGTGGATCGAATCAGTTCCCAAAAATTATCTGAAATATGTAAAGATGACACCGGATGTAAAGAACCGCTCCCTGCACCTGGAATATGAGATGAACCTGGTGGGAGAACAGGACTGTGAGAATTTGGCCATCGAAACAGAAATCTGCATGGAAGACCGTGTGGTGAACAGAAGTATGACAGAAGTTACGGGAGCGAGAACCAAAATGTCACTGTCTCTGGAACGACAGGATGGAACCGAACCATGGGCAATCTATCTGTGGAGACCGGAGGATCCTAGACTCTATGATGTGACTTTCAGGGTCTGGAGGAACGGACAGCTTCTGGATCAGGTCTATTCTTATTTTGGAATGCGGGAGATAGAGATCCGGGATGGCAATATTCTGTTGAACGGCATTCCCTTATATCAGAAGCTGATTCTGGATCAGGGATATTGGGAGGAAAGCCATCTGACACCGCCTTCGGAAGAGGCCCTGATCGAAGACATCGATAAGATACACGCATTGGGTTATAATGGACTGCGCAAACATGAAAAGGTAGAGGATGAAAGATTTTTATACTGGTGTGACGTAAAGGGAATGTTAGTATGGAGCGAGGCTCCGTCCACCTATCGCTTCGATGATGATGCCATAGAAGCTTTCAGCAGGGAATGGCTCTCCATTGTAAAACAGAATTACAATCACCCCTGTATTATTGTATGGACACCCTTCAATGAATCCTGGGGAATTCCGCAGGTCAGGACAGACAAGAGACAGCAGGATTTTACAGTTGGGATTTATTATATGACCAAGGCGATAGATGCCATGCGGCCGGTGATTTGCAATGATGGATGGGAACACACAGTATCGGATATCCTGACACTGCATGATTATGAGGCGGACGGCAACCGGCTGTACCGCCACTACATGGATTGCAGGGAGAGTATTTTGAACAACCAGGTGCCCCATTCCGGAGAACGGTTTGCCTTTGCTGAAGGCTATCATTACCAGGGGCAGCCGGTTATTATCAGTGAGTTCGGAGGAATTGCCTTTACCGGAGATGATGACGGCTGGGGCTACGGAGATAAAGTGGGCAGTGAGGAAGAGTTCCTGCAACGGTTCCGAAGTGTTACGCAGGCGATCAAGAATCTGCCTTATGTATGTGGTTATTGTTATACCCAGGTCAGCAATGTACAGCAGGAAGTAAACGGCCTTATGGATATCCGGCGCAACTATAAAACAGATCCCGCAAAAATAAAAGAAGTGAATGATGCGGGACGGAATTTGGGGCTTGCACCGGATGGCGAAATCAGCTAAAATAATGGCAGGTAGTTGTACTGTAGAAGGGAGACCGCATGATAACCAGCCAGATTATACAGACAAGCATTGATGAATTAAAAGCAATTACGAAAGTAGACCTCGGAGTCTATGATCTGAACGGATCTGTCGTGGCATCTACCATGGAGAGAGATGACATCACGACGGACCTGATCAGCGGATTCGCAGCATCTCCTGCGGACAGTCAGGTGATCGGAGTGCATCATCTTCTGAAGATCCGTGATGAGGCAGAACTGTTATATGTGCTGGTTGCCCGTGGGATGACAGATGACGTATATATGGTAGGCAAGATTGCAGTCAGCCAGATTCAGAACCTGGTCATTGCCTATAAGGAACGTTTTGATCGGAACAATTTCTTCCAGAATCTGTTGTTGGACAATTTATTGTTGGTAGATATTTACAACAGAGCGAAGAAGCTTCATGTGGAAGTCAGCTGCCCGAGAGCGGTATACCTCATTGAGACCAAGGATGAGAAGGATGGTATTGTATCGGAAGTGCTTAAGAGCATGTTCTCTCCTCAGGCGGGAGATTATGTGACTGCGGTAGACGAATCCAGCCTGATCCTGATCAAGTCGGTAGAGAATACTACAACGCCGCAGGCATTGCACGAACTGGCAGAGACTATCGTAGCAATGATGAATGCGGAAGCTTTGCTGGATGTTAAGGTGGCTTACGGTACTGTGGTACAGGAACTGAAGGATGTCTCCAAATCTTACAAGGAAGCTAAGATGGCACTGGATGTAGGCAAGATCTTCTATGCAGAGAAGAAAGTAATTGCGTACAGCACGCTGGGCATCGGACGGCTGATCTATCAGCTGCCGGTGAATCTGTGCAAGATCTTCATCGAAGAGATTTTCGGTGACAATGTACCTTACGATCTGGACGAAGAGACATTGAATACATTGAACAAGTTCTTTGAGAACAATCTGAATGTGTCGGAGACTTCCAGACAGCTGTTCGTACACCGCAATACATTGGTGTATCGTATTGAGAAGATCCAGAAGAGCACCGGACTGGACCTGCGCAGCTTTGATGATGCATTGACCTTCAAGATCGCATTGATGGTCGTTAATTACATGAAATATCTGGATATCCAGGAATATTAAGAGATAGTGCGATATGAATGAACTCACAGGAATTCGGAACACCCTGCTTGCGGAACAAATTGAAGAACAAATATATGAGTACGTGACACAGCGGGGGTTATCCCCAGGTGAACGCCTGCCGAATGAATTTGAGATGGCAAATATGTTTGGTGTGGGTAGGAGTACCGTCCGGGAGGCTGTTAAAATTCTAGTATCCCGTGGAGTACTGGAAACAAAACGGGGATCAGGAACTTATGTCAGAGAGATAATGCCAAAAGATTTGGATCCGCTCAATCTGCGTGACATAGAAGATAAAGTTTCACTGGCAATGGATCTGGTAGACCTGAGACTTATTCTGGAACCAGGTATTGCGGAACTGGCAGCATATAGTGCTACACCAGAGGAAGTTAGCAGACTTATTACGAAATGCAATCTCGTAGAGGAAAAGATCCGGCGGGGAGAACCATACATTCATGAGGACATAGATTTCCATACGTATATTGCAAGATGCAGTAAAAACAAGGTTGTAGAACAATTGATTTCTATTATCGAAACAGCAGTTCTTATGTTTGTAAATGTAACGCATAAACAGCTTACAGAAGAAACTATTACAACTCACAGAGCAATTACGGATGCTATTGCAGAACACGACCCTATCGGAGCACGGACTGCAATGACTATGCATATAGCGTATAATCGAAATCTTATCAAAGAAATCAAAGCAAAGGAACACGGTAATTGATACTGTGTTCTTTTTTTATGATTAAAATTAGTCAGACAACTTTTGAAAGAAAACATAGGAAACAGTTAGTCACAACAATTTTTTGGATAAAATATTCAAAAATAAAGAACAAAATCATGAATAAAATAGAAAAAATCGTCAAAAAGTAGAACGTATTTGTAACAACTTGATAGGATGGCTTTTGGGATTTATACTAAAACCATAAAAGCTGTGTGACAACTTGATGTAAGGAAGGAGAACAGAGATGGAATTACACAGTCAGAAAGTAAGAGCACTTGCTCCGGAAAATGATCCTCTTAGAATGGGAATGGGATGGAGTGCAGAAGATCTTGGGAAACCTCAAATTCTGGTAGAGAGTTCTTTTGGGGACAGCCACCCTGGAAGTGTACACCTGAATAAACTGATGGATAAAGGAGTACAGGCAGTTAATGACAACGGCGGAAAAGCGGCAAGGTACTTTGTAACAGATATTTGTGATGGTATAGCACAGGGACATGATGGAATAAATTTTTCATTGGCACATCGTGATATGATGACGAACATGATAGAAGTGCATGGTAATGCCAGTGGCTTTGATGGTGGGATGTATATAGCCAGTTGTGACAAGTCAATGCCAGCTATGCTGATGGCAGTCGGAAGATTAAAGACGATGAGTTCAATCGTTGTAACAGGTGGTGTTATGGAGGCACATCATATCCCAGATAAATATGTAGAAAAAGATCCTGCATGTGCCATAAATGAGCTATTAACATTAGAGCAGATAGGAAAATTTGACGCACAGGAGAAACGGGGAGAAATACCGAAGGAACAGTTGGACTATTATAAGCAGCATGCATGTCCAAGCTGTGGAGCATGCTCTTTCATGGGAACAGCATCTACAATGCAGATAATGGCTGAGGCTTTAGGATTGATGCTGCCGGGTACGGCATTGATGCCGGCGACAGCGCCGGAATTGCAACAGGCGGCATATGATGCCGGAAAACAGCTTATGGAACTTATCAGGCAAGGAATCACAGCAGAAAATATTGTAACAAGGAAGAGCTTCGAAAATGCAATAATGGTACATGCAGCCATCAGCGGATCCACAAATGCAACCATGCATCTTCCTGCAATTGCACATGAATTCGGCTATACAATCGATGCGGAAACTTTTGACAGAATGCATAGAAATGCCCATTATTTACTGAATATTCGACCTTCCGGCGACTGGCCTGCACAGTATTTCTATTATGCGGGCGGAGTGCCTCGAGTTATGGAAGAGATTAAGGAAATGCTGCATCTGGATGTAATGACTGTGACAGGAAAAACGCTTGGCGAAAATCTGGAAGAGTTAAAACAAAGTGGTTTCTATGAGCATTGCGAGGAATTATTACAGCAACATGCAAATCTGCTAGGAAGAAAAATCGAAAGAACGGAGATCATTCATGATTTTAACCATGCCAAAGGAGTGAACGGAAGTATTGCAATTTTACATGGAAATCTGGCGCCGGAAGGATGTGTGATCAAACATACAGCGTGTCCTAAGGAAATGTTTGAAGCAACGCTTTTGGCGAGACCCTTTGACAGTGAAGAAGAATGTATTGATGCAGTTCTGAAAGGTAAAATTCATCCGGGAGAAGCAGTGTTTATTCGTTATGAGGGACCCAAAGGAAGTGGAATGCCTGAAATGTTTTATACAGGAGAGGCCATTTGCTCTGATCCGGAGTTGGCTTCCAGCATTGCACTGATTACAGATGGACGTTTCTCGGGTGCTTCCAGAGGACCTGTAATAGGTCATGTCAGTCCGGAGGCTGCGGTGGGTGGACCAATTGCGCTTGTGGAGGAGGGAGACCTCATTCACATCAGCATCGAACAGAGAAAAATAGATATTGTTGGAATTCAGGGAGAGAAAAGAAGCGCAGAGGAAATCGAACATATTTTGAAAAAAAGAAAAGAAAACTGGAGACCAAAGTCTGCAAAATATACCAAAGGTATTATGAAACAATATACGGAACATGCGGTATCTCCTATGAAAGGTGCATACATGGAATAATAAAACAAAAGAAGGGAAGGTATTTTTATGGCATCAATTCAATTAAAAATTTATTCGGCAGCATTGAAGACAAGAACCAATGTTAATGTGTTTTTACCGTCATTGCTACCGGACCAAAACGGAGCAACCAAGAGGAAACATGATTTTACAACGTATTATGAGACACATAAAGATTTTCCGGTACTTTATCTGCTCCATGGAACCTTTGGGGATGAAGGAGACTGGCAGAGATTTACCAGAATTGAAGATTATGCCCGTAATCATAATCTAGCAGTGGTTATGCCCTACGGCGAAAATTCATTCTACCGGGATACAGATGCTGGGAAGGACTATGAAACTTATATCACACAGGAACTTCCACAAGTAATTCAGTGGATGTTTCCGGTATCGAAAAAGCGAGAAGACACTTTTATAGGTGGCTTATCCATGGGAGGAACCGGTGCAGTAAGATTGGGACTGGCGCACCCGGAAATTTATGGGTATACAATTGGATTGTCGGCAGTAACGGATCCTATAGAAAATTTGATAGATAAAGAAGAGTTTACGGTATGGTCGCATGCATTTGTAAACAGTGAACACGGACAGGGAAGTGCAGATGACTTGTATGATCTTGCGGATAAAGCTATGAAGAGTGAAAAAGTCAGAACAAAACTTTACCTGGCAGTGGGAACCGGAGATTTCCTCTACGAGGGAAATTGTAAGTATCATGAGTATCTGGAAAAGATAGGATATGAACATGTATTTTCTACAGGAGAAGGAATACATAATTTTGATTTTTGGGATCCACAGATTCGTAAAGCAATTCATGAATGGCTGCCGTTGCAATCAGCAGGGCGTGTAGCAGGATTATAATCGGGAGGAAAAAAGATGGATGCATATATTGTAATAGCCGTATTAATATTGATGATAGCAGCATTTGTGGCTAATAAATGGCCATTTGGTCTGATTACCATGACATGCTGTATTATTCTGGGAGTTGTGGGAGTATTGGATGTACCGACCGCATTTTCAGGATTCTGTAACCCTTTCGTAGTTATGTTAGCCGGTGCGTTTGTAGTAACGAATGCTTTGGCTAGGACGAGTTTTATCGGTAGATTGCAGAAAAACCTCATGAAAATGCAGGATGGTAAATCTGGAATCAAATTGATGCTGATCTTTGTGATCGCAATTATTGTTTTGGCAACGTTTATGCCGGGACCTGCATTACTTGCAATCATTATTATGATGGCACGTAATTTAAATGATGAAGGCGAAGTGAATGCAGCAAGAGTTATTCTGCCGGCAGCAGCATTGACAACTTTGTGGAACGGCAGAATTCCTTTTGGAATCGGTGCAGGGCAGTTCGCGATTTTAGACGGATTCCTGGAGTCGGCAGGAGAACAGTATAGTATTGGAATGTTTGACCCAATGCTTGCGGGCCTGGTTCCCGGCATTTTATTGGCAATATATACAATTTCCTGTTATAAATTACTGCCTCATAAGAAACTGGATACGATTGCGGTAGAAACAAACGAGGATAGGAATAAAGAACAACCCAAAATGTCGAAACGGAATGAAATTATTACCTATGTTACGTTCGTAGTTATGCTATTACTGATGATCTTTAATCAGTTTACAGGAAACCTTCTTTATATTGGACCTGCAGTATGCGCAGTATTTTTGGTATTTACAAAGGTTATTACCGTTGAGGATGTAAAAAAGGGAATTACAGTGGACCTGATTTTCATGCTGGCAGGTATCTTTACATTGACCAGTGCGCTCTCTTCCACAGGTGCCGGTGAAATTATAGGACATACTATTATTTCCCTGTTCGGTGGAAATATGACACAATTTAGCCTTGTTGCTATCTTTAGTGGTATTGCAGTTGTAGTTACAAACTTTATGAGTAACAATGCAACAATGTATTCACTGATTCCTGTAGCAGTTACAACAGCATTGGCAGCCGGTTTAAATCCTGTTCCCGCAGTGCTTGCAATCGACGTGGCAGTAAAATGTGCCTGCGCATTGCCTTGTTCTTCCGGTGAAGCAGCTATGTGTTACGGAGCCAGCGGATATACTATTAAAGACACATGGAAATTTACAATTCCCGCAAATATCCTTTTTTATGTAGGAACTTTAGCCGGAGTGTATCTTTTCTTCTAAGAGAAATGAAAATATTAATATGAAGGAATATTAAGGACAACCCCCTGCATAAAGATAATTAGAATACTTTATGCGGGGGGATTTTTATGTCATATCGGAAACAGATCAGTTATCTGGAATTACAGGAAAACGGGCAGAGGATCCGAAGTGCGGGGTATGCGAGACTGGAAAGCCTGGGTAAAGAAGAAATTCTGACTGTGCAGCTGAATGAACAGGAAAGCGTGTCCGGTAATGAGATACCACTGTATTTGCAACGGGAAAGCGGAGAACAGCAACTGTGCGAAATAATGACAAATCGGGGGAGAGCTTTCTGCAAAAAAAGGATTCCGTATGAAAAAGAATGGGGGGCAATAATTGGAATACGGATTCCGTTGGAACAAAATTACGTCATTGCCGGGAAATTCGGAGGAACCGGAGATACCAAAAAGAAATCTGTGCCAAAGTCGGAAAACGCGATGAAAAGCGAAGAACCGAAGCAGATAGAGAAGAAAGCAGAGGTAACGGCGGAAGCAGCCATTCCCATGGAGACAGGAAAACGGCAAGCGCAAACGGCAAAGGAATCCGTTGCCGCGGTGGAACACACTCTGCACATGAAGGATACCAAATGGGAGCAGTTAAGCAGTATTTACCCACACATTCATCCCTTCCGGGATGCCAGGGAATTTCTCTCCGTGGGGCCGGAGGATTTTGTAGTGTTGAGGGAGCGCTGCTATCAGATGACCCATAACAGCTTTTTACTGCACGGCTATTATAATTACAGACATTTACTGCTGATGCGGCAGGAGAACTCTGGTGAGGTAAAATATTACATAGGGGTTCCGGGGAATTTTTATGAGAGGGAAAAACAGGTCGCCGGAATGTTCGGCTTTGAAAGCTTTGAAGGTGCCAGGGAACCGGCATGGGACGGGGATTTCGGATATTATTTGATCTCGGTGGAGCTGTGAGAGGATCACAGACCCCGCTCATCAAACTCCGGAATAAAGCTTTCACTGGCGGCAGCTCCTTCCTGACAGAAACCGCGTTCAATGCCGATACGCTCTGCAAACCGTAATACCCGGTCGTATTCTTCAGGCGTTACGGTGCGATTCAATGCTTCGATATTTGCAACCTGCGGCAGAGGTGTATATTGATTCATGATACTGATATAGATATGCTCCCCGTAGGTCTCGTGGAGATAGCGCAGGATCTTCTTAGAATCCTTCGTCTGTCCCGGAAGCAGCAGATGTCGGACAATAATTCCCCGCTGCATCAGACCGGTATCCGCGCAGATGACAGGATCCCCTACCTGCCGGTACATTTCCGCAATGGCAGCACAAGCGATCTCAAAGTAATCAGGAGCATGAGAATAAGCAGCGGATAATTCCGCAGACAGATATTTCAGATCCGGGAGATAGATATCCACAAGCCCCTCCAAGTGCCGTAGTGCATCCACCGATTCGTAACTTCCGGTATTATATACAATAGGAAGATGAAGCCCCCGGCATTTTGCCTGTTCTAAAGCAATGGCAATCTGCGGCAGAAAATGGGTGGGAGTTACCAGATTGATATTATTTGCGCCCTGCTCTTGTAGATTCAGAAAAATCTCCACCAGATGCTTGGGGGTGATCACGCGACCGGCTTTTCCCAGGGCAATATTATGATTCTGACAGAACACACAGCGCAGATTGCAGCCGGAGAAAAAGACGGTTCCGGAGCCGGAAATGCCGGAGATACATGGTTCTTCCCAATAATGCAGGGAAGCTCTTGCGGCCATGAGTTCAGAGGTCTGTCCGCAGTATCCGGTCTGCCCGGCGAGGCGGTTAACATGGCAGGCACGGGGGCAAAGCACACAGTCGGACATGATATCACGGAACCAGGTGTCGGCGCTATTATTTGAAAAAGCGGTAGTCTCCACAGCCATATCTGTATCTCCTTCTTATTCATAGCTACAAATGTCAAAACCGCATACGCCGGACCAAACAATAGCTCCACCCAGTTTCCTCACGGCACATGGAAGGTTCTACTTAGTGCTGCTTTGTTCCCAACCTGACACGGTTCGTAGATTTCCATTGCGTAAGACCGAGTTTCATCACCACTGCATGGCAACCCGACATATACGGCTTTTTCAGTTTAGCGTGTTAATCTCTTTTTGTCAAGTCTCTTTGCCTTGATGGAAGCGTGGAACCGTGCTATTATGAAAACAAAAAACATCTGTTGTCGGAGAAAATCAATGAAGAACGATCGAAAAGGTATGACACTGCTGGGATGGATCATAGGAGCACTGCTACTGATATATCTCGGGGTATTCTGTTATCTTAACCTATACAAATATGCGCAGCATGTGGATTCGGATATTGCTGCAGAGGCGTTGCTGGCGAGGGAAATCTGGACAGAGAAGGACATCGCTCCGAATGACTGGATCTCCAGCACGGAACGCCGCATTATCGGCATGCCCACGGTGGCATCCGTATTTTACGGCATGACAGGCAGTATGCAGACTGCTGTGGGCATTACCTGTATCTTATTGGGGGCAGCGTTCCTGGGCACTTTTTATTACTTTTTAAGAAAGCTGTCACTGGGAAGACCGGCGGCAATTACGGCACTGCTTGTATTGTGCGCACTGCCGGCGAACGGATGGCGTAATGAAGGGCAGATGGTGCCATTTGTAACGTTGCTATTGTTTCTGTTTGCCGAGTATTATGTCTTTCATGGGATTTTCTTATTTTTCAGTATTTTATTTTACATGAAATTACGGGAAGAACGCAAACTCACGAAAAAGGGACTTCTTTCGTGGCTGGTTTTATTTGTAGTGGCTGTATTGTTAAACTGCGGAGGACAGCGTTGCCTTCAAGTAGTGATCCTGCCGTTGGCTGTAACAGAGGTGATAGCATTATTCCTGGAATCCGGACATCTGCGGGAGAAACTTCCCGGTGGGCGTTATCTGGCGACGGGATATATCGGAAGTCTTGTCGTCGCATTTTTGATATCCTGTCTGTATGGCGGCAGAGGGGATTATGCAGTATATCTGCTAAATCCAAAAGAGGCAGTGGAGAAGCTGTTCTTAATCGTACCGGCGGCAATTTTGGAGAATTTTGGTCTGGCGGGCAATGCGAAGGTAGGTAGTTTTGACTCCCTGATCCAGCTGTTTTTGTGGGCGTTTCTCATCCTGTTGGGATACGGCATCTGGTATATTTTCCGTAAAAGGTCCGATGCCTCCGACAGGGAGAAACGGACTGTTGGAATCTTGCTGACATCAGTGGGGGTTACGGCATTTATTATTGGCATTACTTCCGCAGAAGCAGCGCACTATTACTTTTTTATGACATGGTTTGCAGCTGCGGTGATTGTGGCGGTCCTGGTGGAACATCTGACCGGAAAACAGTCTGCTTTTGCCGCTTTAATCCTGCTAGCGGTAGCGGCTTTCTCTGTATTGAATCTGAAATACACTTATTACGAAGCGGTAACGACCCGGGATAACCTGCAGGAATACCAGGAAGTGGCGGATTTTCTGACAGAAAATGATATTTCATATGGCTATGCGGAATTCTGGGATGCGGAGAGAATCTGTCTGATCACGGACGGAGAAGTCACCATGGGACATTCTTATTCTATGGGGAACCTGGCAGGTTACTGGTGGCTTACCAGTACAAAATGGTATCCCCCCACACTTCCCACTGACATGCGGACTGCTTATGTGGTGCGGATAGATATGCAGGAAGCCTTTGAACAGCAGTTCCCGGAGGGCGAAGTCCCCACGTTGGAATATCAAAATGAAAAACTGGCGGTATACATAGGCAATCGGAATTATGTGAATTTGTAGAAGATAACCGCTTCGAAAAGGATACAAAGCGATGAAAGGAAAAAGAGAACAAATATATCAGCTGCTATTGGGAATACTTCTGGTCTGTGCGCTTCCGGTCATGGCACTGCTAGGTTACTGGGCATGCCGTTATTCCTATTACGGAACCGTGGATTACAGCATTCGGAATATTCTGGTCAAAGATACTGCCTGGAAGCACATTCTTGTATTTCTGCTGGCGGTGGCAGCGGTCTGGGGACTGGACAGAATGCTGGCGAGAACCAAGCGCGTGCAGCAGGAGAAAATATGCCTGGGAGTACTGATGCTTACCGTTGTGGCGGCATTTATACTGGGAATTTTGTATATCTTGAAGAATCCCTATTTTCCGGAAGGAGATCAGATCGGCGTGGCAGCGTTCGCAGCATATGCCAGAGAGGGCAACTATGTCATGCTGGGCCCCGGTGGCTATGTGGGAATGTACCAGCAGCAGAAAGGACTGGGGGCACTGTATGAGATTCTGTTCACCTTTTTCGGTAACTTTAACTATACTTCAGCGAAGATTGCACATGTGATCTGGTGGCTGTTTGCAATTCTGGCAGGTTATGGCTTCTTAAAACTGAACACAGATCGGGCAGTATTCCGTATTCTTTATTGTGCGATGCTGCTTGGTTGCATGCCGTTTCTGCTCTATTTACCTTACATCTATGGAGACATCTTAAGCGTCAGCTTCTGCATGATTCTGTTCTGGGCGGTTAGCTCTTATGAACACTATGAGCAGAAGAGGTATTTGGCACTGGCGGCATTTGCAGCAGCTATGGCGCTGCTTGCCCGGAAAAATACATGGATTGTCCTCATCGCTGTGGCAATTTATGCATTACTTGTGAGTCTGAAGAAAAAGAAGTGGAAATTCCTGCTGACAGGAGTAGTCATATTATTGACTGCTACGCTTTCGGTGAAAGCAGTGGATGTAATGTATGAATACCGTTCCGGATATCCGAATGACATCGGTATCCCCAGTATTCTCTGGATTGCCATGGGAATGCAGGAGACAGACGGCATGGCGGGCGTCTATAATCGTTATCAGCAGTCCGTGTTTGAAGACAATGATTTTCAACCGGAGCCTTCTGCACAGATCGGAAAAGAATATATCCGCGAAAGAATACAGGAATTTAAGGGAAATCCGTCGATGACGGTGGAGTTTTACAAAAATAAACTGGAAGACCAATGGCTGGAACCATTGTTTTCCAGCCTGAAGGCAACACATTCCTTCCTGGAAGGAACGGAACTGCCGCCTGTAATTTATAGTCTGTATTATGGAAGCTTGCACGAAATGGTATGGAAATACGCCAACTATTATCAGAGTATCGTATATCTGGCAGGTGCGTTTATCGTGATCGCGTCCTTCGGAGCATGGTATCAGAAAAAAGAGCTTCCGGCGGCATTGTGGCTGCCACTCGTCTCCGCAATAGGTGGATTCCTGTTCAGTATTCTGTGGGAAGCACAGTGCAGATATGTATTCCCCTATTATGTGTTTCTGATTCTGTATGCGCCCATGGGACTTTACGCGGTGGGCAGAATGATCGGAGAATTGTGGAATCTGCACAAAGGAAATAGGATCAGGAATCAGGAAGACACGGACGAAGAATTACGTGAGATCGCTTAAAGCTTTTCTTGCAGCTTTCTCCTGCTTATTCCGGATGCGGAGCTCTTCAAAAAAGGTCTTCAGCATCTGACTGCAATCTGCCTCCAAAATGCCCCGGGTAACCTTCACCTGATGGTTAAACTGGGGCATTTCCAGTATATTCAGGATCGAACCGGCGCATCCGGCCTTGGGATTCATGCAGCCCATGACAACTTCAGGGATTCTGGCCTGGACGATGGCACCGGCGCACATCTGACAGGGTTCTAAAGTTACATAGAGCGTGCACTCTTCCAGCCGCCAGTCACCGATGACCTTGCTGGCTTTGTTGATCGCTGTGATCTCCGCATGTGCCAGCGTATTTTTATCTGTATTACGACGGTTATAACCCCGGCCGATGATCTTTCCCTCGTGTACAATGACACAACCGATGGGAACTTCTCCCAGAGCGTAGGCTTTTTTCGCCTGTTTCAGGGCTTCTTTCATATATTTTTCTTCCACACTTTTGATCACAGCCATAATATCTGTTACCTTCCTGTATCTGTTGATTAGCTGATAGATATTGAAACGGAAAACCTTTTCCAAAAAATAGCATCATATTTCGTAAATGCTGTACATTGACGAAATCATCATTAAATTATAGTATAGAGAATATATGAGTAAACGTCAAATGGAATAAGACTGCATTCCGTCGCGGTAATAGAGAAAAACGGGCGCAGGGATCTGCGGCCGGAACGGGGGATTTATGGTATCAATCAAAGAAGTTGCAAAACATGCCGGCGTGGCAATTTCAACAGTATCCAAGGTCTTAAACGGCTACCCGAATGTCAGTGAAGAGACGAAGAAAAAGGTACAGGACGCCATCAAGGAGCTGAATTATATTCCGAATTCCATTGCTGCGGCGCTTTCCTCCAAGCAGTTCGGAAGAATCGCGCTGGTGCTGGATCCTAACAGACAGACCCAGGCTATCGACCAGATCTTCATGCAGTATCTGGTAGGAGCACTGGACAAGGCGAAAGAACTGAACGTGGAAGTCGTGACAATCTTCCCGTCCATGATCGTAGGAATGACTGCGGAGGAGATTACGAGATATTTTCTCTCACAGAGTATCTCAGGTCTGGTGATCTACGGTATGTCCAAGGAGGACAAGGTACTGCAGAAGCTGATTCGGGAGAAGCAGTTCGCCTGCGTGGTCGTGGATGCACCGATTGTCAATGCCAGGACCACATCTATCAGTATCGACCAGGAGCAGGCACAGTACGATGTGGCGAAAAAGACGGTGCTGGACGACAACTGCAGGCGGGTTCTTTATATCGCCGGCAGAAGAGACGGCTATGTCACGGAACAGAGATTAAAGGGTATGAAACGTCTGGTGAAGGATCTGGATCTGACCATGATGGTGAGACAGGGAGATTTCAGTGAACTGACAGCGAGAAACGTGGCATTGAAATATGCAAAAAATAAGGACGTGGTAGTCTGCGCCTCCGACCTGATGGCAATCGGTGCAATGAACGCCCTGATCGATATGGACATTTTCCGTCCGGTGTGTGGTTTCGATGGCATCACCCTGATGGGATATGTCGGTAAGCAGATGAATACTATCAGACAGGATTTCTACAGTATCTCCAGCAGGGCCGTGGAAGAAGTACATCAGCTCATGAACGGCGGCGAGGGACATCAGGTAGTCATGCCCCACAGTATCGTGAAAATGTACTATAAGGACATTATCTGTTAAGCTATTTTGCACAAAAATCCAAGAAAATCAAAGAAAAGGTTGCGGAAAACGTTTTCCTATGATATTCTGTGTATTGTAAGAGAAAGACATACACAAAATCTTAGCATTGCGAGGGTATGGAGAGCGGAAAAAATAGGAAATACCCAGAGATCAGCTGAGATAAGGGTATAGATACCAAAAAGTAAGTATAATACCCAGACAAAGAAAAAGGATATGAAAAATGAGTGTGGCACGGTACATTCGTTTTGACAAAAATAAAACTATCGTGCAGAATGGAGTTTGAAATGAATTTAGAGCAGACTTTAAACGAAATCACCGGCAAAATGTATGGAAAAAATATCGGTGCCTGCACCGATGCACAGCTGTACACCGGAGTACTGCAGCTGACCAAAGAGAAGATGGCAGAGACTCCCGCAATCACCGGAGACAAGAAAGTATATTACATTTCCATGGAGTTCCTGATTGGTAAGCTGTTATCCAACAACCTGATCAACTTAGGAATCTATGAGGAACTGAGTGAGATCCTTAAGAAAAACGGTAAGAACATCGCTGACATCGAAGAGGCAGAGCCGGAACCTTCTCTTGGTAACGGTGGACTTGGAAGACTGGCAGCATGTTTCCTGGATTCCATCGCCACGCTGGGACTTCCCGGAGACGGTATCGGTCTGAACTACCACTTCGGTCTGTTCAAGCAGGTATTCAAAGATCATCTGCAGAATGCTGAGAAGAACGACTGGATCCAGAAGGATTCCTGGCTGAACAACACCGGCACTAAGTTTGAAGTAGCTTTCGGTGACCGCAAGGTGACTTCCGTATTGTATGATATTGACGTGGTAGGTTATGAGAACGGACTGAACAAGCTGCATTTATTTGATATTGAGACCGTGGATGAGAGCCTGGTAAAGAAAGGTATCACTTTCGATAAGGAATCCATCGAGAAGAACCTGACTCTGTTCCTGTATCCGGATGATTCCGATGAGGCCGGTAACCTGTTACGTATCTACCAGGAGTACTTCATGGTATGCAACGGTGCCCAGCTGATCCTGAAGGAAGTAAAGGAAAAAGGCTATGATCTGCATACTCTGCCTGAGCATGTGGCAATCCAGATCAACGATACCCATCCTACCATGGTTATCCCTGAGCTGATCCGTATCCTCACCACTGAGGAAGGATTCACCATGGACGAAGCCATTGACGTGGTAAGCCGCACCTGCGCGTATACCAACCACACCATTCTGGCAGAAGCTCTGGAAAAGTGGCCTCTGGCTTATATTGAAAAGGTAGTTCCTCAGCTGGTTCCCATCATCAAGGAACTGAGTGACCGCGTGGCAAAGAAATATAAGGACGAAAAAGTTCAGATCATCGACAAGGACAAGAGAGTGCACATGGCACACATCGACATCCACTATGGTTACAGCGTCAACGGTGTGGCAGCGATCCATACCGAGATTCTGAAAGAGAGTGAACTGAATCATTTTTACAAGATTTACCCTGAAAAGTTCAACAACAAGACCAACGGTATCACATTCCGTAGATGGCTGCTGTCCTGCAACCATGAACTGGCTGCATTCCTGACCCAGACCATCGGCAACGGTTACAAGAAGGATGCCGAAGAATTACAGAAGCTGTTAGAACATAAGGACGATCAGGCGGTACTGGATGCCATCTATGATATCAAGAAGACCAAGAAGACCGAACTGGTATCCTATATCAAGGAGAAGGAAGGCGTGGAGCTGAATCCTGATTCCATCTTCGATATTCAGGTAAAGCGTCTGCATGAGTACAAGCGTCAGCAGATGAACGCACTGTATATCATTCACAAATATCTGGAGATCAAGGGCGGCAAGAAGCCTTCTACACCGCTGACCTTCATCTTCGGTGCAAAGGCTGCACCTGCGTATGTGATCGCTCAGGATATCATTCATCTCCTGCTGGTAATGTCCGACATTATCAATAACGATCCCGAAGTCAGCCCTTACATGAAGCTTGTTATGGTAGAGAACTACAACGTAAGCTATGCCGAGAAACTGATCCCTGCCTGCGATATCTCCGAGCAGATCTCTCTGGCATCCAAGGAGGCATCCGGAACCGGTAACATGAAGTTCATGTTAAACGGTGCCGTAACGCTGGGTACAAGTGACGGTGCAAACGTAGAAATCCATGAGCTGGTAGGTGATGACAATATCTACATCTTCGGTAAGGACAGTGACACTGTTATCAAGCATTACGAGAAGGCGGATTATGTCTCTAAGGACTACTACAAGAAGAGCCCTGTGATCAAGGAAGCAGTGGACTTCATCGTCAGCAAAGAAGTACTCAAGGTCGGCAAAAAGGAGAATCTGGAGCGCCTGTACAACGAGCTGCTGAACAAAGACTGGTTCATGACCCTACTTGACTTAGAAGATTACATCAAGGTAAAGGATCAGGCGTTTGCTGATTACGAGGATCAGCAGAAGTGGAAGAAGATGATGCTAGTGAACATCGCCAAGGCAGGCTTCTTCTCCTCCGACAGAACCATCGCAGAGTACAACAGAGACATTTGGAAATTAAAATAACAGATACAAATCCCCGGTGTGAATGCACCGGGGGTTTATGATAACTTGAGATTTAGTGAAGAAGCCACGAACGCCCACGGCGAACGGAATGTCCTTCCTCGATGTGAGGTCTCCCGGTGGGAATTTTCT
>OHBM01000053.1_pt1 | contig 86992 bp, 86 predicted proteins | sample 1577251 | NCBI WGS metagenome assembly OHBM01 (sample SAMEA3541557, study PRJEB24748) | human gut metagenome | biome: human gut; feature: human-associated habitat; material: faeces | place: China | collected 2012 | reverse complement strand
TTTCCCTTTTTCCTATTGATTTTCCAACGACTCGTTAAACAGTCGTTTTTCTTTTTTTTAGGGGTATTTAGGAAGTTTAATCCACCCTATTCACATGTTCCATTTTTTAAGATATAATCAATATATGAATGATATTTTAAATAAAATTAAGGGAACAGTTGTCGTTTCAGTTCAAGCAATGCCATCAGAACCGTTGTACCAAGAAGAATGTATCAACGCAATGATGAAATCTGTTGTTACAGGCGGAGCAGGAGCATTAAGAGTTGCAGGAGCAAGAGATGTAAAAAATGCGAAAAAACTTTTCAATATTCCTGTCATTGGGTTAACAAAACCAAATGTTATTCCACAAAATTGGAAAGAAATTGTTTACATCACACCGACAATCAAAGAAGTTATTGAACTTGTTAACGCTGGGGCTGATATTATTGCAACAGATGGAACTCAAAGAAAACGCCCTAATGGAGAGAAGTTAACAGATTTAATAAAATACATTCATATAAACAAAAAACTTGCAATGGCAGATATTGCAACACTTGAAGACGGGTTAAAAGCAAAAGAAGCTGGAGCAGATATTTTATCAACAACTCTTGCTGGATACACTTTAGAATCAGCAAATTCCCCAGCGAATGAACCTGATTTTGAACTTTTAAAGCAGCTTGTAGAACAAACAAATTTACCAGTTGTATTAGAAGGAAGAATTTGGGAACCAGAACAAGTTGATAAAGCCTTTGAACTTGGAGCTCATTGCGTTGTTATTGGGTCTGCAATTACTAGACCACAACTTATAACTAAAAGATTCGTATTCAGAAAAACAAAATAATTATATTTTTAGGGTAATAGAGGAGTTTGTAATGAAAAAAGCACTTGCATTAGATGTTGGCGGAACAAAAATTTATAATGCAATAATCAACGAAAACGGAGAAATTATTAGTGAAATAGAAAAACACTCAACTCCGAAAACCTATGAAGAAATCAAGCAAGTATTCACAGAAATAATCCAAAAACACGAAAAAGATGTTGACGTTATCGCTTTTTCAACTTGTGGAGCGGTGAATAATGAAAATACACAAATAATTGGTTCGACTGGCAATATTGCAAAAGGGTATCCAAATATGCCATTTAGAGAACTTTCAACAAAGCCTGTTTTTGTTGAAAACGATGCAAATTGTGCAGCTTGGGCTGAACACGAAATTGGCTCATCTAAAAATTGTGCAAACAGTATTATGTTGACTTTAGGAACAGGTGTTGGTGGAGGTTTCATAGTAAACAATCAACTACTAAAAGGGAAAAATGGTGCAGCTGGCGAAGTTCATTTTAAAATGTATTCAGACAAAAGAAGAAAATGCACTTGTGGCTCTTGGGATTGTTTTGAAATCTATACATCTGGAACAGGGTTAAGAATTACAGCTCAAGAAATGCTAAATAACCCAGAAGTAACAACCTATGACGTTATAGATGGTGTCAATGCAGGTGATTCAAAAATGTTAGAAGTTTATCATAGATGGGAAGATGATATAACCAACGGAATTATTGGACTTGCAAACATTTTTGACCCAGATTGTGTTGTATTATCAGGTTCTATGGCTCAGTTTGTCGAAACCGAAAAAATCGAGCAAAATGTAAATAAAGAAATCGTAACCACACCTACAAGAATAGTTAAAGGCTCTGCGGGAAACTATTCAGGAATGATTGGGGCAGCTCTCTTAGCCTTTGAAAAAGGGGTAGTTTAATGGGAAAATCAAAAGCTAGGATATTCAGAAAAGGTATCAATGACCAAATACCAAGAATTAGCCGTGCTGATGCTATTTCTGAAACAGTTAAACACCTTGAAACAAAAAATATAAATGATGCCAAAAACCTCATCACAATGTTTGGACTATCAGCAGAAGAAATTCTGGAAGCTGGTGGGAGTTACGAAGCTGTAATTGCAATAAAAAACATCCTTAATCAAGGTTAATAATGTTAAAAAAATTATTTCAAAAAACTATATTTTGGCTAAAGGCAGCAAGGCTTTATTCTGCACCAATAACACTGCTTAGCTGGCTTGTAATATTTGTTTTCGCTCTAAAACAGGGCGGAAATATTTTAGCAGGAATTATTTCACTCTTTGGAATAAGCCTCGTTCACCTTGCAACAAACCTCATTGATGATTATATTGATTATAAAGATTTGCAAAAAGAAAACAGATTTATAACCGCAGGTAGAGATTGCAAATGTGCATACATCCGTTCAGGAGAAGCTACAACGAAAGATTTACACAACGTTATTTTAATCTTTCTATCCATTGCTGCATTTTGTGGAGGAATATTATTTTTCTTATCAGGTCCAGCAGTCTTTTGGCTTGCAATTATCGCTCTTTTTATTGCTCTAAGCTATCCGCATTTATCAAGTAGGGGATTAGGCGAAATAGCAGTAACCATTGCATATGGGCCATTGATGTTTGAAGGAGTTTTTTATGTTATGACCAAAAACTTCTCCCTAGATGCATTTATACTATCCATGATTTGTGTAATGTTTGTAAACACCATTTTATATTCCCATATGCTTATGGACTATGACGGAGATAAAAATGCAAATAAAACAACTCTTTGCACAAAATTTAAAAATAAAGATAACGCATTAAAATTAATATTATTTTTCTATGGATTTAGTTATATTTTATTGGGATTTTACATTTATAAAACAGGAAATTATTTATACCTGCTAAACTATATTACAATTCCACTTGTTATCGATTTATATAACATGCTAAAAAAATATAACCAAAACCCTATGAGTTTACCCAAAGTTCAGTTTTGGCATCAACCTCTAGAAAACTGGGATAAGGTCAAAACAACTTCTAATGCCCCATTTTACTTAAGGTTTTTCTTTGCAAGAAACATTTCAACAATGTTCATGCTTTTGACATGTGTTGCGATAATTGCTCATTAAAAAGTTTTATTCTATTTTAAATTTTTATAATTTTCTTTTGTACCTTGCGACAACTCGATTTTCCCCTTTGAATCAAAGTAAAATTGACAAGCAGAATTATTTACATATATATAACAATTTTGCTCATTTATGTCGCATTCTCCCAACTTACGTATTTTAAAATTTGACCCAATATGATTTATTATTGCATGAATTTCAGGGAAAAAGTCTTTACTATTAGCAGGTACTAATACTGATGGATTTGTAATTAAAACATTGATAAAATCCTCGTTACTAAAACTATTACCATACTTACTATAAACTTCCCTATAAGTATCCATTAGAATTTGACAATTTTGTTGCTTTAGTTCATTTTTCACAATATTTGCTTGTTGTTGCTTTTTGGCAGCCTTTAAAGATAAAAACCTACTTATACCTAAGTAAATAGAAAAAACAATTAAAAAAACTAATATCGCAATTTTATTCCATTTATTATTTCTTTCAACTACCAATTCTATATCTTCATTTCTTTTAGTTGCATTTTTTAGAACCCATTTATTTGCTCTAAATCCTACAAATATAGAGAAAACAAGTAACCCAACAAGGAAAAGTTTCCAAGCGTAATAACCCCACATCATTGCAATTACAAAACTTCCTAAATTCTCACTCGGTCCAAAAATAATTATCAAAAAGAAACCCGCAACATACAGAAAAAGAGGAATAGCGACCGCTAATAGAGCAAACATTGTAAAGTATTCTACTTGGCAATTATTCTTGAAAGACCAAATAAATCCAAGAAAAGCAGCACCAAAATTAAATATTCCAAGTTTTTTATCTTTTTCCATGTGGAAATTATAGCATGAAATAAGAATGACTAAAAAAGCATTCCGATAAATAAGCATGGTTTTGGCATGGATTTTACTTCTAAAATCACAAATATTAAGAAATATTAAATTAAATTATCATGCTACAATTCAATAAAATCAACTGTTTTCAAATTTATATATAATTCCTCAATACAAAAATAGCACTTTTTTATATACAAAATCCTTTATATATATGTAAGCGATTAGAAAACCACATGAGAAAAAAGGAGAATATATGGCGAGAGTATTAATTTCAATGCCTGAGGAATTTTTGAACAGAATTGACCAAGTTGCAGATGGTGAAAATCGTTCAAGAAGTGAATTAATTAGAGAGGCACTAAGGACTTACATTTACAAACAAAAAATCAAAGAATCAACAGGAGCGTTGCAAAATGCTAACTTGTTAGAGTCATTGTTGAGTTAATCTGCGGTAAGGAAAAAGGCGAAAGATTTGGGAAATATTTATAGAAGCCCTTGAGAAATCAAGTGCTTCTATATTTTTGTATATTCATTTTTGTAACTCTTTTTATATTTGTTATATAATAAATCTGGATGAAATTATTAAAACCCAGAGGAAAATGGAAATGCAATTAGAATTTTTATACTCAAAAATACATAGAGCAACAGTTACAGATGCAAACCTTAACTACGTTGGCTCAATTACTATTGATGAAACACTTTTAAAAGCTGCAAATATTAGAGAATGGCAAAAAGTTGAAATCCTTGATGTTAACAATGGCGAAAGATTCCAAACTTACGTAATTAAAGGAAAAGCTGATTCAGGTCAAATTTGCTTAAACGGAGCAGCCGCAAGAAAAGTTCAACCGGGAGATAAAGTTATCATAGTAACTTATGGACAATTTGAAGAAAAAGAATTAGAAAACTTCAAACCAACAATCATTATTGTTGATGAAAACAATAAAATTATCGAAAAGAAATAAATGTAAAGATATTTTACGTTCCAGATTTTATAAAAAAGGACCTTGAATTAGTAGCAGTAAATAATTCGGGTCTTTTTTTATGCAAAAAATCAAATAAACATTTAATTATTAGAAAAATAATCAATAAAAATTTTCCAAATTGTTTTACTCTAAAAACCTCTTTACATAATCTTTACACCGAAAAACTTGACCAAATCAGAAAAATTTTTTATTCTTGTAAAGTAATCTTTATTTAAATAAGAATAGATTTGAAAGACAGAAAAGAGGTATTATGACAGATTTCAAACACATGAGATTAGATGGTAAACAATTTACCAAAGACGAAATTAAATCTCTTATTAAAGAATACAACATCAGATTTATCAAACTTCAATTCGTTGATATCAATGGACAAGTTAAAAATATGTCTGTTCCATCACAACAAATTGACAAAGTTTTAAATAACGAAATTATGTTAGATGGATCTTCTATTAAAGGTTTCAGAAGTATTGAAACATCTGATATGTTCTTCCACCCAGACATCAATAGTTTTCAAATCTTGCCTTGGAGAAATAAAGAAGGTATTAACGCAGCAAGATTGATTTGTGACATTTATAACGCTGACGGAACACCATTTGAAGGTTGTCCAAGATGTAACTTAAAAAGAGTAATGGAAACTGCTGAAAAAATGGGATTTTCAATGAACGTAGGTCCAGAAGCAGAATTTTTCTTATTCTCTAAAGATAAAGAAGGTAACGTAACAACAGACACTCAAGATAGTGCTGGATATTATGATGTTGGACCTGAAGACTTAGGCGAAGATGTTAGATCTGATATTGTTTTAACATTACAAGAAATGGGTTTTGACATTGAAGCTTCTCACCACGAAGTAGCTGATGGTCAACACGAAATCGATTTTAGATACGCCGATATTTTGACAGCAGCTGATAACGTTACAACTTTCAGAGTTGCAGTTAAAGCAGTTGCAGCTCAACACCACCTACACGCAACATTTATGCCAAAACCAATCTTCGGAATAAATGGTTCTGGTATGCACTGTAACATATCATTATTTAAAGATGGCAAAAACGCATTCTTTGATGAAAAAGCTGAATATCAACTATCTGAAACTGCAAAATACGCAGTTGGGGGTATTTTGAAACACGTAAAAAGCATTACTGCCATTACTAACCCTGTTGTAAACAGCTACAAACGACTTGTTCCAGGATACGAAGCACCTGTTTACTTGGCTTGGTCTTTAGCAAACAGAAGTGCATTAGTTCGAGTTCCTGCAAAACGTGGAATTTCAACTCGTGTAGAATTGAGATCTCCAGACCCATCTTGCAACCCATATTTGGCTTTTGCTGCAATCTTAGAAGCAGCTCTAGATGGTATCAGAAACAAAATTGATCCACCAGCTCCTGTTGAAAGTAATATCTACAAATTAACAACAAAAGAACGTAAAAAACAAAGAATTGATTCTCTTCCAGGAAGCTTGTATGAAGCACTAGAACAAATGGATAAATCACTTGTTGCAAGAGCGGCGTTGGGTGATCACATCTTCTCAGAATTTATGACTGCGAAGAAAAAAGAATGGGATTCATTCAGAACATACGTTTCTCAATGGGAACTTGATAAATACTTAGAAAGATACTAATTTAATTTCAAATCTATAAATATTTTGAGCCTCATATTGAGGCTCTTTTTTTATCTCAAACTAAGCCACTTGGGTTAAGTAAGATAACCTAATTTACAGATATTGAAAAATATGATATATTAGAACAATCGGTTAAGACTCACACCCGAGAGAATAAAAACTCTTAAAAGTCACAGACTTTTCGATGGTAAAGTTGTTTGCCGATATGTTTTGGGGAATGTTATGCCTATAAATTTTCTAAGGCAGCAATTTTCATATCCTTAAAATCAGGAGTTCTGCCTGTCCAGATTTGTTCTGCGGCAAGAGCTTGGTGAATGAACATATCAACTCCGTTGATTGTTCTGTATCCATATTTTTGAGCAAGTTTGAGCAGAATCGTCTTTTTAGGGTTGTAAATAACATCATATACAACCGCTCCTTGTTTCAAAGTTCTTAGCTCATTTTCTTCAACAGGAGTAAAATCAGCCGCACGACCAAGCATTCCAATCGGAGTTGTATTTACAAGTAAATCAATATCTGACAAATCACGAATTCTTTCAATTTGATAAGTATTAAACTCAACATTCGGGAATGTTTTACGCAAATAATTCACTAATTCTAAACTATTTGGAACATTTCGAGTGAAAAGCTTTATTTCCTTCATTTGAGCTTGTGCAAGAGCAGTTATTGCAGCACGAGCAGCTCCACCAGTACCTAAAACACCAGCAACCTTACCACACAATGTCACATCTTCGGGAATTGCATTTCTAAACCCAAGAACATCGGTATTGTAACCTCTCATTTCTCGGGTTTGAGGGTCAATAACAACTGTATTTACTGCATTCACTATATCAGCAGAAGCATCAACTGAATCCAAAAACATAGTTATTGGTAACTTCAAAGGAATTGTGACATTAAAGCCTCTATAACCTTGTGATTTAAAAAATTTAACCCTATCTACAAGTGTTTCTGGAGGTGTTTCTAAAATTTCATAACTTGCCTTCAAACCTAAACTTTTAAACCCAGCCTCGTGAATAAAACTAGATAAAGAATGTCCCAAAGGATAACCAATCAAAGCATACTTTCTAGTTGGAGCATTCACGGCATCAGCCTCATAAGTTTGATTTGTCTCAGACTGAGAGAAAGCTGGAACTTGTTCATTTACCACGTTCGGTCTAAAAAACGAACTATTTACTGAAACATCAAAACTATTTGAAAAAGATTGAGATGAATATGCTTCAGGAGAAGTTTGTTCTAAATTGTTCTGCGGGATTTCTGGTTCTTGAACAGAAGAACTTGAAAAAGATGAAGAAGAAGGCTGGTCATCCCAAGAATTTGAAGGTTCAACTACTCCATAAGACGACTGACCATATGTTTGTTGGCTATAAGAAGGTTGTTCATAAGATGGTTGAGCTGATTGTTCGTAAGACGGTTGAACGGGTTGTTCGTAAGATGGCTGAGTTTGCTGTTCGACTGTTTCAGAATAATTATTATTTGAATAAGTCGTAGTCCAAGTATTCTCAGATTGAGTAGGATTTGATTCAAAAGCTTGAGCGGATTCGTTTGAAGCTTGCTCAATAGGAGAAGAAGTCATATTTTCCTCTTCTTCCATTTGTTTTTTTAATTCAGTTAGGGTAATATTTATACCCTTAGCCTTCATTTCCTTGTATCTTGCCAACAACTCTTTACTTACAGCCATAAATCAAGCTCCTTCGTTATTCTTGCACTTGTTCTGGTTCTTTTTTATAACCGCATTTCATGTTTGAACAAGCAATAACATCACCTTTTTTAAGAACTTTTTTTACTAAAAGACTTCCACAAGTTGGACATTTTTCACCAGTTGGCTCATTCCAAAGAACAAAGTCACAATCTGGATATTTATCACAGCCATAGAATACCGTTCCTCGTTTTGATTTTCGTTCAACAATTGTACCTTTCCCACATTTTGGACAAGTTACACCAGTTGATTTTCTATAAGGTTTACGATGTTTACACTCTGGATTTGTGCATTCCATATATTTGCCATATGGTCCAAGCTTGAATACCATATCAGAACCACATTTTTCACATTTTTCTTCACAAACCTCTTTTGGTTTATCCGCAACTTCACCAGATTGTTCTTCTTCCATCTCCTGCATTACATTCAAAGACATTGTCGTCTTACAATCAGGATAACCAGAACAACCCAAGAATTGAGAGCCTGTTTTACTCGTTCTTAATAGCATTGGCTTTCCGCAGTTTGGACACTTAATTTTTGTTTCAATATTAACTTTCTGTGCTGTTTTCATCACAGAATTAACATTTTCAATAAAAGGTTTGTAAAAATCTTCTAAAACAACATTCCAAATGGCTTGTTTTTCCGCAATTTTATCCAACTTTTCTTCCATGCCAGCAGTAAATTGATAATCCATAATGTTAGGGAATTGCGAAACCAACTGTTTGCAAACAGTTTTACCCAAAAGCGTAGGATAAAGAGCTTTACTTTGATTTTTTTCTACATATTTTCGAGTTTGAATAACAGTAATAATAGTAGCATAAGTAGATGGACGACCAATACCTTTATCCTCCAAAGCCTTGATTAACGAAGCTTCATTATATCTTGGAGGTGGTTGAGTAAAGTGTTGTTTTGGATTAACTTTTTGGCAAGCAACTAAATCACCTTTTTCCAAATCAGGAATTTTTGCATCCGCAGATTCGTTATTTCCTTCATTTCCATCGTCTTCTGTGTCGTTGTAGAGCTTTAAAAAGCCGTCAAACATAATTTTACTTGTTCCAGCTTTCAACGTATAATCGCCAGAATTAATTTCAATAGTTTTGTTTGCAACTTCAGCAGGAGCCATTTGAGATGACATAAATTTTTCCCAAATAAGCTTATACAATTTGTATTGATCATTATCCAAATATTGTTTGATACTTTCTGGAGTTTTATCTGGATAAGAAGGTCTTATTGCTTCGTGAGCATCTTGTACATTTTGTTTACCTTTAACATAGACATTCGCTTTTTCTGGGTAATATTTTTCTCCATAATTTTGAAGGATAAAATCATGAGCCATATCTCTAGCATCATCAGAAACACGAACACTATCAGTTCTCATATATGTAATAAGACCGACAGGAGCTCCATCAATTTCTACCCCTTCATAAAGCTTTTGAGCAATTTGCATTGTACGAGATGCTCCAAATCCATATTTCGTACTTGCTGCACGTTGCATTGTAGAAGTAATAAACGGAGCTGTTGGTTTTCTTTTAGTTGTTTTCTTCGTAACTTTTTCTACCGTAAAATTGGTTGATGGATTTGTTAAAAATTCAACAATTTTATCTGCATCTTCTTTTGTTTTAATAGTTTTTTCAACAGCTTTACCCTTAATTTTAGATAACTCAGCTTCAAACTGCTTTCCTTCTTTATCCATTAGGGTATGAATAGTCCAATACTCTTGAGGAACAAATGCTTCAATTTCTTCTTCTCTTTCACAAACCATTCTAAGGGCAACAGACTGAACTCTACCAGCTGACAAATTTCGATTTCCAATTTGCTTCCACAAAACAGGACTCAATTTGAAACCTACAAGTTTATCAAGAATTTGACGAGTTTGTTGTGCTTGAACCATTTCCATATCAATAGAACGTGGATTTTCAATAGAATGTTTTACGGCTTTTGGCGTAATTTCGTTAAAAACAACTCTATAAATCTTGTCATCAGGCACTTTCAAAACTTGGCGAACATGCCATGCAATAGCTTCTCCCTCACGGTCGGGGTCGGCTGCGAGATATATTTTATCCATTTTCTTCGCCAAATCATTTAATTTGGTTACGACTTTTTGTTTTCCTGGAATAATTTCAAATTTAGGAATAAAATGATTTTCAACATCAAAACCTAAATTTTGAGTTGCAGGGTCTTTTGTTGGCAAATTTCTAATATGCCCCATACTCGCTTCAATTGTATAACCATCACCCAAAATTTTCTTAATAGTTTTTGATTTTGCTGGTGATTCGACTATTACTAACGCTTTTTCTTTCTTCTTACTTGCCGTTGCCATTTATTTATTAACCTTCTTTTGAAACTTCTTCTTTATTTTCTTCATGTTGAATTGATTCTTGCTTTTTACCTCTAGTAAATAATAATACTAAAGAAATAAGAAACTGAGCTATTTTGAAATCACTATATACCTTACTCAACGGTAATATAATTAAACCGATTATTAAAGCACAAATAATTGCAGGCTTTTTCTTTCCAAGAATATCCCATAACCTTTTTGCCATTAAAACAATATTAATCACTAATATGAATAAAAACAAAAATAATAAGGAACCATATGAAAACACCTTGAAAATTTCGCCATCTGGTAATGCCGTCGTACCAATAAGGATAGAGTATAAAAACAATAAAGCAAAAATTACCATGAGAATATTAATTTTAAAATATGGTAATCTACTCATTGGTTTATCAATGATAAATAAAGTATTTGCAATTTTCTCTAACTTTTCCAACAACATACTCTAAACCTTCTTATATCTATCCCCATTATACTGTTTTATTATCCCCTTAAGCTCCATTGTTGTCAAGTTCATAAGCAAATCATCCAACTTCAACCCCGTCAAAGATAACAATTCATCTACTCCCTTTTCTTCAATTTGAAGATTGTCAAAAATCTTTTCTTCATCTGGAGTCAACATAGGTAGCGTTAATTGCTGTTGAGGATTTTCTCTTTTTATTTCCCAATTCAAAGCATTCAAAATATCTTCACTCTCAGTAACAATTGTTGCACCATTTTTGAGGAGTTTATAAATTCCTTCAGTATTTGGATTAGAAATCTCTCCAGGAATACACATCAATTCCCTTCCCTGTTCTAAAGTTAAATTTGCAGTAATCAATGCCCCACTTCTTAATGAGGCTTCTGCAACAAGAGTTCCATAAGAAAGCCCTGAAACAATTCTATTACGTTGAGGGAATCTGAATTTCATTGGCTCAAATGTTGGGTAATATTCACTCACCACAGCACCATAACCATTTTCAATATTTTGGTATAAAGTTTTATTGCTCGTCGGATAAATATAATCAAACCCACTAGCAATTACACCTATTGTTTTTAAATTATTTTCAATTGCTGCGGTATGAGCAACAGTATCTATTCCAGAAGCCAAACCAGAAACAACACAAATATCAGTATTGCCAAGTCCAGAAATTATTTTCTTTAAGTTATCCCTTGCATAAGTACTAGCTTTCCTTGAACCAACAACCGCAAGAGTTTTTTCTAAATTACACTCAAATAATTTGCCCTTGTAATACAAAACAGCTGGAGGATTTTCAATATTTTTCAACATTTTTGGATAATTTTCATCCTCAAGAGTTAAAAAGTTCACCCCACGAGTTTCCACATTTGTATAAGTTCTATCTATATCAACTTTATCACGATACTTTAGAAAATTTTCGGCTTTTTTAACACTCAAACCCTCAATATTTTTTAATTCGTTTAAATCAGCGTTGAATGCAAGCTCAATATTACCAAAGTAATTAAATAATCTTTGGATAAATTTACTGTCTATTTGTTCTATTGAAGAAAACGCAATCCAATACTTATTCTTCATTTGCCCCAATTTTCTTTTTTATAGAAGCTATCAAAGCATTAACTTTTGTTTTTTCTTCTTCTGGAATATCAAAATTCATATAGTCTTCCAAATATTCAACAGCATCTTCATAATCCCCTCTTGCCATAAATAATATCGCAACTTTTTTATAAGGGATAGAAAATTTATTATTTGTCGCAATTGCCTTTAAAAAGTTTGAAATAGCCTTATCAATCTCATCATTTGCTTGATAAGCTTCTGCAAGATAGTAATAAATCCATTCATTATCTTGTTTAAACTCAAGAACATTTTCTAAATTTTCAATCGCAGAGTCGTAATTACCTAAGTCAAAATAGACTCTTGCCAAATCATAATATGCATCAAAGTTTTCAGGTTGTTGATCAAGTATAAATTCAAGCTCATCCACCGCCAAATCTCTTTTTGCATCTTCAATATAAAATCTTGCCAAATAGTGTCTGAAAATTAAATCTTCAGGCAACATATCGATTGCATAAGACAAAATATTTATACCTTCGCCTAATCTATGTTGTTTGTAATAAATATCTACCAAATTGATATAACATTGAGGAATCTTAGGATTTAACTCTATACACTTTAGGTAATTTTTCTCAGCTTTTTCATCATCACCTAAATTTGCATAGCAAAGTCCTAAATTGTTATAAATTTCTGCATTGCTTGGTTCTACTTCCAATATAGAAGTAAACAAATCAATAGCACCATTCCAATCTTTTTTCTTGAAACATTCAATAGCTTTATCTAATTTTTCTTTCATAATCTCTATAACCCTAATGTCATATTATCATCTGAACCAGAACCAATATTTTTAATTACAGTTCTAGTATTACCTTGAGCATCAAAACTCTTAGGCTTCATTGTCATTTTAATTCTATCAGCAAAAATTGTTCTCACGCCTTGTGTAATACTTGAACGTCCAGTAAAATAAGCTTCATTTGGTTTTGAAGAACCTGCTGTTGAATACAATGTAACTTTTGGACCAGCGGCATAATAATCTTGGTACCAAATCCTTACATTTCCACTAGCATTAAAAATTGAACGTTTTTGATTATATTCTTGGTAAGCAGATTTTAATACAAGTTTTGAACCATCATCCATTATCGCATTTGATGTTGTATGACCATAAGCTGTCAAATTACCAGAAGCTGCTTCATAAACAAATCTATCAGCAAAAGATTCATTGTTTTCTTGTTTTACCCTTGCATTACCAGTCAAAACAAGACGCTTTAAATCTCCATTTTTATCAGTGGTAATTTGTGCAGAATTAGAATACGTTTCAATTTCTTTATAGAACATTGTAACCGAACCAGTTGCAGTCATTACCCCAGTTTTTGTATCATATTCTTGAGTGTCAGAGTTAATAACAACAATCGGTTTTTTACCCTCAAACACTATTGATTGAGTGTCACCTTCAGCTCTAATTATCTTCGTAATTAGAGATACTTTTAAGATATTTGCTTTAACTTCTCTTTTTTTGTTTTTCTTTACTTCAAAAGCATAAGGTTTTTCATAAAAAGTAGCAGTATCGAGTTTTTGATCCTTTGTAATATTTACATCTGCACTATCACCAACAACTTTTAAATCGTCAACAGTAACCTTTACATTCCCGTTGAATTTAATTTTATTATCAGCTTCATTGTATGATTGATTTTTTGATTCAATAATCAAATCAGACGCTTGAACTGCAAGCCCTGTCAACAACAAAGATGATACTAATATTGCAAATATCTTTTTCATACTACTTTTTATCCTCATAAACTTTAGATACGGTGTGACCAACTATTTTGAAACTACTATAATCTGGATTGATTATAATTTTATCTGCGGTAGATAACAATTCCCTACCCTTTTGAATTTTTATGTGACCTTCGGCAACAATCGGAGAATGCGAATTGAGCCAATGTAATTTATCTGCCTTTAAAGTAATTCCATCTTTCAAAGCAATAAATGTATCTGAATAAAGAGTTATATCACCCTCTTTAGAATTATAAGTGCCTTTTGAAGATTCAAAACTCATTGAAACTTCATTATTTTTATAAAAGTTACCTATAACTCCATTGAGCTGAGCAACACCATTAGCACTGTCCCATTTACCGGTATCACCGTAAATTTCCCAGTATTTCTGTTCTTCTTTTGTTTCGGTCAAAATTATCCCTTGAACAACGGCTTCTTGTTCATCACCTTGAGCTTGGACTTGTTTTCTATTGAAGTCATGAGTAATTACTCCAGCAGTAATAAATGCCCATGCCAGAATTCCAACTAAAACTAAGATTACAGCTATATAAGTACGTTTTTTCTTTTGAATGTTCTTCCAATTCATACTAAAAATTCTAGCACAAAATAAGAAAAGTGAATAGGAAATACAATTTTTACAACTAAATAAGGGTTTTGGAAATTCAATATTCTTAATAATTAGGCATAATATTTGATTTTGTAATATAATTACGAGTAAGGGATATACAGACTTAGAAAGAGGGAATGAACATGGCTTTAAGATACGACTGTGGAGAAATTATTACCGCAATGGTTACACCTATGGAAAAATCAGGTGCAATTGATTATGACAAAGTTGAAAAACTTGCAAAATATCTTATTGATAACGGTAGTGATGCAATCCTTGTTGCAGGAACAACGGGGGAATCTCCTACATTAACAAACGAAGAAGAAATTGAACTTGTAAGTACTGTAAAAAGAGCAGTAGCAAACAAGGCAAAAATCATATTAGGTGCAGGTTCTAATTCAACAGCATCTGCGGTTGAATACTCAAAATTCGCTCAAAAAGAAGAAGTTGATGCAATACTTTCAGTTGTACCTTATTACAACAAACCAAACCAAAGAGGGATGATTGAACATTTTTCTACTATTGCAAATTCAACCAATCTTCCTATCATTATATATAACATTCCATCAAGAACTGGAGTGAATATAGAACCAAAAACAGTTGCATATTTGGCTAATCAATTCAAAAATATTGTAGGTATCAAACAAAGTTTCCCTGATATGGATAAAATTACAGAGTTAAAAATGTTGTGTCCAGATGATTTTGCAATCTATTCTGGAGATGATAGCCTTACACTTCCAATGCTATCTATTGGAGCTCACGGGGTAATTTCTGTTACTTCTCATTTATTTGGTTCAGAAATGAAATCTATGATTAGAAATTACAAAACAGGAGATGTCGTTGCAGCTAGAAATATGCACAAAAAGCTTTATCCTGCATTTAGAGCTTTATTCTCAGCTCCAAACCCAACTCCAGCTAAAGCAGCATTGGCTTACAAAGGAATTATTAATGAATATGTAAGACTTCCACACGTAACTCTTACAGAAGAAGAAAAACTTTCATTGTTCAAAGTTCTTGACAATGTAAAAAAAGAATTAGGCGAGGAAGACTAATTCCTTTTTCGTTATTTGAATTTATAATCAAATATAAAATATAGTTGTAGATATAAAGAGGAAAAGAAATTGAAAAACAAACTTATTATGTTTTGGGTGATTGTAGCCATCGTAATTGCATCAATATTTACGATTTACAAAAAGCCAACAAAACTAGGACTTGATCTTGTTGGCGGTTCAAGAATTTTACTTGAAGCTAGAACAACAGATACAGTAAGAACTATTACTCCTGACGTTATGAGCAGACTTCAAGTAGCAATAGAAAGCCGTGTAAATAAACTCGGTGTTTCTGAAACAAGTGTTGCTCAAGTTGGAGATAAAAGACTTTTAGTTGAAATTCCAAACGTTACAGATTTGAAAGAAGCAGAAGCATATTTAGGTAAAACAGCACAATTGGAATTCAAAAAACCAGTATTTGATGCAAATCATCAACCAAAAAGAGATTCAAAAGGGTTAATGATGTGGGAACCAACTGGTTTGACAGGTGAAGATCTTAAATCCGCATCTATCGGAACAGACCAATCAGGTCAATGGACAGTTTCTCTTGAATTTAACGCATCAGGAGCTAACAAGTTCGCTGAATTAACTCAACAATTAGTTGGTCAACAAATGGCAATCTACTTTGATAATGAAGAAATCTCAGCACCAGTAATTAGAGAAGCAATCTTTGGTGGCAGAGCTGAAATCTCTGGAGGTAGCAGCGGATTCCAATACGAAGAAGCTCAAAAAATGGTTAACTTGTTGAATGCAGGTGCTTTACCAGTTCCTTCTGAAATCATTCAAGAAAACACTGTTGGACCTACTCTTGGTTCTGATAGTATTGAAAAATCAAAATTCGCAGCTATCATCGGTATTGGATTTGTAATGCTATTTATGATATATGCTTACAGACTTCCTGGAGCGATTGCTGACATTGCTCTTATTGTTTATGGATTAATCTTGTTTGCATTATTCAAGGCTATCCCTGTAACATTAACCCTTGCAGGTATCGCTGGTTTCATCCTATCAGTAGGTATGGCAGTTGATGCTAACATCTTGATTTTTGAAAGAACAAAAGAAGAATTGAAAGCTGGAAGAAACTTGTTCACTGCAATTAACACTGGTTTTGACAGAGCATTTACAAGTATCTTCGATTCAAATATGACAACAATCCTTACCTGTGTAATCTTGTATTTCTTAGGTACAAGCGTTGTTAAAGGTTTTGCTTTAACACTTGCAATAGGTGTTCTTGTTTCAATGTTTACAGCAATTACAGTTACTAAAAACTTCATGCACTTAATCTTCGGTACTGGAGAATTAAAATACCCTGCATTGTTCGGTTTATCTAAAAATGAAATCGGTAAGGGTTATGAAGTTACAGAAACAAAACGTGAAAAAGCTCGTTTTGGTATTTTAGACTAAGAAAGTATGAGGTAAATATAAAATGTTTAATTTCAAGAAAAATGGAGTACACGTAGTTAAATACAGAGTACTATGGATGTGTCTCTCTGCGTTGCTATTAATTCCAGGAATTATAGCAATGATATATTCAATGATTACATACCCAACTCACTCTCCAGTGAAGGTTGGTATTGATTATACTGGTGGAACAATTCTTCAATATGGTGTTCCAGAAGCAGTTTCAAGTGATGACCTTGCAAAAACAAGAGAAGACCTTGATAATATTGGAGTTACAAACACATACCTACAAGTATTGAATGTTAACCCAACAACAGAAAATAATAATATTAAATCTATTATTTCTATCAGAACAAAATTTATTGATGAAGGTTCAGATTTATCTAACCAAATCTCAACAACAATCAAAAAAGAATACAAAAATGCAGAACTTGTTCAAGTTTCATCAGTTGGTCCAACTCTTGGAAATGAATTATTCAAAATGTCTATCATTGCATTGTTATTAGCAATTGTTGGTATGATTGTTTATATTTCATTTAGATTTAAGTTAGAGTACGCAATTGCCGCAATTCTAGGTTTGGTGCATGACGTATTATTCGTAATGGGTGTATTCTCAATCCTTGGTATTTTCTGTAACGTGCAAATTGACGGATTGTTCTTAACAGCAATTTTGACATTGATTGGTTTCTCTATCAACGATACAATCGTAACTTTCGACCGTATCAGAGAAAACTTAAGATATTATGGTAAGAAAATGACATTTGGAGAAATCGTTGATGCTTCTGTTAACCAAACGTTAACAAGAAGTGTAAACACTTCATTAACAGCATTCATCACTCTAGCAGCATTGTACTTCTTTGGAGGTGTTACAACTAAAGATTTCGTTCTAGCAATGATGATTGGTGTAGTTGTTGGTACTTATTCTAGTATCTTCTTCTGCTCAATGTTAGTTGACTTCTGGGAAGAAAAGAAAGGTCAACCAAAACACATGGCTGTTGAAGGTTAATAATTTTATAAAAAATTCAAAAACAAAAAGACGAATATATTCTATTCGTCTTTTTTGTTTTGTGTTTGTTTTCATCTCTAAGTGTAAACTTAGCTCTGCTCATTATGAGAGAATGCGATTTGCACATAAATTATATGTATAAACAAAAATATTGTTGCATTATTAGCGTATAATGCTAAAATAGTTGTGAAGAAATTTATTTTCTCAAAAGGCTTATATTAGCGATTAGACGGGGAGGTAGTGCATGATAAGCTCTTTTATTTCTTCTCATAGTGTTTTAGTTTCTGCAAGTTTGTTGATTCTTGCGTATATTTTTATTGCACTTGAGAGAATTCCAAAAGTTACAATTGCATTGCTTGGTGGAGCTTTAACTATTGTGTTGGGCTTGGTTAGCCAAACAAAAACGTTGGGGGATGGTATAAATCCTCATTATTTTATCAATTTTATTGATTTTAATGTAATTTTTTTACTCGTTTCAATGATGGTAATTGTGTCCATTACTACAAGGAGCGGGGTTTTTAATTGGATTGCAAATGAACTTTTAAAATTTACAAAAGGTCATCCTATCAAGGTGCTTTGTGCTTTAGGTTTGTTTACTGCTGTCACAAGTGCTTTTTTGGATAACGTTACAACTGTAATTTTGATTATGCCGATTACTTTTGCAATTGCTAAAAAGCTTGATATTGACCCTATTCCATTTTTATTAACTGAAATTTTTTCATCTAATATCGGGGGAACAGCAACATTAATTGGAGACCCGCCAAATATTATTATTGGTAGTGCTGGAGGTTTGTCTTTCATTGATTTTATAAAAGAGTTAACTCCTGTAATTTTAGTTATTATGTGTGTTGTCCTCACGGTTTTGGGATTTATTTTCCGAAAGAAACTTCACGCATCGCAAGATAAGATGGATGAAGTTGCGAAAATCGATAATTCCCATACCATTACAGATAAAGCTTTGATGATTCGTTCAACCCTAATTTTGGCATTGGTGATTTTAGGATTTATGTTGCACGATGTCACTCATATTGAAACTTGCGTAGTTGCTATGTTAGGTGCAAGTATCTTGTTGATTTTTGAAAAGCCTAATGAAATATTGCAAGATGTTGAGTGGAACACAATATTTTTCTTTATTGGTTTATTTATAATTATTGGCGGCTTAGAAGCTTCTGGCGGTATTAAGTTGATGGCAGAGTGGATTTTGAAAGTTACACAAGGTTCTCAGGCTGCAACTTCAATGATAATTCTTTGGGCTTCTGGCGTAATCTCTGGAATTATTGATAATATTCCATATACGGCGACAATGGCTCCTATGCTTGTTGAAATTGAAAAGACTATGGGTGCAACTTATGCTTATCCTTTGTGGTGGGCGTTGTCTTTGGGTGCTTGTCTTGGTGGAAATATGACAATAATTGGTGCTGCTGCAAACGTTATTGTGTCTGAAAATGCTGCAAAATCAGGACATCCTATTTCATTTATGAGATTTTTGAAATATGGAGTTGGAGTTGTTGCAATATCATTACTTATTTCAACCGCTTATATATACTTAAGATTTTTACATTAAGCATTTTTATAGAATAAAATCAGCTCTCTCATTTGAGGGCTGGTTTTATTTTGCAAATAATCAAAAAAAAGTCCTGCAATTTTTTGCAGGACACGATTTCTACACTACTTTACTAACCTTTAGGATATTTATTCACATTTCTCATATTGAGGAATAAAGAGATTTTTATGCGATTATGATATTTTTATTATGATTTTTTATTAGGTGTTGCATATTTTGCATACTCGCCGCCCATTTTCTTTGCAATGATTTCAATTGCTTTGTTGAAAGCTGGACCTGCCTTGTAATTAAATACCATGCATTTGGAGTTCAATTCTGTATCTATTGCCGCAAATGCTTCTTGAAGAGCTGGGTCTTGAGCAATACCTAATTCCATTGCTTTTTGGCGTAAAGCTAATGAAATTTGTTTTCCATATTTTATTTTTTGTGATCTGTCTGCATCCCATAAGAAAGCATCCATAAATGATTCACCTTTTTCTTTAGATTTATTGGCATTCCAAGAAATCATCAATGGCATTACTGTATCTTTGTTGATTTGATCACATACAGCGTTGAATGTGTCATTATCAGTTGACCAACCACCGTATGTTGCATCATAGAACTTTTGAACCCAACTAAATACATTCACATCATTTGCAGGATTTTCTATTTCTGGAGATGATTCGTCAGTTGATGTTGTTTCATCTGTTGAAGCACCTTCTGGAGTTGTTGCTGAATGAGTAGCAGCAGTTCCTGATGTTGCTGTTGTTGTAGTTTCACCAGCAGTAGTTGTTTCGCCAGTAGAAGTTGTAGTTGTTTCTCCTGTTGATGAAGAAGCTGGAGCGTTAATATCTTTAATCAATTTAGATGTGTCAACTAAAATTTGTCTTAAAGCTTTTTCTTGTTCTCCAACTTTTTCGTATGCTGTTTTTGGGTCAAGATCAGAAGATTCTGCGATTTTTTTCAATTCTTCTTCTTGAGCTTTAACTTTATCTAACATATCGTTAACTTGTTTCTTTTGATCATCAGTGATATTTGTATTAGTCAATTGAGCTTCTAAAGCTGTTTTTGCTTGTTGAATGTTAGCTAAACAACGATTCAAGTTTTGACTTGTCATTGTGTTTAAAACATTTCCAACTAATTGAGAAGCTCCTCGACGAACTGCATCATTGAATCCTTGAGTTCCTGGTGTGGGAATTCCTGAAGAAACAGGAGTAGATGAACCTCCACCATTACTAAATGGGTTAGCTGCATAGCATGTTGCTGCTTGACCTGGATTGAAAATGCTTCCGCCCCAAGTTTGTTGAGCTACAGGGTTAAGATTATAACCAATATTGTAACCAGCGTATGGTTCAATTGTACATAATTGTAAATCTCCACCGAAATTAGTTTGCATCATTGGTAAGCAACCATAATATGGAATGTTCGCAAATGTATTATTAGTAGCGTGCAACATAATTTTCCCCGTTTCTTTATTTTTCGTTCCCCGTACTTATATAAACAATTTTGCTTTTCAAGAATTGCCTTTTTATTTATATAAAATATATACTCAAAGGCGGGAATACCTAATTCTATTGTATTTGCGTTAAATATTTCATTGTTACATTTCTTAATAATTCTAAAATTTAACTTATTTCAATAAAAAGTATTCTATATTTATGCTATTATTTTGCCATGCAAACATTAGCAAGATTTATTCAAAATAAAAGAAACGAATTAGGTTTAACACAAAAAGGCTTGGCCATTGCAGCAAACATTCCGCTAGAGGATGTTGAAGAGGTAGAGGCAGGAAAAGAGTTGTTTTTACCTGTAACGGTGCGTCAAGCTCTTGCAAAAGTCTTAAAATGTGAACCGTCAGAGATTAAAAAATTAGAAAAAGATATTGCGAGTGATATTGTTTCTCCAGAGATTATTGAAAGTTTGAAACAATTAATATTGAATGGTGCTGGAGGTTTGAAATGTCCTCGTTGTGGAGCTCCTCTTGATACAAGAATTGCAAGAATGTATGACTTAGAGGATAATCTTGTTCTTCATCCGAAAGCTCATTGTACAAAATGTCCGTTTCAAATTCATTCATAATGCTTATTTATAATAATGGTTCAAAATCTGATACAAAGACTTGATTTTTTTTCTTCTACATATTATTATTACCCTTGTAGAGTGCTTACGCCAATAATCACTCAACAAGAAAAGGAATAACTAAAATGTCAATTAATTTAAAAAACAAATCTGAAATTGTTAAGGCTTACGGTAAGAACGAAAAAGATACTGGTTCTGCTGCAGTTCAAATCGCAATGATGACTCAAAAAATCAGCGAATTAACAGAACACCTAAAATCTAACAAGAAAGATTTCGCAACAAAAAGAGGTCTTTTGATGATGGTAGGTAAAAGAAAGAGATTATTAGCTTATGTTAAATCTCAAAACCTTGATGAATACAGAGAATTGATTAAAAAGTTAGGAATCAGAGGTTAATCTGAAAAAGCTTTAAAGACCAGTCTTTAATAAGGCTGGTCTTTTTTAGTATCTGGAGGTTGTTATTTTTATGAAAACATTAAAATCAATGCGTTTACATATTGGAATTTTCGGGAAAACAAATGTAGGAAAATCTTCATTACTTAATAGAATAACAAATCAAGATGTTTCAATCGTTTCTAATATTGCAGGCACTACGACTGATGTTGTTGAAAAAACAATGGAACTTTTACCGATTGGACCTGTAAATTTTCTGGATACTGCGGGGATAAATGATTCTACCGCATTATCTTCTGAACGTATCGAAAAAACAATGAAAATTATAAATAGAACTGATGTAGCAATTGTTGTTTGTGATTATAATGGAATTGATGATTATGAGAGAAATTTGATTGAAAAATTTAATGAATTAAAAATTCCTTTTATGATTTTTATAAATAAAACGGATGAAAAATATCCTTCTGATTCTATTATTGAGGATTTGAAGAATTATACAAAACATATTTTACTATCATCTGTAAAAACAGATGATTTGATTGTTTTCAAGATTAAGGACTTATTGGTTAAATTGTTGCCAGAGGATTTTGTAAATTCTCCAAAAATTGTTGGGGATTTAATACCTCAAGGTAGTACGGTTATCCTTGTTATTCCTATTGATAAGGAAGCACCAAAGGGTCGAATAATTTTGCCACAAGTTCAAACTTTACGTGATTTACTTGATAATAATTGTGTAAGTATTGCTGTGAAAGAATCAGAGCTTAAATCTGCTATCGATAATTTAAAAATTGCTCCAAGTTTGGTTGTTACAGATTCTCAAGCTTTCAAAAATGTATCGGAAATTGTTCCTGAGAATATTCCTCTAACTTCTTTTTCTATCCTTTTTGCTCGTTTGAAAGGTGATTTAAATACTTTTTCACAAGGTGCTAAGTCTATCGAAAAATTGCAAGATGGTGATAGAGTTTTGATACTAGAAAGCTGTACTCATCATGCAATTGAAGATGATATTGGGCGTGTTAAAATTCCAAATTTGTTGCGTAAAAAAACAGGTAAACACTTAATTATTGATAATATTGCAGGTCACGATTTCCCAGATATTTCAAAATATAAATTGATTATTCATTGCGGAGCGTGTATGACTAATAGGCGAGAAGTTCTATCTCGAATTTTGTTGGCGTCAGAAAATAATGTTCCAATAACAAATTATGGTATTTGTATTTCGTATTGTTTAGGAATTTTACAAAGAGCTTTGAAAATTTTTGAAGTATAATAAAATCATGGACGAAAAGAAGAAAATATTAGCAATAAATTTTGGTGGAATCGGTGATGAAATATTTTTCTTACCTACTTTGATTTCGCTAAAGAAACAATATCCAAATTCAGAAATTACATTAGCTCTTGAACCTCGTAGCAAGGGCGTTAAAGATTTAACTGATGTTATTGATAATTTAATTTTAATTGATGTAAAAGGAAAGAATAAGTACCTCGAGATGTTTAAATTGTTGAGGGCTGCTTGGGCTGGTCATTATGATTTAGTATTGTCATCTGGAGGGAATAAGCTTATAAGTATTCTTCTTTTCTTAACAGGAATAAAAGTTCGCTGTGGGTATGATACAGGATTTTTGAGCAGAATTTTATTAACTCATGCAATGCGATTGAACAAAAAACAATATGCCTGTAAAATGTACCATGACTTAATTAGAAATATAACTGATTTTGATACTGAACTTCCAGAAATAAATGTTCAGCCAAAGGAAAAAATAGCTAATTCTGTATTGATTCACCCTGGAGTTAGCAAATTGAGTGTTCAAAAAGGTTGTATAAAAACAATTACGCCAGAAGTATGGGCAAAAGTTATAGATCTGTTAGTTGCAGAGGGTAAAAAAGTCCGACTTGTCGGTGGTCCTGATGATAAAGAGTGTATAGAAACAATTATGCAGAATGTTCGTACCCAAAATTTTGAAAATTTGTATGGTACAACGAAGAATTTAAGAGATTTGGCTGAATTGATTTCTTCAGCTGAGAAATTTTTATGTTCAGATTCTGCTCCTTTACATGTGGCGGTTGCGTTACATACTAAAACGTATGTTATTTTTGGACCTACTGATGTTGAAGCTTTGATTCCTAAAAATGACAATGTTGTTCCAATAATGGCAAATGATAATTGTGAATTGAAACCATGTTTGTGGGCAAGACGTCAAACAACTTGTGAAAAATTGAGTTGTTTAAAAATTTCAGCCTCTCAGATTGCTTCTGCTGTCTGCAATTCATAATTTTTTTAACAAATGTAAAGATATTTCCCTCTTGTGCAATTTCACATTCTAAAAATACTTTATATAAATGTAAGGTATAGTAGTGTGAAAGGTTAACGCGTTTTATGTCATTTAGTGATGTAGCAACAGTTGGATTTGCAATAAGAAATGTCGATAAAACAACCTCTGGAGACTTAGGCAGGTTACCCGTTGCCGTAGGTCAAACTGTTAATGCCATAAAAGCAGGAGCAGAATATAATTCATTTCTTAAAAGAGGCGTTAACGCTGTTAAAAAAGTTGTAGAAAGTGATTCAGTATTTAAGGGAGTTTCAAAAGGCGTAAAATTTGTTAGTAATAACATTAATCCTTTGATTGTTGTTTCAAGTGGCTATAACATTCTTACTGCAAAGAAAGAAGAGCGAAAGAAAACGCTATTCTCTGAGGCAGGTTGTATTGCAGGTATGTTCTTAGGTGAAGGTTGGATGAAAAAGAATTTGAATCCAATTATTGAAAAGCTTCCAGTATCAAATAAATGGAAACCTGTAATTAAAGGTTTGATATTTATTGGTGGTTCAATTGGTTCATCTACAATTGGTCAAATGTTAACTGAAAAAGCTTATAAATACTGGGATAAACCTCTAAAACAACCAGAACAACATGTTTATCAACCAATGACTTTGAAGGCATAGATTGCACTTACTTTGTTATTATTGTATAATTTGCCCAAAAGAGAGGTAATTTATATGAAAACAATTAAGATAACAAAAATGCAAGGCTGTGGAAATGATTTTGTTGTGCTAGATTATTCAGAGTTTGAAAAATCTGGCTTAACAATGTCTGAGCTTGCAAAAAAAATATGCGATAGAAATTTTGGTGTTGGTGCAGACGGAATGATTATTCCAGATACAAAGCCAAATGGCGAAACTGATATTGCGTGGTATTTTTATAATTCTGATGGTTCAACAGCTCAGATGTGTGGAAATGGGATGAGATGTTTTGCAAAGTATGTTTACGATAAAAAACTTGTTTCATCAAAATCTTTTAGTGTAAAAACTCTTGCTGGAGTTATAAAACCTCAAATTTTAGACGATGGCAATGTTAAAGTGAATATGGGAACTCCTATATTGGAAGAATCAAAAATTCCGTTCAAAGGGGAAAAGATTGCCCATGTGAAAGATAAAGAATTTCATATTACCCCTGTTTCAATGGGAAATCCACATTGTGTAATTTTTACTGATGAGGACACTCTTTGTATGGCAAAAACATATGGTCCAGATATGGAAGTTCATCCATTTTTCCCTGAAAAAACGAACACTGAATTTGTAAAAGTTATTTCTGGAAAAGAGATAGAAATGAGAGTTTTTGAAAGAGGTTGCGGAATAACTTTAGCTTGTGGAACTGGAGCTTGTGCAAGTGTTGTAGCTGGGGTTTTAAATAACTTAACAGAAAACACTGTCAAAGTTAACTTGCTTGGAGGAGCTGTAAATGTTGAGTGGAGCGGTTCTAAAGATAATCCGAATGCGGATATTTTCTTAATCGGTCCTGCTAATTATAGCTTTACGGCAGACTATATATTGTAAAATTTTATGTTTTTATGATACTATTAGGATATATTCAGTATGAAAAATAGTAAAAGGAGATAAATTACATGAGAAAATACGAATTAATGGCAATCTTCAAGCCAAATTTAGATGTAGAAGAAGTTGATAAACTAATCGAAAAAATCGGTTCTGTTGTTTCTGATTTTGGTGGTTCAGTAGAATCAACTGATAAAGTAGGTAGAAAAAAATTAGCTTATGAAATTCAAAATTTCAGAGATGGTTATTTCTCTACAACAGTTTTAGCTTTACCTGCTGATAAAGTTGCAGAATTCAAAAGACAATTAAGATTGAATGACAATATTTTGAGAACTATGTTCTTAGAAGTTTCTGAAAAGGCTTCAGTTTAGTCAGACGTGTCATTCCGAACGATGTGTTTGGAATTTTGAATGTAAAGGAATAACAAAAAATGACATTAGCAAAAGCAGTAGTTACAGGTATAGTTTATAAAGCACCAAAAACAGGTTTTACAGCAAATAACGTTGCTGTTTCATCATTTGTTTTGAATATTGGAACTCAAGATGAAACATTGATTAGAGTTATCTCAAAAAGACAAGCTTTAGAATCTGTTGTTGCTGGTCTTTCAAAAAATCAAAAAGTTTTGGTTGAAGGAAGATTGCAATGTGGTGTTAGCAAAATGGATGATGGTACAGATAAGAAAGTTTTTGAGATTGAAGCTTCAACTATCGAATTGATGGGTGGTGCATCTCAAGTTCCTTCAAATTCTGCTAATCAAGATGGTGATATTTTAACATTTGGAGAAATGGAATCATCTCCTGAAGCTAATGCTGATGTTTTGTTAGATGATGAAGAAGTTCCGTTCTAGGAAATATCATCGATTGAAAAAAAAATAATGTAGTAATAATATAAGGCTAGAAAGGCAAATTAAAACAAATGGCAAGACAAGACGATAAGAAAAAACGTAAAAATTGTAGTCTATGTGCTGATAAAGTAACATCAATTGATTACAAAGATGCTGCTAAATTAAAAAGATATTTAACAGAAGCTGGCAAAATCATTCCTAGAAGAATTACTGGTAACTGTGCAGCTCACCAAAGAATGATTGCAAAAGCAATTAAAAAAGCTAGAGAAGCATCTATTATTAGTTACGTTTTTGACTAATTAAAATATTAATAGATAAAAAGCGGAGGTTGGATTTCCAACCTCCGCTTTTATGTTTAAATTTCTATTTAATTCTTTTTATAAATCCTTTAGCAAAATCAAAAAACTTGCCTAAAATCCCTTTTGTTTGAGGTTGTCTTTCAAAAACATCTGGTCTAGTGAAGATAGGTGGAGTCTTTTTTAGTTTTTTAAGATTAGGATTAATTAGTCTATATTGATTTAAACCTCCTCGTTTAAGTCCATGTTCTTTTTCAGGTAAAACCTTTTTAATTATAGTTGTTGGATGAGTAGTAGTACTTCCCATTTCTAGTATCATTTTTTTTCTCCTATGATTTATTTCCCCTATACATTATATAAGGATTTTGTAGCATAGAAATTGACTAAGAAATCTATATTATACTTTCTTTATTATATTATGTAGTACACTCTCGTTGCTTTTTAGCGATTTATAATTTGTTTTAATATTTTGTAATATTGTGTTCCCCTCCTTGTGGGGAGCTAAACGCAAAAATTTGAGATTCTTCATTTTTCTCAGAATGTCCGCTATTATTTAATCATTTTGAGCTATGTTAGTTCTTATTCAGAAATAAACAAATTCTGAGTGATAAAATTCTTATATTCATCGAAATCGATATATTTGTTATGGTCAAGGTCGTATTTATCAAATTCATTTGATAAATCTTGGATTTTATCCATAATAGAATCTAGACCTTCTTTATTAAGAGCCTCAATGTCCTCGCCAAGAAGTTTGATAAAGCTTAACATCCACTCATTTTTAGATATAAAATAGCTTTTGTCCATATCAAGAGCTTTAAAATCTTTAGCAATTTCTTCGTCTGTAAGGCTTCTAAAACCTTCAGGAATTTCAATAGATTCTTTTTTGAAAATGTATTTCATTTTTTTCTCCTATATTGCGTTAATTATGTTTTTGATATTGCTATCTGTAACGAGTTTTAATGCAGAAATTTTGTCGTTTTGGGTTAAATTATTTCTCTCTTTTAATGCTTCAATTGCTTTCAGTACAAGCGTTTGGTTTGTTGCATTAAATAGTAAATTCCTTATTTTGTCAGTTGAAGTTGTTAAATCAATTGCCGTAAACACAAAAGGGCTGTTTTCTGAAATTTCTTCTTCAATTATTTGAGAAGCTTTTACTTTACTCAAAAGTTTTTTAATTTCAAATATCTCTTGTTTCACTTCTTTCGTTTCATCAAAGAGGTATTCATCATTTTCTGTTAACGTTTCAAACTTTTCTTTTGCGTTAAGCAAAACAACTGCTGATTCAGATGTTGGAGCTTCAGACAATAGCATTTCAAGTATTTCATATAGCTGAAAATCAAATACTTGTCCTAGTCCTAAGATTTCACCTAATCCGTTTATTATTTGGTTTAAAACTATTAATCCATCTGTTTTATTGGTTTTTAGTAATTCAAATAAATTTGACAAATAAGGGATTTCTCCTGCAATATTTTCTGGCATAGCAGATGTTTTCATTGCTTTAATTATTTCTTCTGTTGCTTTTTTATCTCCGTAAGATACAAGGAATTTTACTCCATCAAGTTTTTCAAATTCGTCGTTGGATTTTAATTTTTCTAAGGCAACATTGAATATTTCTTCATCTTTCAAAAGAGCGAGAGTAGAAGCACAGTTCGCTCCTAAACAGCTATTTTCGCTAAAAGCATTTGCTCTCAAGAATTCTAAAGCAAGTGGATCTTGAATGTATGAGAAAAACTTTGCACAGTATGCTTTTTCATCTTCTGTTCCGTTTTTAAATATTTCAAGCATTTTATCTGTTAAATCTTCATCTGCAAAGTTTGCAAGTGTAGAAACAATAAATTCTTCATATGATGGAGAATAATAGCCCAAAAATTCAATTAGGTTTTGATAATTTTTTTCATTACAATTTTTAACAAGTCGTTTTGCGACATTTTGTTTAACAAAATCAAATAAAAAATCATCGTTATTAACTAATTCTTTAAATAGTTCAATATCTGGCTTATTTATAACATCAAAAGCCACAGGTTCAAAATCACGAGGATTTTTGCCCGTTAATTTTTTCAATCTATCGCTACTCATAAAAGAGATACCTTTATTAGTCTAAGTAGAATACTGTAATAACTTTGTGGCCTTCTTCTGCGTATTGAACAGCATTATGAAGGGTTTTACTTGTGTGAGATAAGAAACAAATTAATTGATTACATTCATCAATAATCTCACGGTTACAAATTCTAGAGGCATCAGCAAGAGTCATCATTGCTCTATCAGCGTGTTCAATGATGTTAGGAACACCAATTAATTGGTCTTGAACATCGCTAGGTTGTTGACCGATAGTTTGAGGTAAAACAACGCTAAGTTTATCTGGGTTAGCTTTCATCGCACCACGAATAGCAGCAGCGTTTGTACCAGAAGAACCACCTGAAGTAATAATTGTATTCCCTTGCATAACAAGAGCTGTTGCAAGAGTTTCAATCATTTGCTGATGAGTGATAGGAAGATTACGGCTTCCGATGATAGCAATCTTTTTAGCTGATTGTTTGATTGTAGCTAATTCCATTGCCAATTCATCCACTGTGTTTGGAGCATCTGATTTAACAGTATCCATGTCTTCATCAATAGGTACAACTATTGATTTTTGAATATCGTCTCCAGCATCGCTTGAATTTAAAATAATTTCCTTATCACTTTCTGTCATTTTTTCATTTACCTTCTAATTGCATTAATTACGTTTTTTGATTATGCTAATTATATCATATTTTTTTTTATTTGGGAAGAGGGTCATGCAAAATCTATTAGAAAATCTTAATAAGGAGCAAGTTGAAGCTGTTAAAACTACAAAAGGACCTTTGTTGATTTTAGCAGGAGCAGGTTCTGGAAAAACAAAAGTTCTTACTACTCGTATTGCTTATATGATTCAAAACGGAGTAAGACCTAGAAATATATTAGCCGTTACATTTACCAATAAAGCCGCTAAGGAAATGAAAGAACGTATTGGAAAAATTATTGGAGAAGATACGGTTAAATATATGTGGGTAGGTACATTCCACGGCATTTGTGGTCGTATTTTGAGAGAAAATATTGACAAATACAACACTGCAACTGGCAAAAATTTGGATAAAAATTTTACGATTTATGATGATTCTGATACAAATCAAATTATTACAAGAGCTATCAAAAAATTAAATTTAGATGATAAGGTTTATCAAACAAAGTTAGTAAAATCTGTAATTTCAAATGCGAAAAACAAAATGCAAGATGCGACGACATTTGCAACATTTGCGAGAGATTTTAAATCTCAAAAAATAGCTTCTGTTTATGAAGAATATGAAAAAACTCTAAATGCAAATAATGCAATAGACTTTGACGATATGTTGATGCTGACAGTTAAGTTGTTAGAACAAAATGAAGAAGTTCGTCAGCAATATTACGACAGATTTCAACATATTATGGTCGATGAGTACCAAGATACAAACTTGGCTCAGTATAAATTAGTAAATATGCTATATACTAACTTGAAATCTGAAATTCCAGAATCTCGTTCATTGTGTGTTGTAGGTGATGTTGACCAATCAATCTATTCTTGGCGTGGTGCGGATTTTACTATCATCATGAATTTCCAAAAAGATTATAAAAATACAAAACTAATTAAATTGGAACAGAATTATCGTTCAACTGCTCATATTCTGAATGCAGCAAATTCTGTAATTGAAAATAATGATGAACGTTTGGATAAAGTTTTGTATTCAAATAAAGGGGAAGGTGAAAAATTAAGCTATTATATTGCGGATGATGAAGCCGATGAAGCAAATTATATTGTGAGTAATATAAGACGTACCGCAGGCGGGAATTATAATAAATTTGCAATTCTTTATAGAACAAATAATCAATCCCGTGCGTTAGAAGAAGCTTGTATGGCAACAGGTTTGCCATATAGAATTTACGGTGGAACAAAGTTCTATGATAGGGCAGAAGTTAAAACTGTTTTGTGTTATTTAAAATTAATAAATAATACTGATGATTCTCAGAGTTTGCGTCGTGTAATAAATATTCCAAAACGTGGAATTGGTGATACTACAATGCAAAATTTGACAAAATTCGCAAATGAAAGAGATATTAGCCTTTATGAAGCAATAAAAATTTGTGAACAATCAGAGTTAAATTCTAAAACTCAATCAAAATTAAAGGATTTTGCAAATTTGATTTTGAAATTCCAACAAGCAAAAGACTCTTATACATTGAAAGAGTTTGTAACTTTGGTTATTGAAAAATCTGGTTATTTAGCAGAATTACAAGCTAAGGCTGCGACTGATCCAGAATTTCAAGATGATATAAACAACTTGCAAGAACTTGTTAACGTGGCAGAAGAATTTGTTCCAGAAGAAGAAGATAATATCTTGGGTGAATTTTTGCAACAAGTAGCATTGGTATCAGACCTTGACTCAATGGAAGAGGATACCAATAATATTACGATGATGACTCTTCATGCCGCTAAAGGTTTGGAATTTCCTGTTGTTTTTATTGCTGGGATGGATGAAGGAATTTTCCCTTCTCAAAGGACTCTTCAAGTTCCGTCTGAGGTAGAAGAGGAACGTCGTTTGATGTATGTAGGGATAACAAGAGCAGAAGAAAAGTTATATCTTGTATCAGCAAAACGTCGTCAAACGTGGGGGGAATATAGATATTATAACCCTTCTCGATTTATTGAAGAAATTCCTCAAAACTTGATAGAATCTTCAGAATCTATGGGTGGTGGAGATTCATCATCCTCAACATTCAGAAGTGCTGTGTCAAGAGCGAAGGCTAATTCTGCAAAATCAGATAGTGATGGTTATATTAAACCTTCTTCTGGGTTCGGTGCTAATTTTGTAGCTCCTCAAAGAAAAGGTTTGGCAAGTGGAGGAAGAACTCACTCTACATCTTCTTCATCCTCTTCTAGTTATGGCTCAAATTCGTCATATTCAAAGCCATCGTACTCAAAACCTGTTTCAAATAGAACTCCGCATAGAGCAATGGTTGTCAAATCGGCAATAAACCAAAAACGCCAAGAAGAAGCAAGACGTGCAGCTGGTTCTGATGCGATAAATGCTCTTCGTAAAATGTCTGCACAGCGTCAAAATGAAAGAAAGTTAGCAGAAGAACGTGAAATTCAGAGAAAAGCTGCTCCTGTAATCGATGATGTTTTTGAAGTTGGACAAAGAGTTTTCCATGGACAAATGGGTATAGGACATATTACAGATGTCATGAATATTGGCGAAAGTATTATGTACACTATTGATTTTGGTGCAAAAGGCAAAAAAGCCATGGATGCAACTTATGCAAAATTGAAAAAGTTTTAGCTCTAACGAGTTTTGTTGGAGATACTTATCTGTATGACGATTGCGAGAATATAAAAAACAAATGTCGAAGTGGTGGAATTGGCAGACACGCACGATTCAGGTTCGTGTAGCGAAAGCTATTGAGGGTTCGAGTCCCTTCTTCGACATTTTTCTAATGCAAAAAGCTTATTCTTGGAACTCTCACTTAAGTTTTTCTTGTTGAGAAAAACTTAACGGTTCAGCCGACTACTCGGCATACCTTCCTTGTACGGCTCGAATTTCACATTCTCGCCTACAATCAGGCAGAGTCCCTTTGTAAATAAAGTGCAAGTGTGAGATTGGAGTTTTGGGGTAAATATTCAAATATATTAGGCTTTGAGGCGATATTGAAGGATTGAGATTTACTTGCACTATTAGGACTCTATCTGCACTTATTTACCAATTATTTGCACCCAAATTTTATCTTTTAAAAATAAATTGCCAATTTTTGCCTATATATTTGATTTTTAGCCAAAATAAAATTAGTGCATGTAAAATTTTACATATATTTTGAGATGTTTAAAAATATCTCTGAGATTGAGATGACACTTGACTTTTGCTGAAACAAGAGCAATTAATGTCATTGTAATTGATTTTTAAATATTATTTAAACAAGGTTTAAAAAGGTTTTAAATGAATAAATTACATTTACTTCACGAAGCAGAAAAATTATATTGTGTTGAAAATTTATCACCAGAAATAATTGCTGAAAAATTAAATATTTCACGCAGAACTGTTTTTAATTGGAAAAAGAAATACAAATGGGATAATCATCTCGTTAGAATGAAAAATTTTTCAAATCAATTTGCTGTTGATGTTTATAATGCTGGAACAAAACTTCTTACAAAATTAAATGAGGATATAAATAATAATAGAAATTTTAACAAACATGAAATTTGTGCATTAGAAAATATTATTAAAATTATATATAAAGAAGAAAAAGAACGAACCAAAGATTTGGATAATATTTCACATAAAAAGAAATTTGTAAAGTTTTTAACGCCAGATGTTATTGAAGAAATTAATAGCGAAATTTTAGGTTGGGATGGTACATATTAATGTGTCGAAATGTCTCTGAGATTGAGACGAAGAGTTGATTTAATTGAGATAAAGAGTGATAGATGTGTTAGTAAAAAGGAATTAACACATGATAGAATTCACTCCTGAAAAATCAAAGAAGATAGCGTTAGCAAGATTAGATTTGCTAAACCAATGGAAAGAATTTAGAAGAAAATCTGAAAACAAACTCCAAGCGGACTATGATTTTGTGAATTTACATAATACAAGTAATTCTCATCTTTTTCAAGTTTTAGGAAAAATAAGCAGAGGCAGTTTGCACCGTTGGAACACAATTTTAAATGGAACTGAGGATTATACAAATTTAATTCCACAATACAAATATTCAAAAGTAGATGATTATCGCACGATTTTGACAAATGAAGAAATCAAAATATTTATGAGTTTGTTGTTGCACCCTAATCGAATTTCAATAGGTAAGGCAACAGCTTTGACCAAATATAAATTGAAAGAGCAAGGACAAAGTTTTATTCCTGCAGATATTACTTTTAGAAGATATGCAAAATGGTTTAAGAATAATAATTATGATAAATGGATTTTGGCTCGAGACGGTGAAAAAGCCTTGTCTGATAAAGTTGAACCTTATATCAAACGAGATGCAAGTTTGTTAGAAGTCGGAGATATTTTAGTTGCCGACGGCCATAAACTTGCATTTCAAGTAATAAATCCTTTTACCGGTAAACCAACAAGAGCAACACTTGTTGGCTTTTTAGATTGGAAGTCAACGGCGTTAGTTGGTTACGAAATAATGCTTGAAGAAAATACGCAATGTCTCGCAAGTGCATTAAGAAACTCCATTATTAATTTAGACATGATTCCTAAAGTCGTTTACCAAGATAACGGCAGAGCATTTAGAGCAAAGTATTTTACTGATGATAAAGGTTTCTCTGAACTTGGTTTTAATGGACTTTATTCCAAACTTGGTATAGAAACAGTATTTGCCCGACCATACAACGCAAGAGCAAAAGTTATTGAAAGATTTTTCAAAGAGTTTCAAGAGGGTTTTGAAAAATTATTACCAAGTTATGTAGGTTCAAGTATAGATAATAAACCTGCATATATGATGAGAAATGAAAAGTTTCATAAAAATTTGCATAAGCGGATTGCGAGCAGAGGGCGGAACGCTAGTGCATACCCGTTTAATGCTAGCAACCAAGAGGGATTTATCCCAACAATTGACGAAACAATAAAAATGATTGATATGTGGCTGAGTTTTAAGAATTCTCAACCTTGTACAAACGCTCCAGATAAAACAATCGCAGAGGTTTTAGAGGAAAGAAAGCGACAAAATGTAGATATTAACCAACTTGATGATTTAATGTTAGCAACGAAAGTTAAAACAATACAGAGAAACGGAATCAGATTTTTGAATTGTGACTATTTTGATGAACGCCTTTACGGATTTAAGAATAAGGTTTTAATAAAATACAATCTGTTTGATTTAACAAGTATTAAGGTCTATACGACAAAAGGTGAATATTTATGCACAGCACAAAGAGTAACCGAAACTCACCCAATGGCAAGAATTTTAGGCGATGTGAAAGATTTTGAGGATTATAAGCAGAAAATTGTTAAACAGCGACAATTGAGAAAGAAAACTATTAACTCGGTAAAACAATATTTAAGCAATGAAGAAGTTAGATTTATTGAACAGAAAATGAATGAACCCAAAGCTGTTGAATTCAAACCTCGTTCAAATACCCTTCAAACTCTGTTCAAAAATAATTCAGAAAAATATGAGTATTTAATCATAAATGATCCGAATAATTCTTGGATAGCAGAATTTAAACAAACAAAGGAGTATAGACTTTTATATGAATAAAACATTTGTAAAAACTACTAACGTCAAAAACTTTATAGGTTTAGTTGAAAATCTACAAAACAAACCGAAAAATATTCCCAAAATGGGACTGGTTTATGGCGAGCCGGGACTTGGTAAATCGCAGACGGCATTATGGTTGGCTTGCAAATATGATGCGATATATTTGAGAGCGACAAATCTTATGACTGGTCGCTGGTTATTAGAAGAAATCGCAAAAGAAATGGACGAAATTCCGAGATATTTAACGTCGGATAATTTTAATTTGATTGTCCAAAAACTGAAACAAAAACCTCAACTGATTATTGTTGATGAAATAGATTATTTGATGAATAACTTAAAAACGATAGAAATTTTGAGGGATATTCATGATGAAACGGATTGTCCAATAATCTTTGTTGGTATGGGGTTGGCACATAAAAAACTCGAGCGATACAAACATCTTTTTGATAGGTTTTCTGAAATAGTTAAATTTGAAATTTTTAGCGTCAATGACTTAAAACAAATATTTGAACAACTCTCGGAAATTACTGTAAATATTGATACTATTGAATTTATACATAAGAAATATAATAGGTTTAGGCAAATTGTACAATTGATAAACCAACTTGAAATTGTTGCTAAAGAGAATAATTTAACTGAGATTACGCTTGATATTGTTAAGGAGTTAATATGAATATTGAAAAGTTAGCAAAACATTTAAAAGAATTCACACTTGATGAAATTAATATGATTGCAGAGTGTGATTGTAAAACAGAACTTGAGCATCTTTTGAACTGTAATAAAATATCTTTTGAACAAGGTTTGTATAAATATCAGGAAGAAAAGCCTAAGCAAGAATTTATCATTTGCACAAAACAAACGACAAATTATCAGGTTATTACAATTGAAGCTGCGATTGAATATTTTTTAGAAAATTACGTCAAAAATAATTGCAAATATAATACCTATAGAAGATACCGCGGAATTTTAAAGCATCACATTTTCCAATTTTTCAAAAATAAAAACTTAAATGATATTACGTGTGTTGATATTCAGAAATTTTACTATTTTTGTAAAGGCAGAAATTTACCACCTAAAGTATTAAAAAACACACTAGCACTATTAAACCAGATGATTAAATATTTTCAAAATCTTGGAATAATAGATAGGACTTGCAATTTTCAAGTTCGGAGATTATCCGATAAAACTAATTTTACAGTAGACAGAATAATTTTTGAGGTATAAAAATGACAAAATTAGATAGATTAAAACAGGCAGAACATTTGTACCTTTATAAAAAACAACCTCTTGATATGATTGAGACAAAACATAACCTTTCAAGCAGGAGTTGTTTTTTGTATTTATGGAATGGATAAACTGTCAAATTAATTTAATCCCAATTTTATAACTGTTCAAATAGTGTTCAAATTTTATTTTATTATATAATATTAGTATGCAAAAGGAAGATTTTTATAAATATTTGATGGAGTATAGTTATAACAATTCTGCAGAAATTGTAAAAACTTGTACTTGTAATGGGGGCTGTAACCATCCAAATGGAAGATGTCCATCTGGGAGAACTTCATTATGCTGGTCAAAATGCTTAAATGAAATATACCAACATGATACAAATCCATCAGGACGATTGCGGTATAACTGCAATAAATTAGTACATCACTATCTATATAGACAACTAGATAAACAAGCTTCTGAAATGTTAGTAGCTCTGCGAGAAATTAATGATACAATTTCAAGTTTTTCAGAATTTAATGTTATTTCATTGGGATGTGGTCCTTGTACAGAACTGGTTGCTCTTGATTACTATAATCAAGAAAATGGTTACAACAAAAATATCAATTATATGGGTATAGACATTGAACCATCTTGGGAAATAATACATACTAAAATTAATGAATTTATAAAACAAAAACATTATAATATCGATTTTAAATGTTCATTTGGGGATGCGACAGACATTAATTTTTTGGGAAATTTACTTAATGATAATATAAATATAATTGTCTTGAATTATATAATATCAAGTTTATATTCTAATAGTGAATTTCAAAAACTTAATTCTCTTTATTCGGGTATTGCTGAATTAATATCAAGAAACAATATAAAAAATTGTGTAATTATAATTAATGATATGAATTTATTTATTAGAGGAACTAATACTTTTGTAGATATAATAACAAAGCTTACAAATAATGAAGTAAGAATAATAAATCAAAAGGCACGTTATTTTGAAGCGGAAAAAACTCCTATTTATGGCACAAAATATTTTAGTAACAAAACTATTTTTGAAGATTTGTTTTATCCGCAGTCATTTCCTAATAATAAATCTACAAGTGCACAATTATTAGTGCAATGTGGGGTATGTAATGATTATTAGTGCAAGCAGAAGAACAGATATTCCGGCTTTTTACTCGGATTGGTTTATAGAAAGAATTAAAGAAGGATTCGTTTTAGTAAGAAATCCGTTAAATATTCATCAAGTCAGTAAAATTAAATTAACTCCTGATGTTGTTGATTTTATAGTATTTTGGACAAAGAATCCGAAACCGTTACTTGGTAAGTTAAATGAATTACAGGACTATAGCTACTATTTTCAATTTACACTTAATTCGTATGATACCGATATAGAAGAATATGTCCCAAACAAAGGTAAATATGTACTTCCTACATTTAAAAAATTATCTGATATGATAGGGAAAGAAAAGGTTATTTGGCGTTATGATCCTATTCTTTTGAATGAAAAATACAATATTAGTTACCATCTTGAAAACTTTGAAAAACTTGCAAAACAATTATCAGATTATACTGAAAAATGTACTATTAGTTTTGTAGACTTATATAAAAAAACTGAAAAGAATTTAAAAGATACAAATATTATACCTTTTGATGATAAAATAATTAGAGATATAGCAAGAGATTTGGGTGATATAGCACAGCAATATAATATAAAGATGGATACTTGCGCTGAAAAGATAGATTTAAGTGATCTTGGAATAGAACATGCTCACTGTATTGATCCAGATTTAATGGAGCGTTTAACGAATGGGGAATATTGTTTAAGTAAAGATAAAAATCAAAGAAAAGAGTGCGGTTGTGCAGAAAGTATTGATATTGGTGCATATAATACTTGTAAAAACGGATGTAAATATTGCTATGCTAATTACAATAGGCAATGGGTACTAAATAATTGTGCACAACATAACAACAGTTCCGAATTGCTTTGCGACAAACTGAATGACATTCTTGATAAAATATCTGAAAGAAAAATGAGATCTGTAAAAAAGGCTAAAATATATGAACAAAATCAGCTTAAATTGAATATTTAAATCCATGTTTGTAAGATACTCTAAACAAAAGTATATATTAAAATTTTATGATAGAATTATTTTATGAAAGAAATAAAGTATTCATGTGAAGTAGAAATTGAAAACGTTCCAGTAAAATGGTTACCTAAGATAGAATTGTTTTATCCAGATTTGCCAGGATTTCCTATTATGTATATTCATTTTGTGCATGGAAATAAACGAGTATATGGATTTCCTGTTACTTTATCAGTATCTTCATATAATCATGATAATAAAAACTGTAATATAAAATTTCTATTTTTATGTAATGTTAATATTTCAAATGACGAAACTTATTATAAAAAAGTAAAGAACGAACTAGAAAATAGAATTGGCATATCGGATCCTATAACTAAAGAGCAAATATTAGAATCTTGTTTAGACCCAAAATACAAAGAATTTCTAGAAAAAATGTTTGATATATGTACAAATTTGTATGGAGAAAAATTACCTTATGGGCATTTTTATGAGGAATTCTATTCTATAGTAAAATTTGTTTCTGCATTTTTACCAAAAACTGGTAGGCAAAGTGAAATGCGAATGCTATACAATTTTTTGAGTACATACGGAGAAATTATAAATATTGACAATGATAATCTGTCGAATTGGTCATTTATAGAATTTTTCTTATTACCAACATACCAAGATATAAAAGATAATAATTTTTCCCAATTTGAAAAATTTTCTGAATTATATTTATCAATGAAAAAAATTTGGGATATAGAATATGTCAATAGTGTTGAAATTGAACATCAAAACTTTAAGTCATTAGAAACAGCTTGGGATAAAAATAAAGAAAAATTAAGAGAAAATAAATTATTAAAACTTGAGCAAAATTCTAAAAATAGCTTTAACAGAGAAGATACATATCAAATAGAACGTTTAGTAGATGCTTTTAACAGGCATCCTTGGCGTGCGTGTTATTTTATATGGGCAGTATTTACAGCCAAGGATTTTGATTACAATTTATGGTCAAAAGACCTGTTCCAAAAATTTTATAACAAAGGGAAGCAAATTAAAGGCTGTTCTGAAAAAGTTGTTGCTTGTTATCTACAGCAAGGATTCGCAAATAAAGATGTTATTCCTATTGACACTTGGATTAAAACATTTTATGAATATGCATTAGGAATAGATTCAACAAAAAAACTCTTTAATTCTTTTGTAAATTTAGGTAAGCTAGAACGTTTGATCTGGTTGGTTAGTCAAGCTAATAAAACAAATATTAGAGCATATATGGAACTTTTGTGGTGTCAAAGATATGGTGTAAATAATAACAGAAAATTTAGAGGTATTAATCCGCTGTCATGTTATGAATGTAAACTACATACCTGTTGTTGTGGGTATAATACAATTAAAGAAAATAAATTATTAGTTAAAAATAATGTTGATTCCCAACAATGGGATAATTTTAAAAATAAAGCCAAGCATGATGAGTGCAATTTTATATGTGCAATGGAAAGTAATATCCCTAAAAAGATATATAAAGCTGTTTATAAAAGAGGAATAATAAGTGATTATGTTTTAATTGATGAATTTTCAGGTTATTTATTAAAAGAGGCACACTCACTAGAATTGTCCAATGATATAATGACAGTTAATGAATTTATTGAACTTTTGCCAAAGTTTCATTATGAAGGCTAGCCATTTCTAAGCTTTCTTTCATCTCTTCTGCAATTTTTTCTATTACAGGAACGCAAACGCTATTACCAAATTGTTTATATAATTGATTATCTGAAACAGCAGATATATTGTAATCTTCTGGGAATCCTTGAAGTCTAGCAGCTTCTCTTGGAGTTAATTTTCTTGGATTTTTATCTTTTTGTTCTACTAAAATTTCGCTACCATCTTTGTAATATCTGGCAGAAATAGTATTTGTATAACTACTGTTGGCATTTACTAATCCATAACCAAAGCCGTTACCTTTGGACTTATGCTTTTCTTTTCTTCTTTGATGGCCTTCCCATAATTTGTCAGAAATTGTATATTTTTCATCTGGTTTTTTTTCTAATATGTTCCCAACTTTTGTTTCTTTGTTTATTGGCTCAGGGAAGTGAAAGTCAACATCTTTATCTAAAAAACCTACGATATATATTCTTTCTCTGTTTTGTGGAACTCCAAAATCTTTTGCTGCCAAAACTTGAACATAAGTTTTATAACCTGCATTTTTTAAATGTTCCAATATTACTTTTAAGGTATTTCCTTTATCATGCCCTTTTAATTGCTTTACATTTTCTAATAGAAATGCCCTTGGTCTTTTAGCTAATAAAACTCTTTCTATATCAAAAAATAAAGTTCCTCTTGTATCTTTAAATCCTTTTTTTAATCCTGCTTGTGAAAACGGCTGACAAGGAAATCCCGCTAATAATATGTCATGTTCTGGAATATCTTTTTCGTCAATTTTAGTTATGTCTCCATAAATATTTTCATTGCCAAAATTTGCAATATAAGTTTGAATGGCAAACTTATCAATTTCACTTGTAAAAACGCATTCTAAGTCTTTGCCAAAAACTTGTTCAAAGCCAAGTCTTATGCCGCCAATTCCCGCAAATAAATCTATGATTTTTATTTTTTTCTTAGTTTTCATACTATGAATGTTACCATAAGAATAGTACTATTGCATTTTGTTAAACACAATACTTATCATATCAACACAATTTATTCATAGGTTTCTATAATTAAACTATCCCAGAAATTATTATTTGCTCGCCATTGTGAATATGGACGCTTGTTCCCTTGATACATTCCACTATCAAAGAATACTATGCCACGCTTTACAAGTTCAATCCACTCATCATAGTTCATAGGTTTGCCAAAACAAATCCTGCAATATAAACCATTTTCATCTGTTTTACAGGTAAACCAACCTTTGTCGTTGAATTTATCTTCTAGTTTTGCCTTTAAGCACTTATCCCTTCTCTTTGTTGTAGGTGATACTTCGCCATACCATTTAGCAAGTATTAGATTTTCTATTTGAAGTTCTTTGGGCACTATTTCTGATTTATCTACTCTTTTATCTTTGCTATAACAATATATTGCTAAAATATCTTTATTAGTATCAACAATTAATCTTTGTCCGAAATCATTAAAACACTCTATTTTAGGACAAGGCGAACCTGACCAAGAACATCTACCATCTTTTAATTCATTTGGTTTTCCAAAAATTCTTAAAAAATCTTCTCTTTTTTCAAATTTACTTCTACCTGTAAAACAAACACAATATTGAGGATTCGTGAAAACATATTCATTAGCAGACCAATCACCAAATGTTGTTTTTGATGTAGTTTTATTTTTTAATTCATAACCCCATAAATCAGCTAAATTATAATCATTCGAATGAATGCCAAACTGATGTTCCAACCATTGTCCTTGCCTGCCATCGTGCTTTTCATTTGTACCTTCAACATTGGGCTTTTTCCCTTTTACATTTTTATGGAAAAGTTCGATAATATCTTCTTTTGCAGTCATCACACACCTCTATAAAAATTTAGTTAAATAAAGTTAATTGTACTGCAAAATTAGGGTCTTGTATAGTCGTATCATAATTTATAAATAGATTGGTAAAAATATGTTCTAAAACACTGACTACAATACTATTTCCTGCTTGTTTATATAAGCTAGTGTTACTCATAATTGAAGATACTTTTTGAAAATCTTCGTCAGATACCCCCATTAATCTCCATGCTTCGTGTGGAGTCAAACGACGCACCATATACTCTCCATATTCATTGATTTTATCGGTTACTAATTGCCGTCTTTTTTTCTCCAAAAAACTATTCAAAGTCGAACCTTTCCAATAGTTTGAATCGATACAATAGCTGTAGTCTTGCTCTATTGGACGATTCATAAATTGGTTATTTTTTAAATAAAAATTTTCACTGACATCTCGCTCTAAAACATCGGCTAATTTTGTTGATAACGGTTCCGGTTTTGGAAATCTAAAATAATTCATATCATCTAAAATACTAATACAGAAAACCCTTTCTCTGTGTTGTGGGGTTCCATAATCTTTTGCATTTAGAACTGACCATCTATTTTTATAACCAATAGATTCAAGATATCTTAAAAACTTTAAAAAATTTGCTTTATGATTACAACCAACCAAATTTTTAACATTTTCCATCATAAGATATTTTGGTTTTTTTGCTTCAATAATTTTACAACATTCCCACAATAGAGAAGATCTCGTTCCAGAGCTTTTATTTAAACCATTTTGATAGCCTGCAACTGATATATCTTGACAAGGGAAAGAATAAGTAAATAAATCAAAATCCGGCAACTTTTCGGGGTTGATTTTTGTAATATCACCAAAATTATTAATCAACTTATTTGCAAGATACATTTCTTTAAGCTGTTCTATTTTCATTTTAGGAGCTCTATTTACAAATGTCTTATAATCAAGAGGAACATTAAGTCTTTTTAGGTATGCAATTAATTCTTCTTTATTAAGATCAACAAAATTATCTAATTCTTTTCGTTTTTCTAAAAAGTCTGTATGAATTGCAGCATAAGATCGAATGACCTCCCCTTCTATTTCTGAAATCCCAACAATTTCAAAAGGAATGCCAATATTACGAAGCGCCATCCTCTGGCTACCATATCCAGCAAAAGCTTCGAACACTCTTAACTTTTTATTTTTACTTTCTTCCATGCTAGTTTTATTTTACTATAAAATTTATTCATTATAAATTTTGTTAATTAATATTATTTATATGAAAAAGTTATTATATAATGAAATAAAGGAGAATGGTATTGAATTGGCAACATTTTCAAACTCATAATCAAGCGAATACAAGAGCTTTTGAAGCTTTTTGTAATCAATTATTCGAAAGATATTGCAAAAGAGAATATGCTGAAAATATACAAGAGTTCGTGATTGTTAATGGTTCTGGCGGAGATGGTGGAGTTGAAGCTTATGCAAAACTTAATAACAACACATTTATCGGATTGCAAGCAAAATGGTTTATTGATGCTATTACAGATAGCCAATTCAAACAAATAAAAGGATCTATTACAACGGCATTAAAACTAAGACCGGACATAAAAAAATATATAGTATGCGTTCCACGAGATTTAGGAAATATTAAAATAGGTAGTGGCAAAAAGCCTATTCAGCATTCTGAATATTCGAGATGGACTAGTTTATTAGAAGATTTTAAAAATGATTATCCTGAATTAGAACTTGTATTATGGGGCAATAATGAAATTTTAAATCAATTACAAAATCCTGAATGTTACAATATTAACCGATATTGGTTTGAAATATCAAATTTTGATTATGGAATATTAAAAGATTGTTTTAACAGGGAGAAAAACAGTTGGTTAAAATATAAATATTTTTCAGATTTGCATATCGAAGGGCAAATTACTGAAAAATTAGAATATTACATTGGCATAAATAAATTAAAAATATTAAAAAATTTATGTGATATTGAGAGTAAATATCATTATATTTTAGAAATATTGAATGAAGTAAAGCAATGGTGCAAAATATCAGAGCAATTAAATAATATACTTGAACAAATCATTAAAACAATAAATAGTAATATAGATATTGTAAAAAGCAATAAATTTCTGATATCTGAAGACGTTAATAATTATACAATTGAAGATATAAAACAAATTAATTTTGATTCTCTTTTAGAAGTATTTGAAGAATGCAATGGCAGATCAAATTCATATTATAGTAAATTAGAAAAAATAGTTAAAAATTACAATTACATTTCTTTTGATTTTATAAAAAAGAACCGGCAATTACTCCTATCTCAGCATGTTTTATGGGTAATTGGTTCTCCAGGTACCGGCAAAACTCATGGTATCGCTGGATTTATTGATAAATGTTTACAAGAAGAATACAATATCCCAATTTTTATAACTGCTAAGAATGTTCCTAATAATGCATCGTGGAAAGATATTTTAATAAAAACTTTAAATTTAGCCGATACTTGGTCCGAGGATGAAATCATATCTGCGCTTGAATCATTATGTATATTAAATGAAATCAAAAATATTGAAGTAGAATCTGCAAATAAAAAAACATACAAAGCTAAAATAATAATTTGCATTGATGGTTTGGACGAAATTAAACCTTATGATTTTTGGATTAATAAAATAAACGAAGCAAGTGCTATTGGTAAAAAGTGTCCAAAGTTAAAATTTGTATTTAGCTCAAGGTACAATGTTTCAAATCAAATTGATTATAAAGATGATTTAAACAAAAAAATGTTTTATATAAATGAAAATGGTGATACTCCTACATACAAATTATTTGAACCATATATTAATGCCTTTAATATTCAAGTTGAAAATCCGGATCTGATAAAATGGGTTTTAAGAACTCCTTTATCATTAAAGTTGTTTTGTGAATTATTTGAAAATCAAAAAATTAATGGTATTGAAAATAAACTTTATACCATTACAAATTTAATACGACAGAAACTAAAAAACATTGAAGAAGAATTTTGCAAGATATATCCAAAATTTTCTGTATCAAATAATATAATTTTCAATATTTTATCAGTATTGGCAGAATACTTTACAAAAAATACTGCTATATATGAGAAGGAACTAACTAAAATATTATTAGATGACGATAATCTGTCTTTAATAGAAAAATCTGACATAATAACAATATTAGATTTTCTTGAAAATAATGGTTTTATTCAAAGATATATAGAACATTCCAAAACGTTATTAGCGCCTAAAACTGTTTTTTATATGAAAGGTATTCAACCATTCTTTGACTATGCATTAGCTGTAAACTTAATAGAAAAATACGATAATCCTATGGAAGCAAAATTCCCTCATACTGGAATAGAAGCAGCAGACTGTTTATCAATATATTCCGCATTGTTATTAGAGAAGAAAAATATATTAATTTCAGACAATTTATATTTTTGTAAAAATATGAATTTTGATTCACTAGTTCGGTTAGATTTTTTTGCATTAGTAAACAATACGATAGAAGTATCTATGGGATATAAAGAACGTATTTTAAAATTTATGGGTCATAATGCGACCTGTTTAATTATGACATTAAATGAATTAATTCTTCCTGTTGTACGTGTTCCCCATCATCCTTTTGGTGGCATATTATTGCATGAATTTTTAAGTAAATTTGAATTGCCAATGCAGCGTGACCTTATGTGGTCTATTCAAAAATGGTTGAGAGATAGTAAAGGTCAAAAATGGATATGCGAAATACAATGTGAACTTAAACCTGATGTATATCAATTAACTTTAAATGATATATTTGACGGATTACCTCTAATTTATGCTTGGACTTTAACGAACATTGATAATATTTTAAGAGAAGAATACAGAAAAGAATTAATGAAGTGGGCACTGCTATCTCCAAATGAATTTATAAAATTATTCGATTTAACATATAAAACAACTAACGATCCACAAATGAAAGAAGAATTATTAGCAATTGCCATGGGATTATCATATTCAAAGTCCGCTAATATTGAAGTATTAAAATATTTAAAAGTTTTTATATTCGAACAGGTATTTAAACCTTTAAAAAAATTATCAATAAATAATATTGCAATCAGGCAATATGCTAGATGCATTGCTCAATATTTGTTTGTGAATAAATTAATATCAGAAGAAGAGCTTTCACTATGTATACCACCATTCGTGAACAACGAAGATATACAGATTGATAAGGATGGGATAAAAGGGAACAGAATGGGCGGTTTTGAACCAATTACTTATGACCTATCTCGTTATGTACTTTGTGATAATATAAGTCATCTGTTTTTTGAAAAAGCATATGAACAAGATAGTATAGAACCTCCAGAATATTATGATGATTTTGATGAAGAAGAAATCAAAAAGATTCTCAAAGAATATTCAGAATTAAATCCCTTAGACAGAAAAAAATTATTAGGGTTAAAAGAATATTTGATAAATCAAAGAAAAAAATATGAAGATATTCAAATTATCATAAACAAACAATTATCTGATGAAGAAATAATTGCTGCAAATGAGTATATTGATAAAGTTATTAACAGTAAACCTGAGAATGTAAATCCATACGAACATTATAATAATGAAGCAACAAGATTATTAAAAAGGACTTCAAAAGATTTGAACATTGATAATATACGTTCTGACCAATTTGTACTTGGTGCGGCATATGCATATCTGAAACAGAATGGTTGGAATGAAGATACAGATAAAGCAGATAGCGGTATAAAAGGTATTTGTTATCCCGCAGATCATGGTTCGAAAAGTAGGATTATGACATTATGTGAAAAATATATTTGGTGCTTTAAACATGAAATATACGGATATTTAAGTGATATTATTACTCCAAGAAATGACTATGATATTGAAAAGATTGATGATTACAGCTTACTAGTTTCAGACTTAATAAATCCGGCACAAGAAATGTATAATACAGATATTGAAGAAGATATGTTATCCCAAGAATGGTATATTCCTGAAAATTTATCTCCAGTAGTTACAAATATAGAACATTCAAAAGAGGGAATAATAAAATGGATTAAAGATGCGCCTATTCCAGATTTTGAAAACTGGATTAGAATTAAGGATTATCTACCTTTATTAGAACATAATAAACAATGGCTATGCTTATATTCCTTTAATTTAATAAAAGAACCACAATTAAAAACACAAACGTGTTTATTTCTAAATTCTTTAATTATTGCTAAAGAATCATTTCCTATATTTTTAAGAGATGTTGAAAATAATAGAAAAGAATTATGTAGAGATTTATTTAATAACAATGATTTGCATAGCCAAACATTATCAGATTGCTATATTACCCCTAAAGAAATTTGCCAAATGCCTTGGAAAATAAATCAATACGAAGAACTGCAATATAGCACTATTTCTAATAACAAAATAGTTAAGTACAAATTGATAAAATGTATAGAACAGTGCACCGCAAACTATGCAAATGGTCAAGATATATATTATGAGCTTCCATCAAAATATATTAGAGAATTACTTAATATTTCAGATGGTGATGGAGTAACATATACAACCAATGATAATGAAGTAATTGCAAAATACTTTAATGTAGGAAAACCATGGGTAGAACAACAAAACTTTTTATGCATTGATGAAAGTATGCTTCTTGAAAAACTAAATGACAAAAATGAAATGTTAGTTTGGATTATAAAAACTATAAGAGAGCCCAGCCACATATGTTATGAAAAATACAAAGATTTACACGCTTATAAAGATTCTGCTTATTTAGTATGGTTTGATGAAATTAATCAAAATTGGCAACATTATTGTTTCGCGGAAAATATAAGAATTTAAATAGTCGTTTTTTCTTTTATGTTTTAGTATTAAAAATACATTATCAATGTTAATTTTTTAAATTGATTGCATTAGAATACTCTAAAACTTTAGCATCAATATATTTGTAAAAATCTGAAATATTTTTTATTTTAAATTTACTCATAGTTTCCTTAAGAAATGATTATTATATTTGGTATACATTCTATGTTTATTATTTTTTATAACTTAATTAAAACAATAGTCGTAATCCTTGACAATGATACATTTGAACATTTAAATTCCAAGTTATATATTGAAAAATATAGTTAAAATTTGAGTTTAACCATTAAAAATCTTAATCTCATTGTTAATTTAATCTTGTTATATATGTTAAATTACACCCTTCTTCGACATTACTCCTCTTGAAAAAATTTTAAAAAGTTGGAAGGGTTTAGGTGACAGTAAAATCAGTCCTTTCCCAGTCATAACTTTTCAACTACTTCATTGACAAAGATTTCAAAACTGTTTTAGAACCAATATGTTGAAATTCCTTCACTTCTTGAGTTTTTTTATTTGAAGTAGTTGTTTTTTTAATTTGGGAAGCATTAGCTTTAGGAGTTTTGTTAGATTTTGGGCTAAACCAATCAAATGTATAGTTCAAGCCTAGTTGGAAGCCAACACCTGTTCTACCACCATTTCTAAATACGATTTGGAAGAACGAGTTCAATCTATCTTTCCATGTTTTAGTTACACCTAAGCCATATTGAATATATCCGTGTTCCATTTTTACACTTGCTAAATCAACATTTCCTGCTCTACCACCAACTTGCTCATTGATGTTATACATATATTGGAATGTTGCATATACACTCCACGTTTCTTTTGCATAAATAAAGTTCATTCCAGGAGCGACGTTAATTCCATTCAACAATCCAGAATTCATACTCATAGAACCAAAATCCGTTCCCCAATTTTGACGACCAAAAATATTATATGACATAAATGCTGTTGGTTGGATAGTGAAATGCTTAGTTGGATGGAAGTTGTAAGCTAATTTTGCAGCAGTACCAGCAAACCAATTCCCTGCTCTATCTGTATTTCCAGCAACAGACATTTCATTATTATATCCTCCGCCATAAGCAACAACAGAACCAATGAAATTATCTTTCATAAATGTTCCCATCAAGCCACCTTGACCGCCGTTTTGATACATCCCAACACCATTAAATGTTTGGTGAGCACCATTATAGCCAATATAAGCAGTTGGCATTAATCTCCAACCATGTTTCAATTTGATAACAGGGAAATCTGCACCAACTAATGAACCATATGAATTATTACCGACTTTTAATCCTTGAGTTAAGGACAAGTTTTCAAAGTTTACATATGATTTATACCACAATCCACCATCTTCCTTTTTATATTGATAAGGTGCAAATTGAGGAAGTGTTGAGGCGTAAATATTAGCATTTTTACTTTGAGCTAATAATCTTTCACTATCAAGTGTCACGTGATTTAACAACATATCGTCAATCATCAATTGATTGTTATATGTTGCAAGTGTTGCAACTTGACCTCTAAATACTTGAGGATTGTAACGAGTCATATTGGATGTGTACCAACCGCCACCAGCTGATTGAAGATTATAATAACCTATTGGAGTAAAAATTTCTTTATCTGTTGAAGTAAAATTAACCTTATCATTAATTGAATTTGCATCAAATACTCTAATTTTGAACTGTCTATCTATTGGGGCAAGACCAATAAAATTAAAATCCGCAACATTCAATGTTCCATTTGTATTTGAGGTTAAATTATTGATAATAAAAGCATCTCCAACTTTATTTCGCCCATCAATATCGATAGAAAGGTCGTTCTTGCCTTCAACAATCATATCATTTGAAATCTGATATTTGTTTAATACACTGTTCATTGCATTTAATGCTGAATTATTTGTCATATTCAAATCACTTACAAAGAAATGATTATCTGCAACACCATTACCAATATTTAATGCAGAACCATTTTTAATTTCAACCGTTCCGCCTAAAATATAACTATCTTTCCCATCAATAGTAATATTTGATTTGTTATCAAATATTGAAACGCCTTTATTTTGTTGCAACATCCCACCAAAAGCAGAATTATTTACATTATCAGTTTTCAAAATTCCATCAAGTTCATTCTTAATCAAACCATTCCATTTATCATTAGAGTCAAGATTAAATTCTGCCCCATTACTAATTTCAACAGTTGCTCCTTTTTGAATATCAACAGAAACAGCTTGTGCAATATTACTTGGGGATTTGATGTTTATATAAGAATTTTTTAACAAGTTTAAGTTTCCGCTTGTAGCAATCAAGTCACCAGTCATTGTAGAACTAGTACTTTCAGTCCTTTCATAATTTAAAGTACCACCAGCTAATGAAACTTCACCATTCCAAATATCATTATCTCCAATAGTTACCCAGCCATTATCTGTAATTTGTAATTTTGAATTTGAATCAATATTTGTTTCAACACTACTATTGATAAAACTATCTTTCCCAACAGTAAATGTAGAATTTTCTAACATTAATTTTCCGCTATTTGCTTGGAATATTCCATTAGCATTCGACAAATCTTTAATGGTTAATGCACCATTATTAAGTAACACTCCACCATTAGAAGCCCAATCAGTAGTTGCACCCAATGTTACATCTCCGCCACGAACAGCCAACAATGCATCATCTTTAATTTTTACTGTTGTTGCTTCTTTTATCACATCTCCTGCAGAAGCAGTCAATCTTCCACTAATAATATCTATAGTTCCACCATTAGCAAAAATTCCACCATTTGAAGTCAAACCATCAATTGTCAAAGTTCCACTTCCAACGGTATTTTCATCTCCGATAGAAATATTTCCAGCCCAAATATCATTATCATCTAGAGTTATACTTCCACCGTTTAATTTAATTTCTCCCTTTGAGTTAATATTCACTAAAGTGTCTTTTTTAATATAACTATTGCTATTCAACGACAAAGAAGCCTTATTAACATTTCCGATGTTCAATGAACCTTTTTCTACTTTCAATGTACTATTGTAATTCTTCAACGTATTCCAATTTAAAACACCATCCGCAATTGTTGTTTCTCCTCCAAAGAATGTTGAAGAAGCATTGACATCAGTTTGACCTGATTCTTGAGTATAAGTTCCTGTATAACCAGAATTATCCGCATTTAAAATTAAAGTTCCTTTATTTTTTATTTTGCTAGTTGCATTTTCACTACTAATACTTCCATTTAATGTATTTGTGCCACTAAAATCAGCAGCAGAGTCATTTGCCATATATATCGTATCAGAAGATTGTTTAAATTCTGTTTGGCTTAAACTTATATTTCCTGCGTTATAAATTGCACCACCTTTTCCACCATCATTAGTTTTGTTACCATCAAATATTGTATTAGAGATTGTTAGGTTCTCAATCCCATTATAAATCGCCCCACCGTTATTTGCAGTGTTATTTGTAAATGTACTATTACTTATATTGCTGGTTATATTTCCTTTTTCATAAGCAATAGCTCCTCCGTCAGATCCAGATTTATTGCTATTAAAAGTTGCATTATCCAAATTAAGGGTTACGTTACCAGTGCCACCAGTTGTAACATCAATTGCTCCACCATAACCCGTAGAATTATTTCCTGTAAAAGTTGTATTTTTTATCTCAATTTCAAAATTTTCTGGTCCTAGATTATTAACTCCGATAGCTCCACCAGTTTTATTTGTACTGTTTGATTTAAAATGAGAATCACTTATATTTAAAGTATTATCCCCTGCATTGGCGCTAGAAGTTCCATAAACATATATAGCACCTCCGTTATTCTTATACTTATCAATGGTTTCAGTAGAATTATTAGTAAAAGTGGAATTTTTAATAGTTGTATAAACGGAATTTGTGCCCGCCGAAACAAGAGCCATAGCTCCACCACCAACAGCGTTTTTAGTTTTTGCGATATTATTATTAAATGTTACATTGTCAAGAGTTAACTTACCCTCATTATACATTGCTCCGCCCCAACTTGAACCGTGTTGAATAGTATCCAATGTAATGTTGTTTAATGTAAGTTCTGTATTTTTTTGGATATCAAAAGCGAGAGTAGTACTTGTATAGTTTTTATTCTCACCCAAAATTGTAACAGATTTTGGAGTATTATTTCCTATTTTGATAGGAGCATTAGCTGATATATCACCACCCAATTTTACAGTAACAGAAGAATCCGTTGCATTTTTTAGGGAATCTTTTAATCCGCCAAAATCAGTAACATCTTCTGCCAATACAATTTGCGTACTTAATACCATCGCAACAGAAATTGCAATCAATTTAATCTTTTTATTATTCATAATATCCTCAAATTCCAGCCTACAAGTTTATTAATTTTATTATAAGCAGAAACCTTTAACAATATTTTGATAAAGTTTTGTTAAAAAAATATATAAATTTTTAGCGGATAGAACTGTTATTATAGAAAGACATATTTTCAGCTTTCAAAGTTCCTTCATTATAGATAGCTCCGCCCCATTTGGAATCCTTAATAAGAGTATTCCTAATATTTAACTCCGTCCCAGGCTGAACATCAAAAAGAGCCTCCTTCGGTGTAATACCCAAAGACAAACCATTGGAATCCAAAGTAGATTTAACAAAAATTAAGAAATAAATGGGTAAATGCTTATTCCTCTGAGGAACAATGAATATTACTGAATTTCCAACCACTATCTCGAAGAACGATGAATTGAGTTTCTCGCCCTTCAGTATGGATTTCATCATTTGTATCTTTCATCGTTGCAAAAAAATCCCAACGAAATTCTAAAAATGCCGTATTACCATAATATTTTATCATTATGTCTTTTATTTTAAAATTCCTATTTGAAAAATTTGTACTCATTCGCCCCAAGCGAAAATGCTCAACTATCTCATCAAATCCAAGAGCATACCCCCTAGGATGGATAAACGATATTGAACCCTCTCGATCCCATATTTCTCTAAAAAGTTTTTCATCCGAAGTATTAACTGATTCAATATATGATTTTAGTAAATCATCAATTCTTTCCATAATTCCAGTTTATCATAAATAAACATAAAGACCCTAAATAGGGTCTTTAGTGTGAATGAAATCATTCATCTTCTTTTTTCTCTTTGTGTTCTGCTAGTTTTTCATCTAGTTTTTCTTTTGCTTCATGTGCCTTTTCTTTTAACTCTTCAGCACCTTCTTTTATATCTTCTTTGAGTTCGCAAGCTTTTTCCTTAACTTTTTCCGCTGTATCGTGAAGTTTTTCCTTCATTGTTTTTTTATCATCATCTTCGTGCATAATTTTAACTCCTTTCGTTTTGTTCAATATTATTATTTACGAAGATTAAAAAATTTTTATGCGAAAAATGGGTAATAAAAAAATAAAAATTTGAAGATAATAATTATTAAACCCTCTCCCTTAATCCCTCTACATCGGAGAGGAAAATTTCTTTAAAACAATGCCCCTCGTCAAAATTGACGAGAGGCATTGTAAGTTTTTTATTCTCTAAACGTTTCAGATAGAAAGGCTGAAACACGTTCAGCATGACTATTTACAACAGATTAATTTCTGCCTGTTTTGTTCAAAGTTTCAACGTCAGCTACCTTCATAGCGTAATATGGAGTTTTTTGACCTTTTTCTGTTAAGAACAATACAAAATTATCAGTAAAGTAGAATTGACGACCATTATCTGGACGAAGCGAAGTCATTCTTACAGCAACAGCCGCTTCACTTTTTAATTTAACACCTTCATTATTCATTTTGAAATCTACTGTTTCAATTGTACGGTCAATTCTGAAATTTGTTCTTCTAATATCTCGACCTTCTACTTCTGGGAAGTTTGTTTCTTGATACAAGCTAATTTCTGGAATGATTAACTCATCATCTTTAACAAATTTTCTATTTCCATGATATTTTGAAGTTTTTTCTTTCATTTCTGAATAATATTTCAAGAATGTTTTATCATCATTTGTTCTATACAAAATAACTTCATCCTTATCTTTTGTGAATAATTTAACAGCAAAATCTTCAGAATTATTATAGAACAACACTCTTACATTCTTATATAACTTTTTATTACTTGATTCGTTTATGCCGAAATATTGAGCATTATAATTGTAATTTTTTGCAAATGGAGCTTCTGCAAGTTTGTCAAACGCTTGTAAAAATTTAAAATCTTTTTTCAACATTGCATAAACAAATAATTTTTGAGAATCTTTTGCCCAATCGAATGAATCTAAAATATCACTGGTTTCATTAAACTTTTCTTTTATGCCTTTTTCAATTTCCTTTTTCAATTCTGGGGAAACTGTTCCATATTTTGTATAATAAGCATTTTCACTAACATTTGATTTCTTGAAAGATTGTTTATTTAATTCCTTAACTACTTTGGGAGTATCTCCAACAAAACGAATAGGTCCATATATAATATTATCCATCAATTCGTTCCAAACAAGTTGAAAAGTTCCCACCCAAATTCTATTTTGAGCCTTACTTTCAACAGACATTGTTGGAAGAATTTCTATTGGTTTTACAGTTTCTACGGATTCTGTTTGCTCAACTTTAACCTCTGATTGCTCGAGCTTGCTTTTTTTGTCAGATGCAACAACAGGCAAACTTGCAAGAAGAACCGCTAAAACACCTAAAGCTAATAACTTTTTCATTTTTTTCTCCTTCTATCAATATTTAACATTTTAAAAAAACTTTTTAAAAACCCACCTGCCGTATTCTTGTGAAGAATAGGAGCAGATTCATAGAAATTTTTATAGTTTTCTATAATATTTTGAGGCAAAGATTCCCCTTTTTCAAGGGTATAAGACAAAAATTCAATATAATCATCCTGCTCTTCTTTATACAAAGCATCACGATTTCTTAAATCTTCATCAGCTTCATAGTGAATTAAAGCATGATACGCCGCAACAAGACTCTCATCCTCTGTATCTTTTGGATAAGCAATCATAGCTTCTCTAACGCAAAGCTGACCAACCCGCACAAGCCTCAATAGCCGTGCTACTTTTTGTCTATCTTCAATATTTTCAGACATAACGTTATTTTACAAGAAGTTCTGACATTTCTCGTTCAACAAACTTTACCATGTCAGCATAATCACCATTAAAGAAATTATCTGTAAATTCCTTTAACATATCTAATGCCATCTCTCTTTTATCCATAGTAGCTTTATAGAAAAACTTCTTTCCAACCTTATAACGAACTAAAATACTCTTAGATACCAATCTATCCATAACGGTTTTGATTGTTGTATAAGCTCTTTCTACACCATTTGAAGAAAGTTCATCTACAACATCTTGAATAGAAATATCTACATCTTCGTCTGTGGCAGTTAAATTCCAAAACGTATTTAAAATTTCAATTTCTAAAGAGCCGCAAACCATGATTTCCTCCTGTAACTGTCAACTATTACTATAATTGTAATATAAAAACTTTAGATTTCAATAGCTGTTACATAATATTTACAAATCCGTAAAATACTAAAAATCCATATTCATAAAATCTTCTGATTTTTTGTAATCTTTTTTGCTAGAGCGAACTTTTGCGTTCTTTTTCTTGGTTTTTTCTGGAATTGAACGATAAGCATTATCCAACGAAACCTTTGCAATTACTTCTTTTGTTCTTCTATCAAAGAACGTCAACCAAAATTTTCTATTGATATTATCGACAGCAAATGACACATTTGCAACAATTTTATCCCCAGGCCTGATTTGACGAAACATAAGTTTTGTATCCCCAAAAATAGATGGACTAAATTTTGCGTTGTAATCATTCATCAAAACCATGTCAAAACCAGAAAGAGTCTTGTCAGACATGTTTGAAATCAACACAGATAAAGTAATCGTATTAACCTCTCCGAATGGATCTTTCTCATGTTTAATATTATTTATATTAACTGTCAAACCATCATAATGAACTTCTTCTTGTTTCAAAGCTTCTTCTTTATAAACTGGCAAGTCAACTTGAGTATTTATTTTTACCTTAATTTCATCCCCAGGAGCAATCATTACATGATTGCCTTTTCTAATTAAAGCAACACCAAGACCTGCAACACCGCCAATTGCAGCACCTCCAGCCAAAGTATAACCTTGTGAAGCAATTGCAGCTTCCAAACCTAACCAATTTAGAGCCATTAAACCGCCGACTGCTCCACCAGCAACAGTATAACCAACATCTTGAGCAACTATTTTTGCTCCCGCAGTAATTGGGTGAAGTTTGGTTGTCATTTGACCTTCAATAGGAATCTCTCTTCCATCTGGAGTAACTAAATAATCAAAAGATAAAGACATTGATGCTTCACGCCCCAAACGTGTTGGTTCGGTTGTTCCAGTCAATTTGCCATGAGCAACGGTTCCCTTTGGGATAATAATCCCTTTGTCGCCATAAACATCAGATGTTACCTCTGCAAAAAATTCATCTCCTTCCACAGAAATAGAAGAATCTAATACTTGAGATACCGTCATATTTATTACATCTTTGCGATTTAGTGATTCGACTTTTCCAGTAAAAATGTCATCTTGCGTTTGCTTATATTCACTTGACTCTGATACAGAACCTTTCAATGGCTCTGCAACTGACAGCAAAGTAAAATTCATAAAGCAAATCATTATTGATAATATAAAACTAGCAATCTTTTTCATGACAAAATTATACAACACAATTAAAAGATAGAGCAAATGTTAATCTTTTTGTTCTTCAACTTCTTGTGCCATCTCTTCAATAAAATTGTTTACTTTGGCAGGTTCAAAACATGAACAAGAATTCCAAATCAATGTTGGTCTAGGCTCAGTCAACAAAGGACTTGGAAATTCATTATGGCATTTACCTTTCAACATATTAGTTGATCCATCTGGGCAAGACGTAAACATTGAGCAACAGCTACAAATTTTCAAGATTAAACCATAATCTTCCATTTTTGATTTCAATTGTTGCAAAGCATCAATCATTCTCAAATGAGATGAAGTAGTATATTTTTTATTTTTATAAATAAATCTAATTTTTGACAAACCACTTTCTGTTGAAATAAATTCTAACTTACAAGCTCTATCACCATGTTTTGTCTGTACCATAACATCAATAGAAAGTTTATCAACTTCTCTATCTGTATTTGCACCCAGTTTTTTTAGTAACACTCTTACCAGAGGGAAATTCTTAACAATGTGACAGATTGAGTAAATTGGATACAACATTAATAGCATTATTTCTTTGAAATTTAATTTTGCATTTACTAAACTCAATGCAAAAATTGCTATCAAAACAAACGCAGTAAAAATCACCACGCTACATTTCACAATAAATTGACAATGATATGAATACGCTATTAATAATGCATAAATGGCAATCAATGTCCAACAATTAGGATTTAACAATGAACAAATATGTTCAATATAATTAAAATTAACGTTTTTTAAATTTTTAAAATTATTTTTCAATAAGTTAAAGCGTTTTGTTAATCTTGGCTTTTTAAATGAACAATCTTGCCCAAGAATGAAAGATTGAATATTAGGATTATAAACGCATTTGTGTCCTGTTTGCGATAACAACAAACTAAATTCTAATTCTGAATTAATATCTTTAAAATTAATATCTTCAGCATCTTCCAATGCAGATTTTTTTATTATAAATAAGCCAGAATCAACATTTGTAGCCAACCCTAACAAAGAACGAGATTGTTTGAAGAAATTAGCTTGATATTTTTTATAAACAGCTTTAATCCTATCTACTATATCTAAATTTTCTCTATTGATATTCAATTCGCCAGTAACAGCATCATATTTTTTTAATGCCGCATTAGCCAATGTTAAAAATTCTGGAGCAATCCTTCTAGTACTATCAATAAACACATAGGCATCAATAGTTTCATCTTTTTTAAGTTCTTCTAAAAGCATTGATACGGCTTTGTTTTTGCCCAAAGTACCAACATCTTGAATATTTACAACATGTACAAAATTGTCATTTTCAAAAATCTTTTCAGAACCGTCATTACAATCATCCAAAACAGCATAAACCTTGAAATCAGCAAGAGGATAATCTTGCATCTTCAATTCTTCAACAAGTTCTTCCAAGCACTCTTTATGATTATGGCTATATATTATTACAGCAAAACTCGCTTTTGAATCATCATATCTTGAATATTTTCTTTCGATAAAAAATGGTCTGTCTTTCAAGTTGCGAATAGACAAAATCAAAAGATACAATGAATAAACTAATACGTATAAATAAAGTAGATATAATATAAATTCCATATTTTAATCCTCGTTTCTATAATCTTAATAAAAACCAAGATAAATTTCAAATTCTTTAAATATCTAAATGAATTGCACCTTGCCTGAAGATTCTCAATTCGTTATTCATAACCCCAACAACTGTTGATTCTAGCCCCTTTGCGGCATATCCATAATCTTCAATTATTAAATCCGCAAGACCAGACATATTTTCTAAAGCTTGTTCATAAGTTTTAGCAGAAGGTTGGTGTGAAAGGTTTGCACTTGTGGTCGCTAAAACATGCCCAGGAATAATTTCACAAATTTCTCGAAAAACTTCATTATCTGGAACTCTTATTCCAACAGTCGGCATAGATGAGGTTATATAATCTGGAGTATTCTCACTTTTATCAGTCACAATTGTCAATGCTCCAGGGAAATATTTCTTTATTAATATCTGTCCAATTTTTGAAATCGGCTTAACATAGTCAAGCAAAGGATAAATGTCATTAGACATTAAAATTAAAGGTTTTTGAGCCTCTCTTTTCTTTATTTCATAAATCTTTTTGACAGCAGATTCATTATTAGGAAGACATCCCAACCCCCAAACAGTATCCGTAACATAGGCAATTACTCCACCATTAGTCAAAACATTTATAATTTCATCTTTATTTTTTAACATAATATAATCCTCGCTATTTTTATTTAATATATTACCATATAAAACAGAATAAATGACGGGTTGACAATTTTGAAAACATCATTATTATAAAGATAAAGGTATTATAGAAACAAGAAGGATTTATATTATGGCTTCATCAGGTGCATCAATAATCACAAATATTTCGTCTGGACTATCAAATACATATGCTTATCTTGCATCACTTTATCCACAGGACGGAGTGACTTATAAAAATATCACAGCAGCAAGAAACGACCAAACAAATTATTTAACACTAAATCAATCTTTTGCATCTTATTTACAAAACAATTTTTCAACAATAGATAAAGATGGAGATGGAAAAATTAGTGCTGATGAAATGAACAAAATGACTAATACAATTTCTACATCAGGAGTTTCAAGGGAAGAGTTATCTCAACTTGCAGCTTCTGGCACTTATTCTAGCGAAATGATTTCTAAAATTCTAGAAAATTTTGACGAAATGGACACAAACCACGACGGAAGAGTGACAAGTGCAGAAATTTCTAGTTACACTTTTTCTTGCAACAAACAAGAAATGATAGATGAAGATAACTACAAAAAAGCAACGAATATGTCACTATTTTACGGAGATGACAATTCTTCAACTGACGTATCAAGTTACAGCATTTTGAGTTACAAATATAAGAACTTTACAAACTCAAAAAGTTAAATAAAATTACTTTCCGATACAAAAATGATCAAAAATATTATTCAAAATATCGTCAGTAATTACTTCACCTGTGATTTCATCCAAAGATAAAAGAGCTGACTTTAAATCGATATAAATCATATCTTGAAGTTCGCCTAGTTCAGCTGCATCTAAAGCTCTTTTTAGACTCAATTTACATCGTTCAAGACATCCCTGTTGACGTTTATTTGTAATAAATTCAGTATCTTCAAGAGAAAATTGGCAAATTATACCTTTCATCTTTGTTTTCAAATCATCTAAACCATCTTTTGAATAAGTAGAAAGTTTAGCCGTATTAGGAAATACTTCCTTAAATTCTCCTAATGTTAGTAAATCAATTTTATTAGCGACAACAATATGAGTTTTATCTTTAATAATATCGTAAATCTGAGAATCCTCATCAGTTAAACCAACAGATGAATCATACAAAAACAAAATCAAATCAGCATCTTTTGCCGATTGTTTTGAATACTCAATACCAATTTCTTCAACCTTGTCAATATTTTCATCTTCTCTAATCCCAGCAGTATCGATTAAAGTAACGGCAACACCAAGATCAATGTTTTCTTTAATCACATCTCTTGTTGTGCCTGCAATATCAGTAACAATTGCTCTATCTAAATTCAACAAAGCGTTGAATAAAGAAGATTTTCCAACATTTGGACGTCCAACTATCGCAACTTTAACTCCTTGCCTTAAAATATCAGAAGATTTAGCACAGTCTAAAATTTTATCAATTTCTTTAATAGAATGTTTAAACCTCTCTACCAAATACGAATATTCTGGTTCAGCAACATCCTCGGGGAAATCAATTCCAGCCACAATTCTAGATGCGGTTTCAAAAATTTCACCCTTTATCTCATTTATTTTATTTGCTAAAACACCAGACAAATTTTTGGCAGATTGAATTGCAAAATTTGAAGTCTTTGCATGAATCAAATCATCAACAGCTTCTGCTTGAGATAAATCTAACTTTTTATTCAAGAATGCTCGTTTAGTAAATTCACCACGTTCAGCCATTCTTGCACCATTTTTAAGCACAACATCAAGAATATTTTGAACAACATTTATACCGCCGTGACATTGAATTTCAATTACATCTTCGCCAGTATAACTATTTGGATTTTTGAATGGAAGGATGATAACTTCATCAATTTTTGTATCTCCATCAACAACCCAACCGTGACAAATTTTTCCAACGGGGAAATTATTTTTATCGGTAATTTTTTTCGCTATCTCAAAACTTTTATCGCCAGAAATACGAATAACCCCAACTCCACCAGTTCCAATTGGAGTTGAAATAGCTGCTATTGTTTCAAATTCTTGTGTTATATTCATAATCTCATTATACACAAAAAACAGAATTTACCCTTATAATAAAAAAAAGCTATGTACTGAGGTGCATAGCTGTTGATTAGGGATATGTGTATCTTAGTCTCTAAGGAGTATATTGTTATATTATCATTTTCATTTTATTTGTAATCATACAAACTAATGAGATTTTATAATATCAATTGAATTTTTAAAAAAGTAAATAATCTTTACTCTTTGAGAATTTTTGATATAATGTAGGTATTCAATAGACGAAGGGAGATGAAGAGAATGAAAAAATCTACAGCAGTTACTTTAGGACTTTTAATTGCATTAGTTGCTGGTATGTCTTGTGTCTTTGCAGCAGAATTTACAAAATTCTCATCTAAATTTATAAAGAATTTTAAAGATTGTGATGCTTACGAAGAATCCATCGTATCTGAATATGAAGGAAAACAATTCACAACCAACAGAAAAATTATCGGATGGCGTAATAGTTTTTGTAAATATCAAGAAACAATTAAATCTCCAGACGACGAATACCAATTGAATTGTTCTTTTTCAAACCTACAAGTTGATGAATTGTATGAATCAATGAAGGATAGAGCCAAAGAACCACAAAAATACGATTTGGATATTTTCTCTGAGCAAACAGATAAAAAAGGTCAAACTAAATACGTTGTTGTTGGAAGCCAAACAATTAAAGGAAATAAAGCATACATTACTTGGGCAAAATACCAAAACAACCCTTATTTCTGTAAACCTCAAAAAATCAAATAATAAATATTAAATGTTTAATATAAAAAAAATGGACACCTTCATTGAAGATGTCCATTTTTCATTAACTTAGAATTTATGCTTTTGCATCAACTTTAGTTTCTGGTTTTACTCCTTGTGCTTCTTGAGCCTTTTGAGCCTTTTTATCATGGAAGTAATTACCAATCCAGTTAGCTGGTTTCATTACAAGTACAGGAACTAAGTATCTATAAACCATACCGAATACGAACAATGATTTCATTGCAGACAAACCATCTATCTGATGAGTGATTTTTATATCTTTTAATACGTCAAGATTAAAATCTCGAATATTAGAGTATGATTGGTTACCTAATTCTTGAAGAAGTTTTTGACCTTCTTTTGAATCTGGTTTAACATGTTTATACCATTCTTTCATCATGATTTTCAAATTCTTAGGATCCCAATCTCCAAAAATTTCAGTTTTCTTTGATGCTGGATTATTATTTAGATAATTTGCAACAGCTCTTGTGGTTGCATTATTACATTTCTTTGCTAACCAGCCATCTAGACCATAAGCACATCCAGTAGAAATTAACCAAGTTAACCCATCGTTAATCGCTAAAGTCTTGCGTTTTTCTGGGTCCAATTTATCATTTTCCAGTGTTTTTACAACATACATACCAGAAATTAAAGTTGAACCTAACGCTGACATATGTGCCGTCATATTATTCCATTTTGGGCTATTTGTATGGTCAACAATAAACTTTGCAGTTTTACTGTTATAAAATCTTTTGTAGTAATTATTTGCAAGCCATTCAGTAAATTTACCGTACAAGCCTTCTGAAGCTTTTTCAGTTGCGGCAGTAGCCACGCTTGCTACACCTGTAAATTTTGGTTGAGCAACTGTTCTTTGGTTTGTTACATAAGCTCTTTTAGGAGTATTGTTATAATTTTGAATTGAACTAATTTGCATTATTCTTTTCCTCCTTGAACTTCTTTAAATACAGGGCTATTTACCAAATTTTTAGAATAATCTTGAGTTGGTTGTTGTACAGGAGCTGCATCCTTTTTCTTTCCTTTTTCCATATGGAAAACATATTTCAAAATTGGAGGAATCAAAGCAATTGTTAACATTGCTTTTGGAATACCTAATACGATTGAATCCATTGCAAATTTTGCAATATCACTTAACTTTTTATATGCCTTTGATTTTTCAAGACGTCTTTTACCTATTGATTCAACACCAAATAGCTTTTCTAAGCCTTTTAGATATTTTTCTGGATTGCTACTAATTTTTTTATACGCAGAACCAAATGGAGCCATCACAATTGAAGCAACAATAAATCCGATAACAGCGGATGATATTGCGTGAGATGCAGCGTATATACCATCTTCTCTATCTTTCTTACCCGTTGTTGCTAAATTTGTTGCAGGTCTTAAAACACCTGCGGCAACAAGAGAAACTAAACCCGCCCCTATCGGACCTTGAGTTCTAAATATTTCACGTAACTTTTCAAATTTCTTTGAACCAGAAATTTTATCCCAAGTACTTTTGCCTAAGTTTTCGAAAACATCAGCGGCAGCTCCGTTTTTCCCTCCGGTAAAGCTGCCGCTATAATATCCTCTATTCACATTTTTTTTGTCACACACGTCCGCACTCTTATTCTCTGCTCCGTTCTCCAGCCCGTACTTTGGCTTATGCTTGAGCATGACACCTGCGGAATAATTTCTAATTGAGTCTATATTCATTTCACACCTTATAATAAAATAATGAGTCTTACTGTACATGTATTTTAAATCAAAGGAAAATAAAATTTGTTATATAGTTACGAAAATGTTACAATTAATTTTATTAAAACATAGGAGGCTCGAACCTCCCTCTTTTTTTTAACTAAGAACACCCCGAATATCCACAATTCAAACAAATAAAACATCCTTCCGCCATTTGAATTTCGTTTCCACATTCTGGACATTTTATTGTTTTAATTTCACCAGTCGGATTGTATTCTTCTTCAACTTTTGGTTCTAAGTTCTTTTCTATTGGTTTTATTTCAATTTTTGGTTCTTTTTTCTTGGTATCAAGATTCATCGGCTGGAACTGTCGAGAATTATTACGGTAAACAGTAATTCCCTTTAAATTATTTTTATATGCCAATATATAAACCTCTTTTATATCCTCTCTTGTTGCGGATTCAACAAAATTAACAGTTTTAGAAACTGCATTATCAACATGCAACTGAAAAGCGGCTTGCATTTTCACATGCCAGTATGGAGCTATATCATGTGCCGTAACAAAAATACGTTTTATCTCATTCGGAACACCTTCGACATGAGAAAGAGAACCATCTTTTGCAATCTGTGCCATCAAATTATCAGAATATAAATTGTGAGAAAGCATGTAATCTTTAAATATCGGATTAACCTCAAGCATTTCAGTTCCATCCATTATAAGTCTTGAAAAAACAAGTCCAAACAAAGGTTCTACTCCTCCAGAAGCTCCAGCAATCATAGAAATTGTACCAGTTGGAGCTATACATGTAGTCGTTGCATTTCTCAATCCATATTTTTGGATATCTGAATCTAATTTTGCCCACATATCATCCGAAATTTTCCCAGCAGATTTTCCTTTGAATTTGTTAAACAAATAATTAGGCCGATCATAAATACTGCCTTTGAAATTGTTAAAACGACCTCGTTCCTTCGCTAGCTCTATTGATTCTGATTTTGAAATATAATCAATAAATTCCATAACTTGTCCAGCAAGTTTCGTTCCGTCTTCTGAGCTATAAGAAATTCCCGCTTTCATTAACATATCCGCCCAACCCATTACTCCTAAGCCAATTTTTCGGTTATTACTAACTAGTTCAGATATTTGAGGTAATGGATACTTATTAACTTCAATTACATTATCCAAAAATCGCATTGCTGTTCTTACGGTCTTTTCTAATAAATCCCAATCTACATTCATAGAACCATTTTCTTCTTTCATCATCAAACCAAGATTTATTGACCCAAGATTACAAGCTTCATAAGGAAGTAGGGGAACTTCACCACACGGATTTGTAGATTCAATTGCACCAATCAATGGAGTAGGATTATCTGCATTCATCTTATCAATAAATACAACCCCAGGTTCTCCATTTCTCCAAGCACAATCGACAATTAAATCGAAAACATCTTTAGCACACATCCTTCCAACAACTTCATTGTTTTGCGGATTTACAAGGTCATAATCTTCGCCTTTTAAATATGCATCCATAAATTTATCTGTTATCGCAACAGAAATATTAAAATTGTTTAATTTATCATTATCAGATTTACAATTAATAAATTCTATTATATCAGGATGGTCAACTCTCAAAATTCCCATATTTGCACCTCGACGAGTTCCACCTTGTTTAACAGCTTCTGTTGCTGCATTAAATACTTCCATAAAAGATACTGGACCAGAAGAAACACCCATTGTTGATTTAACAACGCTATTTTTAGGTCTTAATCTAGAAAAAGAAAACCCTGTTCCCCCACCAGATTGATGAATTAACGCAGTATTCTTTATTGTTTCAAAAATTCCTTCTAAACTGTCTTCTACGGGAAGAACAAAACACGCAGCTAATTGCCCCAATTCTCGACCCGCATTCATTAAAGTTGGAGAATTTGGCATAAAAAAACGATGAGTTATTGCATCATAAAACCTTTTAGAAAGTTGATTAACTTCTTCTTGTGACTTTCCAAAATTCAAATCACCTTTCGCAATGGTTTCTGCTACTCTTTTAAACATATCAGATGGAGTTTCAGTACAATTTCCGTCTTTATCACGTTTTAAATATCGTTTTTCTAAAACTTTAATTGCATTTTCTGAAAAGTTTAAATTTTTATTTGAATTTCCTAACACATTAACCTCCAATCTGGATTATATTAATATTTTTGCCATTAATCATACATGCTAAAAACTGTTAATCTTGTCCTAATTCTATCACAAAACACTATCCAAATTGACAATACATTTAACTCTTTTTGTGATATTCTAAAAGCATGACATGGAGAGGTTTTAGGGTTTTATTAATAACGTTATTTTTGATTGCACTAACTTGTAAAGCGTGCTTAGTTAAAGATGTTCCGCCTAAGAAAAAAACTTTTACGCAAGAACAATCGCAACTTACAACAATAAAATACCCCTCACCTAAAAATGTTACAATAAAAGGAACTGATTACTTAGAATCGCAAGCACCTATTGGAACTTTCGGAGGGGAATTGGTTTCCTCAACCATAGGAGAAGGACCAAAAACATTCAATCCATTTAACTGTAAAGATAACATTTCCGCTCTAATGTCTGGAATTATGTATGATGGACTTCTTTCTTCTGACCCAATGACAGGTCAACCGACCCCAAAACTTGCAAAATCATTCTCCATTTCTCCAGATGGAACAACATATACAATCAAACTTCGTCACGGAATAAAATGGTCTGATGGAAAACCAATAACAGCGGATGACGTTGTTTTTACGTGGAATGATATTATTTTTGCAGGACTTGGAGATACATCTACAAGGGACTCTATTGTTATTGATAATAAATTACCAACAGTAAGAAAAATTGACAATTACACAGTTGAATTTATTACTCCAAAACCATTTGCACCTTTTGTAAGAATGCTATCAACTCCAATTGCTCCTAAACATATATTCATGCCCGCAGTCAAAAAAGGAAATACGTATTTTGATTCATTCTTATCTACAAACACAAAACCAAAAGACTTTGTTGTTTCTGGAGCGTTTAAATTAAAAGAATATGTTCCAGCTCAACGTGTTGTTTTTGAAAGAAATCCTAACTATTATGAAATAAATACCAAACAACAAAAGCTTCCATATTTAGATAAACTGGTTTACTTAATTGTAGGAGATTTGAATAACGAAGTTTTAAAATTTGAAGCAAAAGAATTAGATGTTATTTCACTACAAGGCTCAAAAGTAGCAAGATATAAATCACTAGAACCTCATTCTGATTTCAAATTATACAATCTTGGACCTGATACTGGAACAATGTATCTATCAATGAATTTAAATAACCGAAAAGATAACAAGGGAAAATATTACGTAAATACTGATAAACAAACTTGGTTTCAAGATTTGAACTTTAGAACCGCAGTTGACTATGCAATAGACAGAAAAAATATGGTTCTAAATATTGCAAATGGTATTGGAGCTCCTTTGTTTACTCCAGAAAGTTTAAATTCAATTTATTTGAACAAAAATTTAAAACCATATGATAAGAATTTAGACAAATCAAAAGAGCTTCTGAAAAAATCTGGGTTCTATCTTGATAAAAAGGGAAAACTATTTGACAAACACGGACACAGAGTAGAATTTGATTTATATACTAATGCAGGAAATACAGAAAGAGAAGCCATCGGGGTTATGGTAAAACAAGACCTTGAAGATTTAGGAATGAAAGTAAACTTTAAACCAATTGAATTCAACTCTCTTGTTAACAAACTCGTAAGTACATATGACTGGGATATGGTTATTATGGGACTTACAGGTTCTCCGCTAGAACCAAACGGAGGGAAAAATGTTTGGTTATCAGATGGAAGACTACATATGTTCAACCAACGAAATCCACAAGAAGGGAAAGCTAAAATTCTCCCTTGGGAAAAAGAACTAGATTACCTATATACCCAAGGAGCATTAGCTACAAAATTTGAAGATAGGAAAAAATATTATGATAAATATCAAGAAATTGTCTATAAAGAAAAACCGATGATTTATATTTATTCACCAATAAGAATTGTCGCTCTTAGAAACAAATTCAAAAATATTTATCCTTCTAGCTTGGGCGGTATTACTCATAATATTGAAGAAATATACATAGGAGAATAAAAAATAAGTGGAAGCTTTCAAATATATAATAAAAAGAATACTTCAAACAATACCATTACTCATAATGGTATCATTGATTAGCTTTTTTATAATTAGATTATCTCCTGTTGATCCATTAGCAGAATTAAAGTTAAACCCTTCTGTTTCACCAGCAACAGTAGAAAGAGAACGTCAACGACTAGGCTTAGATAAGCCAATAATTGTTCAATATGGAAAGTGGGCTTGTTCTTTTGTTCAAGGGGATTTAGGCGTAACATCAACAGGCGAAAAAGTAAGTCAAAAATTAAAAGAAAGAATTCCTAACACACTACTTTTAACTTCTATTGTAATTCTCTTAACGTGGCTAGTTGGAGTTCCCCTAGGAATTATTGCCGCCGTAAATTGGAAAACACCTTTCGACAGGATATTAACAGTTCTTACAAGTATCGGAATGGCAATACCATCATTTTTCTTTGCAGTTTTATTGTTAATTTTTGCGGTTAAAACAGGATGGTTCCCTATTGGAGGACTAACAAGTCCAAACTTCGCAGATATGAGTTTTATCGGGAAATTATGGGATATAACCCATCACTTAATCCTTCCTGTAATTGTACTCTTCACAATCTCTCTTGCAGGATTACAAAGACAAATGAGAGCAAATATGCTTGATGTTTTGGATAGCGATTACGTAAAATTTGCAAGGGCAAAAGGGCTTTCTGAATTTTCTGTAATATATAAACACGCACTCAGAAATGCAATAAATCCAATGATAACTTTACTAGGCTTTGAATTTGCAGGATTATTGAGTGGTGCAGCTTTAACAGAATATGTTTTTCAATATCCAGGACTCGGAAGACTGATTCTTGAAGCCGTTATGAAATCAGATATAAATTTAGTTATGGCATCATTGATGATGGGTGCTATTATGCTTGTACTTGGGAATTTAATTGCGGATATACTTCTTATCATCACAGATCCGAGAATTAGGGTGAAATCATGATTAAAGAAGTGTTAAAACAATTATGGAAAGACAAATTTGCAAGAATCGCACTCATTGTACTTGGGATAATTTATCTTGCTTTGTTTTTAGCAGATTTCATCGCACCATACACAAAAGATTTTTCGGACAGAACAATGGCTTATGTCCCTCCTTCTAAAATTTTCACCATTGACGAAACTGGACATATTTCAAAACCATATACATATAATTATATAAGAGATTTCAATTCTCAAACCTTAGAAATTGAATACAATTTAGACCGAAGCAAAAAACATTACGTTAAATTTTTCGCACAAGGTCAACCTTACAAATTTTTAGGACTAATTCCAATGAAAAGACATCTTATCACAACAGATTCAGATGGAAGATTATTTCTCCTTGGAACAGATATTAATGGGCGAGATGTTTTTTCTAGAATCCTCTTTGGAGGAAGAATTTCTATGACCATCGGATTTTTAGCACTATTTGTTTTATTCCCAATTGGACTTTTATATGGAGGAATTTCTGGCTACTTTGGAGGCAAAGTAGATATGCTGATGATGAGATTTGCAGAAGCAGTTATGTCAATTCCTAGCTTTTATTTACTGATAATTCTTGCATCTATCCTTCCTTCAGGAATGACCAGTACTCAAAGATTTTTGCTGATTGTAATCATTTTGGCTCTAATCGGTTGGGCAGGATTTGCAAGAGTTGTTAGAGGGATGGTTTTATCTATAAAAAGCCAAGAATATATTCAAGCTGCACAATCTATCGGAGCTTCTAAAATGAGAATTATCATTAAACATATCCTTCCCCAAACAACCAGTTTTGTAATTGTGGCAATGACATTATCAATTCCGTCGTATATTTTATCAGAATCAGGATTGAGCTTTTTGGGACTAGGAATTCAACAACCAGATGCAAGTTGGGGGAATATGTTGAAAGAAGCACAAGAATTCACAAATATTTTGTATCGACCTTGGCTTTTAACTCCTGGTTTCTTAATTTTTGTATCAGTTTTGGCATTTAACCTAATCGGTGATACCATAAGAGATGTTTTAGACCCACAAAGCAAAGTTAGATAATAAGTAGAGGAAAAAATGGAAGTAAATTTAGAACATTTAACACACATAATAAACCTTGATTATATGCTAAGAATCCTAATCGCAGTAATTTTTGGTTTTTGTATTGGATTAGAAAGAGAATTAACAAATAAATATGCAGGATTAAGAACCCATATTTTAGTATGTCTCGGAGCTTGTGTATTTACACTTATTTCTATATATGGTTTCCCAACTTTCGCCCCTGGGGATAATGTTCTTATCGACCAAGCAACAGGAATTAGGGATACATCTCGTGTTGCCGCTCAAATTGTAACGGGTATCGGTTTTATTGGTGCAGGTACGGTATTAAGAAATGGACCAATTGTACTTGGATTAACAACAGCAGCTACCCTATGGATTGCCGCAAGTATCGGTATGGCATGTGGTGCGGGAATGTTCGAAATTGCATTTGCAGGAACATTGCTTTCTATCTTAACTCTTGTGTCTATCAGAGTTTTTGAAAGAAAAGTTTTACCAAACAGCACAAAAAGAACTAAAAGAGTTAAACTTGTAATTGTTTGCCAAAATCAATTTGCTAAAAAAATTCACGAATATATCATTGAAAAGTATCAAGATATTAGTGAACTTTCAAAAAAACAACTAAAAGCAGATGAAAATAGTACAAAAATCACTTGTGTTATGGATATAATTTCAAGAAAACCAATCAAAGATTTATACAAATCCTTCCAAACTTTAGATGGAATTGATTCTATTTCAATACAAGAAACTATTGATTGATAGTGCTTTACATTGAGATTGGTTTAAGATAATATTACATAGAATATAAGTTTTTTTAAGGGAGAATTAAAGTTGAAATATAAAAGAATTTTGCTAAAAATTAGCGGAGAAGCATTATTAGGAGAACAACAATTTGGAATCGACCAAGCTCCAGTGAAAATGATTGCTAATGAAATCAAAAAAGTTACAGAAGAAGGAGCTCAAGTTGCCGTTGTAGTAGGTGGCGGAAACATCTTCAGAGGGATGAAAAACAGTGCAAAACTTGGAATGGATCAAGCTTCTGGTGATTATGTTGGAATGCTTGCTACTGTAATGAACGCTATTGCATTGCAAAGTGCTTTAACTCAAATTGATGTACCTTGTAGAGTTCAAACAGCAATTACAATGAACCAAATTGCAGAACCATATATTCGCCATAGAGCAATTAGACACCTTGAAAAAGGTAGAGTTGTAATCTTTGCAGCTGGTACAGGAAACCCATTCTTCACTACTGATACAGCAGCAGCTCTTAGAGCATCTGAAATCAATGCAGAAGCTATGCTAATGGCTAAAAATGGTGTTGACGGGGTTTATACAGATGATCCTAATACAAATTCAGAAGCTAAAAAACTTGATAAAATCACTTATGACGATATTATCAAAAACGGATTAAAAGTTATGGATACCTCCGCTTGTGCATTATGTAAACAAAACAACATTCCTATCGTTGTATTTGATTTCAAAAAACAAGATGGAATTAAAGAAATCCTAAATGGTAAAGAAATAGGAACATACATTAATTAGTTAATAGACAGACGAAAGAGGTAAGAAATGTCAGAATCTTTAGATGAATTATTTTTATTCGGTGAAGAAAAAATGGAAAAAGCTGTTGCTCAGCTTCAAAAAGAATTTGGTTCTATCCGTTCTGGAAGAGCAAACCCAGGAATTTTAGACAAAGTTCTTGTTGAATACTATGGTGCTCCAACTCCATTAAGACAAATGTCACAAGTATCAGTTCAAGACGGTACAACTCTTGTTATTACGCCATATGACAAGACTATTATGAAAGAAATTGAAAAAGCTATTATTAAGGCTGAAATCGGTATCACTCCAAACAGCGATGGTATTTGTATCAGACTTCCTTTCCCTCCTCTAACAGAAGATAGAAGAAGAGAAATTGCTAAAGACGTAAAAAAACTTGGTGAAGATGCTAAAGTTGCAGTTAGAAACATCCGTCGTGATATGACTGACAACCTTAAAAAACTTGAAAAAAGTGAAAATCTTCCAGAAGATATGGTAAAAGACAACCAAGATAAAATTCAAAAATTGACAGACAAATATACAGCAAACATTGACAATGCAGTTTCTGTTAAAGAAAAAGAGGTTATGACAGTATAATGATTAATTTAGGCTTGAATAAAAACGCAACAAGAATGCTTACAGGATTTGCGATGGGTACACTTGTTATGCTATGTATTATTTTAGGGGATTTGGCTCTATTAATAATGCTAGCAGTAATGCTAATCTTTGGTTCAAAAGAATACGTTAAAATGTTAAACCACAAAGGTTTTTATCCAAGTTTAAAAGTTATTTATTTTACAGAAGCGATTTTAGCATCCGTAGTATATTTCAAAAGAGTTGACCTTGTGGCAATAACACTTACAATTTGTGCAATGTGCTCATTTATGTGGGTTTTATTCAGAGGACGCCAACCATACATCGCCAATGTTGCAACAACACTTCTGGGGATGGTATATTGCGGATGGTTCCCGCTTCATTTAATCTTTTTAAGAGATTTATCTTGTGCAAAATATGACAGCGGTCTAGCATTTGTCGTCTTGATGTTTACATCTATTTTATTAACAGATGTTGGGGCATACTACATCGGAACGAAATTTGGGAAGCACAAATTAGCACCAGTAATTAGCCCAAATAAAACAATTGAAGGTTCAATTGGGGGGATATTCTTTGCAGTTCTAGGAGCCTTGGTTATTTGGCTATATATGAAAACTTTATTGTTAATTGATATTCATTGGTATATTGCAGTTTGTGGAGCTTTAATTTCAACGATTTTTGCCCAAATTGGTGATTTATGCGAATCTCTAATAAAACGTGATGCAGGAGTTAAAGATTCTGGTAATAGTCTTCCTGGGCACGGAGGATTTTTAGATAGAACTGACAGTTTTATCCTTACAATTCCAATTATGTACTACTTCTGCAAATGTTTTGTGTTCCAAACTGAATGGATACATACACTAACTCACTTTGTGAAAGGATTATTCTAATGAAATCTGTTGCAGATATTTTTGGAATAGAAACAATTACAAAAGATGCATATCGATACGCATTAACTCATTCTTCTTTCACAAAAGAAAAAGAGTTGCCATACAATGAATGTTACGAAAGACTTGAGTTTTTGGGAGATGCAGTTTTGAAATTAACAATTTCAGACGTGTTATTTAAGATGTTTCCAGATTTTCAAGAGGGGCAATTATCTAAAATTAGAAGTATCGTTGTCTCAGATAACACATTAGCAGATATTGCAAAGAAAAACGGATTACAAGACCTTATAATAATGAGCAAACACGAAGAAAAACAAGGATGCAGAAAGCTTAATTCAATCTGTGCTTGTGCCTTTGAAGCGACCCTTGGAGCTTATTATTTAGACGGGAAATACAAAGAATTAGAAACGTATATTGCAAAAACATTCACACCATACATCAATGATGTAAAAGACCACTTTGAAAAATTTAATGCAAAAGCAATTTTACAAGAATACACTCAAGGGAAAACAAAAAACACCCCAGTATATACGGTTTTACGAGAATTAGGACCTGAGCATAAAAAAGAATTTGAAATTGAAGTAAAATATAATGATGAAGTTCTTGCAGTAGAAAGAGGGCTTTCCAAAAAAGAAGCTGAACAAAAATGTGCATATTCTGCGTGCAAAAAATTAGGAATTATCTAAAATGGCAAAAATTATCGTTTCTCCATCTATTTTATCAGCGGATTTTGCAAACCTTGAACGAGATATAAAACTTGTTGAACGGAATGGAGCAGATTGGATTCACGTAGATGTGATGGATGGACATTTCGTACCTAATATTACGATTGGAATACCTGTTGTAAAATCGATAAAAAAAGTTACAACATTACCACTAGATGTGCATTTGATGATTGAAAACCCAGAAAAATATATTGAAGATTTTGCAAATGCAGGAGCAGACATTTTAACATTCCACTATGAAGCAGTAAAAAAAGAAAATATAAAACCTCTAATAACTAAAATTAAGAACTTTGGACTAAAAGCTGGATTATCGATTAAACCTAAAACTCAACCTGAAGAAATTCTAGAATTTTTACCAGATTTAGATTTAGTTCTTGTTATGACAGTAGAGCCAGGGTTTGGAGGTCAAAAATTTATGGCTGATTGTGCTGAAAAGATTAAAGTAATTAAACAGCACGCTACCCAAAATTTATTTATCCAAGTTGATGGTGGAATTAACGCAGAAACAGGGAAAACATGCTCAAAATATGGAGCAAACTCTCTTGTTGCGGGAAGTTATATCTACAAAGCAGAAAATATCAAAGAAGCAATCTCAAGCCTTAAACATTAGCCCCATCAACATACTGACCTTCTCGAATTTTCTTTTTCAAGATTTCATCCAAACTTGCAGTCTGATTATTTGCTAAATCAGTTTTGTCACTATTTGAAGTTGAATTATTTTGAGTTTTTCCTGCTTCTTGGCTATTTGAATCTGAATTTTCGTCAGAGCCAGCTTCACCTTTTAAAACTGGAGCCGCAGCAACGCCAGTTTTTGATTGAACTTGAATTTTAAAACTTGATGCTGTTGATTTATTCGCATTATTAATATCAAGAGTCTCATTTTGTAAATTTAAAGTATTATCAGAGGCATCAACAGCACTATTACCAGCGTTAATAGTTGTTTTAGCGATTGGCATATAATAAAATATGCCCATTAAGCCACTTCTTTTCGCAACATCCATCAACTCATTACCGACAGTAACAGTTTCTCCTCCAAAATCAAGAGCAGAATCAATAGTTGGAGTTTGAGCATTAATTAAGGAATCAAAACCAATCAAGTTCGCTTCTGTTGCAGAAATTTCTGATTGACCTTGAGTTCCCATTTTCTGCAATTCTTGTTGTAATCTATTTATTTTTGCGAAAGTAGATTTGTCGCTTTTATCTTCATTTATTTTTGAAACTTCATTTTTAAATTCATTTTGAGTTTGTTCCGCTTTAGCAAGAAGCTCATCCATATAACTTTCTAATTCTTGAATTTCATTTACAGAAGCATCCTGAGCATCCGAAATTATACTAGCAGATTCATTCACCGCCTTACGTCCAGCATTACTATCGGAGGTAAAAGAAATAGCCTGATCAACAAGACTTACTCCATCTTGTTGTAGCTGTTCTCTTTTTGTTTGAGCCTCAGTTTTATTTTTTTCCTCAGTCGTTGTATCACCAGATTCGTCAACTGGAGCCGTTTCTTCGGTATTTTCAGATGTCACATCAGAGGTATTAGTTGAAGTTTCAACAGAGGACGAAGATGTAGCCTTTTCATACGTTGTCACATCGTCAGAATATATAGAATTGACAAAGTTCTGAGCCCATTGAATATATTGGCTCGGAACATCAACTCCTTGTTCTTGATATTTAATTATCTGATTTGCCGTTAACCTCCGCCAATCAATCTGACGAGGAGATATAGCTTCTATTCGTGATACGTCCATAGTAAACCCTTGTTTTTTTAAATACATATACGGAATAAAATAGAAAATCTTTAGCCCTTAAGAGAAAATGTTAACAAATTTTACGTTCATCTATTAAAGGGATATAATTTTACAAATTAGGAGTATAATAGAAAAGCAAGAAAAGAGGATTTATCATGGTTGATTACAAAGAATTGATGGATAAAGCAATAGAAGTTTCTAAAAACGCTTACGTTCCTTATTCCCATTTTCCCGTTGGAGCTTGTGTTTTAACAACGTCAGGAAAAACGTACTGTGGATGCAATTTTGAGAACGGAAGCTATGGACTAACAATTTGTGCAGAAAGAAACGCTATTGGCAGTGCAATTGCCGATGGAGAAAAAAAGATTAAGGCTATTGCAATTTATTCCCCAAAAATGAATAAGTGTATGCCTTGCGGAGCTTGCAGACAAGTTATAGCAGAATTCGCAGAATCAGATACGGTTGTACTTCAAAAAATTGGAGAAGAAATTCGTCCATATACAATAAACGAACTTCTTCCAGAAACATTTGTTTTATAAAAATGTATATTTTAGAACTTTTATTTAACGCATTCAAAAATAAAAAAATCAAAAAACAAACTTATGACCCAATGGAAATAACAGGTACAGAATTGGAAGAAGATTCTGATGAGTGTGAACATCTTTTTCTTCCTCTTGATTCTTCAAACGAATACTTTGCCTGTAAGTATTGCGGTCTGGTCGTACCAAAAGAAAAACTTAAAAATAAAAACATCTTTGAAAATAAATCATTCTAATAGAAACTCGGAGAATTAAAAAACTTCTTTCACTTAGTAAAACTACTAAAAAGAAAGGAGTTTTTATTATGAAAAATTTAGGTGAAACAATTAACAACATAATGGAAGAAAATTCAAGCAATAGAATTCTTATATTGACAAACCATTTACAAATAGTAGGGACTATCCATGAATACAAAAACAAATGCGAAAATTGCCACAATTGTCTAATCGCACTTAAAAATGTAAAAATCGCACGCATTGAGGATCTTTTGAACTGCGAAGAAAGTTGTGAATGTAACTTACACATATTTAAAGAATACGATTGGTTTAATATCTGTGTAGATGCAATTGTCGGATTTTCAATAATTTAGAAATTAAAAAAGGTGTTCTGATTTCTTTCAGAACACCTTTTAAATTTATTATTAAATCTTACACTTTTCTCTTACGAGCAGCTTCAGATTTATGTTTTCTTTTAACGCTAGGTTTTTCATATCTTTCACGTTTTTTAACTTCTGAAAGAATGCCAGCTTTTTGAATTTTTTTCTTAAAACGTCTCAAAGCACTTTCAATGCTTTCGTTTTCGCCAACTTTAACTTCTGCCATTTATATTTTCACCACCTTTATAGCTTATTGTTATGTACCTAGTATAATATAAAAGCCTGAAAATAGCAACTTTTGCCTGTTTTGTTAACAATTGTTACAGACAAATCCTAAAAAGTTATTTTTTCTGCTAATAAATAAAAACCTTGAAGTAAATATCCTCCAAGATTTTTATTCTAACTAGTCAATATTTTAATAATTATGACTATCTACCTCTAAAATAGTCACAAATCAACTTCTCTTGTCGAGGAAGTAAATGTTTAATACGATTCACCAATGAATTATTTTGTAAATCATCAAGTTGTTTTTTTAAAATTGCTTTTTCCAATAACATTTTGTTGTACAAATCTGAACACACTTCACTCTTATCAATATGTACTTTCAATTTCGCCAGTTGTAATTCCTTTTCACGAATAGATGCAATAAGTTTTCGTTTCACCTTGAATAAACCTCTCATATATCACATTATTAGAATAAACTGTTCTGACAAATTTAAAATCAACTTTTTAGGTGATTTTGAACTATACGTTCAATAAATCATACTCATAACCGAGTTTTAAAGCTTCAACATTTTTTGGTATTAAGGGCTTTCTATGAGGCGGAATCACATTATACAAAGCTTTTTCAAGAGTTTCTAAAGAAACCAATCCACAAGCTTTAGCTAATAAACCTAATGCAAGTATATTAGACATTTTAATATTTCCCAACTTTTCCTCAGCCATTTGAGTTATTGGTGCGAATACATAATTTATATCATCTCTTTTTTGAATTTTTTCCGCTAAAGAAGTGTTCACTATAATAGTCCCACCAGCTCTTACAATTGGTGTAAATTTATCAAATGAAGCTTGATTTAAAACAATAATATAATCAGCATGAGATTTTTGAACAGCACTTACTTCTTCATCAGCCATTGAAATAGAACAGTTTACTGTTCCTCCTCTCATCTCTGCACCATAAGAAGGATACCAAGTAACTTTTTTATCATCAAGCATAAAAGCATTTGCTAAAACTTCACCAGCAAGCAAAACGCCTTGTCCGCCAAATCCTGCAATTATAAAATCTTTTTCCATAATTTTTATCCTTAATTATTATTTTCTGTTATATCTTTATAAACACCAGGTTTAAATACTTCCATCATCTCATTTTTTACTCTGTCATGAGCTTTTTCTGGAGTCATTCTCCAATTTGTTGGACAACTTGAAAGAATTTCTACAAAACCAAAGCCTAAACCTTTTTCTTGAGCTTCAAAAGCTTTTCGAATAGCTTGTTTTGCTTTTCTAATATTTGGAACAGAATCCAATGAAACTCTTGCACTGTATGCAGTACCATCACACATTGCAATATGTTCAGCAATCTTAATTGGATAGCCATAGTATGGAACATTTCTACCTGTTGGAGAAGTTGTTGTTACTTGACCTAACAATGTTGTAGGTCCAAGCTGACCACCTGTCATTCCATAAGTTGTGTTGTTAATACAGATAGCAGTAATTTTTTCACCTCTCAATGCAGCGTGCATACTTTCAGCCAAACCAATTGATGCAAAGTCCCCATCACCAGAATATGTAAATACACATTTTTCTGGTTTTGCTCTTTTTACACCAGTTGCAACAGCTAAAGCTCTACCATGAGGAGCTTCAATTGAATCAACATTGATGAAATCATAAATTGTAACAGAACAACCAATAGAAGTTGCTGCAATTGTATTTTCAGTTAAACCCATTTCATCCAAAACTTCTGCAACCAATCTTACGGCTACACCGTGATCACATCCAGGACAAAATGTATATTTTGCATCTTTTTTCAAAGATTTTGGTAATTTAAAAACTTGAGTTTCCATTATAATAACCCCTCCACTTTAGCTGCAATTTCTTCAGGAGCAGGAGGAGTTCCAACCCCTTTATGAAGTAATTCTACTGGAACTTTACCATTCACAGCCAATCTAACATCATTGACCATTTGTCCCATATTAACCTCTACAACTACAAACTTTTTAGTTGTTTGAGCCAATTCTTGTAATCTCTTATTTGGGAATGGGAACAATGTAATAGGTCTAAACGTTCCAGCCTTGATACCTTTTTGTCTTAGCATTTTTGCTGCTGTTCTAACATTTCTTGAAGTTGAACCGAAACTTACTAATACAACATCAGCGTCTTCTGTTCCTATTTCTTCCCATTCTGTTTCTTTTTCTTCAATTTCAGCATATTTCTTGTACAAATTGTCAAGAAATTCGCATTGTTTATCAGCTAATGGAGCATAAGAACGAATTATACGAGCATCTCGCCCTTTTGCACCAGTTAAACACCAAGAAGAATTATCTATCTCTGGATATGGATAAGGCTTGAATTCGACAGGCTCCATCATTTGTCCTAACAAACCATCCGCCAAAAGAACAGTTGGGTTTTGGTATTTGTGAGCCAAATAAAATGCCTTGTATGTTAAATCAACACATTCTTGAACAGTAGATGGAGCAAGAACGATAAGTTTGTAATCTCCATTTCCACCACCTTTTGTAGCTTGGAAATAATCTCCTTGAGAAGGGTAAATATTTCCCAACCCTGGACCACCTCTCATTACGCTAACTAATACGATAGGTAATCTATCAGATGTTGCATATGACAAAGCTTCTTGCATAAGAGATACAGCACAAGAAGATGAAGAAGACATTGCTTTTACACCTGTTGAGCATGCACCCAATGTCATATTGATTGCCGCAAGTTCACTTTCGGCTGAAACATACGCTCTGCCAAGTTCTTGCATTTTGCCACTCATAAATTCTCCGATTTCACTCTGCGGAGTGATAGGATAACCGAAATAGCACTGACATCCAGCTAATACAGCAGCATTTGCTATTGCATAGTTACCTTTCATTAAAACTTTTTTACCTGTTAAACATTCAACCATATAATATTATCCTTTATAAACCTCTGTTATAGCCAAATCTGGACATCTTGTTGCACACATTGCACAACCTAAACATTCATGATTTGGATCACAAAATTCAACAACTCTATCGCCTAACTTGTTAGTTTTTTCACTAATCTTAATCAAATTTTTCGGGCATTCTTTTATACATAAGTAACATGATTTGCACTTGTTTTCATCAATTACTATTCGGCTCATTGTATCCCCTCTTTCAAATCTATTCCTCAAAAACATTTTAACACTAATACTAAAATTGAATAAGTTATTTGTTTTATTCTTAACATTTGTAATAAATACACGTAATAAAATTTACTAAATTATCTATGCTTGGTAAGATTAAATTGTAGGGATATATATTTTAAGGACTAAGAAATGGCTCAAGAATTAGAACTAATTGTTGATTTACTAAAGGAGATGAAGAGAGTTAATAGCACTAACATGGAGGGTTTTGACCGTTTGCTTGCAAATATTAGCAACAGACTTGATTCTCTCGATGGGAACGTTGCTTCTGCCGAATTATTAAAAGCTTATTTGGGAGAATTAACAAAGAAAGTAGAAGAAAAATATTCTACAACAATAACTAAATTTTCGGATATAGAGCAAGCTTTGAGATCAATATTCTTAGACCAGCAAGAGCATGTCCGCAATAAAGACATGAAAGAATTGTTCGATATTTTTTCTAAGAACATGAATGGCTTCTACACAGAAGCAAAACAACAAAAAGCCCTACTCTCTGGAATTGAATCTAGATTATCAGACTTGAGCAACAACAAATCAGATAAAGAAGACATTCTTAGAACTATAACCCTACTTAGAAACGATTTTGAAAACCTTAACCATGCCTACAAAAATACAATTGACGAAGTTAATTCAAACTTAAAAGGAATCTTAACAAATCTGATTAAGATGGACCAAACTGCCATTAATACAGAAATGAAGGAACAACTAGATATCCTTTACAAAGCAACAAGCGATATTGTAAACGTCCTAAAAGCAATTGATGAAAAAGATGCACAAATTGAAAAGGTTTTGGCAAACGTTGCAACAAGCGAAAACTTAAAAATCGCTCAAGGAGTTTTAGACTCAATAATTGAAAAAACAATAGATATTTCATCATCTATTGGAAATCTTGCAGACAAAAAAGATATTGAGGGACTTCAAGCAGCTGCTGTTATTATGAACAACAAACTTGATGAAACCTCAACAAAAGAAGATTTTTCAAAAATTAACCTTAAAACAGAATCCTTACTAACTCAAACAGAAGAAGTTAAACAAACACTAGCAGATGTTACGAAAAATATTGAAAAACTTCCAAATACAACTCAACTTGAAGAAGCTTTGGCTGGGATTTTTCAAGACACGAAAAAACTTCAAGAAGATATAGAATCTGCAAATATAAAAAACGAAGTAAATAGCATTGAAGAAAAGGTAAACTCATTAACAGATGAACTAACCACTGTAAAAAACATTATTGAAGATATAAGTGAAATATTAACTTCAAAAATTCTTTCATCAATCGAACAAATATCTTTTGAAAATGAAGCATATGATATTAAAGAACATGTGTCAAACATGGTTGCTCAATTACCTCAAAAAGAAGACATTGAAAGAATTCTAGAAGAACATCACGCTCATAACAAAGCTCTTAATTCTATTTTAGAAAAAACTGATGTTATCCAAGATAAGTTAGATAACCTTCCAACGCACCAAGATATGGAAATTCTTAACAACAATCAACTTGGACTTATTGAAAACCTTCAAGCCGTTGCGACAAAAGAAGATTTTGAAGCGTTATCTACGAAATCAGACAATCTTGAAGAAAAATTAGAGAACCTAAATTTTGATAACGAATTTGAAAACATTTACGATAAAACATCTTCAATTGAAGAATGGCTAGAAAAGTCAAAAATCAAAGAAAAGACAGAGGAAATAACTGAAAAATTAGAAGCAAAATCAGAACAGAAAGATTTGCTAGAGCTTCTAAACTTGACTAAAAATATAATTAAAGAACTTGAAGAACTATCTGAAAACGCAGATGTAAAAAAAGTTAATAGAACTGTTGCAGATATTTACCAAATGATTGATGAATTAAAGACAGACTTGATGAACACTCAAGAAATGCACAACGATTCAATCATAGTACAACTTTCTGAATTGCAAAAAACAATTTCAAATGTAGTAACAGCGGAAGAATTTTCAAAATTCATCGACGAACTCAAAGATTTTATTCAAAGAATTTTAAACCATACAGAAAAATTAGCATCTGATTTTGGAGATGTTAAAAAATTGCAAGATGATATCATATTTAAACTTGATAATATTGATATTTCTAACATTGAAAACACAATTCAGAAAAATATTGAATCAGCATCTACCAATTCGAAACAAACAATTGAAAAAAAACATGAAGATTTATCAGAAAAAGTTTCAAATATTGATACAAAACTGATTACTATTTCTGAATATCTAAACAACGGAATTAAGCTAGACGATGCAACTTTAAAAACAACTATCAAAGAAATTCGTGAAATTCTTCAAAATAAAAAATCTAGTTTTGATAATATAGAAAAGGATACAAATAGTGTTGTTGAGGACGTTCATAAATATGTTAACGAAATCAAAAATTTATTAGGTTCTTCAAATAAAGATATTTCAAACGACGTAAAGGAAAAATTAACAAACCTAGAAAATCTCATTGTTAGCTATAAAGCTTTCAATGAAAATCATTTTGAAAAAATTCTTGATAGACTTAGTGCTTATGAAAACCTTGCAGGAGCAACCAGTCTTCCTTCTAGCGAAATTGCTGGTTCAATTTCAGAATTGGGCGAAATTAAAGACCAAATTATTCAACTTGGAGAAACCTTTAATTCTTTGACAAAAGTTGAAAATATTACAGACAAAGATATTTCCTCATTCATTTCAGATAAATTGAATGAACTTGGCGAAAATTTAAACGAATTATCTAACAATGTGGAAAATGGAATTCAACAAGGTTTTGCATATAATGCCGAGCTTATTGAAGAAAAAACGACAATTATTCTTGGATTTATCAAAGAACTTCGTCATGCCAGCACTGAAGATATTGATTTGTTTGAAAGATTAACTGTTACAGACAACAAATTAATGGATTTGCAACAGGAATTAGAACTAATTAATACTGACGTTATTAATGGATTAACTTCTAAAACAACAACTTTAATTGAAGAACTAGCTCCAATTAAAGAATTGATTAGAGTCCTAAAACAAAATAACGATCAAATAACAAAACAAGAAGTGCATGAAAAACTTACCGATTTGCACGACTCAATCCATGAGGATTTAACCAACAATCCTAAAATTACAAGAACTTCTTATGAAAATTTTGAAAACACATATGACAAAATTTCTGAAAGATTAACCACAACAGAAAATAATTTGAGAGATTTTATCTTAGGAGATGTTGATTCTATAATAATTAAAATTGATTCTCTAAAAACCGAATTAGAAGACCAACTAAATAGAATTGCTCCTCCAGATGCTGCTCATATGGCAGAATTCCACAAATTTATTGATGAAATAAATGTTTTCAAACAAGAACAAAAAGATTTACTAGCAAATACAGCAGAAGACATCAAAACATCTCTTGCTGAAAAGATGGAAGACCAACACGACGAAATAAAATCTCTTTTGACTGTTGCCGTTAACAATGAAGAAATCATCAATGCAATTGAAGATTTAAAAAAATGTTTCAAGTCAAGAATTAAAGCACTTGCAGAAAATAAAGAAGAAGAAAAATCTGATGAATTTGCAACAAATGAATTTGAGGAAGCTTTTGAAGAAAATACCAAAACCGCTCAAGTTATTGCTGATATTAAACAAGACTTCAACAGATTTTCGGATTTAATTAATGATTTGTCTGGAGAAAATCCAGAAATAGAGGACGTTCTAAATACTATTAAAAACAAAATCGACACAATTACTATTGTTAGACCCGAAAAAAATGACGATGAGAATTTAACAGATTTTGACATTATAAGAGATGAAAATGATGAAGAACCTCTAGAAGAAAATATTGAAACAATTATCGGAGAAAACAATTTTGACTTCATCAAAGCATTTGACTTGTTAAAACAAGATATTACAAAACTTCGTACAGACGTAGAAAAAGCAATTCCTCAAGATGGGAATAAACCAGCAATTTCTTCTCTATCTTCAATTCCAAAACTTGGAAATGACAATCTATTAATTAATCTTAATAACAAAATTGATGATTTATCTAAAGAACTTAATAAAGATTGGCTTGAAGAAATCAAGGGATACATTGCAGGTAGTGAAATTCAGTCAATGTTAGAAGATATTAGTGGAAAAATTGACATACTTACGCTAACAGATAATTCTGAATGGATTGAGGACATCAAAAATACCCTTCAAAATTTAAACACATCAGAGATTTCTGGAGAACCAAATAAAGAAATCCAAGAGATGCTTAAATTGATAAGTCAAAAAATTGATATTTTGGCATCTTCAGACGATTACGAACTTATTGAAGATGTTAGAGATTCAATTGAAACCTCAGAAGAAATTAAAGAAACATTAAATCTTCTAGATAAAAAAGTAGATATTATTGCAACGTCAAATAACAACGAGGAAATTGAAGATATTCAAGATTCCTTAGAAAATATTGAAACAAAAATCGACGAAATTTCTCAAACAGGCAATACCGAAAACTTTGACGAAATTCAAAACTCTTTAGAAAATATTGAATCTAAAATCGATATTATTTCTCAAACTGATAACACTGAAAATTTTGATGATATTCAAAATTCATTAGAGAATATTGAATCAAAAATTGATATAATTTCTCAATCTGAGGACAGTACAACTTTAGAAGAAATTGATAATTTGAAACATCAACTTACAAATTTAAGTGAAAAAGTTGATATTGTTGCTCAAACTGATTATTCAAACGATTTGGACGAAATCAGAGATTATATTTATGGATTAGAAGACAAGCTTTCAGATATTTATACAAAAACAAAACCTATTGAAGAAAACGTTAGAAAACTATCAGCGTCAGATGCAAAATTAACATCAATGCTTGAAACTCTTAATCACAAAATTGATGAGATATTTACAAATAACAATGCAAATTCTCAGAAAGAGTTTGAAGACATTAAGCATTTAATCTTCGCTCAATCTGATTTTATCAAGAACTTTGAGAATAATAGCAAAACAGAAGCTTTCAAGAAATGTTTGAAAGAGTTAACTCTAGAAGTCAACAACTTAAACATAAATTCTCACACTGAAACAAAACAAGTTCAAAAATCATTGAAAGAAATGAAAGAATCAATCATGGCAGCAGTTGTAACCATTTTCAACCAAGTTTCTTTCATTGAAGAATCCGAAGATATCAAAGATTTTGTAGAAGAACGTACAGACGAAATCAATCAAAACTTGGAAGAAGTTACAAAACAATTGAAACAAATCACAAGTTCAACTGATGAAACTGATTACAACTACTCTATGCAAGATATTGAATCTGATTTAGCGAAACTTAGATTGGCTCTTAATGAACTTCAAAATAATGAACTTGAAAATCAATCAAGTGAACTTGCAAATATTGCAGATAATGTCTATAGAATCACTTCAACCGTTGAAGAACTTCAGAATTCAATGACTCAAGATGAAATAAAAGATATTAAATCTGAAATTTTTACCTTGAGAGAACAAACACAAAAGATTTTAGCTTCATCTGATGAATCGTATAATGCAATCAATACTGGACTTGAAGGCTTTAGTAAAGTTATTACAAATCACTTAACTGATAAAGTAGATAAAGTTACACAAATGTTAGAAAAATCCTCTGTATCTGATAAAGTTATGCGTCAAGCTCTTATCTATATGGGAGAATGGATTGATTCAGCAAGCGAAAGTATTGATAAAATTTCATCAAATGCTGAAGAAATTGTTGATGTTAAAAATACAATTGAGAAATTGAAAAAAGAAATCCCAGAACAAACAGATATTTTAAATTCAATAGAAGAAAAGTTTGATGAACAACAAGAAAGATTAAGTTACTTTGAAAAACAAATATCTAAACTTGGAAATCTTGAAGAAAAATTTGAACAACAAGAAGAAAGAATTGATAGATTAGAAATGACGATTGAAAAAATTCTTTCTGCAGTCGAAGATATTGATGATTCAAAAGTAAACAAGAAAATCGATAAACTAGACAAACAATTAGCAAAATTAAGTATTAATATAGAGAAACTAACAGCATATGTTGACTGATAATTTGATAAAAGAATTGAATAAAGCACTACCGAAAGAAAATATACTCTCAGATGAAGCAGAACGGTATGTTTATTCTTTTGATGCGTCAAATAATCAACAAAATAAAGCTCTTCCCGATGCGGTTGTATTTGTTGAAAATATTGAACAAGTGTTAAAAGTCGTAAAAATTGCAAACGAACAAATGACACCTATAATTTGTAGAGGAGCTGGAACAAATACAGTTGGTGCTTGTGTTCCAACACACGGAGGGATTGTTCTAAATTTCTCTAAAATGAATAAAATTTTAGAAATAAATCCAGAAAATATGACCGCAAGAGTTCAACCTGGAGTTGTCGTTGGGGATTTACAAAAAGCAGTAGAAAAACAAGGACTTTTTTATCCTCCAGACCCATCAAATCTTAAAATTTCAACAATTGGGGGCAGTATTGCTCAAAATTCCGCTGGGGCAAGATGTTTTAAATACGGAGCAACAAAAGATTACATAATTGATATGCTTGTTGTTATGGCTAACGGAGAACTCATACGAACAGGTTCTAATACCATTAAAAATGCCACTGGCTACAATTTAGGAAGTATTTTCATTGGTTCTGAAGGGACTCTTGGAATTGTTGTTGAAGCAACGATTAAATTAATTCCCAAACCAGAAGAAACTCAAGTAATTATGGCATATTTTGATTCCGTAGAAGATTCAATTTACGCTGTTAATAAAATTATTGAAAAACAAGTTTTTCCTGCAACGATTGACTTTATGGACAAAAATGCAATCCAAACAGTAGAAAAATTTTATCCAACAGGATTACTTTGTGATAAAGAATCTACATTAATTATTGAATTAGATGGTTACAACACTGAAATAGCAAGACAAAGAGAAACTATTTGCGAAATTCTTAGAACAAACAATGCCGCAAACATTCAATATTCTCGAACAAAAGAAGAAGCAGAACATATTTGGGCAGCAAGACGTTCTTCTATGGCTGCTTGTACAAAACTCAAGCCGAACGTAACAACAGACGACATTATCGTTCCACGTTCAAATCTTGCAAAACTGGTTAAAGGTGTCCAAGATATTTGTACAAGACACAATCTTACAGTTTGCCTTGTTGGACATGTTGGAGATGGCAGTGTTCATCCTCAAATACCTATCGACTACAACAATAAAGATGAATACAAACATTATAAAATTGCGAAATCCGAAATTTACCAACTAACAGCAAGACTTGGAGGAATTATTTCTGGAGAACACGGAATAGGTTTAGAAAAAAAAGCTTACATTTCTCAAGTTGTTGATGGAGGAGCGTTAGGTTATATGCGACAAATCAAAAAAATCTTTGACCCTAAAAATATCCTCAACCCATACAAAATTTTCTAATTATAGAGAAAATGTCAATAATTCGGACAAATTAACCCCTAATGCCTCCGCAATTTTTACCAATGTAGAATATTTTGGGTCAATAGTTCCGCATTCAATACGACTAATTGTTCTTGTCGTCAATCCTGTTTTCAAAGACAAATCCAATTGAGATAAGCCCTGTTTGCTTCTCTCATATTTAATCTTATATCCCAATTTCAAAAAATCTGCCTTATCCATTTCATTATGATATATTATTGACAAAAATTAAGCGATATACTATACTTACTTTATTAGACATAAAGTATATATTATAGTAAGGTTTTATATGAAGAAAATTAGAGCATTCACACTTGCAGAAGTACTAACCGGAATGCCGGGGATGACCACGTTTGTGATGACCCCGACGCTGTTGAATTGATA
>OHBM01000049.1_pt1 | contig 89895 bp, 76 predicted proteins | sample 1577251 | NCBI WGS metagenome assembly OHBM01 (sample SAMEA3541557, study PRJEB24748) | human gut metagenome | biome: human gut; feature: human-associated habitat; material: faeces | place: China | collected 2012 | reverse complement strand
TTGTGTCATCCTTAATGCTTATACAGGCGGCAGTGCCTAATATGAAGAAAAAGGGTTGGGGCAGAATTGTAACCGTGGGGTCTGTGCAGGAGGCAAAGCCTCATCCCGATATGCTTATATACTCCGCAAGCAAGGCGGCGCAGACCAATATGGTAAAATCGCTGTCACTCCAATTAGCACCGTTCGGTATAACGGTAAATAATATGGCGCCGGGCGTTATTTATACCGACCGCAATGTTGAGGCGCTCTCCGACCCCGAATACGCGAAGAAGGTTACTGCCTCAATTCCTGTCGGTTTTTACGGAACACCCGATGACTGCGCGGGCACGGTAAGCCTTTTATGCTCGGATGAGGGGCGGTATATAACGGGGCAGAGCATTTATGTTGACGGAGGGAAAAGCGTACAATGAAAATACGGTTTTTAGGTCAAAGCGGATATATATTAAAAAGCGGCAATACCGAAATTATAATAGACCCTTATCTTTCCGACAGCGTTAACCGTGTGGCGGGCAGACCGCGTGCGCTGCCGATACCGATAAACCCCGAGGATATAAGCTGCGACGCGGTTATATGCACCCACAATCACCTTGACCATTTAGACCCCGACACGGTGGAAAGAATAAACGAAAATCAGTTTTATATTACCACAAATGAGGGAAAAGCCGAGCTTTTAAGGCTTGGCAGAACCAATGTCAAAGCCCTGAACACGGGGGACAGCGTAACTGTAGGCGATTTTAATATAACGGCGGTTTTTGCCGACCACACGGTTGAGGCGTTCGGGCTTATTGTAAAGGCAGAGGGCAAGACCCTATATTTCAGCGGCGATACGCTTTTTAACGAAAAGCTTTTCGGCATAGCGGAGTATAAGCCCGATTACACCTTTATTTGTATAAACGGCAGGCTCGGGAATATGAACGTTAAAGAGGCGCTTATAACCGCCGAAAAAATCGGCGCGGCGGTAAACATACCCAATCATTATGATATGTTTGAGTCCAACTCCGAAAATCCCGCCCTGTTTACGGAAAATATTAAGGGCGGCAAAACGCTTGAATTTAATAAGGAATATACTGTTTAAGCAGTTCAATTATTTGCATGAAGGCTCTTACATTATGGTAAGGGCCTGAGCGTGTCGAAAAAGTCGACACGCTCTTGGACGGGAATACCGCTCGCTCGAAAATCAAAGATTTTCGGACTGCACTCTATCCCCGCCAATACCACCCCAGTTCCCTTGAAAAACCGCTTATTCAGCGGTTTTTCGCTTATAATGTGTTTTTCCGCCGCGCATGTCAGCGGAAAAACGAAAGATGCGGCGTGAACGCCGCAAAAATAAAATTTTAGGTTTATTGACAGACTGAGGCTCTTACATTATGGTAAGGGCCTTTCCAATCGCTGCCCTTAATATATGAAATCGGCGTGCCGTCCCGGTGGAGGTGACCGAACCACTCGGGGTGACCGGGGTCAGGGGAATTCGCATATATGTATTCGGTAATGCGGTCAAAGTAATCAAGGTATTTTTCCTGTCCCGTAAACATTTATGACCGTAAAAAGGCTACTAAAGCCTCGCAGTGCGGCCAGAGCAGCTTCATATCCCATTCAAGGCTTAGTACGGGCTTGTTTTCAATATTCCTGAAATAGAAAATGCCGCCCATTTCCTTATCCCAACCAATATCAAAGGACCATTCAGTTATCTGAATGGCTTTTTTCATAAGCTCTGAGTCCTTTCTGATGGCTGCCTCCTCCATTAAAAACCACGCGGTTTCCATGGAGTGCCCGGGGTTTATAAGCCTGTCCTCGGGTGAATTTAGCCTTTCGCCGTGAGTGCCCACTGTTTCAAACAGGGCTTTTTCGTCCTCCTTTACAAGGTTGTTTGTAATTTCGGATATACAGGCGTTAATTATGGTATTATATATCGGTGAGTCGTCAATTTTACGCATATGTTGGCATACGTTCAGCATTATCATTACAATGCTGCGCGTTCTGACACTGCGGTTTTTCGCTTATAAGGTGTTTTTCCGCCGCACCTGTCAGCGGAAAAACAAAAAATGCGGCGTAACCGCCGCAAGAATAGATTTTGAGGTTTATCGACAGACTGAAAATTTGATTAAAGCTTTTTTCTGTACCCCGGGAAAAGCTCGTCCGCAAACCATACCTCTTTAACCTGAAATTCCTTTCCGTTTAAGTAATTAAGCAGACCGGCGTCAGTTGTAAAGGTGAATTTAAGGCGGTAGGAATAAAGCGCCTGGCGGGAAAAGCCCTCTTTTTTATCCTTGCCGAGCCTGCCGTATTTTCCGTCGCCCAAAAGCGGGTGCCCTACGGACGCCATATGCGCCCTTATCTGGTGGGTTCTGCCTGTCAGCAGGTTAATATCCAAAAGCGACAGCCCGTTTCGGCTTTCTATAACGCGGTAGCGGGTTTTGATAGTGAGAGCCGAGTCGGTTTTTTTTGTTTTAAGGTAAACGCGGTTTTGCTCGGCGTTCTTTTCAAGAAAGCCCTCAAGCGTAGCCTCCTTTTTCTCGGGTGTGCCGTGCACAACTGCAAGGTAGCGCTTTTCAAGCTCGCGCTGCTTTATTTTATCGCACAAAATTCTCAGCGCCTCGGCATTTTTTGCCGCTATTACTATTCCGCCCGTGTTTCGGTCTATGCGGTTGGCAAGGGCGGGGCGAAAGCTGTTTTCATCCTCTGGGCGGTATTCCCCCTTTTCGTAGAGATACCGCTGTATTCTTGCTATAAGCGTATCGCCGTATTCGTTTTTATCGGGGTGAACAAGCAAGCCCTGCGGTTTATCCGCAAGCAGAATGTTTTCGTCCTCATAAACTATATTAAGCTTTGCAGGAGCGGACATAAAGTCATATTTCGGCTTTTTACTCACGAAAAATTCATCGTTTATGTATGCCTCCACCGTATCGCCCGCGCAAAGCCTTGTGTTTATCTGCGCGCGCTTGCCGTTTACCTTTATTCTTTTAAGCCTTATATATTTAAACATAAGCGCCTGCGGCAGCTCGGGACAGTTTTTGGTTATAAATCTGTCGAGCCGCTGGGACTCATCGTTTTTGGTTACTGTAAATTTTTTCATAAAAATTCCTCATATAATCTTGAAAAATTATTTTTTTGTATTATAATATATATATGTTGTGCCCGATTGGGGAAACCGTATCTGTCGGGCAAAAAACTGATTTTCCCGGAAGGAGCGCCGGAAATGGCGGAAAGTATTCACAGCGGTCACCGCAAAAGAGTAAGAAAAGAATTTTTGTTTGCAGGGTTGAACGAGGCAACCCCGCCGCATAAGGTTGTTGAATATATCCTTTTTCACTCTATCCCGCAAAAGGATACAAACGAGATTGCGCACGAGCTTTTGGAGCGTTTCGGCTCAATTTCCGGAATACTTGACGCCCCGGTTGAAAGCCTTATGAAGGTTAAGGGGATAAGCGAGGTATCAGTATCGCTTTTAAAGCTTATACTGCCGGTTGCGCGAATTTACCAAAGCGAGAAAAAGTCAACCGATAAGGTGCTTGACGATTTGGACGATATGGGGCAGTACTTAACCGGCAAATATTTCGGCTATGATTACGAGGTCTTTTCAATGCTCTCGTTAAATGCCGCCGGCAAGGTTCTGGGGTTTGATATTCTTTCCAGCGGTAATGTTTCGGAGGTTACAATATCCCTGCGCGATATTGTAGAAACCGTGCTTAAAAGAAGGGCAAATTGCGTGGTTATTGCACACAATCACCCCGGCGGGGTGGCGCTGCCCAGCAGTGAAGACGTTAAAATGACCGAAATGATTTTTAACACCCTGAGAACTATAAACGTTGCCCTGCTTGACCATATTATAATAGTGGACGACGATTATGTTTCGCTGCGCCAGAGCCGCTGCTTTAATTATATGTTTGAGGACGGCGACGTTCCCTCGCTTGTAAAAACTCAGCTGGAAAGGCAGCGTGAGCTGCAGGAGCAGGAAATGCAGCAGCAGGGGCAGGAACAATTATAATAATCAGCCCGATTTCGCCGCGAAATCGGCATTTTGGGGCGTAGACTCGGCTATTTTGTAGCCTACGCCGTTTTCAGTGAACAGGTAGAGCGGGTTTCCGCTGTCCTGTTCTATTTTTTTGCGCAAATTTGCTATGTTTACCCTTAAAATTCCGCAGCCGTCCGCCGCCTGCGCGCCCCACACGTTTTTTATAATAAAATCGTATGTAAGCACCCTGCCCGAATACCTGCACAGCAGTGATAAAATTCTGAACTCATTTTTTGTAAGGTGAATTTCCCTGCTGTCTACCGTAACAAGGCGGTTATCAAAATCAACCCTCAGCCCGCTGCGGAAATAAACATCGGAAACATTTTCGCCCCGCGCCTTTTCAAGCGCCTCCAGCCGCCTTACGCAGGCGCGCACACGCGCTGAAAGCTCGCCCGATAAAAACGGCTTGCGAATGTAATCATCTGCGCCGGAATCTAAAATTTCCGTTATGGCGCGCTCGCTCCCCACAGAGGAAACGGCTATTACCGCGCCGCACCCCGCCGCAATAGCGGATTTTATAAGCCTTTTCCCGCCCGCGTCGGGGTAAAGCGGGTCGGCTATTAAAATATCGGGCGGGTTTGCCGTTACATAAGCCATACACTGCGCCGGGTCCGCTGCGTAATAAAGCTCGTAATTTTCGGGCGATAGCACCGCCTTTAAAAGCCGTGCGTTCTGTTTATCGCGGTCGGAAATAACTATACGTCTTTTCAAGCTGCCACCCCTGTTCCGAAAGTTTTATTTTTCCGCCGCCCTTGCCGCAACGCTCTCGGCGGAATAATAATTTTCCTCAAAAATAAAATCCTTTATATCCTTTTTCGCTGTTTCAAGGTCGTAAACATAGTACCAAACGCCCTTAATAATCTTGCCTGATGAGGGTATGTTTTCGTTGGGAACGCTAAGCTGCTCAAACTCGGGCGAGGAAACAAGCCCCCAGGAGCCCAGCGCCATAATATCGTTTGTTGAAAGCGAGGTTTCGCACTCCTTTAAAAACATTTGCGCAAACTGCGGCAGCTTTAAAGCGCCCATACTCTTTGCTTTTTTGAACATTGCCATAAGCACGGTTTTTTGGCGGTTGCCGCGCTGAACATCGCTGTCAATGTGCCGTATTCGGGCATAGCAGACTGCCTGCGCGCCGTTAAGCCCCTGCGCGCCCGCCGCTTTAATTGCGGGGCACTCCATTCCGAGAGAGCGCATTTCGGGGAAAATGTTTTTATTAAGCTCATTTTTCTCCGCCTCGGTTACATTTATATCTACTCCGCCAATGTAATCTATCACACGAGCAAGCCCGTAAAAGTTCATTGTAACATAGTCCTTTATTTCCAAATCGAAATTTTGGTTGAGCGTTTTTACCGCCAGCTGCGATTTACCGTAGGCGTAGGCGTGGGTAAGCTTGTCCTTTGAGTGCCCCTCTATTGCCACATATGTATCGCGCGCTATTGAGGTAAGCTTGAGCTTATTGTGCTCCTTATCAATAGTCAGAATAACTATTGCGTCGCTGCGGCCCACATTGTTATCCTGCCTGGTATCAAGCCCTAAAAGCGCTATGTTTCTCACCTTTTCGTAAACCTGCGGCTCGTTTGAATTTATGCCGATATCATTTGTATCAAGCGGGGTGCGCTTTACGGTGTTTATAATGCGGTAGGCGTATATGTAAAACCCGACGCAAACTGCCAGCAGCAGGCATATTACCGCCAGCAGTATATTCCTTGCCGTGTGCTTTTTACGGCGCTTGCTTTTGCCCCCACGCGCGGGCTTTCGCCTGTGCGAGCTTGAAGAAATATCCTCATAAGCCTGAGGCGCTCTGTGCGCGCCGGAGCTTGAATAAATATCGTTTCCGTCTTCACTGTATTTCATAAGGTATCACCCGAATGGTTAAATAGTTGTTGTTTAACACATTATACACTGTAAAAACGGAAAAGTAAAGAAAACTTATGCCCTGCGCTTTATAAACGGGTTGTTTTGTGTTATAATAACTTTAAACCGACGGCGCTCCGGCGCGCCGTCGGAAATGCCTCGCAGCATTAAGAAAATCAAAGATTTTCGTTTAAAAACATTGAAACATTAAAACCGTCGCACTGCGGTGCGACACGGCTATTGCCGACAAAGGCTAAAAGCCTTTGGTTTTGTGTTATAATAACTTTAAACCGACAGCGCTGTCGGAAATGCCTCGCGGCATTAAGAAAATCTTAATAACAGGGTGCTACTCGTAATCCTCAACCGCCTGCACCGCCTCCTCACGTGTGGGAAAGGCTATGCCGTTCTCTAAAATGCGCTTATCCTCATCGGGCAATTCATCAAGACTTATTCCTCCGAACACGGCGTTTACCTTTCCGTCGTTATAAAGCGCAACGGAGTTTCCGTAGGCTTTCAGCACCCAGCCCGAGGGCTCGTAATTCCGGTTTTCCGCCGCCAGCCCTATTACAATCAATATTATTACCGCCGCGGCGGTAAGTACCGCTGCCGTTATTAAAAAATTACGGCGTTTTTTCGTTTCCATAATCCACCTTCTTTTATATGTAAATTTTGCCCTTATTTTTCCTTTATATTCATTTTTTGGGGGGTGCAGCCTTAAATGGTTGCGGCTTTTATAATTTTATTTTTAATTTTGCTTATTATCGCGGCGGCTTATTTTTGCTACCGTTTGGCGTTTTCTGTGCCGAAGCAGAGCAGGGAGTCGCTTTTTGAAATGCCCGATACCGAGCAATACGCACCTTACAGAGATGCCGCAAGGCAGATGATAAGCGAGGCGCTTGAAATTCCGTACAAAGAGGTCACCGTTACATCATATGACGGTCTGTGCCTTTTCGGGAAATGTTATTTTGCAAATAAGAGCGCGCCGTGGCTTATTATGATGCACGGGTACAGAAGCGGCGCGGAAAGGGATTTTTGCGGCGGGCTTAAATTCGGCATAGAAGCAGGGTTTAACGTGCTGCTTGTTGACCAGCGCGCCCACGGAAAAAGCGAGGGCAAATGCCTCACCTTCGGCATAAAGGAAAGGCGCGACTGCCTCTCCTGGGTGAATTACGTTGTGTCAAAGGCGGGCAAGAACTGCGAAATTGTGCTTTACGGTATGTCAATGGGCGCGGCTACGGTGCTTATGGCGGCGGGGCTTGATTTGCCGCGAAACGTGGTGGGCATAGTGGCGGATTGCGGTTACAGCTCGCCAAAGGCAATAATTAAAAAGGTTATTCGCGAAATGCATTATCCTGTTTTCCCCACATATTTTCTGGTAAGGCTCGGGGGTATGCTTTTCGGCGGCTTTGATATTGAGGAAACGTCCGCTGCGGCGGCTATGGATGGGTGCGATATTCCCGTTCTTTTTATCCATGGGGACGACGACCGCTTTGTACCCTGCGATATGGGCAGGGAAAACCATAAGCACTGCCGCTCGGCGGGCAAAAAAATACTTGTGGTGCCTGCCGCGGGGCACGGTATGAGCTATATGACGGATAAAAAAGCATACCTTGGCACCGTCTCGGAATTTTTAAAAGCCGTTTTGAAAAACGGTTTACAAAATTAGCCTTATTCCGAAATAGCTTTAAATTAACAGCATTTTAAAAAAAGTATTGACTTCATTTTTATTTGTGGTAATATGTTTACACCCAATAATAAAAAATATAAATGGGGTGTCTGCTATGACAACGGCAAAGCCACAGTTTGACAGAGAAAAAATATTAAAAGAAGAAAAAACGTTGCTTGATTGTTATTCCGGTGAAAATCGGGGATTTTTAGCAACGCTTTTTCGTTTTTACAAGGGAAATTACGGCAATCTTTTAATGTCGGCGTTTATGTTTTTCATTAAGGCTTCGCCAACATGGATAATTCCGCTTATAACCGCTGGCGTTATAAATATAGCAACCGAAAAGCCGGATGACGCTGTGAAAAGGTTTATAATTTACGGCGCGGTAACGGTTGTAATTCTTTTGCAGAATATTCCCATCCACACGCTGCATATGAAATATTTAAGCCGCGCGCAGCGCAGCGTTGAGGCGGGGCTTCGCGGCGCTATGATAAGAAAGCTGCAGCAATTATCCGTCACCTTTCATAAGGAAACCGAATCGGGCAAGATACAGTCAAAGGTAATGCGGGATGTTGAGGCAATTGAAAACTTTACGGGGCAGATTTTCACCACCACGCTTACCGTTGTTACAAATATGGCAATATCGCTTGCAATAGTAATAACCAAGAATATATATGTTTTTCTTATGTTTTTGGTCTGCGTGCCCTTTGCGGTATTTTTAAGCAATATTTTTAAAAAGAAAATGCGGGCGCAAAGCCACGATTTCCGCAAGAAAATGGAAAGCACCGCGTCGGATGTGCTCGATATGGAGGAGCTTATTCCCGTGACGCGGGCGCACGCGCTTGAAAAAAACGAAATTAAAAAGCTCACCGCCAGTGTTACCGATATAGCCGAAAGCGGCTACAAAATGGATAAGATATACGCCGTGTTCGGCTCGGTAAACTGGGTTATGTTCTCACTGTTTCAAATGATATGCCTTTTCTTTACGGGCTTTCTGGCGTTCAGAGGGCAGATAACAATAGGCGACGTATCACTCTATCAAAGCTATTTCGGCGCGCTTATAGGGCAGGTTTCAAGCATAATGGGGCTGCTGCCCATTATTTCAAAGGGTGCCGAGGCTATAAACTCAATAGGCGAAATACTTAATTCCCACGATATTGAGAATAACGACCGAAAAATAAAGATGCAAAACCTTGAGGGCGGCTATGAGTTTAAGGACGTCTGCTTTAAATACGACGACCGCACGCCTGTATTAAACGGCTTTTCGCTTACGGTAAGCCCGGGCGAGACGGTGGCGCTTGTGGGCGAATCGGGCTCGGGCAAATCAACGGTGCTCAACCTCGTTATAGGCTTTAACCAAATAGACAGCGGCAGCTTTAAAATAGACGGAATTGACGCGGACAAAATAAATATGCGCTCTTACAGAAAGTTTATATCGGTAGTGCCGCAAAGCTCCATACTTTTTTCGGGCACAATAAAGGAAAACATAACCTACGGCAGAAAAAACGTGACAAAGGATATGCTTGATTACGCCGTAAAGGCGGCAAGGCTTGAAAGTGTTATTGAAAAGCTGCCCGACGGAATAAACACTATGGTGGGCGAGCACGGCGCTAAGCTTTCGGGCGGTCAGCGGCAGCGAATTTCCATTGCCCGCGCAATAATAAGAAACCCGCGCGTTATAATTTTCGATGAGGCTACAAGCGCGCTTGACTCCGTAACCGAAAAGGAAATTCAAACCGCAATAGAAAACCTCACCGCCGACAGAACCACGTTTATTGTGGCGCACCGCCTATCTACCATAAAAAATGCCGATAAAATCGCCGTTATGGACGGCGGCAGATGTGTGGAATACGGTACATACGATGAGCTTATGGCGAAAAAGGGCAGATTTTACGAGCTTAAAAAGCTGCAATCGTAGCGCACAGACTTTAGATTTTAGACGTTAGATATTAGATATTAGACAGCGGCGTTGCCGCTCAGAGGGAGGCTTTTTTTAGCTTGACTTGATAATTTTACTTTGCTTTTTCTTTAATATGCTCTTTTAAAATAATGTTGATATACTGCGATAACGAGCGGTCGTCCTGCTCTGCTTCTTCCCGTATTATTTCTAAAATATCGCTGTCTATTGTAATACTTATTTTTTCCTTTAACGGTCTCATAATATCACCTAAGCTTATTATTTGTAGAAATTATACTACAATGTATAACACTATCTTGAAATATGCGATAAAGTAGTATAAAATAAGACTGAAAGGAAAGTGAAAATAATGTTTTTCGATAAACGTCCGACCAAGTATGTTTTAATAGCGGGGTGCAGAAGCTTTGAGGATTACAGCGTTGCAAAGAAATATATTGATATGTGTCTTAAAAATATTCGTAAGGAATATAAAATCATAATTATTTCAGGCGGTGCAAAGGGTGCCGATAAGCTGGGCGAGCGTTATGCGCACGAAAACAGAATGAAGTGTATATATTATTATCCCGATTGGGAAAGGTACGGAAAAAGCGCGGGACCGCGGCGCAATTCGGAAATGGTGAAAAAAGCCGATTATGTGATTTGCTTTTGGGACGGAAAAAGCAAAGGAACAAGGTCAACCGTAGATTTTACCAAACAAATGAAAAAGCCGTTGAGAATTAAATATATTATTTAATAAATTGCCTATTTAATTCCTTTCAAAGTTGTGTTATAATAAACTGTGAATATTTATAGATGGGATAAAGCTAATGGAAAACAGTAACATAATATGCGGCAGAAACCCAGTGCTTGAGGCTTTGCGCTCGGGCAGGGAAATAGACCGCCTTTTGGTAGCCCACGGCACGGGCGGCGGCTCTGTTACGGCGATAATAGCAAAATGCCGCGCTAAAGGCATACTTATAAAGGAAATAAGCCCGCAAAAGCTGGATTATTACTGCGGCGGTGCAAACCACCAGGGCGTGGCGGTAATGTTTGCCTCGCAGGAGTACGCTACAGTGGAGGATATGTTTGCGCTGGCGGAAACGCGCGGCGAAAAGCCCTTTTTAATAATTTGCGATGAAATTGAAGACCCGCACAACCTCGGCGCGATTATAAGAACCGCTGAGGCAACTGGCGTTCACGGGGTGATAATTCCCGAGCGCCGCAGTGCTTCGCTCAATGCTACGGTTGCAAAAGCTGCCTGCGGTGCGCTTGAATATGTGCCTGTGGCGCGGGTTACAAATATTGCGAACACGATTGACGCGCTGAAACAGTGCGGCGTGTGGGTTTTCGGCGCCGATATGGACGGCGACGATTACACAAGAACGGATTTTGATACCCCATGCGCGCTGGTTATAGGCAACGAGGGCAAGGGAATAGGCGCGCTTACCGCCAAAAAATGCGATGCGGTTATAAGCCTGCCCATGCACGGAAAAATAAATTCGCTCAATGCCTCTGTTGCGGCGGGAATACTTATGTATGAGGTAGTGCGCAGCCGCAATGCCGATAAAAAGCCAAGGAAGTGATTTTAATTGAAGATGTATAAGGGAAAGCATAACGACGATCTGTTTTCACTTATTGATAATAACGATAGCTTAGGGGAAAGCAACTCCCTTAATTCATTTCAAAACCACGGTGCTCTGACCCCCGAGGAGGTGCTGGGGCAAAACAGCTTTACACCCGCAAACGCCGAGCCGACAGGCGCGCTTGAGGCGCTTAAAAAGCGTATGCTTGCGGCACAGCAGGAGGCGGTTGAAAAGGCGAAACAGGAGCCGGAAAAGACCGCTGAGGTAAAAGCGGCAGAGGAACCTAAGACCCGCCCCGAACCGCAAAAAGCCCCGGAAGTGCCGGAAATAAACACCTCGGTAAGCTCAGACTCGCTTTTTGATTTTGATTTTTTTGATAATACTAAGCCTGAGCCTGAAAAGGCGGCGGAAAAGCCCGTAATACCCGAAAAGCCCGCCGCACCCGAAAAGCCCGCCGCACCCAAAAAGCCCGAAAAATCGCTGCTTGAAAAGTGCCGCCCATTTATTTTAGACGATGAAGGGCACGACTCGGCAATGAAGGAAACGCCGACCTACAAGCTTGAAAGCGTGGCGGATATTTTAAACAACCAAAGCGCCAAAACGCTTGACAGGCTTTCGGAAAAATATGAAATTGAATTTGACGATTTAGGGCGCAATAAGCCCGCCGCGCCCGAAAAAGTGCCCGAGCCCCCCAAACGCGAGGTATTTGAAGAAAAAATGCCCGCCGCGCGGGATATACAAACCAATGTGCCGCGCATTATATCGGATATTGATTCGGACAGCGGTGAGAGCGCAGTCGAAATGCCCGATATTTCGGGCACGGCGACTATTAAATTCACCCCCGTGACCGACAGCGACTCAACCTCCCGAATCAGCATAAGCTCGCAAACACGGTCTATTGACCTGACGGGTGAGCTGTCACGCCTGCCCGAGAGCACCGATGACGACGCAGACCCCGAAACCCGCCTTGAGCAAAACGAGTTTGAGGACTACAAGCCTGCCGAGGAATTTGAAGACGAAAGCGGAACAAAGCACTTTTTGCGGAAATTATCGCTTATTAAGCGCGGCAGCTTTTTGCGCTGTGTATCAACGGTGCTTTTAACGCTTATAACGGCGTTTGCGGAGCTGCCGTTTATGTCGGCGCTGCTTATTGCACACACAAAAGTCAGTATGACGGTATACACCGCCGTGCTTGGTATAATAATACTTATAAACCTTGATATGTTTAAGAGCGTCCCGAAAATTTTCAGCCGCTTTTCAACGCCCGATATTTTCGCGGTTACCGCCTCGCTTTCGGTAATGCTTTATTCGGTTATAGGCATACTGAAAAACGAAATAACGCTTAATATGCTGCTGCTTGCCGCGTTTATACTGTCAGTGCGCTCTGTCGCCGCATTTTTCCGTGCGGCGCACACCCTTACAGGTCTCAGGCAAATAGCGGGCAACAAGCCGAAACGCGCGGTAAAGCTGATAAACGACCCCGCAGTTACGTTTGCTATGGCAAAAAGCTCAATTGAGGGCGATGTTTTGGCGGCTGCCCCCCGCAGAACGGCGCATATTGACGATTATATGAAATATACCTCGTTCCGCGTTTATTTCAGCGGCAAGCTGCCTGTTATAACGGTGGTATCGCTGCTTTTATCGGTAATACTGGGCTTTGCCTGCGCCGCATATTTTGACGGTATGCTTTACGGCTTTTACAGCGCCGCCGTGGTGCAGTGCATTGCCGCCGTGCCGGTGCTTTTCCTTATAGACGATATGCCGCTTTACTCCGCTTCGAAAAAGCTTGCGCGCAGGGGCGCCGAAATAGCGGGAAAAATGGGCGCCGAATACCTTGAAAAGGTAAACGCCATAGTTTTAAGCTCTGAGGACCTGTTCCCCTCGGGCACGGTTACGCTGCACAATATGCAGCTTTTATCGGATAACAGTATTGACGATACCATAATGCGCGCAGCGTCCCTTACCGACAGTCTTGCAAGCCCGTTAGCGCCTATATTCAAAAAAATTGCGGGAACGGTTGGCGACTTTGTAATGCCCGATTCCGATACGGTTAAATATGAGGACAAAATGGGTGTTTCCGGCTGGGTAAACAACAAGCTTTTATTTGTGGGCAACCGCACGCTTATGGAGGCGCACGGAATTGACGTCCCGAGTATTGAAACCGACCGCAAGCTTTTACGCAGGGGGTATTTTCCCGTTTACGTTGCAACCGACGATAAGGCTTGCGCCCTGCTTGCCGTGCAGTACACCGTAAAGCCCGAGCTTGCGCGGGAATTCAGAAAAATATCCGCCATGGGTATTACAATGCTTATAGACAGCTCGGACCCGAACCTGACGGAAGAAATGATATGCGATTATATGGGGCTTTACGATGATTCGGTAAAGGTTATGAGCACAGCCGGCTGTCATATGTATAAAAACGCAGTAACATACACAGAGCATTGCTCCGCCCCCGCCGCTTACAAAGGCAACCCCGTTGCGCTGGCAGCACTGGTGAGCAGCGCGGTTAAAATAAAGAAATCAAGCCTTTTACTTGCGGTGCTTTACGCGCTTAGCTGCGTAGCGGGCGTGGTTATGTTTGCATATACCTCGTTCAGCGGCTCAGGCTCTGTGCTCGGCAGCGCGGCGGTATTACTTTACTGTCTTATAAGCACGGTGGTCTCTGCAATACTTTATCTTACAGGTAAACCGTAATACAGGAGGAAGAAAAATGTCAGAAAAGAAGAAATTTTACATTACCACGGCAATAGCCTATGCCTCGCGAAAGCCGCATATCGGCAACGCTTACGATATAGTGCTGGCGGATATGATAGCGCGCTATAAAAAAATGATGGGGTTTGACGTGTTTTTACAGACCGGCTCTGACGAGCACGGGCAGAAAATTGAAGAATACGCCAAGGCAGAGGGCATAAGCCCGCAGGAGTATGTGGATAAAATCGCCGCGCAGATAAAAGAGGTGTGGAACAGCCTTAACACCGATTACGATAAATTTATACGCACGACCGATAAGGACCACGAAAAGGTAATACAGAAAATTTTCAAAAAACTTTACGACCAGGGCGATATTTACAAGGGGCATTACGAGGGTAAATACTGCGTTCCCTGCGAGTCATTCTTTACCGCCTCGCAGTTAGTGGACGGCAAGTGCCCCGACTGCGGCAGAGATGTTATAGATTCCAAGGAAGAAGCGTATTTCCTAAAGCTTTCAAAATATCAGGATCGGCTGCTTGAATATTACGAGCAGAACCCCGATTTTATAAAGCCCGAATCCCGCAAAAACGAGATGATAAACAACTTTTTAAAGCCGGGGCTTTCCGACCTTTGCATTTCGCGCAGCTCCTTTAAGTGGGGCATACCCGTGCCGTTTGATGAAAAGCACGTTATTTACGTTTGGATAGACGCGCTTTCAAACTATATTACGGGTGTGGGCTATGACCCCGACGGCAGCTCAGAGCAGTTTGAAAGGCTGTGGCCTGCCGACCTGCACGTTATAGGTAAGGATATAGTGCGTTTCCACACAATTTACTGGCCCATAATTTTAATGGCGCTGGGGCTGCCGCTGCCGAAGCAGGTTTTGGGTCACCCGTGGCTGCTTGTGGGTGAGGACAAAATGTCAAAATCCAAGGGTAACACAATTTACGCCGACGATATGACAAAGCGCTTCGGAATAGATGCGGTAAGGTATTATCTGCTTTCCGAAATGCCCTTTGCGCAGGACGGAACTATAACCTACGAAAGCTTTATTACAAAATACAATGCAGATTTAGCCAACACCCTCGGCAACCTTGTAAACCGCTCAATTGCAATGACGAATAAATATTTCGGCGGCAAGGTGGCAAAGGGCGAAAATACAGAGGTTTGCGATAAAGAGCTGATTGATGCAGCGAACGATACGGTTAAAAAGTATTATGAGCTTATGGATAATTACCGCAATGCCGACGCGTGCGAGGCGGTTATGAACCTTGCAAAGCGCTGCAATAAATATATTGACGAGACCGCCCCCTGGGCGCTTGCAAAGGACGAGAGCAAAAAGGCATACCTTGAAAATGTGCTTTACAATCTGCTTGAATGTATTCGCCTTTTGGGGCTTATGCTTTCGCCCATTATTCCCGATAGCTCAAAATCAATTGCGGAGCAGTTAAATAACGGCAGTACAGAGCTTGCTTTCGGCGCTGTTAACGAGTATTCGGTAGGCGCGCCCACTCCCCTTTTCGCCCGCTTAGACGCGGAAAAGGTTTTAGCCGAAATAGCGGCGGAAAAGGCAGCGGAGCAGAAAAAAGCCGAAAATGTTGTGACTATGGAGCAAATAGGAATTGAGGACTTTGCGAAGGTAGAGCTGCGCGCGGCAAAAATCACGGCTTGCGAGCCTATTCCCAAGGCTAAAAAGCTTTTAAAGCTGACCCTTGACGACGGCAGCGGCTTATCGCGCACAGTAGCCTCGGGAATTGCTATGTATTATAAGCCCGAGGAGCTTATAGGTCACACGGTAATTGTGGTGGCAAACCTGAAACCCGCAAAGCTTTGCGGCGTAGAGTCAAACGGAATGATTTTAGCGGCGGATTGCGCCGATAATGACGTAAAGGTACTGTTTATTGATAACGTACCCGCAGGCAGCAAAATAAGATGACGGATTTCCCGAATTACCCATATAAAGAACCGCTGATATTTGACAGCCACGCGCACTATGACGACGCGAAGTTCGACGAAATTCGCGCAGAGCTTTTAGCAGAGCTGCCCGTTCACGGCGTTTGCGGCGTTGTAAACTGCGGGTGTGATACCGCGTCTTCAAAAGCAGCGCTGGCGCTTGCCGAAAAGTATCCCTATTTTTACGCCGCGGTGGGCATACACCCCGAGAATATAGGCGGCGGAGAGGTAACGGAAATCGAAGAGCTTGCGCACCGCAAAAAATGCGTGGCAATAGGCGAAATAGGGCTCGATTATTACTGGGTGGACGATAACAAGGAGCAGCAAAGGGCGCTTTTTGAAGAACAGCTTGTTTTAGCGAACAGGTTAAACCTGCCCGTAATAGTGCATGACCGCGAAGCCCACGCCGATACGCTGGAGCTTTTAAAAAAGCACCGCCCCAAGGGTGTGGTGCACAGCTTTTCGGGCAGCGCGGAAATGGCAAAGGAAATTTTAAATTTGGGTATGTATATAGGCATAGGCGGCGTTTTAACCTTTAAAAACGCAAAAAAGCTGCCCGAAATTGCAGCCGTTCTACCGAGCGACAGATTTCTGCTTGAAACCGACGCACCCTATTTAGCGCCCGTGCCGTACCGCTCAAAAATAAATAATTCGGCGCTTATCTTACTTGTTGCCGAAAAATTAGCGGAGCTGCGCAATACCGATTGCGAAAGCATTTTGCGCAGTTCTTTTGAAAACGCCGAAAAAATATTCGGAATATAAGTATAATTTTCACCCCGCCGGCAAATAATAAAGGCTGAAAGCGGGGTGATTTTTGTGGAAAACAATCAGAACAAGAATAACCAGAACAACAACCAGAATAAGAACAACCAGAACAAGGAACAGAACAAAAACAATCAGAATAATCAGAACAAGAAGAACGAAAACCAGGATTACTGATAAAAGAATTCACGGCAGACGGATAGGTTTATCCGCCTGCCGTGCTTTTTTTGATTGGTATTTCACCTTATACTTCACCCCAAAATCATTCTGCCAAAAAAGTGTTGCCTAATATATGAAACCGCATTGCGCAGACATTTATCCATTATAAAGCACAGCCCTGCCGCTATTTAAGTAATAGCAGCAGGGCTGTAAATTTGCTATTCCGAATTCCGCATTAAAAATCATCCGAATGTGGGGTTGTTGCCTATGTTTACTATGCTTACCCAGCTGTTGCCCGGGTTTACGGTGAGCTCGCTGCCGTCGGTCTTTGTAAATTTAAAGCCGTTTTTGGCATTGCCCTTGCTCCACTTAATCGGGGTGGAGGTACCGTTTACGCAATAGTAGCCGTCGCCGCTCCCAAGCATTACCTGGCGGTGGTAATTATCGGGATAATTGCGAATGGTAGTGAAAAGAATAAATACGTTTTTCATATCCACCGTTTCGCCGGTGAAATAATCCTTGCGAATGGTGTTGCCGTAATATCTTGTGTATTTGCCCTTTGCCTCATCATACTTGAATACCGTGCGGTAGCTGGCAGACGCCGGAATGTTTATGGTTTTTGCCTGACTTTCAAGCGTTACGGGCGCGTCCTCCTCGGCAAAGCTTGCCCACGGGGTAACGTCTGTTGAGGTTGTTTTGTGCCCGTCCTTTACAAGCGAGCCCCAGAGCTTTTCGCCGTAAGCATACAATGTGTGCTCAGAGGCTAATCCGTTTTTAATGCGCACACCGTAATTCTTTACCATAAGGTCAACGTCATCAGTATCCTTTAAGTGCGGGGCGCAGTATTTATTATCCTGCCCGCAGTGAATATAAATTGCATTGTGACCCATTGCAAGGTCAACATAGGGGTAGCGTGCCGAGCGTATTGCGCCTATCTTTTCAGCAGTGGTTATATCCTGAAAAACTGCCATAAGACGGGTTATTCCGCCCTCAACCTCGGTTTCGTAAATAATATCTGCCTTGCTAAGCCCTGTTTGCACCGGCTGGGCGGTTGAAATATTGTTTATCATAATTGCAACCGGACGGTTTTTGGTTTTTTCCTCAGATATACCCGAAACGCCTGTAAGCGGGTTTTTATATGTTACGGGCTTTGTTTCGGAGACTACCGAGGGCTCCGAGCCCTTATCTACACTTAATCTGTCCTGTTCCTTTTTGCAGCCTGCCATAGTGAGCATACACAATGCCAGCGCCAGCGGTAATATTCTTTTCAGCATTAAAATTCCTCCGTGAAAATTACACTTGACAGGGTAGCCCCTGCCAAGTGCTTAAAATGATACTTTACAAGTATAAGCCTTTTACCGGAAAATTTCAATAGCAATTTTTATTTTGTAACCATTTTGTTTTCACTCGCTGCGAAGTGCGGTTACGGGGTCTTTCTTAGCTGCTACCTTTGAGGGGAACAAGCCCGCTATAAGGGTCAAGAGCATACTTATAACAACAAGCGCAACACCGCCCGCTATCGGCAGCACGGCAAGCCCTGAAATATCGGTTATGGCGGCGATTATCGCGTTTATGGGAATAAGCAGCAGCAAGGTCACCGCAATGCCTATTGCCCCCGCGGCAAAGCCCACTATAAGTGTTTCGGCGTTGAACACGCGTGAAACGTCCTTTTTCGAGGCGCCCATAGCGCGCAGCACGCCTATTTCCTTTGTGCGCTCCAGCACCGAAATATAGGTTATAATGCCTATCATAATAGAAGAAACTATAAGCGAAATGCTTACAAACGCAATTAAAATATAGCTTATTGCGTTTATAATCGTAGTAACCGATGAGAGCATAAGCCCTATATAATCGGTGTAGGTTATTTTTTCGGCGTCGCCCACGCCCTTGTTGTATTCGGTTATAAGGTCGGAAATTTTTTCTTTCGCCTCAAAATCCTTGGGGTAGATATTTATAACCGAAGGCTCATCAAGGCTTGATACGCCCATAAGTTTCAAATTGCCGTCATATGTGGCGTTGTTGCTTTTTTCCTTTATTGCCGCTTTAAACTGCTCGGTTATTTGCTCCTTGGTCTGCCCTGCGGCGGTCATTTGGCTTATATACGCGTTATACTCCGCCTGCTCCTTTTCGGGCAGGGTGGCTATATATGCCGTCAATTGCTCATAGGTCATATTATCCGCGTCGGTCTCAAAGGGTCTGCCCGTGAAAACGTTCTTTTCGGGCTCAGCCTTTTGCGCCTTTACTATTTCGCTGTCGTTCACCCTGTTTATAAGGTGCTCCATAAGCGATTCGGGGTAGCCCACAAAGCCGCTTGTTTGATTTGCAACCGACGAATCGGCGGGTCTTATTATTCCCACCACGGTTATATCCTCTGCCGCTGTGTTAAGCTTTGAAGAAACATAGAGCGAATCCTCTGTTTTATCGCTCCAGGTGCCGTCGGCGTTCTTTTCAAAATAATCGGTATTGCAAAGCAGCTTGAATTTAAGCCCTAGAATATCGTCGTATGAGTAGCTTACTTCTGCGGTAGGCTCTATTTTTTCGCCTGCCTGCGCCTTTTTCATCATTTCTTCAAGCTCTGCCGAATCCTTTAGTCCCAAAGAATACAGCGCGTAGTCGCTTATCTGGTTGTTTTTATCCACCGCAAGCACAATTTCGTTGTATTTCTCAGGCATACGCCCAGCAATAACGTCATACTGCTTTTTCAAAAATTCCTTGTTTTCAAAAAGGCGCGTCCATACCTCGGTATTGGAAAAAGAGGAGGACATTTGCATATTCCCGCTGCCACTGCTCTGGCTTTCGGGGAATACGGTGGAAAACACGGTATTCGGGTTTACGCGGTTGCCCTTTTCATCGTATATATTCATAACCGTTGAATAATTATACTCAATCTCGCTTGTATTATCCGAAAAGGCGGAGGTTTTTTCAATATGCTTCTTTAATTCCGAAAGATTATTCGCCGAAATGCCGTTCACCATGGTAGACATCATTTCGGTCATAACGTTGTTGCTGTAAATTCTGCCGTCCTCGCGGTCGCCGCTCGGCCCGTTTTTCCCCATAAGGTCGCTTACCAATTGGCTTACGTCCATTCCCGCCTGCTCAATCGTTATGGGGTAGCTTGAAAGCGTTTCCTCCTCAACACGCGCGATATACGCGTTTACGCCGTTTGAAAGGGATAAAATAAGCGCTATGCCTATAATGCCGATAGACCCCGCAAAGGCGGTTAAAAAGGTTCTTGCCTTTTTGGTCATAAGGTTGTTAAGGGATAAGGAAAGCGCCGTTAAAAACGACATTGAGGGGCGCTTACCGCTTTTCTCCGCCGTTTTTTCCTCCTCGCCGCCCGAGTAGGGCATGGTATCGTCTGTAATATTGCCGTCAAGCAGCCTTATAATACGCGTGGAGTACCGCTTGGCAAGCTCGGGGTTGTGGGTTACCATTATTACAAGTCTATCCTTGGAAATTTCCTTTAAAAGCTCCATTATCTGAACAGAGGTCTCGCTGTCCAGCGCGCCGGTAGGCTCGTCGGCAAGCAGTATTTCGGGGTCGTTTACAAGCGCGCGGGCAATGGCTACACGCTGCATTTGCCCGCCCGACATTTCGTTCGGCTTTTTATTAAACTGGTCGGCAAGCCCTACCTTTTCAAGCGCTTCAGCCGCTCTGCGGCGGCGCTCGGCGCGCGGAACGCCCGTAAGCGTCAATGCAAGCTCTACATTTGAAAGCACGGATTGGTGCGGAATAAGGTTGTAGCTTTGAAAAATAAAGCCTACCGAGTGGTTGCGGTAGTTATCCCAGTCCCTGTCGCGAAAGTCGCTTGTAGCCCTGCCGCCTATATAAAGCTCGCCGCTTGTGTACCTGTCAAGTCCGCCTATAATATTAAGCAATGTAGTCTTGCCGCAGCCCGACTGACCGAGTATTGATACAAATTCGCTTTTGCGAAATTCAACGCTCACGCCTTTAAGCGCGTGCACCGTGGTGTCCCCGGTAATATAGTCCTTTTTAATATTTTCTAATTTAAGCATCCATATTCCTCCAGACCTATGCATTATATTCCCAATTTTTAAATACATTATGAATGTTTAAAAAATATTTGATAAATAAGCAAGTTAGTGTTATAATCAAATCAGTATGCAGGAAAGGCAGGGAACTATGGAAAAGATTTTTAAAAAGCTTACCGTGTTTTTATCGGGGCTGCTTATTGTAACAACTGTTTTTTTAATCTTTGTTATTCCCACTTATATAAAATCGGATAGGAAGATAGACTTTTTCTCGTCCAATAAAATCGTGAGCAATATTAAAAATATGGAAATGAATATGACTACGGTCATATACGTTCAGAACGCTAAGGGGCAGTGGGAGGAATACCGCCGCCTGCACGGCAGCGAAAACCGCCTGTGGGCGGGAATTGATAAAATGCCCGCGCAATTGGGCAACGCCTTTATTGCCATTGAGGACGAGCGATTTTACGAAAACCGCGGGGTTGACTGGAAGCGAACCTTTGCGGCTGTGGGTAATAAGCTTTTAAAATTTAATTCCACCGAATTCGGCGGCTCCACCATAACGCAGCAGCTTATAAAAAACGTTACGAACGATAAGGACCGCGACGCCATGCGCAAATTACGCGAAATTGTGCGCGCAACACTTATAACCCGCAAGCTCACAAAAAAAGAGATACTTGAAGCATACCTTAATACAATATCCCTCGGCAACGGCATTTGCGGCGTTCAGGTGGCGGCGAACTACTATTTTAATAAGGATGTAAGCGAGCTTAATTTAACCGAGTGCGCCGCCCTTGCGGCAATAACCAAAAACCCCTCAAGGTTTAACCCCGTAACCGAAAAGGGCGCGGCGGAAAACAAAAAGCGGCGGCAAACGGTGCTTGATAAAATGCTGGAGCTTAAAATGATAAGCTACGATGAGTACGATAAGGCGTATAACACCGAGCTTAAAATAGACGATTCGCAAAAGGACGAATACGAGGGCGAAATAAACAGCTATTTTGTTGACGCGCTGATAGACCAGGTAATAGACGATCTTGCGGAAAAGTATAATTTGAGCACTCAAATGGCTTCTACCATGTTCTACAACGGCGGCTTTAAAATATACTCCACCCTAAAGCCCGATATACAGGCGCAAATGGAAAAGGTTTACACAAATATTGACACCTATTTCCCCCAAAAGGCGACCTATGATAACGGCGTAACCGCGCATGCGCAATCTGCTATGACGGTTATGGACTATAAGGGGCATATAGTCGGAATAGTGGGGGGAGCGGGTGAAAAAACCACAAACCGCGGGCTTAACCGCGCTACTGATTCGCCGCGTCAGCCCGGCTCTACCATGAAGCCAATAGGCGTTTACGCGCTGGCAATAGATAAGAACATTGTGGATTATACCTCCCGCGTGCTCGATAAGCCGATAGAAAAATACTATGCCGACGGCAAGAGCGGGCCGAAGGAATGGTACGGCTACTATAAGGGCACGGTTTCCCTTAACTACGCAATACGCAAATCAATGAATACCATTCCCGTGCGGCTTCTGCAGGAGGTGGGCGTTAACGATTCGTACAACTTCTTAACCCAAAAGCTGCACTGTAAGCATTTGGTTGAGGCTGACAAAAACCTTGCGGCGCTGGCTCTCGGCGGCACGCACTACGGCATCACCACCACCGAATCCGCCGCGGCTTACGCGATTTTCGGCAATAAGGGCGTTTACCACAAGCCGACGACATATTACGAAATAAAGCACGCAAACGGCGATACCATAATTAAATATGACGATACCGGCGAGCAGGTAATAAGCCCTGCCTCCGCCACCATAATGAACCACCTTTTGCAAGAGGTTGTTTACGGCAGCGAGGGCACCGGCGGCGGAATAAGGGGCTTTAACTACAAGCTCAAGGCATATGCCAAAACAGGTACTTCAAGCGAATCCTACGACCTTTGGATGGTTGCCGGCTCTCCTTATTATATAGGCTCCGTTTGGTACGGCTTTGACTTATCGCACAATATATATAACGGCGGCGCGGCGGCTAAAATATGGCGCGACGTTATGACCGAGGTGCACAGAAACCTTGATGTAAAGGAATTTGAGGACAGCGAGGACGTTGTTAAAAAGGGCATAGGCTACTATAAAAAGGGTGCAAAGGTTGAAACGCCTATCTATTATAATTCTTCATCTGCCGCGTCTTCTTCGTCGGCATCGTCTTCAAGCAGCTCTGCACCGTCTTCTTCCGGGTCGTCGTCCACAGTAACCTCGTCGGAAAACACATCTTCATCATCAACGCCGTCCGACACATCGTCCGACACCTCTACCTCACAGCCCGATACACCGTCATCCTCATCGGAAAGCTCGTCTACCGAGCCCACGCCGCCGTCATCCGATACACCTGCCGGGGGCGACGGATAATGCGTCCGATAGCGAAAATTTATACCGATTTTCCCGAAAAATTCGGGCTGCCGCGGCAAAGCGGATTAGTAGAAAATTTACGCGGGAAAATAGTGTTTGAGCCTGAATACCGCGATATTTCCGCCGTGCGAGGGCTTGAAGAATACTCGCATATATGGCTTTTGTGGGAATTTTCGGGCTTTAAGGGCGGCGATTGGTCGCCCACGGTGCGCCCGCCGAGGCTGGGCGGAAATAAGCGTGTAGGAGTTTTTGCAACCCGCTCGCCCAACCGCCCTAACCCCATAGGGCTTTCTGCCGTAAGGCTTGAAAAAATAAGCCTTGATAAAAAGCTGGGCGCGGTGCTAGAGGTTTCGGGAATTGATATGATGAACGGCACGCCGATTTACGATATAAAGCCGTATTTAAGCTTTGCCGATTCATACCCCCACGCGGTTTGCGGCTTTGCCGCTGAAAAATTCGGTGAAAAGGCGACTGTGGAAATTCCCGAAAGCATTGCAGACACACTGGACGCGGAAACGCTTTTGCAATTAAAGAAAATTTTAGAGGAAGACCCGCGCCCGCATTACCAAACCGACCCTGAGAGAGTGTACGGGTTTACATTTAAAAGCCTTGAAATACATTTCAAAGCGGAAAAAGGGGTAATAAAATTACTGTCCGCCGAAAGCAAAGCTTAAAAAATTTAACTTTTTGTGTAGAAAAATGACATATACTGTAACATATACCTGATATATATTTATCATATTTCCGTTTTATTTTAAAATTGTGTATAATAAACTTACCAAATAAAAAACGGAGGAATGGCATATGTCAAGATTCACTTTACCCAGAGATATTTATTTCGGCGAAAACGCAATGGAAAACCTGAAAAACCTCAAAGGCAAAAAGGCTATAGTAGTTGTGGGCGGCGGCTCTATGAAGCGTTTCGGCTTTCTTGATAAGGCAGTAAATTACCTTAAAGAGGCGGGAATGGAGGTAGAGCTGTTTGAGGGTGTTGAGCCAGACCCCTCTGTTGAAACCGTTATGCGCGGCGCCGAGGCTATGCGTAAATTCCAGCCTGACTGGATAGTTGCAATAGGCGGCGGCTCCCCGATAGACGCGGCAAAGGCTATGTGGGCGTTTTATGAATACCCCGATGTTACCTTTGAGTCGCTCTGCGTTCCCTTTAATTTCCCCGAGCTTCGCCAGAAGGCTAAATTCTGCGCTATTTCCTCAACCTCGGGAACTGCTACGGAGGTTACCGCTTTCTCGGTAATTACCGATTACTCAAAGGGCATTAAGTACCCGCTGGCGGACTTTAATATAACACCGGATGTTGCAATAGTTGACCCCGAGCTTGCACAGACAATGCCGCAAAAGCTTATAGCGCACACCGGCATGGACGCGCTGACCCATGCAATTGAAGCGTATGTTTCCACCGCCGCTAATGATTATACCGACGCGCTTGCTATGAAGGCAATTGAAATGGTAACCTCGTACCTGCCCTCATCCTACAAGGGCAACCGCGAGTCCCGCGCCGCTATGCACAACGCACAGTGCCTTGCGGGAATGGCGTTTTCAAACGCACTGCTCGGCATTGTTCACTCAATGGCACACAAAACCGGCGCCGCCTTTTGCGAGGGCAGCATGAAGGGCAGACACCTGCCGCACGGTTGCGCAAACGCAATTTACCTGCCCTATGTTATAAAATACAACGCGCATGACGAAAGAGCCGCTGAAAGATATGCCGATATTGCAAGAATGTTAGGTCTGCCCGGCAGCAGCGATAAGGCGCTTATTGAGAGCCTTTGCACGCTTATAGGCAGTATGAACGGCATTTTCGATATACCGCACACCTTAAAGGACTTCGGCGTTGATGAGGCTGAATTTAACGCCAAGGTTGATGAAATTGCCGCAAACGCCGTGGGCGACGCCTGCACAGGCTCTAACCCCCGCGCAATTGACCCTGCCACTATGGCTAAGCTATTTAAATGCACCTACTACGGCACAGAGGTGGATTTTTAAATCTATTTAAGGAATGATACCGTAAAATGTTTAAAATCGTAAGCAAACGAAACCTGAACCCAACCGTTACCATGATGGATATTGAAGCGCCGCTTGTGGCTAAAAAAGCCGAGGCGGGTCAGTTCATTATCCTCCGCACCGATGAAGACGGCGAGCGTATTCCGCTTACCGTTGCGGGCTTTGACCGCGAGAAAGGCACGGTTAAAATTATATTTCAGATTGTGGGCGCTACCACCGAAAAGCTGAATCATAAAAACGTGGGAGACTGCCTTGCCGATTTTGCGGGTCCTCTCGGTAAGCCTACCGAGACTGAGGGGCTGCGCAAGGTCTGCGTTGTGGGCGGCGGCGTAGGCTGCGCAATCGCGCTGCCTATAGCCGAAAAGCTGCACGCCGAGGGCTGCGAGGTGCACACCATAGTTGGATTCCGTAATAAGGATTTAGTCATTTTGGAGGAGGAGTTCTCCGCCTGCTCCGATAAGCTTACGATAATGACCGACGACGGCTCTTACGGCACAAAGGGCGTTGTTACCGCTCCGCTTAAGGAGGCTATCGACGCGGGCGAGAATTACGACGAGGTTATAACAATAGGTCCGCTTATTATGATGAAGTTTGTTGTTGCAACCACCAAGCCTGCGGGCGTTAAAACGGTTGTTTCAATGAACCCGATCATGATTGACGGCACGGGTATGTGCGGCGGCTGCCGCCTTACCGTGGGCGGGCAAACAAGGTTTGCTTGCGTTGACGGGCCCGATTTTGACGGCTTCGAGGTCGATTTTGACGAGGCTATGAAGCGCGGCGCTATGTACCGCGATTTCGAGAGACACGCATATGAAGAAACCTGCAATTTATTTAAAAAGGAGGCGCGGTAATAATGGCTGTTAATATGGATCCCAAAAAGCACGAAATGCCGGTTCAGGCACCCGATGTGCGCAATCACAATTTTTCCGAGGTTGCCCTCGGTTACAGCGAGGAAACCGCGCTTGAAGAGGCTACACGCTGCCTTAGCTGCAAGCATATGCCCTGTGTTTCGGGCTGCCCCGTTAATATTCATATACCGGCGTTTATAGAAAAGGTAAAAGAGGGCGACTTTGAGGGCGCTTATCAGGTAATAGCGCAGTCCTCAAGCCTGCCCGCCGTTTGCGGCAGAGTATGTCCGCAGGAGAAGCAGTGCGAGGCAAAGTGCGTTCGCGGCATAAAGGGCGAGCCTGTGGGTATAGGCAGGCTGGAGCGCTTTGTTGCCGACTGGCACAACGAGCATGCCAAGGGCAATATTACCCGCCCCGAGCCTAACGGTCATAAGGTCGCAGTGGTAGGTTCGGGTCCCTCGGGACTTACCTGTGCGGGCGACCTTGCCAAAAAGGGCTACAAGGTTGCGGTTTTTGAGGCTCTGCACACCGCGGGCGGCGTTTTGGTTTACGGAATACCCGAGTTCCGCCTGCCGAAGGCAATAGTTAAAAAAGAGGTTGATACCTTAAAGCAATTAGGCGTTGAAATTGATACCAACGTGATAATAGGCAAAACCGTTACGGTTGACGAGCTTTTCGATATGGGCTACGAGGCGGTGTTTATCGGCTCGGGCGCGGGGCTGCCACGCTTTATGGGAATTGAGGGCGAGGCGCTCTGCGGCGTTTATTCCGCCAATGAGTTTTTAACCCGCAATAACCTTATGAAAGCCTATAAAGACGGCAACGCTACCCCCGTTATGCACGCAAAAAAGGCGGTTATAGTAGGCGGCGGCAACGTTGCTATGGACGCGGCGCGTACCGCAAAGCGCCTGGGAGCGGACGTTACCGTGGTTTACCGCCGCACCGAAAACGAGCTGCCCGCCCGCAGAGAAGAGGTTGAACACGCAATGGAGGAAGGAATTGAGTTTAAATTCCTTACCAACCCGATTAAAATTGAGGGTGAAGACGGCTGGGTAAAGAGTATTCTCTGCCAGGAAATGAAGTTGTCGGAGCCCGATGAATCGGGTCGCGCGCGTCCCGTTCCCGTTGAGGGCAGCGAATACGAGGTTGAGGCTGATTGTGTTATAATGTCTATCGGCACATCCCCCAACCCGCTTATAAAGTCCACTACAAGCGGACTTGAAGTAAATAAGCGCGGCGGAATAATTGTAAACGAGGAAACCGGCAAAACCAGCCGCGACGGAGTTTACGCCGGCGGCGACGCCGTTACCGGCGCTGCAACCGTTATTCTTGCTATGGGCGCGGGTAAAACCGCCGCCAAAGCGATTGACGAATATATTATGCAAAAATAATTATAAAACAGTAAGAGGGGCTGCCGTGTTAAGGCAGCTCCTCTTACTTTATATATCAGATAAATATTCGGTTAAATTCATCATATCGTCATTAAGCAGCGACAGCGATTTATAAAAGCCTTCAATTTCCTTTACCTTTTCGCTTGTTGTGCTGACAGATGAGAGTGGAGCGTTATAAAGCAATAAAATTTTCTCTAAAAGCGTGTTTATTTGCTTTAAGGCATCAGTGCTCCGCCGTGTTTCCAACGCCGATTTAACATCGCGGTAAAATGTAGAGTAATATACCAAGCCCGCACCGTAGGTTGCCGCCGAATCGCTTATTTCGCCGTATGCGTTGCAGCAAATTTGCTGTGTGCTTACAGCAGTATTAAGGGCGGCGGCGTAATGCTCGTCATCGGGCGTATTCACAGTGCTTTCAATCGCGGTGTATAATTCGGCAACCGCGTTTTTTTCGGTGACGAAAACCGTATGAAACGCTTTGTCGTAAGCTTTTGCGTTTCTGTGCTCTTCAATGGCGTCGCGAATATTACCAAAGGCTAAAAGTGCAATGACCGAGAGTAGGCATACAATAAGTACGGCTTTCTTTTTCATATGTTACTGTCCTTTTTACGAAATATTATCGGCAGCGTTTTTTATTTTACATATTCCGAAACGCATTTTTTCATTTCGTCCCAGTGGTCTTCCATTTCGCTTACAAGCTTTAACTGGGTGCGGCAGCGGTCAAGATTATGCTCGGGATAGGCAATTTTAAAATACTTGTCGCCGTCAATGAAATCTGCTAAAAATCGCATTCCGCATTCAATAGTCATCATTTTAGCGCCCTCGGGCAGCAGCATTATTTCGCTGTCTGATAAAAGCCCGCCGCAGCCGTCTAAAAAACCCTTTGTGTATACGCGGAATTTCTCCATATCAAGCTTAACCTTTGAAAGGTCCCTTTCATCCTCTGCCGCGGTGCTTGCACCGAAACGTATTGCGTCGCCGAAATCGGTTACCGAAAAGCCGGGCATAATTGTATCAAGGTCTATAACGCAAAGCGCCTTGCGCGTGGTGTTATCAAGCAAAACGTTGTTGCACTTGGTATCGTTATGGCTGACTCGCAGCGGCAGCTTGCCCGCGCTGTGGTTTTCAAAAAGCACGGGGTAAAAGTCGGCGCGCGCCTTAATAAAATCAATTTCCGGCTTTACAAGGTGCGCTCTGCCCGAGCGGTCTTCACTTACCGATTGCAGAAAATCCTTGTACCTTTTCGGGGTATTGTGAAAATCCGGAATTATTTCATGCAGGCTTTCTGCGGGAAAGTCATTGAGCGCCTTCTGAAATTTACCGAAGGCTAAGGCGCACTGGTAAAAATCCTCGTCGCTTTCTGGCAGATCAATGCTTACCGAATTATCTATAAACTCATAAATCCGCCAAAAGGTTTTATTTTCGTCTATATAATATGTATGTCCGTCCTCCGACCTTAAAAAGTTAATTATCTTTTCTCCGTCCGCCGCGCTTTCTTTAATATGCGCGGTCACGCGGTCAATGTTTTCCATAACCGCACAAATGTTTTTGAAAACATTGGTGTTTATTGCCTGAAGTATGTATTTTTTCTTTTTGCCGCCCTCTGCCATTTCAAGAAGAAAGGTGCTGTTTATATGGCCGCTGCCGAAGCACTCGCAGCCCGTAATTTTGCCGGGAAGATTAAATTTCTCCGCAATTTCCTTTGCGGTTTTCTGTTCGGAAACAGATATTGACATAAATATCTCCACCTAAAATGTGTTATAAAAATTAATATACCATAATCCGCCCCGTTTGTCAAATTTCTTCTTAAACAAATGCTACATTGTTGAATATATACCAAAATTATGTCGAAATATTTATAACATTTATTCCAAACCTTAAAACTTTAAAAAAATTTAAAAAAACACTTTACAACTTTATCGTAATGAAGTATAATAAGGACAACAACTTAAACAGAGGTGCAGAAAAATGAAAAAATTATTGGCAATGGTAATGTGTGTGTGTCTCGCAGTTATGTTCACCGCCTGCGGAAAAGGTAAGGATCAAACCGACAGCGAGTATGTAAAGGAAAAGGGCAAGCTTGTTATAGGTATAACCGATTACGCTCCTATGGATTATAAAAAGACCGAGGGCAGCGGCGAGTGGATAGGCTTTGACGCAGATATGGCAAAGGCGTTTGCAAAGGAGCTGGGCGTTGAGGCGGAATTTGTTGTTATCGAGTGGGATAACAAATTAATGGAACTTAAGGGCAAGAGCATTGACTGCGTATGGAACGGTATGACGATAACCGACGAGGTTAAGAACGGCATGGAGGTTTCAAACGCTTACTGCAAGAACACGCAGGTTGTAGTGGTTAAAAAGGATGTAGCCGATAAGTATAAGACAATCGAAAGCGTTAAGAACCTTAAATTTGCAGCTGAGGCAGGCTCTGCCGGAGAAAAGGCGCTCAAAGACCTTGGCTACAGTGTAACGGCTGTCGGCGCACAGTCCGACGCGCTTATGGAGGTTAACGCGGGAACAAGCGACGCGGCGGTTATAGACCTGCTTATGGCGGGCGCTATGATAGGCGAGGGCACAAGCTATGAAAACCTGGCTTACACCGTAGGCGTAGCTGATGAAGAAGATTTCGGCGTAGGCTTCCGCAAGGGCTCTGATTTGGCTGAAAAGCTCAACGATTTCTTCAAGAAAGCGTATTCTAACGGTTCTATGAAAGAGACCGCAACTACATACGGCGTTCAGGAAGCTGTAATCGAGCAGAAGTAAAAATTTAATTTGACAGGCAGGGGGAGTTTTCTCTGCCTGCCTTGTACTGTAAAAAAGGAATTATATATTTATGTTACAAACGGTAATAACCACGCTTTGCGGCGGCTTTTTAAAAACGCTTGAAATATTTGCTGTTACGCTCCTCGGCGCTTTGCCCTTGGGGCTTATAATCGCGTTCGGCTCAATGAGCCGCTTTATTCCGCTAAAAGCCCTTATAAGAACGATTGTATGGATAGTGCGCGGCACGCCGCTTATGCTCCAGCTTTTAATAATATACTACGGCCCCGGAATTTTGTTTGACAATAATATTTGGGGCGGCGGTGCAAACGGAAGATTGACAGCGGCACTCGCAGCGTTTATAATAAATTATGCCTGCTATTTTTCCGAAATTTACCGCGGCGGAATTGAGAGCATATCCAAAGGGCAGATTGAGGCGGGTCAGGTTTTGGGTATGACCCGCAGCCAGATATTTTTCAAAATAGTGCTTCTGCAGGTTATAAAGCGCATTGTGCCGCCTATGAGCAATGAGATAATAACGCTTGTTAAGGACACCTCGCTTGCCCGCATAATCGCGGTTTATGAGCTTATTTGGGCGGGGCAGACCTTTATAAAGGGCGCGGCGATTATCTGGCCGCTGTTTATGACGGGTATATTTTATCTTGCTTTCAGCGGAATACTTACTCTCCTTTTCGGCTACATAGAAAAGAAGCTTAGCTACTTTAGCGCCTGAGGTGTAACAATGTCAGTTTTAGAAGTTAAAAATATAAAAAAGAACTTCGGTAAAACCGAGGTGTTAAAGGGAATAAGCTTTTCGCTTGAAAAAGGCGAGGTGCTTTCAATCATCGGGTCTTCGGGCAGCGGTAAAACTACCCTTTTGCGCTGCCTTAATTTCCTTGAATTTGCCGAGAGCGGAACTATATCGGTCGGCGGGAAAATAATATTCGACGGCGACGCGGCGAAAAAACCCACGGAGAATGAAATACGGCTTAACCGTCTGCACTTCGGGCTTGTATTTCAGTCTTTCAACCTTTTTCCGCAGTACAGCGTGCTTAAAAACGTAACGCTGGCACCCGTTTTGCTTAAAAGAATGACCGAGGAAGAAGCGGAAAAAAAGGCGCGCGAGCTAATAGCGCGCGTGGGGCTTACCGATAGGATAAATAACTACCCCTGCCAGCTTTCGGGCGGGCAGCAGCAGCGCGTGGCAATAGCGAGGGCGCTGGCGCTGGAACCCGATATACTCTGCTTTGACGAGCCTACAAGCGCGCTTGACCCCGAGCTTACGGGCGAGGTTCTAAGGGTAATAAAGGACCTTAAAAGCACGGGCAGCACTATGATAGTGGTGACCCACGAAATGGAATTTGCCCGCAATGTATCGGATAAGGTGCTGTTTATGGCGGACGGCGTGGTTGAAGAATCGGGCACGCCTGAAGAGGTTTTCGGCACGCCGCAATCGGATAAAACAAAGAGCTTTTTAAATAAATCACTTGAAAGCGTGTAGTGTATGAATATTAAAGGCACCGACAATAAGATGATAGACGATTTATACGACCTTATAGCGTCGCTCAAAAGCAGAGAAGACTGCCGCGAGCTTTTCAGCGATATGTGCACAAATAAGGAAATTGAGCAAATGGCGCAGCGCATTTACGCTGCGAGGCTTTTAATTGAGGGCAAAACCTATAATCAGGTTATAGAGGAAACCGATATATCGTCGGCTACATTAAGCCGCGTTTCCCGCTGTGTTCAGTACGGCGAGGGTTACAGAAAATTCCTTGTCGACGGTGAGGAAAAGCAATAACTGACGAAAGACGGTGGATGATTTGATACTCGGTTTTGATATAGGCGGAACAAAGTGCGCCGTCATGACGGCGGAGGTACAGGGCGAAAATATAGAGTTTTTAAAAAAGGAAAAATGCGCCACCCGCTTTGATATTTCGCCTGAGGAAATGATAGAAAGCCTGATAAAGTCGGCTGAAAATATTTTAGACGGCGAAAAACCCGAAAAAATAGGAATATCCTGCGGCGGACCGCTTGATTCCCGCAAGGGGGTAATATTAGGACCGCCAAATCTTCCCGGGTGGAACGAGGTGCATATTTCCGAGCAGCTGTCGCGGCATTTCGGAGTGCCGGCGCTGCTGCAAAACGACGCTAACGCCTGCGCCGTTGCCGAGTGGAAATTCGGCGCGGGCAGGGGAGCGGATAATATGGTCTTCCTGACATTCGGCACGGGGCTGGGCGCGGGGCTTTCGGTGCTTATTGACATACTGAACCCCGAAAAAATAGTTATAGGCAGCGTGTTCGCGCGCTCCGAGCAGCTTTTAAGAAAATATGCTGAAGAGGTTATAGCAAAAGAGGCCTTGCCGCAGGCGGCGGGCTGCTTAAGGAAAAAGCGGATATTTGCATTTGCGTTCCCGAAACCGAGACATTTAAGGTGCAGGAGCTGCATTTGCCCGTGTACCATTATCTTTGTGCTAAGGCGGAAAAGGTGCTTTTTGATTGAAAATCCTTTAAATGTGTATTATACCCCGATTTTCAGGCGAATTTCGGGGTATAATATTTGTGTATATTTTCCTGTAAGCACTTGATTTATACGCCGTACTGTGTTATCATAGTAGCAAAGCATTTTCGGATTTTTAAGTGCTGCGGCACTATTCCTCGGAGGGCGCAAATGGAAAACACAAAAACCATAACTACCAATAAAAAAGCTTTTCACGAGTATTTTGTGCTTGAAAGCTTTGAATGCGGTATTGAGCTTTCGGGAACGGAAATAAAGTCGATTCGTCAGGGCGGTGCAAATTTAAAGGACGCCTGGTGCAGCGTGGACGGCGGAGAAATGATAATAAAGCAGCTGCATATAAGCCCTTATGAGCATGGCAACATTTTTAACAAGGACCCTTCAAGAAACAGGCGGCTGCTGCTTCATAAACGTGAAATAATGCGGCTTTTAGGCGCGGTAAAGCAGGAGGGTCTGGCGCTTATTCCGCTTTCTCTCTATTTTAAGGGCTCGCTTGTTAAGGTGCAGTTGGGGCTTTGCAAGGGCAAAAAGCTGCACGATAAGCGCGAAACGGCGGCAAAGCGCGACGCCGCAAGAGCAATTGACAGAGCAATGAAAGAGCAAAACAGATAATATCGCTATTCAGCGTATTATATATACGGGGGCGTAAAGGTTTCGACAGGGATTTTGAAGTATCGGAAGCGAGCAGCGGTGCGGAACCGCTATAAAATCCGCAAACAAAATTAACTGACAACAATAAAGTTGCTTTAGCAGCCTAATTTAGGCTGCTCATCCGACCCGGGAGCACCGCGACCCGGCAAGGGTGTCATTTTAGCGGTGAACGTGAACAGGGGCGCGCTCCTGCCCCTGTCACGGCTTTGGAGCTACCAAGCGCGGAAGTCTGACGTCTGACGTCTGCGTAAGGGAATGTAAATAAACGTCTGCGCTCGGAGATGCCGGTATGGATTGATTTTTGGACATGGGTTCGATTCCCATCGTCTCCACCATAAGTTTTAAAACCCGCTATTCAGGCGGGTTTTAATTTTTAATGTACGAATTTTGTACTCTTTTGAAGTGCATATATCCTTTGGCAGCATTGCTTTTTTGAAAAAGCTATGCTATTATACATAATGGTGATTTAAAATGATGAAGGTATGTATAATAACCGGCGCAAGCTCGGGAATAGGCAGGGCTGCCGCCGAAAATATGTTAAAACGCGGATACAAGGTATACGGTATTTCCCGCCGCGGCGGCGACATTGATAATGTGGTAAGCCTGTGTGCCGATGTAACCGACGAGCAGGAGATTATTAAAGCCGTTGATACGGTTATGGCGGAAAGCGGACGTATTGATGTGTTAATTAACAACGCGGGCTTTGGCATTTCGGGGGCTGTTGAATTTACAAGGACCGAGGACGCCGAATGTCAGTTTAACGTTAATTTTTTCGGTGCGGTCAGAATGTGCAGGGCTGTGCTGCCGATTATGCGAAAGCAGGGCTTTGGGCGCATTGTAAATATCGGCTCGGTTGCCGGTGATATAGCTATTCCCTTTCAAAGCTTTTATTCTGCCGCTAAAGCGGCGCTGTGCTCTTACACGCTGGCGCTTATAAATGAGGTGCGCGAATTTAATATAACCGCAGTTTGTATTGAGCCCGGCGACATTCGCACCGGTTTTACTGCGGCAAGAAATAAAAATACCCAAGGGGACGATATTTATAACGGAAGAATTTCACGTTCGGTAGAAAAAATGGAAAAGGACGAACAAACCGGTATGCTGCCTGAGACTGCCGGAAAATACATTGCCAAAATCGCTTCAAAGCAATCAGGAAAACCGGTTTTAATTATAGGCGCACAATATAAGGCCGTGGGAATTTTAAAAAAAATTTTGCCGCTGCGGCTTATCAATCGCATAGTTGGCGCTATTTATGCAAAGTGAAAACGCTATTGAGAGCTGAACCTTTAAATTCAAAATCAATAATATCCGTTATGTGTTGGTACATATTACAGCAAAAAATACTTGACAATTTTGCATCACCGATGTATTATTGTATTAGCGTAATAATACAGTGAGGTGATAAGGTGTCTTGGAGCTTTTCAAATGATAAACCTATTTTTCAGCAAATTGCCGATATTATTATTTTGAAAATAATAAGCGGCGAGTACCCGCCGGGCTACAGGCTTGAGACAGTGCGGGATTTAGCGCTTATTGCCGGGGTAAACCCCAACACTATGCAGCGTGCGCTCTCCTTTGCCGAGGAAAGCGGAATTATTTATGTAAGGCGTGGAGAGGGTCGCTATGTCACTGAGGATACGGAAAGAATAGCGGCGCTCAAAAACGAATATGTTTTAAAGCAAACGCGGGAATTTACCGAGCGGCTGAAAGCCTTGGGGCTTGAAAAAGGCGAAATTTCTTCGGCTTTAAAAAGTGTACTGAATAAGGGAGGAACTGACAATGGAGAACATTCTTGAATGTAAAAGCCTTTCAAAAATTTATAAAAACGCCGTGGCATTATCTGCGGTTAATCTGCAAATCGCGAAGGGCAGAATTGTAGGATTACTGGGACCGAACGGCAGCGGTAAAACAACGCTTATAAAAATAGCGAACGGATTGCTTACCCCCACCGCCGGCGAAATACTGATAGACGGCAAGCCTGTGGGCGTGGAAACCAAAAAAATAGTATCATATTTACCGGACAGAAATTTTTTGGCGCAATGGATGACGGTTGACGGCATGATAAATTACTTCGCCGATTTTTACTCGGATTTTAAGCGCGAGCGGGCGGACGCAATGCTTGAAAATTTAGGAATAGACCGAAAGCGCAAAATAAAGACCCTTTCAAAGGGCACACAGGAGAAGGTAGCGCTTATTCTGGTAATGAGCAGAGAGGCGGAGCTTTATATGCTCGACGAGCCGATAGCGGGCGTTGACCCCGCTACAAGGGATTATATTCTGCGCACCATAATAAGCAACTACAACGAAAACGCAACGGTTATAATATCCACCCACTTAATTGCAGATGTTGAGCAGATATTAAGCGACGTTATATTTATAAACCGCGGCGACGTGGTGCTGTGCGACACGGTGGATAACATACGTATGCGCGAGGGTAAGAGTGTTGACGAGCTGTTCAGGGAGGTATTCAGATGTTAAAAAAGCTATATAAATACGAGTTGTATTCACTTTTCAGAAATCTTTTACCCATATACGCGGCGGTGTTGGGCTTTGCGCTTTTAAGCAGATTAACCTTGCTTATTAAAACCGATAACCCGCTTTTGCAAATTCCCGCGGGTATAAGCACAACGGTTTATGCTTTTTCGATAATAGCGGTTTTTGTTGTGGGTATGGTAGTTGTGGTAATGCGGTTTTACAAAAACCTTTTATCGGGCGAGGGCTATTTAACCTTTACCTTGCCATTTACCGCCACTCAACATATTGTTTGCAAACTGCTCTGCGGCGTTTTGGTTATTGTAATCGATTTTATCGCGGTTATCGCGTCACTGCTTATAATGGGTGCGGGTACGGAGGTACTCGATGATATTTTTGAGGTGCTGAAATCCGGCCTTGAATTTGCGGGGCAAAATCTTACCGCCGCTCAGATAATAAGCCTGACCGCAGAATTTATAATAGCGATTATTATAGGTATGTTCCAGTCGCTTTTAATGTTCTACGCCGCTATTGCGATAGGTCAGCAGTTTAAAAGCAGGGTAGGCGGCGCGGTCGTGGCTTATATATGCCTTTATGCCGCGGTGGAGGTAATAAACACGTTTATTATGATAATAGGCATAGCTGTGTTCGGAAGCATAGAAGCAGATCTGACAATATCAGTCGGCACATTTCAGGCTTTCTTAGGTTTAATTGCGGTTTACAGTCTTATTTTAGCCGCCGTATATTTTTGCATAACACGCCACTTTCTTTCAAAAAAGCTTAATTTAGAATAGTATTTTACATAAATGTAGGGGAAAATAATCATACAATATTAAAAGGGAGGAAATTTTAATATGTCTGTTATAAATTTAACTTCGGAAAACTTTGAAAGCGAAGTAATACTGAGCGAAAAAAACGTGCTTGTGGACTTTTTTGCGAACTGGTGCGCGCCGTGCCGCGTTATGTCCTCAGTGGTGGACGAAATAGCCGAGGAGCACCCCGAAATTAAGGTGTGCAAGGTAAATGTAGACGAACAGCCACAGCTGGCAGCGAGATTTTCGGTTGAGTCTATTCCTACACTTATTGCTTTCAAAAACGGAATAGCTGTTAATTCCGCCGTGGGCTCTATGCCTAAGCGCGCGGTTTTGAAAATGATTTTGTAATTTAGCCGACAGTATAGTACCAAGCGGAATTGTCAACCTAAATTTATTTTAAGGTTGACAATTCCGCTTTTATGCTTTACAATATATTTCTGTCGGGAGATGATGTAATAATGAAGAAAAGAATACTGAATATAACATTTGCGGCGCTGTTCACGGCAATTACCGCCGCGCTTTCGCAGGCGGCAATTCCAACGCCGTTTGGGGTGCCGCTCACTTTGCAGACCTTTGCCGTAGCGCTGTGCGGCTATGTTTTGGGCATTAAATGGGGACTTGCTTCAATTATTACATATATTCTTCTGGGCGTGTTCGGCGTGCCTGTTTTTTCGGGCTTTAAGGGCGGCGCTCAGGTGCTTTTCGGCGCTACCGGCGGGTTTATTTTCGGCTTTTTGTTTTTGGCGGCGTTTTGCGGCGCCGCCGAAATAATTAAGAATAAATACCTTAAAATTCTGCCGGGCTTTGCGGGGCTTGCCGTTTGCCACCTTTTAGGCACGGTGCAGTATGCGCTTATTTACAAAATGTCATTTGTTCCGGCTTTTTTGCTGGTTTCCGCCCCGTACCTTTTAAAGGACGCAATATCGGTGGCGCTGGCTTTTCTGCCGGCGGTTTACATTAAACGGCTGCTTTTAAAAATGCACATAGGCTGATAAAAAATTGAGCGTGTCGATTTTTTCGACACGCTCAAAAGCTATAGGGAATTTAGAAATTTTTCAACTGCACTGTTAAATTCCACGCTGTTTGTTTTGGCTATGGAGTGACCGCCCTTTAAAAAGCAAAGGCTTGAATCGGGCAGCGACGCCGCAATAAGCTTTGTATGCTTTTCTTTTATAACGTCCTGCGTTCCCGCAATTACGAGCACGGGGCACTTAATGCCCGAAAGTCTTTCAGGCTGAATATTCGGCTGCTTTGCCATTAAATAAAGCAGCTCGCTGCGGCGCTTTGCGCGGCGGCTGAAGTGTGATAAAAGGCTGAAAACGGCAAAAAGCACCTTAACCGGAATTAAAAATGAACTTTTAAGCCCCGAGGGGAAAAGATTTGCGCCGTTAAGCACCAGGCTGGCTACCCTTTCGGGGTATTTTAATGCGAAAATAACGGCAATATTGCCGCCGTCCGAAAAGCCTAAAATATTTGCTTTTTCTATATTCAGGCTGTCAAGCAGATTTTTAAGGTCGTCTGCAAAGGTTTCAAGCGTAAAGGGCTTATTTCCGCGCGGCGACGCCCCGTGCCCGCGCGTATCAACCGCAATTACACGGTACTCATTTGCAAAGCGGTCAATCTGATTGACAAAATAGCCGCTGCTTTCTCCGTTGCCGTGCAGCAGTATAAGCGGCGCGCCGTAGCCCTTTTCGGTAAAATTAAGCGAAAAGTTCATTGCTGCGCCTTCAAAGCTTTCATATGCTTTTTGAGCGCTTCAAAGGTTTCGTCGCATATATTATGCTCAATTTTGCAGGCGTCTGCCGCGGCAGTTTCATCACCCACGCCTATTTCCTTTAAAAATTCGGTAAGCACATTGTGCCGCTCGTAAATTTTTCCGGCAATTTCTTCGCCTGCGTCTGTCAGTGATATATAGCCGCTCCCGTCAACCGTTATGTAGCCGCCCTCTTTTAAAAGCCCTATTGCGCGGCTGACACTGGGTTTTGAAAAATTCATATACTCGCTTATATCGATTGAGCGCACAAACTGACTTTTGCGGCTTAGAATAAGTATTGTTTCGAGATACATTTCTCCCGATTCCTGAAGATGCATGGTAACGCCTCCTTCTCTCTTTAATAAATTATATAATACCATATTTTATATACTAAAACAAGTGAAAATTGTTAATAAATAGCGGAGAGAAGTATATCAGTTTTAAAAATCAACCCGGGTTTTATTTTTTCGGCGCGCCGGTATTCCTTTTTGGGGATATGTCTGCGTTTTTTATTGCTCGCTGTATCCGCCGGGGTATACCGCGTTATGCAGCTTGCCGAGATCTATATTACTGTTTTCATCTGTACGTTTCATTTTAAACAGCCAGTTGACGGGAAAATCTTCTGACAGCTGGCTGCCCTTTGCAATATAAACGTCACCGTTTTTCTGCTCAAGCAGATAATAAAAGCTGCCGTCTGTATTAAACGCCGTAAAAGCGTGTAAATTATCCCGACGCAGCTTCTTTGCCGATAAATCACCGGTCCACACTCCGCCTGAAAACGATTTATCAAATTCTGATTTTTTAAGCCTTACTGATTGAAGTTCGTCGATTTTTTCCCATTCGGACGAGGCAGGCTCTTTTTTAAGCAATGAAAAACTGAAATTATCCACTTTGAATTTGGGGATATTATCATTCGTATAGTCGGACGAAGGCTCAGTATATGCTGCCTTTTCGGGCATATATTCAGCCAAAGCCTCGCCCGCTTTGAAAACAATATAGGCTTTGTATTTTTTGTCATTCGCGCTCTTTAAATAAAAGGTTTTTTCAAGCCTGTATTGTACCCCGGGCTCAATATCGTAATAAGCCGATAAATTATAAATTTCGGTTTTGCTGCCGCCGGGGCTTATTATATTCCCCACGGCGGCAAAGCCGGTAGCTTTTTTCTGCGTGCAGGCGGCGTCGCCGTCGGTTTTAAAAAGCTTAAATTCTTCACCGAAATAAAGATCTTCTTTTCGTTTATTAGTCCACTTAACGCGGATAGATATATTATTTTTTTCGTATGTGCTTGAAACAAGCTTATAGCCAATGCCCTCGCACCCGTCTTCTACAATGCAATCCCGCACCACAAGACTGTCTGACCTGCGCGAGCCGGTTTTGGGGCTTGTAAGCAGGCAAACGGACGCAGCTATGCCCGCAATAACCGCCGCGGCGGCTAACCAAAAGGCGGGCTTTTTGTAATTAAGCACGCTTTTTACCCGACTTTTAACGCCCACCTCGCCGAATGACGGGGGATAGGCGAAAAGCATATGCCTCCCCGCGCTGCAATTGAGCAGTGCCTCGGAATAATCCGCCCGTTTATCGGCGTTCAACAGGCTAATTGCTCTTTCGTCACAGGCGAACTCTATATCTCTGCAAAACAGTATATACGCAAGCCACATAAGCGGGTTGAACCAATGAACGCTTAAAAGCAGAAACCCCAGCGGCTTCCATAAATAATCCCTGCGGGAAATATGCGCCTGTTCGTGCAGAATTACGCTTTCTGCGTCGCGCTCCGTTATGCCGAATGGCAGATAAATTTTAGGCTTTATAATTCCGAAAACAAAGGGCGAGGGAGTTTTTTCGCTTTGAAAAATGTTATCGCGCAAAAGCACCGCCGTGCGCAACCCTTTTTTAAGCCTGAAAAAGCTTACTGCGGTGTATATAAGCAGCGCCGCTGTGCCGATAAGCCAAATTGCGGCGGCTATTGTTGTAATATCGGTAAAATGCCCCGCGGGTCTTGTAACACCCTCAAAATAATGACCCTCCAAATAATTGTTTACCCCGTTATCAATCGCGGTAATACCCGACTCAAGGCTGGGTCTTGGTGAGTCCCACGCCTTACTCACTGTCTCGCTGCTCGGTATAAGGCTGAAAATGCTTTCAACCGAAAAGGGCATTACAAGCCGCAGCCCCACAATGCACCAAAGCAGCACGGTTATGCGCTTTGGCGCTTTTTTAAAAATCAAACGGAGAAGCAGCACCGCAAGCAATACCCACGCGGCAGATATGCTCATATTAAGAACGGCTAAAAACAAATCACCCATTGTTTTCGCCCTCCCTGAAACGGTCTATCATCTGCTGAACCTCGTCAATTTCCCGCTCTGAGAGCCTGTGGTGCTTTGTAAACGCCGCTATAAACGCAGGTAAAGAGCCGCCGAAGGTTTTTTCCACCATTTCGTCTATTTCCGCCGCCTGTGCCTCCTCGCGGCTTACGAGGGACGAAACCACCGTGTTTTCGTTTTTCACAACGCCACGCTCGGATAAGCGCTTTATAACGGTGTAGGTTGTGGTGGGCTTCCAGCCGAGCTTATCTTTGCAAAGCTTTACAAGCTCGCTGCTTTTTATCGGCTCATATTCCCACAAAATAAGACAAAAACGGTATTCGCTTTCAAAAATCTTGGGTGTGCTCATAATAAATGCTCCTTTCTTACTCTAATTCGTTAGAGTGTAATTTTAGTCTAACATATTAGAGTAAAAATGTCAAGCATTAAATTTGCGAAGATTCGCGGGTGATAAGCCTTGCCGAAAAATTATGAATTTCAGCGGGCGTTTTTCCGTCCAGCAGTTCAAAAACGCTTTCGGTTGCGGTTTTGGCTATTTCCTCATTCATATAGTCAATGGTGGAAAGGCTCGGAACAAAATATTCCGAGTGCAAAATGTTATCCATTCCTATTACTTTTATATCGTCCGGCACCGAAATGCCGTTATCGTGAAAAAAGCGCATTGCACCGAGTGCCATATCGTCATACGCGCAGATAATCGCCTCTGGCAGTGCGCCGCGTGAATAAAGCGCGCGGGCTGCCGCGCAGCCGCCCTTTTCAAAACGCAAATCACTTACGGATATATATTTTTCCTCTGTAAAGCCGTAAATTTCCGATACGGCGCTTTTAAACGCCGAAAGCTTAGTGACGGTGTGAGGCTCGCCTATAAAGCCTATGTGCGAAATACCTGCGGCTTTAAAATCGGTTAAGGCGCTTTTAAGGGCTGTCATATAATCAAGGCACAGTGTAACATCGGCGTTATGCGCCCTGCTGCCTAACGATATTATAGGTGTTTCGTGCGGGGGCAGGACCGTGGCGGGCGGGTCTATAAGAATTATAGCATCGGCAGAGGAGTATTTTTCGTAATACTCTATCATATCTGCGGTGACGGCGGCTGAAAATTCCGTGGAGGAAATGCATATTTCGCACCCGCGGGTTTGAAGGCGCTGCTGCAAATATCTGCAAAGCTCGGAGTAATGTCGGCTGTCAACCTCGGGGCAGATGAGCGCTATAACAAATTTAGGATATTTTGCGTTAAAGAATTTTTTAAAGCAGCCGTTTTCCCTTGCAACCCTGAAAATTTCTTCACGGGTTTGCTCGTTTATATCGTCGCTCATAGAAAAAGCCTTTGATGCGGTTGAAACGGCAACGTTTGCAAGCCGTGCCAGCTTTGAAGGGGTCATTTTACACCACTCCGAAAACCGAAAATTTTTCGGTGCGCAAGCTGTTGAAACTCAGTACGCGCCATGATATTATAATATCAAATTTTTCGGGGGTCTGTCAATATGATTTATGTTTATCTTTTTTCAATTCTTATAGCCCGCGTGGTTCAGGCTATATTCAGCAAGCGTTCAAGCAATGAGGTGGATAATATTGCCCTCACGGTAAAATACACGGCTTATAAGTGTGCGGTGTCGGCTGGATTCGGGCTTATTCTTCTGCTTACCGATATTTCAAATATCAGGTTTGACCTGCCTACTGTTTCAATAGCGGCTTTATCGGGCATATCGCTCTTTTTCAGCACGTTTTTCAGTATATACGGAATGAAAAGCGGCACGGTAAGCTTGGTTTCCATGTTCGGCACGGCGGGGCTGCTGGTTCCTATAATTGCGGGTGTGTTTTTATTTGACCGGCCCGTAAGCCTTATGCAGGGCATAGGCACGGCAATATTTTTTGTTTCTGCCTGGCTGCTTATTAAAAATTCCAAAAATACATACAGCCGCTTCAACTTTAAAACATTTCTTTTGCTTATAGGCTCAATGCTTGCAAACGGCACAACAATGCTGGCGCAGCAAATGTATACCCACTATGTGCCGAACGGCAGTATAAGTCTGTTTTCGTTTTTATCCTTCGGTATAGTTGACGCGGCGGGACTGCCCACAGCGTTTGTTATGGGCAAAACGGAAAAATACAAGGGCGAGAATATAAAGCTTGGAAAAACGCTTTATATTTGCGGCGTAGCGCTGGCGGCTGCGGTGTTTGTTATAAACCAGTTTGCAACAACGCTTACGGCGCTTTTGCCGCCTGTATTCCTGTTTACTTTTATTAACGGCGGCGGCACAATAATATCAACCCTTGTGGCGGCTGTTATGTATAAGGAAAAGCTTTCGGTTTACAGCATTTTGGGCGTTATTATAGGAATCGGCTCAATGATAATGATAAAAATGTTTTAACAAAAAATGCACCCATTCGGATTCAAATGAATGGGTGCGTTCTTTATTATTCCTTTGTCAGCAGCTCAATTATTTCGGAATATATGGCGTTATCGTTTAAAAATCGGTTTTTAATATACAGTGCCTGTTCCTCATCCCCCACAAGCAGCTTTACGCTCATAAAGGGCTTGCCGTTATCAATCGCCGAGCAGGTTATAAAGGTTTTTCCGTCTTCCTTGGTTATTTTAATATCGCTTTCCTTTGCGTTTTTAAAGCGGGAAACCATTTTAAGCGCGGCAGCGTAGGCTCTGTCCTTAACACTGAAGGGAATAGAGGTTTTAAGCGTTTCGGCAATATCCCGCCCGCTCGGTGTTGCGGTGTAGGTGTCCTCCTTTTCATCCACAAGCGATAAATGCCCGCTTTGCAGCAGCGCGGCTATGGAATCGTTTACCTCAAAGCAGTTGGCTATACCCTCATAGTGTAAAACATCCGCCAAAAGCCTGCCGGGAACCGGCTCGTTTATGGTAGAAATAATATAGCAAATAAGTATTCGTATATCTGCGGTGCTGAAAAGCCCGCCTATACGGGAAACGCCTGCTTCAAGCGCGTCTTTTTCCAAGGTATCGCCCCCTAAAATTTCACTGTTAATATTATACCCCCGTTTACCCTATTTTTCAAGAATGATTTTTTAAATAAAAAAATTTAAAAAAACACTTGCAATTTACAAAACGATGTGATATAATCACCTTACAGTTAAAAGGCAAAACACGCGAAAGCGTGTGACGCAAAGCTATGAATCTAAGGCTTTTATGCTATGATTGTCAGGCTGCACTTATATGGAATTTTTAAATTCCGTTATAGGTGCAGCTTTTTTATTTTCTCTTAAAAGGACGGATGTTTATGAAAAAGTTATTTTCCTTATTAGTTGCCGCTGCAATGCTTTTGGGCATTTTCGGCGTAACCGCATCAGCAGAGGCATACAGCTGGGAGGATTGGGATTACTATCCCGGTCACGGCAGCAATTGGTCAAGAACCGTTGACGCAAGGTTCTATTTACTTAACGAAGGTCTTGAGGTTCCGGTAGGAACAGCGTCGCAGCCGTCAAAAAATTATATGGTAGCAGGCTGGGGTAAAATAACAATTACCAACAGTAATTTGGACGGAATTTATGATGAAACCGGCGCAAGCATCGAAAAAATTATTGTAAGCGCGCCGAGTATAACTCTTAAAGACGGGCAGTCAATCATTTGGTATGTTGTGAAGTGGGAAGACGACGGCTGGCATGTTGACGGCGTTGTAACTCCTTTCTGCAGCGTGCTTTATGATGCTAACTGCGATAACGCGGCAGGTGCCGTAACCGACGGAACACACTACTATAAAGGCGACTCGGCTACCGTAAAGGAAAACGGCTTTACCCGCGAGGGCTATGATTTTATAGGTTGGAACACCGCTGCCGACGGTTCGGGCACCGCATACAAGGCGGGCGACGTTGTAACGTCGGACAAACTTATTTTTTCGGCAAATATGAATACCGTAACCCTTTACGCATGCTGGAAAAAGCAGCCCGCAACCGATAAGCCCGACGCTGACAGAGAACCCGGCAAAAATGAGGTTAAGGGCAGCATTGTGTGCCCGAAAAGAATGTCGGTTCGCTTTGAGGACGGCACCGTTTACTACGGCGGCGAAAGCATAATTCTTGAAATCGGAAAAGAATATAAATTCCAGATGTGCTCAAACAACTGGGATAATGACAGATATTCGGATGACGGCGACGGTATTTGCGGTACCGTGGTTTACACAGTTAAGGTATCCAACCGCTATGATGAGAGAAGCTTTGACCCCGAAACCAAGACCTTTGTTTTGCCGAAGGGTGACCCGGTGCTCAGAACCGATGTAAACAAGTGCTTTATGGCCTACAGATACCACTTTAAGACCGACTACAATAAGCAGACCGGAATAAAGCAGGTTGTAAACACTCCGCTTGAAAGTCTTTCGGTAAATCTGCCGTTAGGCTCAACAATTAAGTCCGACGCATACATTGCTCATAAGTATGTCGGCTCGGCTGATGTGTTTATTGAGAACAACGATGATTTGACAATTTCATATACCGATTATATGTGGAATTATTAAACCGTACTGTCAGCCGTTATAAATTTTAAGGTTTTGTCGCTGCTGCGCAAGGTTGTGCGGCGGCGATTTTTTATAGATTTGGGAGACATGATAATGAAAAGGTTTGCGTGCCTTTTGGCGCTGCTTATAATATTTACTTTTGCGGGTTGCAACAACACAAACCCCGGAATAAAAAAGAATTCTTCCGAAATTACTTCGGAAGAGCAGGGCGGGGAAACAAGCAATAAGCCTGTTCCTGAATATATAAACGCCGACGCGCTTGCGCGCCGCAGCTATGAATTGCGGTATTTGCTGGCGCAGGAAAAATTTTCGTCGGCGGATGATATTTCGGTGAACGCGCTGGTGCAGTTTGCCTTTTGCCACATTTATTACGAAAATCTTACCGATATGCCGAATGCCGGAAACAGACTGAGAACCGCCTCTGCCGATGATATTAAATTGCAGATTTTAAAATATTTCGGCTCGGTTTCGGTGGATATTACAAAGGCAGACCTTTACAACAGCGGCAAAAAGCAGTTTGAAATGTGGGAGCCGCACTACGGCACCGAAATTTACTACGATACCGAAATAAAACGCGCCGGAACCGATACCTATAAGGTTACCACGGTGTTTTACTCCGATTCGGCTAAGACCGAAAAAACGGGCAAAACCGTTTTAACGGTTGAGGATAGTTCGGGGCGTGCGATTATTAAAAAAATGACTTCTTCAAAATAAGGGGCGTAAAGGATTGAGCAGAGAAAAAACGCTTGAAGAGCTTGAAAGGGAAAATAAAGAGCTGAGAGCGGCGCTTGAGCGGGTGACGCGGGCGTATGAGGCTTTGGGCGAGGCTATAAAAGCCTGCCCCGATATTTCGGGCAGCAGCGCCGCCACCGCGCAAAGCCCGCCTGAGGTTAAAAAGCTTTTGGAAAAATATTCGCGTTTGTAGGGGTGAAAAATGCGTAAAGTAACCTACTTTTTGCAAAAAATTAAAAAAACAGCCGCAGGCGGGGCAAACTTTTGGCTTTTAGCCGAGTTTGCGGCGGTTTTGCTTGTTGTAACAGTGGCGGCAACCTATGTTTTTAATCATGTGGAGGCTTCGGTTATATCAGGTAAATCGGTGCCGGCGTGGGAGTATATTTACACAAACAGCAAGCAGCCACCGACCGATAACAGGGCTGAGTGGAGCGCGGCTAATGCGTTTACGCCCATGTCAAGGGAAAAAAGCGGGAAATATATGCACATTCGTTTCAGCCTTGACGGCGCTGCAATCGAACGGAAGCTTATTATAAGGGCTGACTATGCGCCTATGCAAATAGCGCTCAACGGCGAGGCGGTTTATAATAATCACTACGGCGAAAGCGAATATGTGGGCAACCGCTATAACGCGGTGGTATTGCCGGCGACTGACGGCGAAACCAAGGTTGAAATGTCTTTGTGCCTTCCATTTTCAGCCGAAATTACAACTGAAATTACCGAGAAATCCGAAAATCCCGGATTTATAGTAAACGGCGCATTGGTTTTTGCCGCAATAATGGTGGTGCTCGGCATAGCGGCGCTGTTTGCGGCAGCTTTCCTGCCTTTTTACAAAAAAAACAGGGCGCTGGGCTTTAAAACGGCGGGGCTTATTTTACTTTACGGCACAGCCGCGGCTTTGCAGGCGATAACCGGTGCAACCTATTTTATAAATTTTCCGCAGCTTTACAATACAGCTGTCGCCACAGAGATATTTATTATTTTAATTTTCACGTTAACGGCAAAATCCGCGCTTGAAATTAAGGGAAAAAAAATATTTCTTTTTTCCGCGCTCAGTGTAGCTGCCGCCGCTGCAACGTTTTTTATACCGAATGTAGTTATTGCAAGGTCGGTTATGCTTTTATCGGCGCTGCTTTCGGCAATTTGCACGGCTGCTTGCGCTTACGGGTGCGCCCGCCCTTTAAAACACAGAATACAGTTTGCCACGGGCTTTTTTATAATGCTTACCTACCTGTCACTGCTGGATGCACTTTGCGGCGCTATGCAGTTTTCGCTCAGGTTCAGAAACAACTTTACCTATTGCCGAATTATAGGCGAGCTGGTGTTTTTGGGCTTTATCAGCTTTATTTTATCGGCAAAGGCGTTTGCAAAGGACAGTGCTGATACAGCAAGGCTTAAAACCGAAACTTATGATAAATGCGTGGGGGAAACGGCGGATATTATGGCAGATATAATTTCCCGCCGCGATAAGCTTTCTGTCTGTAAAGCGGCGGCGGACGGCGTTATTAAGCTTTGCAGCGAAATATTTACCGAAAACGCCGCGCAAAATATTGCCTTTGAGGTTTCGGTAAAGGAAAACGGCAGCTACAGGCAGATTTATAATTCCCTGCCGGGCGGTGTAAACTATGAAATAATAGAAAAACGGTGCGCCGAGAGCGGCAGGCTTTGCGTTTTTGCCGACGCTTATTTTGATTTTGTATTTACCGAAAACGGTAATCCCGCCGTTTTTTTCCATTTTGAAAATTTAAGCAACGGGCTTTCACACTTTTTCACAAGCATTATGGATACGGTTTACACCTGCACCGAGGTTGCTTTATCGCGCTTTTCACAGTATGAGGATACGGAAAAGACGAAAATAGAAACATTCACACAGCTTGCAGCCGATACCGAGACAGCCGCCGGAAACAACCCCGACCACATTGAGTGCGTGGCGTATTATACCGATTTGCTTATGCGAAAAATGGGCTATCCCCAAGAAATATGCAATACGGTAGCTGCCGCGGCAATGCTGCACGATATAGGCAAAACGGCAATACCTACCGAAATTACAAACAAAACGGGTCTGCTTTCGGAAAGCGAACGCGAAACTATTAAGGAGCACACCGAATACGGCAGGCGGCTGTTATCTGTTTTTGACGGTGAGTTTATGCGCTGCGCCGCCGAAATAGCCGCCGAGCACCACGAGCGGTGGGACGGCAAGGGCTACAACGGAATTGCGGGGGAAAATATAAACGAATACGCGCGCATAGTAACGGTTGCCGACACAATAGATGCGCTTACCACCAAGCGCTCATATAAGGACGCATGGCAGGTTGATAATGTTGTGGATTATATAGACTCAAACTCCGGAACAATGTATGACCCGGCGGTGGTTGAGGCAATGCACGGGTGTATAGATGAAATAAAAGCAAAGGTAGCGGAGAAAAACAAATGAACGAAAACCCGAACGAAAACGAATTTACCGCCGAGGACGGAGAAATACGCTTTGACCCGGAAAAAGACCGCGAAAAGCAGACTGAGGCTGAGGTTGAAAAGGTAAAAAAGCCGAAAAAAGCAAAGTGGTATTTTATTATACCCCTTGTGTTTCTGGCACTGTTTGCTTTTGTGTTTATAGGGTGGCGGATAAAGCCTAAAACCCTGCTTAACGTTTGCCTGCTTGATAAAACGGTTTTAACCGTAGAGGACGGCAACGATATTGACATACGCTCTGCCTACCGCAAGCATCAGGGCTTTTTCTGGCTTTTGGAGCAGCAGAAGTATGTTTTTCAGAATAAAAAATTTTATAATTACAAAACCGATTATTTCGGACCGCTGCTTGATGAAACAGGCAAAATAAAGTCTCGACGTGATTTATCCACCCTCGATTACACGCCCGACCTTATGTATATTGCGGACGTTTACGGCGCGGTGGACGATACCTACGGCTATTACGATAATTCCACGGCTAAGGGCGCCGGAATAACCGTAGACGATATGTCGGTTATTTCATATGCCTACGAAAACGGCGCAACCGTTGTTGCGGAAATGGAACTTTTTAATTCGGGGCTTGATTCCTCGGTTTATTCGCAGCTATCCTCGCTTTGCGGCATAAGGCCGACGGGCTGGGTGGGACGATATATTTACGATTTGCAGGATTTCACCGACGTGCCCGACTGGGCGCCGCCGATGTATGAAAAGCAGGAGGGCGTTGAGTGGCAATTTTCGGGACCCGGAATACTGCTCGTTTCCTCAGACAGAATTATAATTCTTGAGCAGAAAACCGACTTTGAATCTAAAAACCTGCTTACCGTGCGCATAAACAAGGATTTTAAAAAGCAGTTCGGCAGCTGCAATAAGGTGAACTTTTACAACTGGTTTGAAATTGTTGAGCCGAACAGCGGTACGGATGTTATTGCAAGCTTTGAATTTGACGTAAACGCTACGGGTATGGAAAAGCTCAAAGGAGTTTTAAAAAGTCCCGTTTTTTCGGCGGCAATGTGCAAAAGGGTAGAGGGAAAGGCGCCGGTTTATTATTTCGCGGGCGATTTTAACGATTATGTAAGCCACGAAAATTACAATCGCTTTTTATTTGCCGAAAGCGTTTACCGGTGGATATCCTACGACCGCCAGGGCGATATAAGCAATTTTTACTGGAATTTTTACAACCCCTTAATGAAAAAAATTCTTAAAGAAATTGAGCCCAAGGCAAAAGCGGAAACGGGTAATAACAAGGCGGAGCGTTTCCGCATTACCGACAGCGGTTTTCAGCTGCTTTCGGGGGATAATTGGGAGGATATGCGAATTAACGCCGTAAGCATTAACGGCTCGGAGCCGGGGCAAAAGGGCTTTTCGCGGAATTATACCTTTTATCAGAATTTAATTGACAAGGCGCTGAAGTTGGGCGCGAACTGTATTTACGCAAAGGATATTCTGCCGCCTGAGTTTTACCGCGCGGTTTATTCCAACAATACAAAATCGGGAGCGGATACGGTTTATATAATACAGAATATTGCCGTAAACGGGGATGAAAACGAGGATAACATTAAAACCCGTTTACAGTCGGCGGTTGACGTTCTTCACGGCAAGGGCACATTTAAACCGAGCGGCAGCGAAGAAACCTCATCATACTTTATTGATGTATCAGCTTATCTGCTTGCAGTTACGTTAAACGCCGAAAACGAGCCCGCAAATATTTCATATTCGGGCAAATATGCCGCCGCCGGCGGAAACGCGGGAATTGCCGCGCTTATGTACGATACGGTGCAGGAGCGCGCAGCAGGGCAGTACGGCGGCACCGTGCCGATAGGCATTTATTGCGGTAAATCGCTTATAAAGGGCAGCGAAACGGCGGGCGATGGGGCGTATTCGCTTGACGATATAATAAGCGATAAAGCCTGCCGCGAAAATTACGCGTTCTTTGCCGTTTCTTACGGAGATGTTAAGGCAGAGGAATTTGAAAGCCTTAACAGCGCAACGGGTAACCGACTGCTGATTTCGGGGCTGGGCGCAAACTCTGCAAACGGTCAGGGCGACAGAGCCGCCGTTACCGAAAAAACACAGGGTCAGCAAACGGCGGCGCTGCTTTCGGCGGCGGACAAGGCGGGCGCTGCGGCAGCGGTGGCGGCAGACCTTAACGATGATTGGTCAGCTGTATCCGATGAGCTTTACCCGTTCACGGTGCCGCTTGAAAACAACAGCCTGTGGCAGAATGTAGCCGACCCCGCGCAAACCACGGGGCTTGTGGCGCTTGACTCCGAAGCACCCAAGGAGACGGGAATAAACCTATCGGACGACGACCGCGTTCAGATGCTTTCGCTATCCTCGGGAGCGGGATATTTCTATATATCCGCACAGCTGCTGACCGAGATTGATTTTTCAACCGAGCAGTTCTTTATAGGCATAGATACCTACCAGCGGAATGACGGCGAATACTACTATTCAAAGGACTGCACCCCAACCTCCCTTTCGGGTATGGAGTTTGTTTTACGGTTTGACGGCAAGCAGGAAGCGGGGCTGTACGTTATAAAATCATATGACCGCAGCCGCGGCGCGTATGCTACAAAGGAAAGCTACTCTGGGGATTATAACCTTGTTTCCCGCCTTAAATACGGCGGCTTTACCTCGGGCGATAACCAGTTTTACCAGACCGGCTCTACAATTTATATAAGAATACCCTGGTCATGGCTTAACGTTACAGACCCGTCACAGCGAATTGTTATAAATAACGAGGGCGCTTTATCGGGTCAGGCAAAGACGGTAAGCACAAACGGCGCTATTGTTTCGGTGCTTATAGCCGATAAGCAAACGGGCGACCAGCTTTACCTGTTCCCCGAGAAAAAGGAAGACCCGGCTTACAAAACCTTTAAATGGGCAACCTGGGAAAAGGTGAACTACACCATGCGCGAAAAGGAAAGCTTTGCGCAGATAAAGAAATATTTTGCATCAAAATAAAGGGAGGTGCTAAGGGCTTTGCATTATGAACTGTTTGCGGTGTTAAGCATTATTTTCTGCCTGCTGGTTTTAGGCGGTGAGTATTTGTGGCTGGCAATTCTGGCTAAACGGCAGGAGGACAGCAAAAATAAATACACGGCGGCATCGCAGAAAATTCAGAGTATGGTAGAGGGCATTATTTACAGCCCTACCGAAAACAGCCGCAAAAATGAAACCGAGCTTTTAAAGGAGCTTATGGGAAACGATACAAGGCTTTTTGAAATGATAAGCGCGCAGCTCCTTTTTTGGGAGGAATACGGCGACAGCGAAGCCATCGGCAGAAAGGATATGGTTATTGACGGTGTGTATGCGGCGCTTGACCCCGTAAAGCTTTTTTCGGATATTTTAAAATCGGGCGATAAATACAGGGTGGGCTATGCCTGCCGCCGACTTGCCGATTTAGACGCTTATGATTATTTAAACGATATTTACGAGCTTTCAAAGGGTAAAAACCGCAGCATTGCCTACAACGCCGCAATGGCGCTTGCACGTTTGGGATATACAGAGGGCGTGGCGGAATATATTTTAAAAATCCAAAATGATAAAAAGTTCTCATTTCGCATTATAAACGAGCTTTTTGCAAATTTCAGCGCGGACAGAGAGGCTCTGGCGGCAGAGGTGATGGATAAATGCGATGATTATATGAAAGCGGTTATAATAAAGGCTATTGCACCCTACGGCTTTAAGCGCTTTCACCGCCTTTATTCCGAGGGTACCGCTTCGCGGAATACCGATATGCGCATAGCCTGCGTGCGGGCGCTCGGTTTTCTTGCCGACCCGGCAGATGAGCACACGCTGCTCACCGCCGCAAAGGACAGGGAGTGGGTAGTGCGCTCCGCCGCCGTTAAGGGGCTTCAGAAGCTGGGCACCCCCGCGGCAATACAGGGCGTAAAGGAAGCCACAAAGGATAAGGAATGGTGGGTACGCCAGGCGGCGGCGTATTCGCTTATTGATATGAACGTAAATATTTCGGAAGTTGAGGATGTGCTCGGCGGGTACGATAAGTATGCGTCGGACGCGGTTAAATACGCGCTTTACCGTTCGGTTAATTTAAAGGAGGATTAAGTTTGAATTTCATAACCTATGTACGCTACTTTATATCCTTTTTTAACTGGTTTTGCATGGCATTTACCATTATTCTGAGCCTGATATACATAATTCAGCTTATAATTTCCTTTGTAAAGGTGCGCAAAAACGATAAGGCAAGGCAGTCAAACGACTACGGAAGATATGTTTCAAGCGAAAATCTTTTACCCATTTCTTTGCTTATACCGGCGTATAACGAGCAGGAAAATATTGTTTCAAACATAAAATCGCTTATGAAAATAGATTACCCGCAGTTTGAAATTGTGGTTGTGAACGACGGCTCGACCGATAAAACCCACGAAAAAATTGTGGAGACCTTCGGGCTTTATAAAATCGAATCCGCCGTAAAAACCTCTATACCCACAAATGAGGTTCGAGGGGTATACTATAACATAGAGTACCCCAACCTTATTTATGTCGATAAGGAAAACGGCGGTAAATCCGACGCGCTGAACGCAGGGATAAATATATCCTCCTACCCGCTTTTTGCCTGCCTTGACGCGGATTCCCGCATTGAGCCGGACGCGCTTTTAAGACTTTCGGTTGAGTTTCTTAAAAATACCGATACGGTTGTGGCGGGCGGACTTGTGCGCATTGCAAACGGCTTTAAAATACGTGACGGACGGGTAAGCGGCTTTTCAATGCCGCAGAAAATGATAGAGCGCTTTCAGATTGTGGAATATTACCGTTCTTTCCTCTCGGGCAGGGTAAGCTGGGGCGCCACAAACTCAATGCTTATAGTGTCGGGCGCGTTCGGCGTTTTTAAAAAGCAGGCGGTAATTGAGGTGGGCGGCTACAAGACCAATACAATAGGCGAGGATATGGAAATTGTAGTGCGCCTTCACAAGTATATGCGCGCAAACAGTCGCAAATATAAAATAATATTCTGCGAGGACGCGGTGTGCTGGACGCAGGGACCTATGTCGGTAAACGATATACGCAGTCAGCGCAGGCGCTGGCAGATAGGCTTGCTTGATACGCTGCTTGCGCACAAGGGGCTTTTCTTCAACCCGCGCTACGGCAGCGTGGGGCTTGCGGCAATACCCTATAACTGGGTGTTTGAGCTTTTCGGAGCGGTGGTTGAGGCGCTCGGCTATTTCATAATTCCGTTTTCGCTTTTAATGGGCGAGCTTAATATGTTCTTCTTCACAATTTATTTTCTGCTTGCCGTGCTGCTCGGCGTTATACTTTCAATGGGCAGCCTTATTTTGGAGCAATACACAAGAAAATCGGTTATGAGCGCAAAACAGTGCCTGTCATTATCGCTTTACGCCGTTCTTGAAAACTTCGGTTATCGGCAAATGATAACCCTTTTCCGCCTGGAGGGCATTTTAAAATACCGAAAGCTCAGAAAAACCTGGGGCAAAATTAAAAGAAAGGATGTTGAGCAATGAAAAAGGTCGTTATTTCGGTCGTGGCAACGCTTTTGGTGCTTGTCTGCCTTGCTCAAACCGGACTTCTTGAAATATTCGGAATACACGGAATTTCCTTTTACACAAAAAAGAAAGAAAAGGACTCGTCTGCCGGCGGCGCCGAAAGCTACACCGATAATCAAACCGGCATAAGCTTCCGCTTTAAAGCGGAAGGCGATTATTTCTACATTTACGAAAGCGGCGACTGGAAACAGATGTTCATGCGCGGCGTTAATATAGGCGCAACCGAGCCGGGGCTTTTCCCGGGAGATCTGACGATCTCCTACGATACCTATTACCGCTGGTTCGGCTATATAAGCGAAATGAACTGCAACTGCATACGAATTTATACCCTTATGCCGCCGCAGTTTTATCAGGCGCTTGGGGACTTCAATAAAAAGGCGAAAAACAAGCTGTATCTTTACCAGGGCATATGGGTAAACGAGGAGGATATAGAGCGTTTATCCGATACCTACGCCGAAAATGAAAAGATACTGAACGATTTCATGACTGACGCGGTAAACCTTGTAAACGTAATTCACGGCAAGGCAAAAATTGCCGAAACCGCGGGTGAGGCATACGGAACGTACAACACCGATGTGTCGCCATGGCTTGTAGGGTGGATTATAGGCATTGAATGGGACCCGAATTTTGTTATAAATACCAACAACCAGCACCCCGATAAAAAGGATTACGACGGCGAGTATTTGTATACGCAGACCGCTTCGCCCTTCGAGGCGTTTTTGTGCCGCGTGGGAGACGCGCTTATAAAGCACGAGGCAGAAACCTACAAATTTCAGGTTCCGCTTGCTTTCAGCAACTGGATAACCACCGACCCGCTCACCCACCCGAACGAGCCGCACTTTGATGAGGATAAGGCTACCGTAAACACCGAAAACGTAAAGTGCCGCAATTTCGGACCGGGAATGTTCGCTTCTTACCATATTTATCCCTATTATCCCGACAGTCTGAATTACCAAGAGGATTACCTTGAATACACCGACGACAGCGGAAAGGTGAACACCTACGAGGCATATTTAGAGGATTTAAAGCTGGCGCACACCATGCCTATAATCGTGGCGGAGTTCGGTATTCCCACCTCACGCGGTATGGGGCACGAGAGCGTTATGGGCTATAACCAGGGTATGGTGGACGAAACCGCGCAGGGCGCTATGCTTATAGATATGCTCGGCAGTATTGAAAACGCGAAATATGCCGGCGGAATTGTGTTCACCTGGCAGGATGAGTGGTTCAAGCGCACCTGGAATAACGTTATGTTTGATATAGCCGATCGCCGCCCTTACTGGTCGAACATTCAAACGACCGAGCAGTGCTTCGGGTTGCTGGCGTTTGACCCAGGTAAAGAGAGTATGGCGGCATATGTTGACGGGGACGTATCCGAATGGAAAAACACACAGCCCACCGTTACCACCGGGCAGGGCAAGCTTTATATAAAGAGTGATGAAAGATACCTGTATATAATGCTGGACGCGGGGAACTATGATTTTGAAAAGGATACGCTGCTTATTCCGATAAACACCATTGCCGACCAGGGCAACCTAAAAGCCGCGCAGTACAACGCCGAGTTTGATACCGCCGCCGATTTTCTGATTTATATAAACGGTAAGGATAATTCGCATATTTACGTAGACCGATATTACGACGCGTTCAATTACTACTTTCTTGAGTCAAAGAAATTAAGCGATATTAAGGCGGAGGAAAACGCGGGAGTTAAAAACAGCGGTATGTTTGATATAATGCGGCTGTGCTACGGCTATAATTTGACCGTTAAGGGTACAAATCAGGTTGTGCCCGATAAGGCTTATGAAACCGGAAAGCTGCGCTACGGAAACGGCAATCCCAAAGCGCAGGAATATAAATCGCTTTCGGATTTTTACTTTAAAAACGGCAAGCTTGAAATAAGAATACCGTGGCAGCTGCTCAATGTAATGGACCCATCGGGCAAGCAGCAAATATCGGATTTTCGCAAAACGCAGGTAATATCGCCGCAGGCGTACCAAAGTTTTGATTTCGGCTTTGCTTACCGCACGGGTGCCGAAAGCCTTAAAATCACTCTCGGCGGCAGCTATGAGTATAACGGCTGGAATACCCCCACATGGCACGAAAGATTGAAACCCGCATATTATGAGCTGCAAAATTATTTTAAGAAATTCACGGAGAAAAAATGAAAAAAATAACCTCGCTGCTGCTTATTTTCACGCTTATATTCTCATTATCGGGCTGTAAAAGCCCGGTAATAAATAAAAAAAGCCAAAGTGAATTTTCGTTTCCGACCGATAGCGTAAAACCGCCGCAGGGCGATAATGATTTTGCCTTTTTTACAAATGAAAACGGCTATTTTTACAGCAATATGGGGGAGAAATCAGAGCTTTTTTATATTAAGGGCATTAATATGGGGCTTACAAGCGCCCTTACCGACCTTAATAACCCGAATGTTTCTTACTCCACCTATACCGATTGGTTTGAAAAAATAAAGCAGATGAACGCGAACACCGTGCGGGTGTTTACGGTTATGAACCCCGATTTTTACAGGGCGCTTTACGATTTTAACAGCCGTAATGCAGAGTCGCCGCTCTATCTTATTCAGGGCATATGGTTTTCCGAGGATTTAATGTACGAGCTGACCGACGCGCTTGAAAGCGACGAAATTATTATAAACGCCTTTAAGCGCTCGGCTAAAGAAACGGTGGATATTGTTCACGGCAACAGCGATTACACCGTTTACGGCAAAATTTCCCCCGCGGTATACGATAAGGATATTTCAAAGTATGTGGTGGGATATATACTGGGGCTTGAATACCCCGCCGATTTTGTGGCGGAGACAAATGCCTCGCACCCTAAGCAAAACAGCTTTTCGGGAAAATACCTTTACACTGCAAAAAACGCTTCGCCCTTTGAGGCGTTTTTGTGCGAGGTGGGTGAAAGCCTTATAAGCTTTGAAACCGAAAGCTATTCGCACCAGACCCCAGTTGCGTTTTTAAACTGGCAAACGCTTGATACGCTCACCCACTCTAACGAGCCGTTTGAGGAAGAGGATTCTCAATCGGTCAATACCGAAAATATACTGAAAACCGAAAAATACGCTCCCGGGCTTTTCGCCGCGGTTGACGTTTACCCATATTACCCCGAATTTATGAACTACCAAAAGGAATACCTTGACTACCGCGATGAGAACGGGCGGCAAAACACCTACCGCGCGTATTTAAAGGCGCTTAAAACGCAGTATACCGTGCCTGTGCTTATTGCGGAATACGGGCTTTCCACCTCGCGCGGGGTGGCGCATAAATCGGTTATGGGCTATAATCAGGGCGGACTGACAGAGGAAGAGCAGGGAAAATACTGCGCCGATATGACCCGCAGCATAGCGCTGGAGGATTACTGCGGCGGCTTGCTTTTCTCCTGGCAGGACGAATGGTTCAAGCGCACCTGGAACACGGTTATGTATTACCCCGATAACCCGACCGACAGAACGCGCAATCTTTCCTCTGCCGAGCAGGGCTACGGTATGTTAAGCTTTGAAACCTCGGTTGCTTACCCCGACGGCGATTTTACCGAATGGGATAATGTAAGCACCGTAAACGGTACGAGCCTTAAAGTGCAGTATGACGCCGAGTATATGCACATTTATATAGACCTGCCCGCGGGCTTTGATTTTGAAAAGGACGTTTATTACGTTCCTGTTTCGGTTTTGGGCACGGGCAGCGCTATGAGCCGCAGTAACGGGCTTACGTTTGATAAAAGCTGCGATTTTCTGCTTAAAATAAACGGAAAAGAAAATACGCGCCTTTTGTGCGACGCGTATTACGACCTGTTCAATTACAGATATTCGGTTTTGAAAAAGGTTGTTGAGGGTAAAGCGGCGGTTAAAAACAGCGGGGAATATGTTAAAATAAACACCCTTGTTTCAAACGAGATGTATTTACCCGACGATAAAAAGACAATTCCGCCGCAGTATTACGAAAGCGGACTTTTAAAATACGGCAACGCAAACCCCGAGAGCGGCAATTACGACTCACAGGCGGATTTTTATTTTAAAAACGGAAAGCTTGAGGTGCGCATTGCCTGGTATCTTTTAAACGTTGCAAACGCAAGGCTCGGCATATGTATAGGCGAGCTTAATAAAGATGAAATAGGCTTTATTCCGTTTTCGGATATTTACGTCGGCTCGGGCAGCGGCGGTGAAATAAAAATGTTTTCCGCCGCGTTTCGTCCCCTCGGGAATATAACCGTTAAAACACGGCTTAAAAAATCATATAAGGCAATGCAAGGTGTTTTTGCCGAAATCAGTTAAATTCATTCATAGCGCCGTCGTACAGCATATAACGCGTAACAGTGAAATATGCGGGCGGCGTTTTTGTTTGCTCAAAAAACGCGCTCATAATAAGCGAGGGGTTAAGGCTGCCGTTATTCCCCGCCGCCAGAATAAACTGCGCGGTGCTGCCTGTAAGCTCAAAGGATTTTATGTTGGGTATAATATCGAAATCCTTTGTTCCGCCGCGTTTATCCCGCTTTTGGCAAATAACGCTTTTCTGCGATAAAAATTTTTCAAGCTCGGGAAAAATTTCTGCACTGTCAAATTGCAGGCGGTAGCCCGCAAAGCAAATATCCTTTGTGGGCAAACAGGGCTCTGCCGCGCGAATAAACTCAATACCGGGAACCGACACGCCGTTAAGCCTTTGGGGCAAGGTATCTAACGGGTAATTATCGTCCGTCAGGCGTATGTCAATTATCTCATACAGCCCCTCAAAACCTAATGACAGCGGCACGGCATAGTTAATATAAATTCGCTGATTAAAGCCCTCGGTGTACCACACGGGAATATCCGCCCGCATAATAATGCGGCTCATAAGGCGGTTCATATCGAGGTGAGAGACGAACTTCATTCGGTCGGTCTTGGTGTAAAAAATTCTAACGTTTTTCAAAGCAGACGCCCTCCCCATAGCGCGCGGCGCCGCACGCCGAGCATTTTTCGCGGCAGTTGGGCGTGGTAACGCCCGCGTGCGCCGCCTTGTTTTCGGATATTAAAAAGTTCTTTGAAACGCCGTAATCAAGGTGCTCCCACGGCATAATTTCATCATATGCGCGTCGGCGGGATGTATAAAAATCGGGGTCAATGCCACATTCCTTAAAGGTTTCAAGCCACTTTTCAAGGCTGAAATATTCCGTCCAGCTGTCAAACTTGCAACCCTTTTTAAACGCCGTTTCAATAACCCTTGATAACCGCCTGTCCCCTCTTGCTAAAACACCCTCCATATAGCTTGTAGCCGAATCGTGCCAGCTTATGTTTACCTTGCGGTTTTTATTGCAATTACGTAAATAATACTGGCGGCGCTCTGTTTCCTCTTTGGAAATTTGCGGTTCAAACTGAAGGGGTGTAAAGGGCTTGGGTACAAAGGTGGAAACGCTTATTGAAACCGAAACAGGCTTGCCCCTGGGTTTGTTTTCCTGGTGGTAATAAAGGTCTACAATTTTCTGCCCCAGTGCCGCAATGCCCTCTAAATCCGCGTCGGTCTCTGTGGGCAGACCCAGCATAAAGTAGAGCTTTACCGCCGTATAGCCGCCCTCAAAGGCGGTAAGGCAGGTGCGGAAGATTTCGCCCTCCGTTACATTTTTGTTTATAACGTCGCGCAGCCTTTGCGTACCCGCCTCGGGCGCAAAGGTAAGCCCGCTTTTTCTTATGTGGTTGGTCTTTTGCAAAAGCTCCTTTGAAAAATTATCGATTCTAAGCGACGGCAGCGAAAGGCTTATGTGCTTAGGCTCCGTCCATTCAAGCATTTTTTCGAGCATAGGCTCTAATTTTGTGTAGTCGCTGGTGCTGAGCGATGAAATTGAAATTTCATCATACCCCGTATTTTCGCAGGTAGCTTTTGCCTGCGCGTTTATAACATCCACGCTTTTTTCGCGCACAGGGCGGCAAATAAAGCCCGCCTGACAAAAGCGGCAGCCGCGAATACACCCGCGGAAAATTTCCTGCACGGCGCGGTCGTGTATAACCTCAATAAATGGAACAACAGGCTTTGCGGGGAAATAGCAGGTATCAAGGTCGTTTATAATTCTCTTGCGTATTTTGGCGGGCGCGCCGTCAAGCGGGGTTATCGCTTTCACGGTGCCGTCGGCATTATAGCTTATATCATAAAGCGAGGGTACGTATACCCCCTCAATTTGGGCGGCGGCGCGCAAAAATTCGCGTTTGCTCCTGCCCTGCTTTTTATACTCCTTGTAAAGGTCTATAACCTCTAAGTCAACCTCCTCGCCTTCGCCCAAAAAGAAAAGGTCGAAAAAGTCGGCTATCGGCTCCGCGTTGCTGCAGCAGGGTCCGCCAGCCACCACAAGGGGAGAAAGCTCCGTGCGGTCGGCGGCGCGCAGCGGCACGCCCGCGAGGTCGAGCATATTTAAAATATTGGTATAGGACATTTCGTATTGCAGCGTAAAGCCTATGAAATCAAAATCGCGTATACTGTCGCGGCTTTCAAGCCCGAAAAGCGGAATGTTTTTCTCGCGCATTATTTTCTCAAAATCCTCGCACGGGGCAAAAACGCGCTCGCACCAAATATCGTCGCGTTCGTTAAATTGGGAATAAAGTATCTTTATTCCCAAATGCGACATTCCTATTTCGTATGTATCGGGAAAGCAGAAGGCAAACCGCACGTCTACCTTGTTTTTGTCCTTTACAACGCTGTTTATCTCGCCGCCCGAATATCTGCCGGGCTTTTGCACCGAAAGCAGCAGTCTTTCAAATTCTTTATCGTCCATTTTTTATCTCCGTATTTTTGATACATCTATTTTACAATATTTCATCCGCTTTTTCAACTACATTTTAATAATACTTATAACAATAAGGTAAAGCGCCGTTATAAAAAGCGAAATATTTACTTTACCGTGAAAGCAGAGGTAAACCGCGGCAAAAAGCACTGCTGCAGCAAGCGATAAATTTATTATACGCATTATAAGCACGGCTTTTTCAGGCGTTCTTTTGCAGGTGAGCAGTGAGAAAAGCACCGTTCCGCCGTCAAGCCCTGTTACGGGCAGCATATTAAAAGCAAAAACCAAAAGGTTTATAAGCGCGCACACAAGCACAGGCTCGTTTTTGTAGGCGAGAAAATTAAACCAAAGCGTAAAAAACAGCACTAAATTAACCGCGGGTCCCGCAAGCGCCACGGCAATTTCCTTTTTGCGCGAGCAGCCGAACGCGGTGGTTATTTCCACCGCCGCTGGCACAAGGCGCACACGTTTAGGGGAGCAATCGAGTATCCACATGGCAAGCAAATGCCCGCCCTCGTGCATTACAACCGCAAAGATAAGGGGCAGGGCATAGCCCGTCCTGTCAAACGCGAGCATTGCGGTAATAACGGCGGAAAACAGAAAGGATACATAAAATTCCGTTCCCAAAAGCTTAAACCTCAACTATGTCACCGCCCGCCGTTTCAATTACTTCCTTTATGTCGGTCTCGGCGCAAAGGGACGCGCCGTACCACTCCTTAACCTCGGCGTAGTAATCCTTAAAAAAATATTTAAGCACTGTCAGGGTCAGCAAAAATATTAAAACCGCCGCCGCCTCGGCAATTATAATTCCGGCAATACCCGAGGCGCTTATTTTTTCGTTTTCTTCCATAATTCCAACTCCCTTATTTAATGTATATCTTAGGGAGTGAAAAATAATACCATTAAGCTGATTTAAAAGCATAGAAAAAGCTTGTCCGCCGTATTTAAAGCGGCGGACAAGCGTATTATGAATATAGAAAAATTACATTTTGCAAACCGTAAAGCAGTAATGCCCGTTTGAAAGCGCAATATGTGTCTGCTTATCGGCCAGTGCGTAGCCGCAGGGCAGGCGCAGTGTGCCGGAAACACCATCGGGCACGGTAATTTCAAGCATAATTTCTTTGCCGTTTTTTTCAAAGCCGCAGGAAAGCCTGCCTTCTTTGAAATCATAATATGCGCCGGCAGAAGAAATTTGCGGAATAAATTCAGGTGAAATTTCAAAGGAGGAAATATTTGAAAGCGTTGGGTTTACCTTTATTCCGGCTATATTTTGCAGCATCCAGCTTGAAATATCCCCCATAAAGTGGTGGTTCTGCGAATCCCCGCCCTTATCGGTGGGAACAAAGTTTTCCCACAGCGAGGTGGCGTTGTGCTCGACCCAGTAGCCGTAGCAGCTTTCCGATTTGCCTGTAATAATTTTATATGCAAGCTCGGTTTCACCCGCAGCGGTAAGCGCATGGAAAATATAGCGCAGCCCTATCATTCCGCAGGTGTTTATATCGCCGTCGCGGTGCACGATTTCAACAAGCCTTTTACGCGCCGCGGGAATCTCGTCCTTTTCAAAAAGCCCCCTGCAAAGCGCCACAGCCTGTGAGGTCTGGTGGTCGCCCGCCACGGTCATAGTGTTAAAATCAATTAAATTACTGCGGAAAGCGGCGCGCAGCTTCTGTGCGTATTCCCGTGCAAGCTCCGCCTCCTTTTCAAGCCCTGCTTTTTCAAAAAGAAATGCTGCCTTGGCGCCTATATCATAAAGCTCGGCGGTTGAGGTTACCGCAAGGGGCGTGCTCGGCATACCGTCCTTATCGGGGAACGGGTCGCACCAGTCTCCCAGTCCAAATTCTGCCAGACCCTTATCGTTTAATCGGGTAAGGGTGTATTTGAAGTATTTTATAATCATATCGGCGTTATCACGTATAACCTCGGTATCGCCGTCAAATTTATAAATAAAGTAGGGCAGATTTACGCAAACCGCGTCCCATGCGGGGCCGTTGCCCCATTCAAAGCCCCAGCCACCCGTGGGAACTATTCCCGGGAGGTTGCCGTCTTTACTCTGAGCACAGCGTATGTTAAGCAGCCATTCCTTTAAAAGCGCCGTCATACGGAAGCCGAGCAGAAAATGCTCTGATGAAACGCTGGCGTCGCCCGTCCAACCGTTTTTCTCGCGGTGCGGGCAATCCGTCGGGAAATAGAAGAAATTCGCGCGGTCGCTGCGGCGGCTGTACTCAAACAGCTTATTAAGCGTATCGTCAGAGCAGTTAAACCCGCTGCGCGTCTCCATTTCCGATGACTGCTCTATAAGCACAAGAGTGTCGTCTGTTATTTGGTCGGCATTAAGCCCCTCAACGTAGGCGTATCTAAAGCCGTCATACTTAAATACGGGGGTAAAGCTTTCATCACCGCCGCGGCATATGTACTCGTCAACCTGACCGTATTCAAGATATTTTTCATATATCCCGTCAGCGCGCTTGAAAAGGGTTGTTCCCACGGTTATGCCGCCGTCAAGCTTTCTTTCTGCGTGGCGAACGGTAATTTTCTGCCCCGCAACACCGTTTATGTGCAGCCGTGAAATGCCGGCGGTATTAACCCCGAAATCAAAAACATACACGTTGCTGCGCACTGTATCAGGCTCGGGCTTTGAGGCGTCGGCGGTTGTTTCGTAATCAAACGGCAGGCTGTCAAAATGCTCCACCGAAACGGGCTTTATTTCGCGCAGCGTAACAATAGGCGGCACGGTGCAAAGGCGCGCCTTGCCCTTTGGTGTTTCGCTTTTTTCGGCAAAGCTCCAGCCGCTGTCGTCAAAATCAGGCAGGCTCCACCCGGGAATTTCAAGCCGTGCGTCATAGCGGCAGCCCATGCGCAGCTCGTCAAATATAACAGGCGACGCGTGCGTCTTAAAGCTTTCGTCAGCCTCAAAGCAAAGCTCCTTGCCGCCGCCCTCTGCTTTAAAGGTAAGAGCCAGGCAAACAGGACCCCTGCTTTCCATTTTTTCAAAGTCCCAAACAAACCCGCCGAACGGATTGCGGAAGCCGTTGCCCAGCTGCACGCCTATAACGTTTTTGCCGTTTTTAAGCAGGTCGGCAATATTATATAAATCATAATAGCATATATCGCCCGTATTGCTGATGTAGGGCGCCAGCGCACCCTTGGTTATTTCGGTTCCGTTTATCCAAAGGCGGTAAAAACCGAGACCGCATATTAAAATTTCTGCCTTTTCAGCTGTGAAATCAAGCTCAAATTCCTTTCTGAAATAAGGCGAAGGAATATGCCTGTCAAAATCACACATATCGCCGTTTGCCCGAATAAATTTGCTGGAAAAGTTCATTTCTGTTCCTCCGTTTTTCATAATAAAAAAGCGGACACATTGAAAAACTGCAATGTATCCGCTTTTGAGCCGAAATATAAATGTATAAAGATAGATACCGGCAGACATAATATACATTAAAATAATAAAAATCGGCAAATGCCTTTAGGTGTTTGCCGATTTTTGGCGCGCTGAAGAAGATTCGAACTCCCGACCTTCTGGTCCGTAGCCAGACGCTCTATCCAGCTGAGCTATCAGCGCGTGTACCTGTTTTTAGACTGCCATAGTATAATATCACATTATGATAATAAAATCAAGTGTTATTTTTAATTTTTTCAAATTCTTTTTAAATAAAAGAAAATTGCGGAGAAATAATATAAATATATATATTAAAGGAAAAGGTGATAGGATTGACAGGAAAAAGAATATTTTCGGTGCAGGGCTTTGAGCTTATGGATTCACGCAGCAACCCGACGGTAGGCGCCAGGGTGATATTAGAGGACGGCAGCTGCGGCTTTGCAATATCTCCCTCGGGTGCGTCAACAGGCGCTTATGAAGCGCACGAAATGCGCGACGGCGATTCCGCCCGCTACGGCGGCAAGGGAGTTTTAAAGGCGGTTTCGGCAATAAATGAAATAATAGCCCCCGCGCTTAAGGGCATAGCGGCAGATGAGCAGCGCCTTATTGATAAAACAATGACCGAGCTTGACGGAACCGAAAACAAAAGCAGATTGGGCGCAAACGCTGTTTTAGCGGTATCATTAGCGGCGGCAAAGGCGGCTGCTGCGCATTACGGCTTGCCGCTTTACAGGTATATAGGCGGAATTAACGCCAAGGTAATGCCCAGACCCATGATGAACATTTTAAACGGCGGTGCGCACGCGGCAAATAATATTGATATTCAGGAATTTATGATAATACCCTTTAATATTTGCTGCTTTTCCGAGGGCTTGCGCCGCTGCAGTGAGATATACCACGCTTTAGGCTCTATTCTCAAAAGCCACGGAAAAGCAACCGGTGTGGGCGATGAGGGCGGCTTTGCGCCCGACCTTGAATCGGACGAGGCGGCGATTGAGCTTATTATAGAGGCAATAGAAAAAGCGGGATATACCACCGAAAATACAAAAATAGCGCTTGACGTTGCCTCAAGCGAGTGGTATTCGGGCGGCGAGTATTTGCTGCCGAAAAGAAATATTAAAATGACAGCCGACAGCCTTATAGATTATTATGAAGGTCTGGCGGCGAAATACCCGATAATATCTATTGAGGACGGCGCCGCCGAGGAGGACTGGAACGGCTGGAAAAAGCTTACCGATAGGTTAGGCAAGCGTATGCAGTTGGTGGGTGACGACCTTTTTGTGACAAATGTAAGGCGCTTTAAAAAGGGTATAGCCGAGGGAGCGGGAAATTCAATACTTGTAAAGCTTAATCAAATAGGCACCCTTTCGGAAACGCTTGACGTTGTGGAGCTGGCGCGCGAAAACGGCTATACGGCGGTTATCTCTCACCGCTCAGGAGAAACCGAGGATACCACAATAGCCGACCTTGCCGTGGCGCTGAACGCAGGACAAATTAAAACCGGAGCGCCCTGCCGCACCGACCGCGTTGCAAAGTACAACCGCCTGCTTATAATAGAAAACGAGCTGCAGCAGGGAAATAAATAAAAATGCATATGAGCGTGCCGCTTTTTCGGCACGCTCATACATATTTCATAAAAGCTATTAAAGCAAATCCTTATTGTAGTGGGCTCTTTCCCCGCCGATAAATTTCGGGCGCACTCTTGCCGCAAGCACCCGCGCCTTGCCTATATAATCATTTTCAAGCCTTACAGGCACGGCAACCCTTTTAAGGTGCATACCTATAAGCGTAAAGCCTATGTCAAGCCCGGCGTCGGCTTTTATTTCCTCAAGTGCCACAGGGTCTGAAAACGCGGCGTATGCCGCCGTTGCAAATGAGCCGCCGGCTTTCGGGAACGGCACAACGTTTACAGGCTCGGCATAGGGCGCGGCTTTTCGCTCGCAGATTATTGCGCGGTTTAAATGCTCGCAGCACTGCGCGGCTATAAATACTCCCTTTTCCTCGGCGGCGGCATAAATGCCCGCAAATACCTCCTTTGCGGTATCGGGGGAGGAATCGGTGCCGATTTTCTCGCCTAAAATTTCGCTTGTGGAGCAGCCCACAACCAGTATTTGCCCCGCTTTTAAATTTGCAATTTCTATTATTTCTTTTGCGGCGTTATACGCCTGTTTTTTATAATCCATTTTTATCACCTATACATATTATAACTCTTTTTTATGAAAAAAGCAAAGCACAGCGGGAGTAATGCGGAAAATGCGGCGAAATCCGTCGTCTAAGATCTAATATCTAATATCTAACGTCTAAATTGCCAAATGATGGTGAAAAATGACGATGAAAAATGCTTGACTTTTTATTGTAGCAAATATATAATTGTATACAAAGAGACAAGAATATTCGTTTCGGGCTTTTCAGTTCTCGTCAGCCTACGATATTTTGTGCTCCTTATACATATTATAAAACATATTAAACAACCGGTAGTGCCATTTGTCTATTTGCACAAAAAGGGGGCGGAATATTTAGCCGCCGCAGACCGGTTATTAACCTCCTAAAGACTTGACAAAGATTTATTTTAATGATAAAATGAAGAAAACCGTTAGTGGCTGAACGTGGCATTGCCGCTTGCGGTAAGCGGCGCCGAAAGGCGGCGTATAAATATTTATGGCGAAAGCCGGTTAGGAGAAAAGATATGGAAAAGATTTTCAAAAAGTCTCTTGCGCTTGTACTTTCGGCAGCCCTTTGCTTAACCGCACTCGTAGGTTGCCTGACCGTATCAGCCGCAGACGAGACAACCCCAACTTATGCAATCAGCACTGATGCAAAAGGTAAGGTCGGTGACACGGTAGAAGTTATTGCCGAATATACCAATATCAGCACTGTTTGCGGGCACTATGTTACTGTAACATTCCCGGCAAATTTCACAGTTAAAGAAGTTTATCAGGCAAAAGAGTCAGCCGATGGCGAAACTTATAAGTTACTTACTGCTTATAAGGAAGGCTCTGAGGAAAACTGGCAGTACAAAATGGATGTTGTTGAGGGCAAGACTGCCATTAAATCCTGCGATATAATCAATTTCTTTGCAAGTGAAGGCAGCGAGCATAATGTAACTACCGGTTCTCTTAAATTCAAATTCGTTGTAACAATCGGTGAAGTTGAAGTTGGTGAATATCCTGTCACAATTGCAGTTGAGGCAGCCAGTCAGGATGAAATGTGGATTACTCCTGTTATAACTAACGGTAAAATTACTGTTGAGGCTAATGAGCCGTCAGATACTGAAATTGAGGTAACGTTTAGACATAACCTTAATCTTGCAGACAAACTTGATATATTGTTTGCAGTGCCGGTTACTTCTTTTACAGATTGTGAAAAAGTGTATCTTGTAGCAGAAAAAGAGTTATATGATCTTTCTGGTAATGTTACGGGTACAGAAACTATAACTATTGATGAGTATAGCACTACTGTATTATCTAATTATTATGCCTTTTATTACGGCGGAACACTTGCTAAGGAAATGGGCTCCAAAGTAAGGGTCACAGTTTATGGTGAAAAGGCTGATGGAACTAAGATTCATACCCAAATAGATGAATATAGTGTTATCGACTATGTAAGAAATCGTCTTTCTAAGACTACGAATGCAAAAGAAAAGACAGTATTAGTTGATATCCTTGATTATGGTACGGCAGCGCAGAAATATTTTACATATAACACAAGTAATTTGGTAATAGATATGATTGATTCAAGTTATTTGGTTAATCGTGGAACATTAGATAAGACAGTAGTTGTTGATGGTTTCACTACAACTCCCAATGAAGGTGCAACAGTTACGCTTAGAAAAAATTTAAGTTTGGCATCTTCAATAGAAATTATTGTTGGTTTTACTTCTAGTGCCTCAGACTTAAAGATGAAATTTGAGTATACTAATATTAAAGGAAATCAAGAGGTTTTGTGGGTTGGCTCTGATGAATTCCAAACGTCTTCCGGCATGACATATGCGTCATTTACTGAATTTACTGCATTAGAAATGAATAAAGTAGTAACAGCTACATTATACAGTGGCGATACACCTATATCTGATACAATAACTTATTCAGTTTATAGTTATGCGATTGGGGGAAATCCTAGTCGATTAGACAGAACAGATGATTTTGGTGTACTTATTCAACAAATGATTAAGTATGGTCAATCAGCAACGGCATTTAAATCATAATTTACTATATTAAAAGGAGTTGGTTAGAGTATGAAATTTGAAAAAGCAGAGATACAGGTAATCAGCCTGAATGTTAATGATGTTGTAACTGCTTCAGACGATTGTGCTTCACTTTTAGAGTGGGACTAATTCAAGAAATTTTTAGAAAATGGAACGGCGCAAACCGTTCCATTTTTGTTGGTGATATAAAGTGAAAATTATTTTAGAGAAAAACAAGATTTTTAGATTAGCAATTGGAGCACAAACAAAAAAGGTTAACAATTGCAGATTTTTAAAATATTTATTATTTGAAAAAGTTGATGACGGTCTTTTGATATTAAATATATTGACTAAAGAACTAATTCATTTAAATAAATTGGAAATCGAAGAATTGGAAAAAAATTTATTCTATGACAGTGAGTTAGGAAAGTATTTGATTGAAAATTGGTTTCTTGTTGACCAAAATTTCGATGAAGAAATATTATATAATCAGTTATTACAAATTTATAGAAATCTTTCTAAAAAAGATCCTAATAAATATACTATAATAACTACAACTGATTGCAATGCACGATGTTTTTATTGCTATCAGTATGACATGGAAAAGTTAAATATGAGTGAATATGTTGCAAACAAAGCGGCAGATTATATTATCAAAAATTCAGCCAAGAATAATATTCATATTTCGTGGTTTGGTGGTGAACCGCTTTTTAATATTTTACCAATTGATATTATATCAAATAAGTTAAATGAAGCTGGTATATCCTTTACGTCATCTACAATTTCAAATGGGTACCTTTTTGATAATGAAATAATTAAAAAAGCAATAAATCTATGGAAATTAAAAAAAGTGCAAATCACTTTAGATGGAACAGAAAAAGTTTACAATAAATGCAAATCATATATTTACAGCGATTCTAATCCATTTCAAAGGGTTATTTCGAATATAAATAATCTTACAAATAATGGAATTAAGGTTGCTATACGGCTGAATTTGGGATTACATAATTATGATAATATTATTGAATTGGTTAATCTTTTAGTTAATATTTTTACAGGAAATCAAAATATACACATATATCCTCATTTGCTTTTTGAAAATGTTGGTAAACTACCAAAGATATATACAGAAGAAGAAAGCCAATTTCTTTATCAAAAGTTATATCAAATAGAAAAAGTAATCGAAGAAAATGCTTTATGTGAAATTTCTCCGCTAACAAATAAGTTTAAACAAAATGCATGCATGGCGAATGACGATAGAAGTTATGTGATTACACCAAATGGAAGCTTGGCTAAATGTGAAAATATAATTACGACGGATTTGTGCGGGGATATTTTTGAAAATAAAATTGACTTCAAGAAAATTGAGTCAATGTCAGAACGTATTTTCTTTAAATTATGTGATAGTTGCCCATTATTGCCGCATTGCATAAATCTTAAAATATGCCCAACAAAAAAGGTTGAATGTAACTACTATGAGCAGAATTATAGGATTAGAAAAATCAAACAGTGTATGAAAATAACATATGAAAATTGGTTAAGACAATAGTTTGTAGAGAAAGATAGCTTTCTCTACAAACTAAAACATAACAATTTTTATGAATATTGCAGGATAAAATTCGGCGATAGGAAATGTTAAATTCATTTATGATTTATAGTTGCTGACAACCCATCCGTCACAGCTATGCTGTGCCACCTCCCCTTACACAGGGGAGCCAAAATAGTTATCCTCCTACACCGCGGGGACATCTTCCCTTTAGGCAAGGGAGGCGATTTTTCATTTCACCTATAGACAATACAATCAGGGTACAATGCTTCCCATAGCGGAAAATTTGTCCGTTTATATTGTCTAATCATATCTTTCAAATTTGCCAAGCACCCGAAAGGGTGTTTTTTAATTATTCGGCTGCGGCGGGGCACTGCTTGCCGGTATGGTCTATTGTGTAGTTATCCTTTAAAATAAGGTCACTTATAAACACAAATTCATAGCCCTGCTCCTTTAGGCATTTAAGTATACCGGGCAGCGCCTCGGGGGTGTGGTCGGCGTCATTGTGGAAAAGGACTATACTGCCGTTTGTTACCTTGCTTGTGACTCTTTTAAAAATACTGTCGGGGGTGGCGCTGTCTTTCCAGTCAAGACTGTCAACCGACCACTGTATAGTTTTCATATTAATGCTGTCTACCGTTTCTATAAGCGCGTTGTCGTAATCGCCGTAGGGCGGGCGCAAAAGCGTGGGGCAAACGCCCGTAATCGCCTTTATTTTGCTGTTGCAGCTTTCAAGCTCATCACGCATTTGCTGCTTTGACAATTGCGGCATATGCGGGTGGGTGTTGGAATGATTTTGCACCTGATGTCCCGCGTCGGAAAGCGCCTTGACAGATTCGGGGTATTTATCCACCCACGAGCCGACAACGAAAAACGTCGCGGGTACGTTGTATTCTTTTAAAATATCTATAAGCATCTGAGTGTCGTCGTTGCCCCAAGCTGCGTCAAATGAAATCGCAATTTGCTTTTTCTCGGTTTCAACGCAGTAGATGGGCAGCTTTCTGTCGTTTCCGGCAAATGCGGTTGCAGAGCCTATAACAACGGCGATTACCGCAATAAGCGCGCATATGCCGAGCATAAGCTGTTTTTTGGTTATTATAAGAAATCTCATTTTAACGGTCTCCCTTTTGTTTTCTAATAAAGAATATGTATGCCTGCTTGTATACTATTCTTTAAAATTCAACACAGAAATATTTAATTGTTTTTTGACCGAATAAGCGCTATAATTATGTCGTTGAGGAGAAGAGTATGAAAAAAATTATTATAAATTTTTCCTTATGCAAATATCCTATGGATTTGCATAAGGAAATAAGAGAATAATTAGATTTACCCGAATGGTACGGCAACAATTTAAGCGCTTTATGGGATATGCTGACAGGTTTTATAGAAACGCCTGTCAGTATAACTGTGATATTTAAGCCTGAAACCAAGGCGGCAGAAAATTTAAAGGAAAATGTTTTGAAAATAATCGAAACCTTTAAAGAGGCGGCAGAGGAAGAAGAAATAGAGTTTAATTGCGATATGTAAAATCAAAGCGCGCAACTTCTTAAAATTTACATATTGGCAATTGACTTTACGGGGCGGTTATTGTAAAATAAATTTGATAATATATTGCTGTACGGCGGAACGGAGATAATACAATATGAAACCTGTTTATAAACGTATACTTTTAAAGCTCAGCGGTGAGGTGCTTGCCGGCGAAAAGGGTGTGGGAATTGATTTTGACAAGGTGCTTGAGGTGTGCGCAAGCGTTAAGGAATGTGTGGATATGGGGGTTGAGGTTGCCATTGTTGTGGGCGGCGGAAACTTCTGGCGCGGGCGCTCCAGCGGCAAAATGGATAGAACCAGAGCCGACCATATGGGTATGCTTGCAACCTCTATAAATGCGCTGGCGCTTGCCGACGCACTTGAGCAGTTGGGCGTCACCGCGCGCGTTCAGACCGCCATTGAAATGCGGCAGATAGCCGAGCCTTATATAAGAAACAAGGCGGTAAGGCACCTTGAAAAGGGCAGAGTGGTAATTTTCGGCTGCGGCACGGGCAATCCGTTCTTCTCAACCGATACCGCCGCGGCTTTGCGCGCTGCCGAAATAGGGGCGGACGTAATATTTAAGGCAACCAATGTTGACGGCGTTTACGACAGCGACCCCAAGCTCAACCCCGAGGCTAAGAAATATGACACACTCTCGCATATAGACGTATTGAAGGACGGACTGCACGTTATGGACAGCACCGCCGCCTCGCTTTGTATGGACAACAGTATTGAAATACTCGTTTTCAACCTTAACGACCCGCATAATATAGTTAAAGCGATAACAGGCGAGCATATCGGAACAATTGTTAAATAATATAGTAGTAAGGAGATTTTGTTTATGAAAGAGTTACTTAAAAATACCGAGGAAAAAATGAATAAAACCGTTGCCGTGCTTGAAAGGGACTATAAGTCGATAAGAGCGGGCAGAGCGAACGTCTCGGTGCTTGACCGCGTTACGGTGGATTATTACGGCTGCCCGACGCCGATACAGCAAATGGCGGCGGTATCTGTTCCCGAGCCGCGCATTTTAATGATTCAGCCGTGGGACGCCACCACCCTAAAGGATATTGAAAAGGCAATTTTAACCTCCGACATAGGCATAAACCCGCAGAACGACGGCAGGGTTATACGCCTTTCCTTTCCCCCGCTTACAGAGGAACGCCGCAAGGATATTGTTAAGGAGGTGCGCAAAGCGGCTGAGGAAAACAAGGTGGCAATACGCAACACCCGCCGCGACGCAATTGAAAAGCTGAAAGCGCTTAAAAAGGCGAACACAATAACCGAGGATGACGTTGCCGACGGTGAAAAGAAAATTCAGAATTTAACCGATAAATTCTGCAAGGAAATTGACGATCTGGCGGCTCTTAAAGAAAAGGAAATAATGGAAATATAATACTTTTGCGGGCATATTTTAATGCCCGCATTTAAAGCAGGTGAAAAATTGGGTCTGTTCGGCAAAAAAGAAAATACCGCGCGCACGCTGCCGCGCCACATTGCAATTGTTATGGACGGCAACGGCAGGTGGGCAAAAAAGCGCGGGCTGCCGCGCTCGGCAGGGCATGTATCGGGCGCTAAAACCTTTAAGACAATAGCGCGCTACTGCAATAAAATAGGGCTTGAATACTTAACCGTTTACGCTTTCTCAACCGAGAACTGGAAGCGCCCGAAGGAGGAAGTGGACGGTATTATGAACCTTTTGCGCGACTATTTGAAGGACGCGGAAAATTTTAAGGACGAGAACATAAAGGTGCGCTTTTTGGGCGACCGGACGCCCCTTGCAGACGATATTAAGGCGCTGATGCTTAAAAACGAGGACGGCTCAAAGGACGCTACGGGCTTAAACCTTAATATTGCCATAAATTACGGCGGGCGGGACGAAATAGTACACGCGGTTAAAAAAATTATTGCCGCGGGAATACCCGAAACCGATATAACCGAACAGCTTATATCGGATAATTTATACACCGCGGGTATGCCTGACCCCGATTTTATTATAAGACCGAGCGGAGAATACAGAACCTCAAACTACCTTTTGTGGCAATCGGCTTATGCGGAATACTGGTTTTCGGATATTCTGTGGCCCGATTTTACCCCGAAGCAGCTTGATAAAGCAATAGAGGACTTTAATCACCGTAACCGCCGATTCGGCGGCGTGTAAAGGGAGCGTAGAAATTTATGAAAACCCGAATTATTTCAGGCGCGGTTATGATAATTATAGCGGCGGCGGTGATAACCTTAGGTATGACGGTAAACCCGCTTTTTATAACCGCCTGCATTGCGTTTTTAGCTGCTGTGGGAATTTACGAGCTTTTGCACAATGCCGCGAAAATTGAGTCTAAAGCGGCAATAATAGGCGCCTGCGCCTATGTGGTGCTTATGGTGTTTGCAATAGACGGCAGCACGGGGGCTAGGCTGCAGCAGGTGTTTGACGGCACGCACAAGGCATATATAAAATTAACCTTTACTTTGGCGCTGAGCGTTATTTACTTTATATATTCGGCTGCGGTAACGCTTAAAAACCACAAGACCTTTGAGCTTTCGCATATCGCCTTTCTTTGCGGTATGCCAATACCTGTGGCGTTTGCGTTCAGCTCGCTCGGCGTGGTAATAAACCACGAGCACGGGCTTTATTACCTTTTTATGCTGCTCAACTTTTCAAGCGTGTGCGACGCAGGCGCGTATTTTGTGGGCAGCACGTTAGGCAAGCATAAGCTTTGCCCGAATATAAGCCCGCACAAAACGATTGAGGGCGCTGTGGGCGGAATAGTATCAAGCGTTATTGTGACATATATTCTGGGCTTTTCTTTCTCATTTGAAAAAAATCTTACAAACGCGGCGCTTCTAACCGTGCCGTTCTGCATTTTGGGTATGATAGGCGATCTTTTCGCCTCTGCCATAAAGCGCGCGGCGGGAATTAAGGATTACGGAAATTTAATACCCGGTCACGGCGGAATACTTGATAGGTTTGACAGCATAATTATGACCGCCCCGCTTTTGTATTTGTTTATAGCTTTAGGGGTAATATAATGAAAAGGCTTTCAATTTTAGGCTCTACCGGCTCAATAGGCACGCAGGCGCTTGAAACCTGCGAAAAAAACGGCTGGGAAATAACTGCGCTGGCGGCGGGCAGAAACGTAGAGCTTGCCGAAACGCAGGCGAGAAAATTTAAGCCGCAATTTGTCGCAATGTTTGATAAAGGTGCCGCAGCCGAGCTTAAAGTAAAGCTTGCCGATACAGATATTAAGGTATATTCGGGCGAAGAGGGCGTTATTGCCGCGGCGGAGAGCGATTGCGATACCGTGCTTAATTCGGTTGTGGGTATTGCGGGGCTGAGACCCACGCTGGCGGCGATAAACAAGGGCACTACCGTTGCCCTTGCAAATAAGGAAACGCTTGTAACGGGCGGGGAAATCGTAAACCGCCGCCTTAAAGAAACGGGTGTAAGGCTTTTGCCGGTGGACAGCGAGCACTCCGCGATTTTTCAGTCCTTGCAGGGTGCGCCCGAAAATTCTCTTAAAAAAATATTGCTTACAGCCTCGGGCGGGCCGTTTTACGGCAGAAAACGAAAAGACCTTGAAAACGTAACGGTTAAGGACGCGCTTAATCACCCCAACTGGTCAATGGGCGCTAAAATAACCGTTGACTCCGCAAGCCTTATGAACAAGGGGCTTGAGGTTATAGAGGCGGTGCATTTATTCGGCGTTACGGCGGATGAAATTGAGGTTTTGGTGCACAGGCAGAGCATTCTGCACTCGGCGGTGGAGCTTTGTGACGGCGCGGTTATAGCGCAATTGGGCACGCCCGATATGCGCCTGCCCATACAGTATGCGCTGACCTACCCTGACCGCGCCGACAATGCGTTTGAACGGTTAAGCCTTACCGATATAGGCACCCTTACCTTTGAAAAGCCCGATACCGAAACCTTTAAGTGCCTGCCGCTTTGCATTAAGGCGATAAACGAGGGCGGGCTGGCGCCAACCGCGGTAAACGGAGCAAATGAAGAAGCGGTCGCGCTGTTTTTGCAGGAAAAAATTAAGTTTTTACAGATAGCCGATTTGGTTGAAAAAGCGCTTGCAGAGGTTAAAAACAAAAGGGATTTTACATTAGAGGATATTTTTGAGACTGATAAAGCGGCAAGAAAACTTGTAAGAGACAGTATTTTTTAGAATCGGGTGGTTGTTATTTCGGCTTTACTTAACGTTTGGAGCAATGTGTGGCCGTATCTTGTGGCTATTGCATTGTTTTTGATTTTAATTGTAATACACGAATTCGGGCATTTTATTGCCGCGAAACTTTTGGGCGTTCGCGTAAATGAGTTTGCAGTGGGCTTCGGTCCCAAGCTTTTCTCAAAGCAGGGCAAGGAAACAAAATACTCTGTAAACCTTGTGCCGCTCGGCGGCTACTGCGCTATGGAGGGCGAGGACGAGGAAAGCGGCGACGAGCGCGCTTTTTGCAATAAAAAGCCGTGGCGGCGCTTTATAATAGTGGCAATGGGCGCCACCTTTAACCTGATTTTGGGGCTTATTATTGTGGCTGTAACCTTAGCGCCGCAAAAAGCGTTTAATTCCACCGTTGTGGCAGAGTTTAAGGAAAACGCGGTAAGCGAGCAATCGGGGCTTAAGGTAGACGATAAAATAATTGAGGTGGAGGGCAGAAAAATTTTCTCCACCTATGATTTAAGCTACGCCTTTACAAATGTTAAGGGCGGCAAAATAGATATGGTTGTAAAGCGCGACGGCGAAAAGGTTGAGCTTAAAGACGTTAAGTTTGATTCTTCCGAAGAAAACGGAATAAGCTATTTAAACGTGGATTTTTACGTTTACGGCATAAGAAAAACCTTCGGCTCATATATTAAGCAAACCTTTGCCACAGCCGCGTCATACTGCGCTGTTGTGTGGCGGTCGCTTATAGACCTGATAAGCGGGAAATACGGCATAAGCGCGGTTTCGGGCCCTGTGGGCGTTACCGCGGCGATAGGCTCGGCGGCAAAGCAAAGCCTTGAAAATTTGCTGCCTATTATGGCGCTTATAACAATAAATCTGGGTATTTTCAATTTGCTGCCCATACCCGCGCTTGACGGCGGCAGGCTGCTGTTTATTTTAATAGAAATGATTTTCAGAAAGCCCGTGCCGCAAAAGTACGAGGCGATAGTTCACGCCGTGGGCTTTGCGCTGCTGATAGGCTTTATGCTGCTTATAACCGCAAAGGATATTTGGACGCTGATTGCAGGGTGACATAAAATGCAGGAGTATAAAACAAAAAAGGTATTTGCAGGCGGGGTAGCAATCGGCGGCGGCGCGCCCGTTACGGTGCAGTCAATGCTGAATATACCCGCGCACGATATAGCTGGCAATGTAGAGCAGGCAAAAGCGCTTGAAAAGGCGGGGTGCGATATTATACGCATATCCGTGCCCGATAAGGAAAGCGTTAAAACGCTGGCGGCGCTTAAAAGCAATATATCAATACCCGTTGTAGCCGATATTCATTTTGATTACAGGCTGGCGCTTGAAAGCGTGGCGGCGGGAGCGGATAAAATAAGAATAAACCCCGGTAATATAGGTGCGGACGATAGGGTAAAAGCCGTTGCAAACGCCTGCAAGGCGGCGGGCGTGCCTATAAGAATAGGGGTAAATTCAGGCTCGCTTGAAAAAAATATTCTGGCAAAATACGGCTCGCCCACACCCCGCGCTATGGTGGAAAGCGGGCTTTACCATATATCATTGCTTGAAAAATTTGATTTTGACGATATTGTGCTTTCCCTTAAAAGCTCAAACGTTGCCACAATGTATAACGCATATGTTTTGGCGGCGGAAAAATGCCGCTATCCGTTGCATTTGGGCGTAACCGAGGCAGGCACCGCGGCAAACGGCACGGTAAAATCCGCCGCCGGTATAGGCGGGCTGCTGCTGCGCGGAATAGGCGATACAATTCGCGTTTCATTGACAGACGACCCCGTGCGCGAGGTTGAAACGGGCAAGCGGCTTTTAAAGGCGCTGGGGCTGCGCACAGGCGGTGTTAAATTCGTTTCCTGCCCCACCTGCGGCAGAACGAAAATAGACCTTATAAAAATTGCGAACGAGGCAGAAAAACGCCTTAAAGACTGTGATAAAAATATAACCGTTGCCATAATGGGATGCGTTGTAAACGGTCCGGGCGAGGCAAGAGAAGCCGACATAGGCATTGCCGGGGGCGATAATTGCGGCGTGCTTTTTAAAAACGGCGAGATAATTAAAAAGGTGCCCGAAAGCGCACTGCTTGACGAGCTTTTGGCGGAAATAGAAAAAATATAAACGGAGTGTAAAAAAGTGGGCAAGGCATTATTTTCTCAAATATTTGACAGAGGGCTGTCAGCCGATATTTCGGAAATATTCGGCAGCACCGTTATAGAAAAATGCTCGCTTGATACCGACGAACGCGCTTTAAATGCAGAACTAAAGGCAGAAAAATACATACCCTCAGAAAAGCAGCATGAGCTTGTAAACCAGCTTAAAAATGCGCTCAAATTAAATGAATGTCATATCTCCTGCGTTTTTTCTGAGGACGCCTTAATACCCGCCGCCTGCGCCGATATTACGGCAGAATTAAAGCTTAAAAACGCCGCGCTTAACGGCTATTTCAACGGCGCGGAATTTAACCTTAATGATAACAACGTTAATATTACGCTTAAATACGGCGGGTATGACACCATAACCGACTGCGGCTTTGAAAACGCCTTTAAGCGCATTATAAAGGAACGTTTCGGGCGGGATATTACCGTTTCGTTTGACGGTCAGCTTGAAAAGGTGGAAATTGACCTGCCGCCCGCAGAGCCTGCACAGCCTGTCAGAAGACCCGAAAGGCAGGCAGCCGAGCCTAGGCAGGGCGCGCCCGCGCGCCCCGCTGCGCCGAAAAAGGAAATTAAATTTGAAAAGAGAGAGGGCAGACCCGATAACGGCATAGTCTACCTTGATAACCTGCAGCAGTTTTACGGCAGGGGCGGTATTTCTAATCACACCCGCGATATGATAAGCATTACGGGTGACGATACCGAAATTGCCTGCTGGGGCGAGGTTTTCGGGCTTGAGACCCGCGATATTAAGACAAAGCGAAATACGGATATGACAATAGTCAACTTCTCGTTCAGCGACCACACAAACTCGCTCAACGCCTCGCTGTTTATTGATACTCACCGTATGGGCGATATAGCCCCCTTAAAGGACGGCGCGTTTATACTTGTAAACGGTTCTTATGAATTTGATAATTACAAAAAGGATTTTGTGGTAAAGCCGCGCGCTATGGCGCTTTTGCAGAAATACACCGAAAAGGATGAACACGAGGGCGAAAAGCGCGTTGAGTTGCACTGCCACACCAATATGTCCGCAAAGGACGCGGTTTCCTCTGCCGACGCTATTGTAAGGCAAGCCTACGAGTGGGGCCACAAGGCGATAGCCATTACCGACCACGGCGTTGTTCAGGCATACCCCGCCGCCGCAGGTGCGGTTAAGGCAATACGCAAAGCGGGCGGCGATTTTAAGGTTATTTACGGCGTTGAGTCTTATTTTGTGGATGACGTTAATAACGACGTAAAGGATTTAAACGCAAAGCAGACGGCGAAATTCCGCTACCACCAGATTATACTTGTTAAAAACCTAACGGGGCTTAAAAATCTTTATAAATTAGTGTCCGAGGCGCATTTGCACGATTTTCGCGGCAAGCCGCTCACAATGCGCAGTAAACTGGATAAGCTGCGCGAGGGGCTTATTTTGGGCAGCGCCTGCGAGCAGGGCGAACTGTACCGCGCGATAATTGACGAAAAGCCCGAGGATGAGCTTTTAAGAATTGCCGATTATTACGATTACCTGGAAATTCAGCCCCTCGGCAACAACGCGTTTATGGTGCGGGAATCATCATACCCCGATAAAAAGGATAAGAAGACGGGAGCGGTTATACCCAACCGCTTTAAAAAGGTTACCGATTTTGAGGTTATAAAGAATTTTAACCGCAAGGTTGTTGAATTGGCGGACAAGCTGGGCAAGCCTGTTGTAGCCACGGGCGACGTGCATTTTCTTAAAAAGAGCGACGATATAATCCGCAAAATACTTATGGCGGGGCAGGGCTTTGATGATTTTGACAATCAGGCACCCCTGTACCTTAAAACGACCGATGAAATGCTTGCTGATTTCGATTATTTCGGTGAGCGCGCACGCGAATTTGTAATTGATAACCCGAATAAAATAGCCGATATGGTAGACGGCGATGTTATCCCCGTGCCCGACGGCAACTATCCCCCTGTAATTGAGGGGTCGGACGAGCTGCTGCACGATATTTGCTGGGATACCGCCCACAGAACCTACGGCGAAAATCTGCCCGAGGTGGTTGAAAAGCGCCTTGAAAAGGAGCTTAACTCCATTATCAACAACGGGTTTTCAATAATGTATATTTCGGCGCAAAAGCTTGTGGCATACAGCGAGGAAAACGGCTACTTGGTAGGCTCGCGTGGTTCGGTAGGCTCTTCCTTTGCCGCTACAATGGCGGGTATTTCCGAAGTCAACCCCCTGCCGCCGCACTATGTTTGCCCCGAGTGCCGGTACAGCGAGTTTTTCCTAAAGGGCGAGGTAGGCTCGGGCTTTGACCTGCCCGAAAAAAAGTGCCCGAAATGCGGCGCTCAGCTTAACCGCAACGGGCACGATATTCCGTTTGAAACATTTTTGGGCTTTAAGGGCGATAAGGTGCCTGATATAGACCTTAACTTTTCGGATGAATTTCAAAACTCGGTGCAGAAATACACCGAAACCCTGTTCGGCAGTGAAAACGTGTTTAAGGCGGGTACCATTTCAACGGTTGCCGAAAAAACCGCTTACGGCTTTGCAAAGGCTTATGCCGAGAAAAAGGGCATAACCTTAAGCAACGCGGAGTTAAACCGCCTTGCATCGCTCGTGGAAAAGGCGCAGATAAAGCAGACTACGGGTCAGCACCCTGCGGGTATGATAATCGTGCCCAAAACCAACACAATTTACGATTTCTGCCCCATACAGCACCCGGCGGACGACGTTAATTCCGATATTATAACCACGCACTTCGACTTCCACTCAATTCACGATACCATACTAAAGCTTGACGAACTGGGTCACGTTGTGCCTACTACATATAAATATCTTGAGGAATATACAGGTATACCCGTAAACGACGTTTCAATGAGCGACCCCGACGTTTACAGCCTGTTTACCTCAACCAAGGCGCTCGGCGTTGAACCTGACGAAATAGATTCAAGAACCGGCACCTACTGTCTGCCCGAGTTCGGCACAAAGTTCGTGCGCGAAATGCTTATCGACTGCCAGCCCAAAAACTTTTCCGATTTATTGCAGATTTCGGGTCTTTCACACGGTACGGACGTTTGGCTCGGCAACGCAAAGGACCTTATTGACAGCGGTATCTGCACGATTTCCGAGGTTATAGGAACGCGTGATAACATAATGGTGTACCTGATTCATAAAGGGCTTGAAGAGGGCAGAGCCTTTAAAATAACCGAGACCGTGCGTAAGGGTCTTGTGGCAAAGGGCAAGGTTTCGGCAGAGGACTGGAGCGCTATGGAGGACGATATGCGCTCGCACGGCGTGCCCGAGTGGTACATTGAAAGCTGCCACAAAATAAAGTATATGTTCCCTAAAGCTCACGCGGCGGCTTATGTTATTTCGGCACTGCGCCTTGCCTGGTACAAGGTGCACCGCCCGCTTGAATTTTACTGCGCTTACTTTACCGCCCGCCCTGAGGATGTGGACGTGCCCACCATAATGCAGGGTAAGCAGGCGGTAAGGCAGTATTTGCAGAATATTAAGGCAAAGGGCAAGGAAGCCAGCAAAAAAGAGCTTGACGTTTACAATAATATGCTTATATTCAACGAGATGATGTCCCGCGGAATAGAGGTTCTGCCGATTGATATTAAGCACTCGCACGCTATGAAATATCTGCCCGAAAACGGAAAGATGCGCCTGCCCTTCGGCGCGCTTTCGGGCGTGGGCGAAAAAGCGGCATACTCTATTTACGAGGCGGCGCAGAAGGGCGACTTTGTATCGCGCGAGGATTTCCAGATAGAGGCGGGCGTTTCCAAAACCATTATTCAGAATTTGGCGGACTTAGGCGCTATGAACGAATTGCCCGATACCAACCAGATTTCTATGTTTTAATTTTACTTAATCGGCGGTGATTTATTATTATGAAGCAAGGAATAAGCCTTAAAAAAACATCATATGCGGCGTATGCCGTTGCTGCGGTTTTGTTTGTTATATTCTCTGTTTATATGCTTTGCTTTGAAAAAACCGACGTATTCAGTCCGCGCGAAAATTCCACATTTAAAGAAATAACCGATTACACAAAAACCGATATTTCCGCGCCCGACGCACCTATAGGAATAAAAAAGGAATACCGCTTTAAAACAAGCAAGGTAAACTCGGGAGATACAAGCCTTATGTTTTACGTCGGGCACAGCTATGTTGACGTAAGGTTTGACAATACGCTGATTTACAGCACAAGCGCGGCAAAGAGCAACCGCATAGGCGCATCTCCCACAAGCTATTGGGTGGTTATACCGCTTTCACGGCTTGATAATGACAAAGCGGTTACCGTTACCGTAACCCCCGTATTTAAAAGCGTTGAAAACAGAAAAATCAGCTTTATGCTGGGCTCAAGGTATGCGCTGTTTATGAAACAGCTTAAAGCCGACCTGCCGCAGCTGATTCTTTCGGCGCTTTGTATGGTTATGGGCGTTTTGCTTATTGTAGTTCAGCTTTACCTTATATTAAGAAAACGCACCGCCGTGTGGAATATATTTTTCCTGGGTAATTTTTCGCTGCTGCTCGGTATATGGCGCATAACCGATACGCGTTTTTCCGCCTTGATGTTTAAAAACTATACTATGCCCGTAGGGTATATAACGCTGGCGGCGCTTTTTACATTGGCAGCCCCCGTATTGCTGTATACCGATAAGCAATACAAGGAAAAGAGCTATATTGTGCTTGATATTGCCGCAATTGCAAGCTCTGTCATCTGTGCCGTCGCGCTTATTTGCCAGTTCCTTTCAATTGTTGAGCTGCGCCGAATTCTTATTGTCTGCCATATAATGCTTATTGCGGATATTCTCGTTATAATTTCCTCGGCGGTGTTTTACAACATCGGCGGAAAAAGAGACTTAGAGACTGTTATTTTTACAGCACTTCTTATGACGGGCGGCATTTTGGATATAATAATTTTTTATCTTAAAGGCTCATCCTCGGGTATAATAATTACAATGGTGGCTTTTTTAATTTACTCGGTATACGAGCTTGTTGTAAGCCTTTTAAACATAAATAAAAAAGCATATATTGATTCAAAAACAAAACTTTTCAATAAGGCGTATTGGGAGGATCTGGTTAGGGACGTCTTCTCTGCCGAAGAACAAACCGCTATGATAATGTTTGACCTTAACGGTCTTAAACACACAAACGATACGCTGGGCCACAATGCCGGCGATAAAATGATATCTGAATTTTCTTCAATTCTTAAAAAGGAGATAGGCTCAAAGGAGCTTTTATGCCGCTGGGGCGGCGATGAATTTGCGGCGTTTGTGCGAAACGCCGACCGTGAAAAAACAGATGAATATATTTCGGCTGTAAACAGCGCGGTTGCCGCCTATAACAGCTCGGGGCAGATACCCGAAATTCATTTTGCCTGCGGCTGTGCGCTCTCGTGCGATTTCCCGAACCTTTCGTGGAGCGAGCTGCTTTCCAAAGCGGACGAATATATGTATATAAATAAGAAAAGCTGGTACGCTGAAAAAGCGGATAAAAAGCACTAAATTTACAGAAAAGCTTTCAGGCAAAATAAAACCCGCAAAAGCGGGTTTTATTTTGCCTGAAATGCTATATTGCCTTAATATTTGTAAAATGGTCGGCGTAAAACCGTATATTCCGAAAACTCTCCGAAAGCACAGCTTTAAGCGGCTCAACTACCACGTCCTCGGTGTTAAAATGCCCCGCGTCGAATACGGAAATTCCAAGGCACTCTGAATCTATGAAAATATTGTGCTTAACATCCGCCGTTATAAGCGCGTCGCAACCCAATACCGCCGTATCAAAAGCATATCCGCCGCCGCTGCCTGAGCAGAGGGCGATTTTTTTTATGCTTTTGCCGCTGTCGGTAAATTTAACGCTGCCGCCGAGTTTTTCTTTGATATGCCGCGCCAATTCATCTGCCGAAAGCGGAGTATCAAGCTCTGCAAAATTCAGCAAATAGCCGTCGCTTGCGGGTCTTTTTTCAAAATTATCAAATTCAAGCGCACGGCACAGGCAATCATTAACGCCCGATACGGCAATATCAAGGTTTGTATGCATTGATATAACCGAAATGCCGCTTTTTATAAGCTCGAAAACGGTGCTGCCCACGAGCACGGTTTTCAGCGGGTCGAATATAACGGGGTGGTGGGTTATTATAAGCCCGCAGTTATTATCCCGCGCCGTTTTTACGGCGGAAGCGGTGCAATCAAGCGCCACCACAGCGCCGCTCACCTCGGCTGACGGGTCGCCCACCAATATGCCCACGTTATCAAAATCGCAGGCGGTATTTACAGGTGCTATACCGTTTAAAAAATCAAATATGTCTTTAACGGTCATAGCTTACGCCTTTTTAGCAAACGAGTCTTTCAGCGCTACGGTGCGGTTGAATACAATGTGCTCGGGTGATGACTCGGTATCAGTGCAGAAATAGCCCTGGCGCATAAACTGGAAGGTATCCCCCGGTTTAACGCCTGCAAGCGACCTGTCTATTCGGCAGCCTTTAAGCACCGTAAGCGATTCGGGATTTATATTATCCGCAAAGGAGGATACTCCCTCCTCATCGCTCGGGTTCGGCACATTAAACAGCCGCTCGTAAAGCCTTACCTCTGTCTCAACCGAATTATCCGCGCTCACCCAGTGCAGCGTGCCCTTTACCTTTCTGCCGTCGGGCGTTTCGCCGCCGTAGCTTTCGGGGTCATAGGTGCAGTGAACGGCGGTTATATTGCCGTTTGCGTCCGTTTCGTGGGATGCGTACTTAATGTAGTAAGCGCCCTTTAGGCGAACCTCTTTTGCGGGGCAAAGCCTGAAATATTTACCGGGCGGGTTAAGCATAAAATCATCCTGCTCAATAAATATTTCCCTTGAAAAGGTAACGCTGCGCTTGCCTTTTTCGGGCTTGCCGGGGTTTACGTCAATTGCGATTTCCTCGGTCTTGTTTTCGGGGTAATTATCAATTATTATTTTAAGCGGGCGCAAAACTGCCATTGCGCGGTCGGCGTTCTCGTTCAGGTTATCCCGCACGCAGGATTCAAGCAGCGCGTAATCAATAACGCTGTACGCCTTTGAAACGCCTATTTTATCAACAAACGCGCGTATAGCCTCGGCAGGGTAGCCGCGGCGGCGCATACCGCATATGGTAGCCATTCTGGGGTCGTCCCAGCCGCTTACCAAGCCGTCGTTCACAAGCTTTAGGCACTTGCGCTTGCTGGTAAGGGTATAGTTTAAGTTCATACGCGCAAACTCTATCTGGCGCGGCGGGGTAGGAATATCAAGCGCCTCTAAAAACCAGTTGTAAAGCGGGCGGTGATTTTCAAATTCAAGCGAGCAGAGCGAGTGCGTGACCCCCTCCTTCGCATCGCTTAACGGGTGCGCAAAGTCATACATCGGGTACACGCACCATTTATCCCCCGTGCGGTGGTGGGTGGCTTTCATAATGCGGTAAATAATCGGGTCGCGCATATTAAGGTTTGATGACGACATATCGATTTTAGCCCGCAGCACCATTGCACCGTCGGGGAATTCACCGTCGGTCATACGGCGGAAAAGCTCTTTTGTTTCTTCAATCGGGCGGTTGCGGTAGGGGCTTTCAGTGCCCGGCTCTGTAAGCGTTCCGCGCATTTCGCGTATTTCATCGGCCGAAGCCTCGTCAACATAGGCAAGCCCTTTATCAATAAGCTTTAGGGCGCACTCGTAAAGAAAATCAAAATAATCCGACGCATAGTAAACATTAGCCCAGTTAAATCCGAGCCACTTAATATCGCGCTCTATAGCGTCAACATACTCAACGTCTTCCTTAACGGGGTTTGTATCGTCAAAGCGCAGGTTGCAAACGCCGCCGTATTTTTCGGCGGTTGAAAAATCTATGCAAATAGCCTTTGCGTGACCGATATGCAAATATCCGTTAGGCTCGGGCGGGAAACGGGTCTGAACGTGGGTGTAAACGCCCTCTTTCAAATCCTCATCTATAAAATCATGTATAAAATTTGAGGCTGCGGCATTTTCAGCCGTTTTAATTTCTTCTGACAATTTAAAAACTCCTTTTAAAGCTTTGTTATTGCCCTTTCCATTCGGGCAATACAGGTATCATACCCCAAAACCTGCATAATGCTGCATAGATCGGGGGTGTTGCGCCTGCCGGTTATTGCAATGCGCAAAACCGTGCTTAAATCACCGGCGTGCCCCTTAAAGCTTGCGGGGTCTGCCTTATACTGCTTTGTTTCTGCGGCAAAGCCGATTTCGGGCGCAATGCTTTTAATTACATTGAACCATTGCTGTCGGTCGTCCGATGTGTTGTAAAGAGTTTTGTATTTTTGCAGGAAAGCCTTTGCGTCTGCGGGGTTAATATTCTCGGGCAGCGCTAAATCTTCCTTATAAAGCTCTGCAAAAAAATAGGAAAAATAGTTTTTCGCTTCGTTCCACTTCGCAATATCCTTGCGGGGCTTAGGCACGTCGCGGTCTATTGAAAGCATAGCCTTTGTGTAATCGGGGTCGCGCGTCAGGAGTGAATAAAATTCCGTATCAAATTCTCGCGCCCACTCCGTCAGGCGGTTATACACCTCGTTACCCGAAAGCTTTGATATATAGGTCTTGCTTACGTCGTTCAGCTTATCGTTATCAAAAAGCGCGCCCGAAACGCTCATTTTTTTAAGGTTGAACTTAAATTCGGTATACGGCTTTTCGGGGTTGGCTCTGCGCCAGTCCTCAAAATCGGATGCCGCCACCGTCATAAGATATTCTATAACGCCGTTCGGGTCGTAGCCCTCCTCGGCGAAGAAATGCACCGCCGCCTCGGGGTCCTTACGCTTTGAAATTTTGCGCTTTGCGCCGTTTTCAAGCTTCATAATGGGGGAAATATGCCCGTATTTCGGCACCTTAAAGCCTAAAAGCTTAAACAGCTGAATATGCTTCGGTACAGAGGAAATCCACTCATCCCCGCGCAAAACGTGGGTAGTGCGCATTAAGTGGTCGTCCACCGCGTGTGCGAAGTGGTAGGTGGGTATTCCGTCGGATTTTAAAATTACAAAATCCTCGTCGTTCTCTGGCATTTCTATTTTGCCCTTAATGCAATCGTCAAATACAATTTTATTCTCTTCGTTTCCGGGTGAGCGCAGGCGCACAACATACGGCTTGCCCTTTTCAATCAGTGCGGCTGCCTCGTCTGCGGTTATATTTCTGTGCTTTGCCCACTCGCCGTGATAGCCTGTGCGCACCTTTTGCTCCTCCTGCACGCGGCGCGTTTCTTCAAGCTCCTCGGGCGTGCAGAAGCAGGGGTAAGCAAGCCCCTGTTTTATAAGGCTTTTGGCGTAGGTCTGATAGATTTCGGCGCGCTCGCTCTGCTTATAGGGCGCGTAATCGCCTATCTGTTTATCACCGCTTATAAAGCCCTCGTCAATTTTTATTCCGAAACGGTCAAGCCCGCCTATAATATCGTCAATACCGCCCTCAACCTCGCGCTTTTTGTCGGTATCCTCAATTCGGGTGTAGAAAATTCCGCCGCTTGAGGTGGCGGTAATGCGGTTTACAAGCGCGGTGAAAAGCGTGCCGAGGTGCAAATATCCCGTGGGGCTGGGCGCTACGCGGGTGACGCGCGCACCCTCGGGTAAGTTTCTCGGCTTATATAATTCCTCGTAATAATCGGGGGTTTTGGTTATATCGGGGAGCAGCAGCTCCGCCATTCTTTCGTTTTCATTCATAGAATACTCTCCGTTAATCGCTTGAAAGCAGCTTGTTTAACTCGCGCATAAATGTGTTAATGTCCTTAAACTGGCGGTAAACAGAGGCAAAGCGAACATACGCCACCTCGTCTATCTTTTTAAGCTTTTCCATAACAAGCTGACCTATTTTTTCGCTGCTAACCTCTCTGTCAAGCGAGTTTTGCAGGGTGGTTTCAATTTCGTCAATCATATTGTCAAGCGTGTCAATTGATACCGGACGTTTTTCGCAGGCGCGCAAAAGTCCCGTCATAAGCTTGTCCCTGTTAAAGGTTTCGCGCGATTTATCCTTTTTTATAACGATTATCGGCAGGCTTTCAATAATTTCGTAGGTAGTAAAGCGTTTACCGCAGCTTAAACACTCCCTGCGGCGGCGTATTCTCTGCCCCTCGTCTGTCGGGCGGGAATCAATCACCTTGCTTTCCTCAAAACTGCAAAAAGGACATTTCATAAAGACTACTCCTTTTAATTTTATAAAAGTACTTGTATTATACAATATATAGTAGTAAAATACAAGTATTAAAAGCAAAAATCAATCGGAGGTAAAGCAATTATGGCAGCAATTCAGTTATCAACACCGCAAAAAGGAGATACTTTGGCGGTTATGCACACAAATATGGGGGATATTAAAATAAAGCTGTTCCCCGAAAAAGCGCCTAAAACGGTGGAAAACTTTGTAACTCACTCAAAAAACGGATATTACAACGGGCTGAAATTTCACCGCGTTATAAACGATTTTATGATTCAGGGCGGCGATCCTCGCGGCAACGGCACGGGCGGAGAGTCTATTTGGGGCGGCAGCTTCCCCGATGAATTTGACCCTGAGCTTCACAACCTGCGCGGCGCGCTTTCCATGGCAAACTCAGGCCCCAACACTAACGGCAGCCAGTTTTTTATAGTGCAGGCAAGGGAAGTGCCCGCAAATATGCTTGAGCAAATGCGCGATCTTGAGGATAACGGCTTTCCTGCCGATATAACCGCCGCTTATGCCGAGCTCGGCGGCACGCCGTGGCTTGATTTCCGCCACACGGTATTCGGTCAGGTGACCGACGGAATGGACGTTGTAGATAAAATAGCCGCGGTGGAAACAAACAATGATGTTCCGTGCGAAGACGTTATTATAAGCTCAATTGATATTGAAATAATCTGATTAAAAAACGTCGAATCACCGAACCCGATTCGACGTTTTTACTATTATACTTGAATTTTGCGGCAAAATGGTGTATAATGTCGGATATTACATCAAACATAGATGAATTGTTTTCCCAAAATATTTTGAAAAGAGATAATTTATGTTCAAAAAATTTGAGTCTACCATTCTTTTTATAATGAAGCTCTTACTCTTCTGCGCATGCGCGGGAGTATTTTTCCTGATTTTCGGAAGTAAATTCTATTTTATGCTTATTCCTACGCGCACATCGTTTATAACCCTCGGCGTTTTCACGCTGGTTTATATGATGATGAATATAATATACGGCGGCTTTGATATAGGCAAACGAAAAAGCAAGCCGATTATCTATTCTTTTGTGCTTTCGGTTTTTTTTACTGATATTGCGGCGCATTTCTTTATGTGTATAATGAATATAACCGTAGTTCACAACGGTAAATTCGTTTACGATTATCCGCTGCTTTTGCTGCTGACGTATATAATACAGATATTTATTATCGTTGTTTTTACCTACGGCGGAAATTATCTTTATTTTTCGGCAAATAAGCCGCACGACTCAATTATTATAACACGAAAAGGCGAACAGACCGACAGCATTATATCAAAGATAGGCCGCTATAAAAAGCAGTATAATATAACTGAAACCGTATTTATAAACGACCCCGATATACTGAAAAAGATAGATAAAGCCGACTCAATATTTTTCTATAACCTTTCCGTTCCCGAAAGAAATGCCTTTGTAGAATATTGCTACCACTGTAAAAAGGATATTTACTACAGCGTGGAGCTTTCGGATATTGTCTCGCTCGGCTCTCATCGCGTATATTTTGACGATAAATCAATGGTCTACGCGCCCGTAAAGGGGCTTACCTTTGAGCAGCGCGTAATAAAACGCATTATGGATCTGGTTATCGCGGGGTTCGGGTTGATAATAACCTCGCCCATATTCCTGATTACCGCGCTTTGCATTAAGCTGGAGGACGGCGGACCTGTATTTTATAAGCAGGAGCGCGCCACATACGCAGGCAAAATTTTCAATGTTATAAAATTCCGCTCTATGAAGGTAGAGGACGGCTCTATTCATAAATCGGTAACCAAAAACGATGACAGAATAACCCGCACCGGCAGAATAATACGCAAATTCAGGATTGACGAGCTGCCGCAGCTTATTAACGTGATAAAAAGCGATATGAGCATTGTGGGGCCGAGACCTGAAATGGTTGAAAATGTTGAGAAATACACCAAGGAACTGCCGGAATTTGCTTACCGTCAGCGCGCCAAAGCAGGACTTACGGGTATGGCTCAGATTTACGGCAAGTATAATACCTCGCCTAAGGACAAGCTTATTTTCGACCTGACGTATATCAATGAGTATAGTGTGTGGCTTGATATTAAGCTTATTTTCAGAACGCTGCTTGTATTGCTGACACCGGATAAAAGTACAGAAGCTTTTGAGGATAATAAAAAAACAGAAGGCACCGATGAATAAATAAGATAACAGAGTGGAAAAGAAAAATCGGCAAGCATCTTATGATGCTTGCCGCAGCCTGTCGAAAAAGTCCAGCAAAAGCTGGGCTTTTTTACGTAAATATGGTATAATAG